>JGI24737J22298_10000072_pt1 | contig 29675 bp, 27 predicted proteins | sample KBSCornC3_FD_22298 | JGI IMG/M metagenome (IMG submission 22298) | reverse complement strand
GATGAGTTTGAGTTTGGAGGCAAGAAATAGGATGGTGCAAGGCAGCACATATAGTTTAGTTATGGCAGCTTTAGGCTGCCAACCGATAAGGTTGCTTTTTGCTGCTTTGCTGACAGCCTTCTTGGCCTTCACACGCAAAGTCAATCGGCTTTCCATCGAGACAAGGTGAGGCGGTAGAAATCGAACCCCTTAAATCGCGCAGAACACTCTTGCCGGAAAATTAAGGAGCAGATGAGGTGTGTAGGGGGGCGTTTTATTTTGATATAGGGAGCAGGGGTGAAAAGAGTATACCGGGGGGGATTTGCTGTAGATGTGTATATTAGCCTTATAACCTAAATTGGATCATGATTATTAAAGCACTAGGTTACACTTTGAAGATATGGCTAACCAGCATCGTAATTAGTCCAATTCTTCATCTTTTTATTAACGGTATTACAGAACCTAACATGGGATATGCAAAGATTGGTGTTACAAGTAGCGTATACTTTATTTTAATGTCAATACCCTTTGGAATAATACTTTCAATACCAAGCTTTCTCTTATTGTGGTTAGCAGTTTATCTATTGATACGATTTGATGTGAAGACTAACCAGGCGAGGGGTCTATTATCCGTAATAGGCACAGCCCTTTCTTCCTTGGCGTTCTATATTGTATTTGGGTATGATGATCCGTCATCATACAAAGAGACAGTACTTTGGGCATTACCTTACTGTATAGTTATAGTGGCCTCTGTTTGGTATTATAGATTTGTTAATGAAAGTAAGTGAATTTGTCCAACGCTTTATTTAAAAGGGAAGCCTCGCTAATGACTATCCGAATAATTTGAGCAGTTTACCTTTTAATAAATGCGATTGAAATAGCATCAGCGCAAATAGCTTGTAAACAAAAATAGCTGCACTATGGCAGCTATTGAGGTCGAGTAATCTTGATAATTTACACAGTATGTTTATTTGTAACAGTTATAAATTCATGTAAATCGAATGGCCTTGTAAAGATATAAGCTGCGTTTAACTGCGAGATTGCTTCCGCTTCACGGGGATCGGCTATAACCATAAGTGGCCTGTTACCCACCATCTTTTCCTTAACATTATTTACGAATTCGCTTGCCTCATTGTCATGTTGAATGTCCAACAAAATGAGTGACAGTTCAGGTGTAATCATTTCTACAGAAGTCAGTTGTTTGCTATCGACAATACTAACTGAGTAGTCTTGGCATTCTAAAATTTGTTTAATCGTGTCGGCTGAAGTGCTATCGTTACTTATAAGTAATACTGTTTTCATCTTATTGTTTAAGCCTCAAAGATAGAGTAACATTGAAACATCTTTCTTAAAGAAGAATCTAAATTTCACATTTGAAGTTTCAAAAGGATAAAATACCATCTTGGCTAATAACTGAACTAAACACATGTTTTATCCAAAATTTTGGCAATACTGAATGTTTAGCATTAAAGAATGACTTAAAGGGTAGTTAGTTAACAATTGGTCAATAAGTATACATTCTAATAAAATCACAAACTTTGTAAATCCCTATAATAATACACCTTTCTTAAATTTATTAGAAAATACATAGCCTAAATAGGTCATGCAGCCATCAATAGATTGAAATGGGCACGGATGATTAGTTGGCCGTTTTCGTTGTTGCCGTTTGCGCCCTTTTTCTTGCAAGCCTCCATTTCAAACCAGCCATTATCCTGAAGATCCGTTGCTTTGGCAGCTTTGATTGTTCCATTGCCATTACGTATATTTAATTGATTGTAAATCGTTTGCAACTTTTGTTTGATTTCCGCATTGGTGTACCTGCAAGCTGGTTTGAATTGTTGATTAAGCAACTTCGCCAATTTCACTTCTGCCAAAGTGTTTTGTTTAAGTATTATCGCAGTGTCTACCTGCTTCACATTGTACTTACAACTTTCCATAACGTCATCGTTTAGTAGTTTGACAGCCCAATAAGCGGTGGGATTGCTGCTTTTAATATCTTGCTCTATCGTTTGCCCTATATTGAAAACCGCAACGTTTGAGCGGTTTGAATAGTAGTCTTTGAGTGTATTGTAGTCTTCTTTTAGTTGCGTGGCTTTTGATTTGCGTTTCATAGCGGTAGTAGTTTCCAATTTGTGATTAGCGTATTGAACTTCGACTTCGAAGTATCCTTCTTCCCAATCCTTTTTAATGAAATCAATATGATTGTATATCTCTTTATTAGATTCAAAATTTATCTGCTGATCAAGTTTTAAAGGGTTTAAGGTTGCCTGTTTAGAGGTTTCGTTAACATCGGCAAATTTCTTAATCTCTTCGGTTTCAGGAATCTTCCTTTTCTGACTTGAAAGAAGATTGACCTTTTCATTCCAATGCTTTACAGCAAGATGGCCTTGAGCGTAGAAATCTGTGCAGAATACCTCTAACGGTTTCATATGTTTTAAATTCCTTGAGTTGGTTATATGAATAAGTTGATGTGGTTCATCGTGTTGTACATTGCCGGAACGTAATCTCCCGAATGCCTGCTTCCCTTTTGTTTTGGCCCCCAAACAAGTTTGTTGTCTATTAGTATCGGTAACAAAGACCATTGTAGCATTAAGATCGCGTAAATCCCAGCCTTCAAAGTATTTGCAAGTGTAAAAATTGACTTTCCTATAGCACCCGTCTTTGGGTTCAGGAATAAAATATGATATAATGTCACCAAGCTTCTTCATATTCTTTCCTTCTTTATCATCCGCGCAAAAGATAGCACATTGCTCTAAAGTTAAACCTGCTCTTTTAATTGCGGCGACTGCTTGGGTGACTGAATTAAAGAAGATATGAATGTTACCAGGGTATTGGTCGATGTTCTTTAACAGGTAATCTAATGTTGCGAAAACGCTCGTAGCGTGAACAATGGTAACCTTTCCAAGTGGTGCGTCAAAAGTAATTTTGTGATGATGTAGTGTTTGAAATATAGGATCTGAGAACTCAAATGGAGTAGCTGAAATGATTGATTTGGCTTTAAAACTCCAGAAATAGATAAACGGTGCTAAAATGTCTTTTCGATAGGCTTCACTTATAAAGGTATGTGCTTCATCTAACAGCAGAAACCAGTTTTCGTAGAGTTCCTCTATAACCCCCATTGTTTCAGCGACCCTCATTATTTTCATCATACCTTCCGGCGTTGTCATGATCTTGTGGCCCACTTTTCTTAAAAGAAATATTTCTTCTACTTCCTTATCAGTAACATCGCCATAAACTATATCCATTTCGGGATGATCAGCTTGTTTACAAAGTAGGATACTAATATTAGTTGCTACGATTATTGTGCAGCGGTCTTTTTTATTGATCTCTGAATACGTTCCTCCGATTGCGCAACGTCCTTTGTCAATAAAGGCATTGATAGGGAGGCCGGCGGGCATTATTTTATCTAATCGGGTTTTAGGGGATACTACATAGGTAGTTGTTGATTTGTACAAGTTTCATAGTCATTAAAGTTCTTCAGGGTTTATCTAACTTTTAAGAAGTATCTGTATTGTTAAGGTAGAATCTAAAAAGTCAATTTTATTAGAAATTTGGCGCAAAAGGAAAGATCAGTTAGCTAAACTGATCCTTGATGTACCCTGCCGATTGGCTATATTGACTTTGAATTTGTATTGCAAATATACGAAATTTTAATGAAATTATCAAATAATGTACTAACTATCAATTAGTTAACAGAAAATCCTATGTAAACTCTAAATTATCTCGCAAATTAAATTGAAATAATTATTGCACTTAATGTTGCATCTGTTACCTTTGTGATGTCGAAAGCACAAACATTGGATTTACCACACCAAGCTTTCGGGATTGCAAACAAAACCATTAAAATGCACAAGACTTGAACGCAAGCGTTCTTTGGTGTATTGGCGAGGGATTTAGTTTGCAAAAATCAAAGCAAACCAGTCATATATTTTATTAAGAACTTATATACCTTGAACAACGAAGTACAAGTTGGTCAGGCTCTATATATGCTGATTCTCGCTTCGAACGAGAGTCGGGGCTAGCTATGCCTAATAGTCGAATCTTGTTGTGAGCATTCTTTCGCAGCCACCCTGGAATAGGTAAGAGATTCAATGTTTAAGGGTTAATCTGCTGCCAAAGATTAAACGACTATGTCGTTGTACTCACAAACTCATGGCATCCATGCCTGAATGGAAACACTATGTTCTTTGACATGCTGTGGTCATGTGACCTATTGTTTTTATCTGTACTCTCCAACCAAAAAGTGCACGTTGAGTTGGAACTAAATACAGCTAGTTCTCGGTTCGAAACGAGAATGAAGGGGCCGGACACTGCTCTTTAGCGTAAGCGTGTGTCAAGATTATTTACGAAGACGATAGTCTATTTCTAATTATTGTTTATTACAAAATGACAAACCAACACGAGCCAAATGGCTCACCGCTGACCCCAATCCAACAACAACGTTATGATTATCTTTTTCCGATATACGGTGAATTATCGTCGACAATAGTTCAAAACGTGTTCGGCAAGGGTAAAACCTCCTGGAACTCATCTTTAGAAAAGATAGATTTGGTAATGGAGGCCAAACCCAAGATAAAAGAGTATTATAACGGTCTGTATGAGACATTTGATTTATATCAAGTCTACACTTCAGGGCAAATAATCGGAAAGGTAAATGAAGCTCGTAGGGAAATGGGATTAATCCCTTATACCGAAAAGATTAAGATACAATCCGAAGCCGACTTCAATTTGGTCTTCTTTGTACGAGATCATTATGATGATGTAGTGGTTGAAGGAGTCCCCGCGAAAGTGTTTAAGGGGTATCAACCTGTAGCAAAGGTTTTGCCAGCTTAATGCTTGAAAGCCCATCCATTTGTACGGATGGGCTTTTTTATTTTATAGTTCCAATTGAGGCGCATACTTAGCGAGTTGTTCGCTGTCTATTTCCCCTAAGTTTCTAAGATATTTCAAAGTTACTGTGATGGCAGAATGCCCTAAAAGCTGTTGCAATAGGTGAACATCTTTAGTGCGACGGTACAATTGCACCGCTGCTGTATGCCTAAACGAGTAAATTGTTTGATCCTCGAATATCAAACCTAACTTATGCATCTTCGCCCAGGCTCTTGACCATTGAGTGTTAAAGTAGTACTCATTAAAAGGTACTGCATTCAAGCTAAAGATATTGTCGTGTCTTCCCAAACCGGCAAGTTTTCCTCTAAGTTCTACTCGGATATATTCGGGAATGTGAACTACTCTTACCCTGCCACCTTTGTTTTCTTCACCGGATAGATGGACTTCGCTAAGATCGCTTTTAAAACTGCCCATCGTAAGTAATCGCACTTCTTCATGAGGCCTTAACCACGCTCCGTATGTTAACAGGCTACAGATGTAAAGGTTCGGATTGTTAACCTTCAAATAATTTAATATCGGTTTTAACTGCTTCTTTTCGTAAGCCTTATGCAGTACGGCTTTGGATTTCTTCTTTTGGGATTTCTGAATTGTTTCCACTGGTTGGTCTATCAGCCTCCCTGCTGCGGAAAACAGTACACCAAGGTCGCGCCTTTTGTTCATGTAGTATGTGCCCGATGATCGAAACTGATTTAGAAACAAGTCAATCTTTGATGCAGATATGAGCGTTATTGGCCCACTCAAATCCTCGTTTGACATGTATTTCTTAAACTGTCGGTAGATAGACTTTAAATTGCGTTTGTATTTCTTGCTTAGGTCAGATTGTAATTTTGCGCGAGTTGCTTTAAACAGCAGGTAGATACAGGAATCGTGTATTGGTAGTTCGTTCGGCTTCGCTATTTCCTGTAGTTGCGGCTTTTGTACAGGCTTCGTCTTTGTTAATGGATAGGAATTTGCTTCTAAGGCTTTGTGAAACTCGAATCTAAGCTTTTCCAGCAGTTCGCTTCTCTGTGTTAACGAAGTTGCCTTGTTCGGGCTGATGTGTAAGCCTATCTTTTTCCCATTGTATTCTCGGACTCGGTTGTTATTGAAATAAAAAGTTATGTAAGCTCTTTGGGTAAGATCATCGCTTACAACAATTGTAGGTATTGTGAACATACTTGGCGCGTTTTTGGCGCATTCAGTATTACAATATCCCGAAAATGGCCTTTAAATGCACTATCGAAGGGTTGAGCAACAGATTTCTAATCTGTAGGTCTTTGGTTCGAATCCAAATGGGATCACTTATAAGAAAAGCCGTTTCAGTTAACAGGAAACGGCTTTTTACGTACATGAGGGCACTTTTGAGGGCCTGCCATATCTTGAATCGACAGTCGTCGTATCAGCTTGTCCCGGAACATAGTGGTCAAGTTCAACAGAATCTCCACCCATCAACGGGTATTGTATCGACTTTGTAGCCCCTGTAAAAGTCATTACTAAGTGAGTTCATATGTGCTATTTCCCCGGTAAGCGAGTTATAGACTATACGAAAGTCTGGTTCTTTTTTCAGTAAAGCACAGCAGTCGGCGCAAGCCCGAATTGCTTTTTAAAGGCAAAGGAAAAATGGGACAGATTTTCGAAGCCCAGCTCAAGATAAATGTCTTTGGGCTTTTGGCTTTGCTGGTGGATGAGAAAGTAAGCTTCTTCCAATCGCTTTTTTGTCAGCCAGCGTCCGGGCGTGTCGTTATAGATTTGCTGGAAGTCACGCTTGAAAGCGGATAGACTCCTGCCCGTCAGAAACGCGAAGCGCTCCAAAGGGACATTAAACCTGAAGTTCCGGGTCATGAAAGCTTCGATGTCTATCTTTTGCGGTGCACCGAAGTTGAACAATACGGCAGCAAGGCCTGGGTCGTTTTTGAGCAGGATCAATAGCAGTTCCTCCCGCTTGAGATCTGCAAAAGCTTCCTCGATCTCGGCCTCACCCCTATAATAGGGTTCGAGGGAATGGATGAAGCTGGTGAGCAGCTGATCGTCCTTGACCGGCCGGATGGAATCGTCTGACGTGGCGATGTCGGTATCTACCCTGTGCCGGGCTAAAAACCGTTTTAGAAAAGCTTCATCCAGCACGATGACGATCTTTTTAAAGTCACCGTCCTGCTGCTGCTTGGTGTAGCGTAGCAAATGGTTCTTGCGGGCGATGCAGCTGTCGCCGGGATGAAAGTGGTAATGCTTGTCGCCACTGTATGCCAGCATAGAGCCTTTTAGGAGGTACAGAAAGAAATGATCGGATATTACCTGTTCGGGAGATATTCCGGGACCTAAATGACAGGATTGCAGACTACTGGCGATCATGCTCAAAAATACTTAATTCAAAAGACTATCCGCACTTGCCAATATCACTTCTTCCTTACTGCGAGGATGCCAATTCAATACCCGCTGTGCCTTTTCGTTGGAAATGGCAATATAGAAGGATTCATCCAGCGGTTTCAGGTCGGCGATATTTCCGGCGTATTCGGGTCTTTCTTTCCGGATAAGCTCAGCCACGTCGTAAAGGCTCATGACTCCGATGGCTGTTGCCAGGAAGCGCTCGCCCGCTGCGGCCGGATGTGTCATTGCTTTGAGGTGAATATCGGCTACATCACGCACATCCACCACGCCAAAAGTGAAGGGCAGCGTTTCTTTGATCTGGCCATCCAATATGCCTTTCACAAAGCCGATAGAGGTGGAGAAGTCTTTTCCCAGGGCAGGGCCGAATACGCCTACCGGGTTTATTACGGTGAGTTCCATGCCGTCGCCCTCGCTCTTGATCCAGTTCCAGGCAGCTTTTTCGGCAATCGTTTTAGATTTGATGTAGGCGCGGTCTGTCAGTTCGGGGTCTGTCCAGTCTTCTTCCGTAAAGGTGTAGCCTTTGGGATCTTTGCTGTAGCCAATGGCAGCAAAGGATGAGGTTAATACCACGCGCTTCACACCGGCATAGCGGGCTGCTTTCAATACTCGTAACGCGCCGTCCCGCGCTGGTATAATAAGCTCATTGGCATCTTCGGGTTCTTCGGCAGGAAATGGGGAAGCTACGTGCAGCACATAGGTGCAGCCATCAGCTGCCCGGTTCCAGTTTTGGTCATTAGTCAGGTCTGCTTCCACAAAGGCGAGGTTTTCAAAGGATTTGATTCCGGCTCCTCTGAGCAGGTTAATTACTTCATCTTTTCTTTTTAAGGAGCGAAGGGTTGTTTTAACAGTGTAGCCTTGTTGTAAGAGTTGAAGGATACAATAGATGCCAATGAAGCCTGTGCCGCCTGTTACTAATACGGTTGGTTGTTTGATGTTATTTTCCATGTTGAATTTTCTTTTGACAAAGATGGCGCTAATGCGGCTTGCCTGTTTTGTTTAGAAGTTCAACTTTGTTTTGTTTAAAAGTCCAGAAAATTTGATTTTGCTTTAATTTGCTGACATTTATCGGGTAGCCCGCTTGGTCGGGAAATGTTCAGGGATGGGAATACCGGCCTGCAGCACGTGACTGACATTTTTTAATACGACCTCGTCAAACCCGCTTTTGTCAACCATTTCCACAATTTTGAAGCTATAGAATTGCTTTTTTAATACATCACATTCAACAGATAGTGCCAGCGCCAGCAATTGTAGCTTCCCAGGAGGAAAGTCCTTTTTATCTGATTCTATCCTGCTTAAGTCGCTCCGGTTCATTCCAAGTTCTGCGGATAAATATTCTTGTGAAAACTTTAATGTTGTCCTATACTTTTTGATCAACCTGCCAAAGCTCAAAGCGGCAGGTGGGAGGCTCTCTTTCCCGGAAGCGACGGTGTTAGGGTTTAGTGGCTCAATAGGTGCGTAGCTGCCGATGATTTTGAAAAGATCGGCGAACTGCCTGGCAGGGCGGTTTATATCGGATGTTTTAAGCTCATATCTGATCTTTCTATTCTCGCGTCTGATGGTTACAAAGCCTGCTTTTTTAAGATCGGTTATATGCTTCGTTAATTGCCCTGGGTTAAAAGGAAGAGAAAGTAATGCCTCGTGAGATAGTATGTTGCCATTCGCGATAAGCGCTTTGAAGATACATACCCTGATTGGTAGCGCCAGCAACCTGGCAAAGTTGCAAAGTTCCAGATCTGCTTTATTGATATCCATATTTGAACCGGGCATAAATACGAAATTATAAATATAAATTAATGTTGTTCCGGTTCAGCTTCGTGGGAATCCGGTATGCCCAGTTCTTCTACGAGGCGACCATAATGTCTGGCGAATCTGCTCCACATATTTTCATTTAATGTATACAAAGATCTTTTTCCATCGATGCTAACCGATATCAATTCGGTTTTGATCAACTCCTTCAAATGGTGGGATACTGTAGATTGTGCGAACGGTAGAAATTCCACGAGCTCGCCTGTGGTAATCCCAGGTTTCCTTGCAATGATACGGATAATAGAGATCCTACCGGGGTGCGACAGTGCTATGGATACATCTGAAATGAACTGGTCGGGATAACTGAAGTCTTCTGTTTTCTTTTGTGCCATCGCTGTTTACAATTATTTGATCGTGCTAAAATAGAGTTTGTTTTTTGAATGTTGGAAGCTTCTTAAGCTATTTAAGATTGTCTATAATATCGATTATTCAATATATTCTTTTTGATAATATGAAGTTAACATTGGCTTAATTTATCGCCGATAATTTTGAGCGTCATTTAAGATTATGCAAAAGTTTACTCGGCTCTTTTCTCTCATTCTTTTAAGTTTTTTAATAAGCTCCAATTCATTTGCACAGTCATTGGGTAAAATTGCCGGTAAGGTAATCGACCAAAAGACTGGTGAAACACTCATAGGCGCGACAGTTGGCTTACTGAGCGGCAGCAAGGGCGCTGCCACCGATGTGGAAGGCCGGTATATATTGAGTGGACTTCAGCCGGGCAAATACAGTATCGTTGTTAAATACATCGGTTACCAGAGCAAATCGGTTTCTGATGTGGAAGTTCAGGCAGGTGCAGTAACCTCGCTGGATGTCGCTTTGACCCAATCTTCAACGCAGGCACTTAATGAAGTTGTTGTAAAAGCTACTTACCGCCAGGCTTCAGTAAACGCCCTTTACGCAAGGCAGAAGAATAGTATACAATTAAGTGATGGTATATCTGCCGATATGATCCGTAAATCGCCTGACCGGAATACCGGTGACGTTTTGAAGCGGGTCAGCGGAACAAGCGTGCAGGAGGGTAAATTCGTTGTTATCCGTGGTTTATCCGAAAGGTATAATAACAATATGATGAACGGGACAACGCTGCCAAGTTCCGAACCGGATAAAAAAGCTTTTGCTTTTGACATCATTCCTTCAAGTCTTGTCGATAATATTATCGTGTACAAAACGGCGACGCCCGATCTGCCCGGTGATTTTGCGGGTGGTACGATCAATACTATTACCAAAGATATTCCCGACAGCAGGTTCCTGGAAGTGGCGTTAAGCGTTGGCTATAATTCCAAAACTACCCTTAAGAATAACTTTATCGATGCGAGGCCTAACGGGAAATATGATTTCCTTGGATTCGATGACGGTTCAAGAAAGCTGCCTGCAGCTTATTCTAATGTGAAAAAGGACTATACATCCGGGACAACAAGTGCCGAAAAAATCGCTATAGCGCAGCAATTTCCCAATACCTTTTATTACAAAGAAGGGCAAATGAGCCTTCCCAATATTGGTTTCCAATTTTCCACGGGCAACTCTAAGACCAATACAAATGGCAATCGCCTGGGTTATAACTTCAGTCTGAACTACAGTAATGGGCACCGTGCGTCATTTGGTGACAGAATTGGCTATACCGGGTTCAATGATGCGTCGAAAGAACTTCCTCTGTACAGCTTTGACCGTAATACTTACACCAATTATAAAAGCCTTGGCGGTTTGCTGAATTTCGCTTATACATTCGGAAAAAACAAAATTGCCTGGAGAAACCTTTACAATAACGATTTTTCTGTTGACTTCGAGCAAACCAATAATGCCCTGAATTTTGAGGCAGGTCAAACAGACCCGCTGCGTTACAAAGGCTACTCTGTGGAGACAACTCAAAACGGCATTTATACTTCTGCATTGGAAGGCCAGCACACGCTGGGCAAAAAAAATATTATTTTTGACTGGAATGCTTCCTACGGTTTATCATACCGGAACCAGCCCGACCAAAGGATCGTAACCATCTATACACCTTTGAACCAGCCGGAATATATCTCATTATCCAGCGAAAACAGCCCCAAACCTAATGATCTGGGCCGTGTGTATTCAAAATTAAATGAAAATATTTACGGCGCGAAAGCGAACCTGGCAGTTCCGTTCAAGTGGCTTAATGAGTCGCAGAAATTGAAATTCGGTGGTCTTATTTCTCATCGTGACCGTGATTTCAGTATTGACGCGCTGGGATACACTGACGCCATCGGCTTCGGAAACAAGGCAATCCCGCTGACTGGTGGCTATACGATCTTCAATGTTTTCAGTCCTCAAAGTATCGCTCAAAACGGGATCGATCTGTCGCGCCTGGACCTTAGCTCCACCGATTACAAAGGAAAAGCCGATCAGGACGCCGGTTATGTGATGCTGGACAATAAGCTGAGCAAAAAAATCCGTTTGGTTTGGGGGGCACGGGTTGAACGGTATGCGCAGTCGCTCAAACCGCTGGGCCAAACCGAACAGAAATATAATAATACAGATGTCCTACCTTCAGGTAACCTGACCTATAGTTTATCGGAGAAGGTCAATTTACGCGCGGCGTACTTCAGGTCGGTAAACCGTCCGGAGTTCAGAGAGCTTGCCAGTTTTCGCTATTTTGACTACCAGACTAACTTTATTGTCAGCGGTAATCCGGATCTGCAGCGAAGTATAATTGATAACGCAGACCTTCGCTTTGAATATTATCCGTCAGGAGGGGAGATCATCTCGGTTTCGGCTTTTTACAAGAAGTTTAAGAATCCGATCGAGCAGATCAATCAGGGTAACGATATTTTGACTTATCAGAATGCGCTCAATGCCAAGGATTTTGGTTTTGAGGCCGAGATGAGGAAGAAACTGAATTTCATTGCTGAGGGAAGTTTCTTGAATGATGTAACATTTTATGTGAATGCTTCCTATATCAATGCCAAGGTGAAGCTGGCTGACGGCCGTAACGCGTCTACCCCCCTCCAGGGACAGTCACCCTACCTGATCAACTCTGGCCTGTATTATACACCCGAAGGCAGTGATTTTTCATTCAACGTGCTTTATAACAGGATAGGGGAGCGTTTACGTTTCAGAGCTGTTACTGGTGGCGTGGATATCTATGAGAAACCGCGGAATGTGATCGATATGCAGCTAAGTAAGGCGTTATTTAAAAAGCATGCCGAGCTTAAACTGACCGTATCTGATCTGCTTGCGCAGCCCTTCGCATTGTATAATAATTACGGAAGCTCGGGGAGCACCGCATATAATGCTAAAGAGGATAAAATCATCCAGAGCCGTTATTCGGGTTTTGGAACAACCCTTTCGTTCAAATATAATTTCAGTTTTAAAAAATAATCACGCTATACAGTAAAAGGCCTTCAATTTATTATCAATTATTATTAACAATTATTATGAAAAAAACGTTGTATTTACTTGGCTCATTAGCCATGATAGGATTAGCATCCTGCTCAAAAAACAATGACCCGGGTACAAATCCACCGGTTAATCCTCCTGCTGTTACCAAGATGGATGTGAGGGGAAAGATTACTAAAGACACACATTGGACCGCCGACATCACTTACAGGCTTCGCGGTTACGTTTACGTGGATAATAATGCAACTTTAACCATCGATCCGGGAACCAAAATTGTGAGCAATAAAGACTCAGCCGGTGTGCTGATCATTTATAAAGGAAGCAAGATCAATGCCGCCGGAACTGCTGATAAACCAATTGTTTTCACCTCGGCGGAGGCTGATCCGAAACCAGGTAATTTCGGTGGCCTTGTGATCGTTGGATCGGCTACGGGTAATGGCAACCACGCTGTTTTGGAAGGTGGCGTAGATACCGAGCACCAGCCATTCGGCGGCACAAACGATGCTGATAATTCAGGTGTTTTACAATATGTACGTATTGAATATGCCGGTAAAGCGGTTAACCCTGGTGATGAAGTAAACGGCTTAAGTATGTATACCGTTGGTAGCGGTACCAAAATAGACCACATTGAAGTGCTTCGCGGCCTTGACGATGCTTACGAGTTTTTCGGGGGGGCATTTAATGCTAAATACCTGGTTGCCTATAACAACGCTGATGATGACTTTGATTTTGATGACGGATATCACGGTAAGATCCAATACGCGATCTCTGTTAAAGATCCGGCATTTACTGATAATAAAGGTACCAGCGGCGATATTTCTAACAATTTTGAAGTGGATAACACAACAGATGCTAAAGGTTATTTGTTAACTCCTAACACATTCCCTTTGTTGTCGAACTTTACGGCTGTAGGGCCTAATAACGCCACAGGAGTATCTGCGGATTACGGTTACGGTATGCGCTGGAGAAGAGGTGCAAAATTTATTTTGGCTAATGCCATAGTAATGGGGGGGCAAAAAGCGGGCTTAGACCTGGATAATGACCCAACCGCGCAGTATTATATCGCCGGGACAAGCGGTTTAAAAAACAGCTTGTTACAGGCGGTAACTTCACCTTATAAAGTTGACAAATTGGCTACAGCTGGTTTACTGGACGCAGCAGGTTTAAAAACTTTAGTTGAAGGCCGCGATGGCACAAAATCATTTACTGCTGCAGCGGATATTATGTTGACCGATCCGTTTAACAACGCTGCTCCAAACTTATTGCCTAAAGCAGGTTCACCGGCAATTGTTGCAGGCAAGTTTGATGGCTCCTTATCCGATTCGTTCTTTGATAAAACCAACTATATAGGTGCGATCGATCCAGCTAATGACTGGTCGAAAGCTTCCTGGATAGTTTACGGAAAATAATCCGCAGCGTACGAAAAGAAAAGACCTTTTCAGTAATGGAAAGGTCTTTTTTGTTATACCAGATAGTCAGCTTTGATTGGAACGCTAAGTTAACATGTAGTTAAAAGTGCCCTGCTTCATTGGCGGAATTTAGTGTTAATATCCAATTTCAACTGTTGCCTGGTATGTATCCCTGTTAGCAATGTTATTAATGATAAAGTGCGCAACATCGGCCCTTGATATTTTGAGGCAGTTTTTAAGAAATGCATTAATAGCTATGCGATATGTGCCGGTAACAGCCTGGTTTGTAAGCTGTGGAGGTCTAATGATAGTCCAGTTAATGTTACTGCTTTTTATCAATGCCTCCATTTTGAGCAAATCGGTATACATGTGTTTCAGCAGTTTTTGAACTACATATTTTTCGATAAACCTGATATAAAATGGAAGCACGGGACTTATTTCAATTGCACTGGCCGAGATCAGGAACATGCGTTTTATGCCTTTTTGTTCCATCGCTTTTAAAACATTGACATTACCTTGCGAATATAAAGTTGTGGGTTTATCTGATCCGAAACCGCCGGCTACGCCTATTGCCGAAATCACAGCATCCTGGTTTTCAAAATTATTTTCAAATGCGCCGGGTTGCATAACATCGCCGCTTACTTTTTTTAGATTGGGGTGCTCGATTGCTAATTTGGCCGGGTTTCGTAATATTGCGGTAACCAGGTGCCCGGCCTGAAGGGCATGTTCAACGCACTGCCTGCCAATGCCGCCGTTTGCGCCTACAATCACGAACTTATAAACAGGCATGTTTTGTTGCATTTCCATTTTTTTGGTGATTAACTAAATTTGAAAACGCTTAAAAAAACTATGCTGAAAAACAATATCAGCTGTACTGTAAAAAAGATATTAAGGTTCACCTTAATTTGGTCAACCCGTTCTGCTAAGTAAGCTTTGTCGTTATTCATAATCATTCGTAACTCTTCGCCTTGCTTCCTTCCAAAAAATATCCCGTTTAGCATTAGAACCAAAACAATTCCTATTTTTATTCTAAACCATAGCTGTTCGCCAAATACGCCATGGGTTAAGGCCATCATGCCAATGCCTGTTATAACCAGCAGGGCGGCACCTATTCCAATCAGTGTTGATGACTTAGATGTACCTGCCAGTATACCTTTTGATTTTTCTGTATCATCATCAAAATGCTTCCAAAAGGTTTTAAATACTGTAAAATCAACAATGGTGGTGCCCGCCATTATAGTTAGCCCTGTTAAGTGTAGAATTAATAGTGCTGGTAAAAAGAGTGAGGTATTCATTTGGTATGATTGATTAAATTTATAAAATATACCATATGGTAGTAAACTAATGCAATATTATACCAAAAGAAAGTAAATAGCAAATATTGGAGACGTTTTTTTTAGATTTGATACCAAAAGGAAATAACACGTGAATAAAACAGTTGAATTGGTTAAGCTTTGGGGCGATTATGAGGAGCAAAATCCCGGTTGTAATTTGGATGATTTCTTCCGGCATCAGCTAATGGCCAAGGCAGCAGATGAGAAGAAAGCAACGCCCGACTGGCAATTAAGGCCGGGAATTAACGGCAAGCTCATGATTTTGATAAGACGGATAGGAAAGTACCATATGGTATATTCAAACAAAGCGCTTGAAGGTACAGGGCTTGATCAGATAGAGGAGTTCGGCATATTGGTTACTATTTTTAACCAGGTTAACCCAATAAAATCTGAAGCTATTTATAATAATATAATCGAACTATCAAGCGGTACCAATATGCTTAACAGGCTAAAAAAACGCGAACTGATAACCGAGTATGAAGATATTGATGATAAACGTATTAAGCGTTTAAAGTTAACAGCCCTTGGAGAGGAAACTCTTGGAAAAGCCAAAGTACGTGTACTTGAAGTTGCGCGAATGATGACCAGCGCATTGAGCGAGGAAGATAAACAGCTTTGCTTTCAATTGCTTAACCCCGTTAGCGAAAAGTTTGACGGAACCTTCCAAAAATTTAAAAGCAAAGGTTTTGATGAAATTTTTGAAGCTATGATGAAGTAGTTTATTGGCTTTTTTAACGGAAAGAAAAGTTTTGTGACCGTAATGCGGCAAGTGTTAATATCTGTTAAAAGTTTAAAGGTTAATAATTTATGCGTATATTTAGTTAACCTGCTCACCTGTTAACTGAACCCGTCATGAAAACATTGAAACTTACCTCAACAGTGATATTGATGCTCTTGTCAATAAATCTGTTTGCCCAGCGTGTTAAAGGTATTGTTATTGATAAAGCTACCTATTTGCCGGTGGCAAATGCTTTTATCAATACACCTGCATCAAAAAGTATAAGTAATGCCGAAGGGAAGTTTGTGTTGGCCAACGTAAAGCCCGGTGATACTTTAAGGATCACCAGCATAGGTTACAAGCCTTTTAAGCTTATAGTCAGTTTTTTAAAATTTGATACCTTAAGATGTTACATTGAACCCGCGGCAACTGTTTTAAGTGAGGTAAAGATCAGGGCCAGGCGTAATGCCAGGGCCGATTCATTACGTAACAGGAGGGAGTTTGCCTCTGTTTTTGCCTATCGTAGCTCAACTATAAAAGATGCGTTTATAGCACGTCCGGCTGATCTTGATTTTGGTAAACCCAGCAATCACATAAATGCGGATAAAAGTACAGCAACTATCTTGAGCATCAACTTGCTGTCGGTGATTGACATGTTGAATAAAAACAGAGCTCCGCAATCAAAGCTGCAAAAGATTTTGCTGAAAGATGAAGAAGATGAGTATGTGGACAGGTTTTTTTCGCCGGAAAAGGTGAGCTCAATAACTAATCTTAAAGGCGATTCGCTGCAAAACTTTATGAACCAATATCACCCCGAAATTAAAAAAGTGAAAAAGATGAGCGATTATGATATGATCAGTTATATTAAAAAAAGCTATGCCGAGTATCTCAAATCAGGTAGCAGGCAAACGGCTCTGCTTTTTGCAAAGTGAAATGGCCTTGTATTGTTAAGCGATACCATGTTTTGAACAATAGAACGTGTATTGTTACCGAATGGTTTCGTTACCTTTCAATTACCAGGTATTTTTTGTTGCAGCTATAACAAAAATACCTTTTAACCGGCAGCCAAAATGTCAATAGCTTTAACAATGCCGGCCGGTGGATCCTTTGGCCGGTATTGGTTTGGCACTTTGGACAAAATGTATAGCTGTGCCTTTTTTTTGAAGGTTCATTTTCAGTATCTACAATATGCATAACATGAATACAATTAAACCCATTGTATCCTCATAAGCAGGTTTTTATTGATTAAATACCCAAAACTGAAACTATTACTTTTATGGAATAGTTTTTATGAGGCTTTGCTTTTATATTGTGTGCCTGTAAGCACGGGCGATTTTTGGTTAAACCTGTTCCATTCGTCAATATTTACCATACCAGGAGCAGTTTCATAATGCTTTTTATTTGTTGGGCAGGTAACCACAAAACCTTTACGGGTTTGATTAATTACCGGGCGTGCACCACATTCTTTGCAAGGCTCACAATGGATATTGGGTTGAATTTGAATAGATTCGGACATTACGTTTTTTTAAAGGTTAAATGAACCCTTGCTGTTGAGCAAGAGAAGTTTTTTCATTATGAATTAGGGTTAGGGTTGTGTTGCTACAAAGATGCAAATAATATTTTTATTAAAAAAATGCAATTTGTGAAGCGGATTTCACAATTATATAACATGTTTATTAGCAAAAGTGTAAAGTTGACGTGTTTTGTGTGCATAATTGTATAGCTGTTGGTTTACAACACGCAAGTTTAAGTTGTGAGTTTTTTGTTTATTAACAACTTTTTTACACTTTGAGATATTGAATTCCTCCTCATGAAAAAAATCATAAGCACACTGTTATCATTATTAGTTTGTATTCATTTTGCATTTGCACAACCGCCATCTTCTTCGATAAAGCAATGGCAGGATCAGAAGTTTTCCATGTTTATCCATTTCGGTGGTATTTATTCAGTTTTGGGTGGCGTTTGGGATGGGAAGCCGGTTACCCGCGGCTTAAGTGAGCAAATTCAGGCCCATGCTGGTATTTACAGTGATACTTACGCCAACCTGGCCAAAAACTTTAACCCGGTAAACTGGAATGCTGATAGTATTGCCCTGCTGGCTAAAGCGGCTGGGATGCGCTCTGTTGTACTGACTTCAAAACATCACGACGGATTTTGCATGTTTAAAACTACAACTACCGATTTTAATGTGGTTGATGCTACTCCATTTAACCGTGATGTGGTAAAGGAAATGGCCGAAGCCTGTAAAAGGCATGGTCTGAGGTTTGGTTTGTATTTTTCGCTGATAGACTGGCATTATCCGCAGGCGTCGCCCATATCAAGTCATAATTCTGATTATATAACACCCGAGCATCATGAATATAACAAGAAACAGGTAACCGAGTTGCTATCAAACTATGGTACTATATCCGAACTTTGGTTTGATATGGGGTCGCAAAGCCCTGAACAAAGTAAAGAGCTTTATCAATTGGTGCACCGCCTGCAGCCTGATTGTATGGTAAGCAGCCGTTTGGGTAATGATCAGGGCGATTTTGCCGTAATGGGTGATAATCAGTATCCCGATTATTCCATTGGAGTGCCCTGGCAGTCGCCTGCTTCATTTTTTGACGAAACCTGGAGCTACCGGTCGTGGCAAAAACGCGGAAGCGAGGATGAAAAGTATAAAGAGAAATTGGAAAGCTTGATCCGTGTGATTAGCAGGGGAGGTAATTACCTGCTTAATATCGGACCCAAAGGCGATGGCTCAGTAGTTGGTTTTGAAAAGGATGTTTTATTGAAGATAGGCGTCTGGCTCCATAAAAATGCAGAAGCTGTTTATGGCACAACTGCCGATCCATTTTTTACCCCCTTTAACTGGGGTAATATAACTGCTAAACCCAATAAGCTTTATCTTTTCGTAACTTCGGTGCCTGCTGATGGCCTGATCACTTTACCCGGTCTGGAAGGCAGGATCGGTAATGTTTCTGTTTTGGGCGAACAACAATCTCTTAACTTTAAGCAGGCAACTGATGCCGCTGTGATAACCTTACCCGCAGGTTTTGACAGTGAAAAACAAATAAAAGTTATACAGGTCGACGTTGCCGAAGGTTACAAAGTGCAACCTGTTCATATCCTGAGCAGCAGTTATGGCCACATAAAACTGGATGAGCACAACGCTTATAATTATTATAGTTCATCGGGCATTGATTACAACAGCAATTATCAAAGTACGGTAAAGCAAGGCTGGACAATTAAGCCCAAACACAAAGGCAGGTATCAGCCTGCTATACAATATACTGACGAAGAAAAAGGCAGCATTGTTGACCTAAATGTTAATAATGTAACTACCACGCTCAAGCTCGACAGCGACAGGAAGATGAAGTATAAACCCGATACGGCTAAAATAAAATGGGGGCCATTATATATAACCGGCCCATACTCCGCAAGCTTAGGAGGTTTAAATGGCAGCGCGGATAAAATCGATATCTCAAAACCTTTTACCAAAGACACCAATAAACCATGGCGGTCTGTAAATGACTATAAAAACGGACAGCTGATTGATCTGCCTGCAGGCATGGATAATGCTTACTACATTTTGCAAAACATTAACGCAGGCAAGGATTTAATTTACGCGCAGGTTAAGGTTATCAGCGGCGATGGTATAATTATTTTGCTAAATGGCAGGCAGCTGCTCATCAATAACAATCCGGGCAAGGCTGCCTCTGTAAGTCATGTAATCGGTTTGGATTTGATGCCCGGCAATAACCAGTTACTGATAAAAGTGTTCAACAACTTTAAAAAGAACATGCCTTTTGCGCTTACACATAGTATTCCACAAAATATCTATATTAAAGATCTTGAACCTTTAACGTTTGAAGCAAATAAACTTTACCCTGTGAGTTTAAAGTTACATAATCCGGCATCGCCGCATCAAACTTTAAAGTTGCCTAATCTTGAAATCTGGTTTGCGAAAAAGTAAGAAAAACCGCCTTACGAAGGTTTTAAAACTTCGTAAGGCTTACTTACTGCTGTAAATTGTTACTTCAACAATACCTTGGTAGCGCCGTAACCAAATTTTTCTTTACGGGCATCCATAAAGGTTTGTACTTTTTTATGCCTGCCCAATTGTTTGTGCAGCTCATTACGCAGCGTGCCATTGCCCGCGCCGTGTATGAAAGTGATATCGGGTAATTGATGAACAATTGCCGCATCCAATGCTTTGTGAAAATGGGCCAGTTGAATTTCCATAATCTCAGCACTGCTTAAAAACTGGTAATCGTCCCGCAGTTTTTCTATATGCAGGTCAACTTCGCTAACGGGCTTTTCAATCACTATTTTTTCGGTAGGGCTTTCAAAAAAGCTTTCCTTCAATTTTTGAGCATCAATAACCAGTTCAGGCTCGTCGAGCCTGATGAGCCAGCCGGCCTGGTTAAGCAAGGGAATGTTCTTTTTAGTGGTCGAAAAATCCTTGGCCTTAAACTTTTCATGTACAGCCAAGGGTGCCGGTGGTTCAACGTTTTGTTTGGTACTGAATAAAACGCTGAAAATAAACTTTGGCCAAACCTGCAGATCGGCCAGTTGGGCGGAGTAGATATTTTCGGTTGATTTTGGTGCGATGATCCCTGCAAATTCGCCTTTAAATACCTGTTGCTTATCAGTTGTTAAAGTAGCCAGCAACTGAAACGAAGTTTCATTGATTAAGTGAAAATGCACAACAGAACTTGCCCTGGCATCACTAACCACACCTATATAAACGCCTTTTTTAACAAATTCACCTGGTATTACGAGCTTTTCATCCGTTGTATTGGTGCTTTTTGTCGTCCCTGCCGGTTGGTAACCATGAACGTAAGTTACTTTGCTGGCAAGTACCGGAATCTCAAAATCGTCATCGCCGGTAACACCTATCATCTGTTCGTCGATGATGCGCGTTACAAAACCTTCCATTTTTTCATCAACAAATCGAACAAAATCGCCTAATTTATATTTCATAGCATTATGTTATTGCAATGCAAAGTTAATTTATCCCGGCACATCTGTCCGGGTAATAAAACTTAGTTATTTTTAAGGTAAGTTTGATAAGCAATTGCGTGAAACAGCTTTTAAGAAATATATAAACCCTAACTATATACTTTTAACTTCATACCATGAGCAACAATACCCCTAAAACACTGGATAACGATTTGTTAAAACAGGTATTTGTCCACAATCTTAACCGTATTTATTTTGGTAAATGTTATCTTGATAAACATCTTGGGCACCTGAAAGGCCTCGCTTCTTTTACCGCATTGCAGCAAGCGATACAGGAGTTTTGGGACGATATCAAAAAACAGATAGAACGGATGAATAAGGTGTATAACCTGATTGATGAAATTCCGTCGGATAAGAACTGTAACCCTATAAAGTCCATTGTTAAGGATGAGTTTTGCCTGGACGAAGAGCAAACTATACCGGTATTGCTGGATATGGATATTATGTTGTATCTGCAGTTACTTGAGCATATTAATATCACTTCGTGCCATATGTTAATAATGGTGGCCAAACAGCTTAATTATACTGAAGCTCAACAATTACTTACCGAATGTAAAGATGAATCAATTGACAACGATGAGCTGTTTACGCTTATTAGTAAAGAATATATAATTGCGGATTAAGCGTCTATAATAAGAAAGCCATCCGCATAGCGCAGATGGCTTAAATGTTAGTTATTTAATACCCCTATTAAAATAACTGGTAACAAAGTAAAATAAAATATATCCGATACCGCAAAATATTTATTTATAAATAATCTTTGTGACAGCTTTGTTACAAAATAAGCTCTGATATAGCGATTTATCAAGCGATTTTTTGTTTTAAATTTTCCGATTAATGTTTCCTGCATATCGTTATTTAGTCCAATTAATTTAAATTGGCAAAGAAATTTAAGACGTATGACCAAACCCATTATTTTATCTGCGTTAGCCTGTATTGCATTTATACAGGTTAAGGCCCAAACCTTGTATATGCCCCGCGATATACAAAAAGCATTTAAAAACGAAACGCGCTCGGCTGATGGCCGCCCCGGCAAAAAGTACTGGCAAAATTATGGTCGTTATAATATCAGTATTACGGCTGTGCCTCAAAATCGTACCGTAAAAGGGACAGAACAAATCACTTATGTTAATAATAGCCCGGATACTTTAAAAAGGCTTAACATGAAGCTTATCCTGAACATTCATAAACCGGGTGCCGCCCGTTTTGGCGATGCAGGGGCTGACTATCTTACACCGGGCATTCAGTTTGATAACTTTTTAATTAATGGCGAAGCAAAAAAAGTTGCATCAGGTTCAACAAATCAAATGGTAGGTTTAAGTAAGCCGTTGATGCCTCATGATTCAGTTAAGCTTGATATTGACTGGCATTTTGAAATTTCGAAAGAAAGCGGCCGCGAAGGCATGATCGATTCAACTACCTGTTATCTGGCTTATTTTTATCCGCGGGTATCAGTTTATGATGATTACAACGGCTGGGACAGGCTACCTTTTTTAGATGCTCAGGAATTTTACAACGACTTTAACGACTATACCCTGCACGTTACCGCGCCTAAAAACTACGTGGTTTGGGCTACCGGTACCTTGCAAAACCCTGATGAAGTACTTCAGCCTGAATATGCAAAACGATTGAAGGCTTCATTCACCAGTGATTCAACTATCAATATTGCATCGGCTGCTGAGCTTGCCGCCCATAAAGTAACGGCTCAAAAGGAGATGAACACCTGGACCTGGTCCGCTAACGATATCAGCGATATGGCTGTAGGCATCAGTGATCATTATGTATGGGACGCGGCCAGCGTTGTGGTTGATGATGCAACAAACCGCCGCTCCAGTATGCAGGCAGCTTTTTTAGATAGCTCGGAAGATTTTCACCATGCGGTACAAAACGGCCGTAATTCATTAAGCTGGTTATCACACAACTGGCCGGGCGTACCCTATCCGTTCCCCAAGATGACATCGTTCCAGGGCTTTGCAGATATGGAATACCCTATGATGGTTAACGATAGCCATACCAACGATGTGCGCTTTTCGCAATTTGTGCAGGATCATGAAATAGCGCATACCTATTTCCCTTTTTATATGGGTATTAACGAAAGCCGTTATGCATTTATGGACGAGGGCTGGGCAACCACTTTTGAACTGTTGATTGGAACATCAGAAGTTGGCAAAGAAAAAGCTGAAGCATTGTATAAAAATTTCCGTGTTGACAGATGGATCCATGATGCTTCAACCGCCGAAGATCAGCCGGTTATTACACCATCGAGCGAATTGAGGGGTGGGTACGGTAATAATTCATATGGTAAGCCTTCATTAAGTTATTTAGCCCTGAAAGATATGCTGGGCGATCAACTGTTCAAAAAAGCCTTGCATGGATATATGGACCGCTGGCATGGCAAACACCCAATACCATGGGATTATTTTAACTCTATGAGTAATATTACAGGTAAAAACCTCGATTGGTTTTTCAATAACTGGTTCTTTACTAATTACTATATTGATCTGTCGATAAAAGGTGTAACTAAAACAGCCGGTGGTTATACAGTAGCAATTAAAAACGTGGGCGGTTTTGTAATTCCGTTTGATGTAAAAGTTACTTATGCTGATGGTTCGGCCGAAAGCATTCATCAAACCCCTGTGGTTTGGGAAAAAAATCAAAAGCAAATTTCGGTAGATATCAAAACCGCCAAAACCATTAAATCAGCTACTTTAGATGGCGGTATATTTATGGATGCTGATGACAGCAACAATACATGGAATAAATAATAAAAAAAACGCTTATAAATAATAAAACCCTGCCAACTGGCAGGGTTTTATTATTTTATGATAGTACTAAATATTATGCGTTTTGTACAGAATTGTTCCAGTCATTAGCAGTTGCTTTAGCTTTATCTTTTGCGCTTTCGGCGGCGTCGCTGGCTTTGCCTGCAATTTCATCTGCTTTTGATTGTACTGTGTCAACAGCTTTATCTTTAGCATCCCAAAGGTCGCTAACAGTTCCGCTAAACTTGGTTTTTGCTTTGTCAATTACATTGTTGCTGTAATCTTTGATTTCTCCGGCTGTTGTTTGCGCTTTCGTTTTGGCTGTATCAACCAAATCATTTATATAGTCTGCAATATCTCCTCTCAATTCAGTTCCTTTTTCAGGAGCTAACAATAAACCCAAAGCCGCGCCCGCCGCTGCACCTACCAATAGTGCTGCTATAATTTTTGCTTGATCTTTCATGTTCTTTCTTTGTTTTATATGTAGTCGATTTATGATATCATAGTTTAAACAACAACAATGCCAGTTTTATTTGAAAGTAACATTCAAATATTAAGTTGAAATACCCTGCAGGTTAATAAAAAAAATAAGTCAACAAAAAAGGCACTCAAAAAATTGAGTGCCTGGTAGGCTTAATGATTATATTATAATTATATAACTTTTACATTTACCGCGTTAAGACCTTTACGGCCGTTTTCAACTTCGTATTCAACGGTGTCGTTTTCACGAACTTCGTCAATAAGGCCTGTTGAATGAACAAAAATATCCGGACCACCATTACTTGGTACTATAAATCCGAAACCTTTTGTTTCATTAAAAAATTTTACTGTTCCTTGATTTTGCATTATTTTATTTATTAATGCTGCCAAGGTAGTCATAATTTACCATAATCAGCAACAGCCAAAGGGTAATTTAGGTGTAAATCAAATCTGTGGGATAGTATTTTGCTTGTTAAATAATTGATGGTCAGGCTACTATTGCCAAATGGCCTCCCCGGATGATGTCTTCCGAATCCTTTACTATTCCCCGTATCTTTTTATCCAGTTCGTTAACGGTATGTTCTATTACATTAAAGTAACCAAAATCAATATTTCCATTCGCATGAGTCTAATATGCCAAGCAGTGACGCTACCGGCCTCCGCAATTCGTGCGATTGTATGATAGCTATACGGTTAAGCGCCTCTTTTTGAATATTGATTTGCACTTCGCGCCTTTTTGCGTGTAGTAGTTTACCAGGGCCGCTGTTAAAAACTAATCGCCTATGTGTTTAAAGAATATGTGGCATAATTAAACTTTTAGTTTTTTAAAGGTTTAAGTTTGCCGAAAAACTGGCTCGGTTTTATCTCATAAATTGAAAATTAATACATGAAGGCCTTTATATTCGACCTCAACGGCACTATGATCAATGACATGCCTTATCATACCAAAGCATGGCAATATCTTTTAAATACCGACCTTGGCGGTAGCTTTACCTGGGATGAAGTAAAACCACAGATGTACGGCAAAAATCAGGAAGTGCTGGTACGTATGTTTGGTCCTAACCGCTTTACTACCGAAGAAATGGACAGACTTTCGTACCTTAAGGAACAGCGCTACCAGGATGAGTTTTTACCCCACCTGGCATTATTGCCCGGTTTGCATGAGTTTTTGGAAAAAGCTTATGAAAACGATATCCCCATGGCTATAGGTTCGGCCGCAATTCCTTTTAATATTGATTTTGTATTGGATAACCTTAACATCAGACATTATTTTAAAGCGATAGTAAGTGCCGATGATGTGGTGTTAAGTAAGCCCCATCCTGAAACGTTTTTGAAGGCTGCTGAACTGCTGGGTGCATTGCCTACAGATTGCATTGTGTTTGAAGATGTGCCTAAAGGCGCCGAAGCTGCCGCTAATGCAGGTATGAATGCTGTTGTACTTACCACAACACATCAGCAGGGTGAGTTTGAAGCGTTACAAAATGTAATTCACTTTGCCGATGATTTTACAGATAGCTTTATTAACGGCCTGGTGCAATAATCAGTAGGTTTTGTTATTTTATTGTTTGTTTTAACGTATTATTGTTTCAGGATCCTATTTATAAACCTGATCTGAACCTTTTACGATGAAACTTAAATTCAGCCTGCTTTTGCTCCTGGCCGGTATGATCATCAGCTCATGCAGTGATCATATTTATGCGCCGGCCATGCACCATAGCGATATTGCTTATTTGCCTAAACCGGTATCTGCCGATGCTGTTAAATCAGCAAACTATATTTCGGGGGCGTTAGTAGTTGATGAAAGCCCTAATTACTCAGACGAGTTGGTGAGCGGACAGCTTAATTTTAGCCGCGCACATGTGTTTGATCATTTCAACCTGGCTTACGGTGCTTTTGGTACATTAGGAAATTATCATAACAACGAATTGAAGCCGCAAGATCCCAACTATTTTAAAAATAAATTCTTTGGGGCGGCAGGAGGGAGGTTATCGGGGAACTTTTTTGTGAACAGTGCACACGTCGATTTTCGCTTTATTGGTTTTGAAGCCGCCTATAGTCATGAGTTTGGTGATTACCTTAACTTTAGGAAGGCTGTCACCAATAAACCGGGCTTTTACACTGATCCGCGTGCCGGCCTGTTTACATTAGGTGGTACAACTGAGATCATATTTCATACCAATAAAGTTGCTAACCAGTTTGGTTTCCGGCTTTTTTGGGGCGGTACATTCGGAAATGATAATGTATACCGAAATAAAAACAGCGATTACGACTACAAGGTTTATAATCCTGGTATTGTAACCGCTGCTTATTTTATGCAGATTAAAAACTTTATAGCCATTGTTGAAGCCGGCAATTATGTACAGCTAAGGCTTGGCTATAGGTTCAGATAGCTATTCAGAATAAACGCTGCCAACCCTGTCGCGCAGGTTATAGCCTGACGCCATCACTTCGCCATAAGCGCCTGCAGTGCGTACAGCTATCAGGTCACCGCGGAATGATTCGGGCAGGCTCACATCCTTCTGAAAACAATCCGTGCTTTCGCATATCGGCCCCACAACATCATACTTTAAACGTTCGGACTTTCCGGCTTCCGGACTTTCCGATATCCGACTTAAATTCTCTATCTGGTGATAAGCCTGGTAAAGCATCGGGCGGATCAGCTCGGTCATGCCGGCATCAAGGATCAGGAAGTTCTTTTTCTGTCCGTTTTTAACATACAATACACGCGATATAAGCGAAGCACTTTGGGCTACCAGTGCACGGCCAAGCTCAAAATGTACTTCTTGTCCCGGCTTAACATTCAGGAAGTTTTTAAACACCTGGAAGTAGGCTTCAAAATCAGCTATGTTGTTATCCGGGCTGTAATAATCAACTCCAAGGCCACCACCTGTATTGAGTACTTTGATAGGGAAACCGCGGTCTTCAAACCAGTCCTGCATCTCATTGATACGGGTGCAAAGGTTTTTATAAACCTCCAGGTCGGTAATTTGTGAGCCGATATGGAAGTGGATCCCTAAAAATTGCAGGTTATCACATTTGCGCAAAGCAGCAGCAACATCAGGTAATTGCCAGGTATTAATGCCGAATTTATTTTCATCGAGTCCGGTGGTGATGAAATGGTGAGTATGTGCATCAACATTCGGGTTAATGCGGATAGCCACACCAGCTTTTTTGTTTTTTGCTTTAGCAAGGCCATCAATAATAAAAAGCTCCTGGATGGATTCGACATTGAAGCAGAAGATATCCGCATCAAGGGCCAGGTTTATTTCACGGTCTGATTTGCCTACACCTGCAAATACCACTTTGCTTTTATCAAAGCCATGATCAATAGCTGCCTGAACTTCATTGCCGCTCACGCAATCGGCGCCAAAGCCATAGGTTTGTATGGTGTCAATAACTTTTGGGTTAAAGTTGGCCTTCATGGCGTAATGCACATGGAAGCCGTGCTTTGCAGAAGCATCGCGGCAGGCACTCAGGGTGTTTTTAAGCACCTCGAGATCGTAGTAATAAAACGGAGTTTCTAAGCCGGTGAATTTATCTATAGTTTTACTTGTGAACATGGGTAATATTTCATCAAATCATGCTGAACTATTGCATATCAGGGATTGCTTCGTTCCTCGCGATGACGTTTTAAATTAAAAATTTCAAATAAGGTAATTCCGAAATCGAAAATCCGATATCCGGAATTAAAACAGCCTGTTGTGTAAACTCCTTAAAGTCTCAACCTTATCCTCTGTTTTTACCAGTAACGACAGGTTGTGATCGCTGCCGCCGTATGATATCATCCTTAACGGGATATGCTTAACTGCTTCCAGTACCCGGGCCGCATAACCATGTTTTTCGGCCCCAAAATCACCTACCACGCAAATGATGGTATGGTTCACGTCTATCTCAACCGAGCCGTATGCATTCAGCTCTTTAGTGATATCGCCCAAATAAGTAGTGTCATCGATAGTTACCGAAACCGCTACTTCCGATGTGGTGATCATATCGATAGATGTTTTATAGCGTTCAAACACTTCAAATACCTTACGCAGGAAGCCATGGGCCAAAAGCATTCTGCTCGATTGGATCTTGATAGCTGTAATGGCATCTTTAGCGGCGATGGATTTGATCTTATCCTTTTCGCTGGTGATGGTAATCAGGGTACCTTTTGCCTGCGGATCCATGGTATTCAATAAACGAACGGGGATCTTATATTTTTGGGCAGGGAAAACACTTTGCGGGTGCAGGATCTTGGCGCCAAAATAAGCCAGTTCAGCAGCCTCATCAAATGACAACTGGGCAATTGGCTGCGTACCTTTTACAATCCGCGGATCGTTATTGTGCATTCCGTCGATATCTGTCCAGATCTGTACTTCCTCGCTGCGGATACCGGCACCAATTAATGATGCGGTATAGTCGCTGCCGCCGCGGCGCAGGTTATCTATCTCGCCATAAGCATTGCGGCAAATATAGCCCTGGGTAATAAACAGGTTCACTTCAGGATGCTTATCAAGCAAGGGGAGCAGGTTTTCGGTAATATGATCAACAATCGGTTCATTATCCTCATCTATCTTCATAAAATCCAGGGCAGGCAGCAATACCGATGGGATACCTATCTCCTTTAAATAAACATGATAGAGGGTAGTTGAAAGCAGTTCGCCCTGTGCAACGATGATCTTATCTTCAATATGGGTGAAAAGATCATTAGCCAGGTTGCCGAGCAACGAAAAATGGTAGTCGATAACCTCTTTGCCCTGGGCTAAAAACTCGGGCTTCGCAAACAATTCCTTAATAAAAATTTCGTATTTATCCTTTAGGATAGTAATAAGCTGCACCGCCTTCTTCTTATCACCGGCGAGGTATGCTTGTCCAATTTCTACGAGGCTGTTTGTTGTGCCTGACACTGCCGATAGCACCACTACCTGACGCTCGGCCGGGTTAATGATATCAAGCAGCGCTTTCATCCGGGCGGGGCTACCTACTGATGTCCCACCAAATTTTAAAACTTTCATTTTTATGTTGCTGTTAACCGTATATGATCGGTGTTCCTGAACATCAGCTTGCTGATATTCAAGCACCAATATTTGAGGCGCTAAAAATAGTGTTTTAAAACGCTTTAATGTAATGTGATTGGAATTTAAATTTGACGGGCCAGATCATCCTTGAGCTTTGAGATCCGTGGTACTCTGATTGGTAAATGATATCCTCCCGTTGTTATTCGGGGTAAGATGTCGCCACTGTTACAAAATATTTTATCCCCTACCTTTTAACATATCAAGCGAGTAAAAACTGTCCCGCCAGTAAATACCTCCCTGTACAACGGTTATTATTGATGCTTTTAAAAAATACCAGGCCAGGAAGAACCCTGAAAAGGGGATCATAAATGCATACCACCATTTATTGGGCGGCACCAGCTTCATATAAATTATATGCACTATGAGCATAACAGAAGCCATGGTCCTGATAACCGGGGTGCCGAAAATGAACATCAATGGCATAGGCAATGCCACCGTTAATAGCATATTCAGTACGTTAACAATGGCTTGCGTAATACTGTACTTAGCCATAGCAAATGAGTTTT
>JGI24737J22298_10000071_pt1 | contig 29829 bp, 26 predicted proteins | sample KBSCornC3_FD_22298 | JGI IMG/M metagenome (IMG submission 22298) | reverse complement strand
AGGTTTCGAGGGTGTAAAATATAGATGATAGCTCCTGGCCGATAGGGGTAAGGGAATATTCAACCCTTGGTGGTACTTCGGGAAAAATATGTCGTGATACGATACCGTCCTGTTCCAATTCGCGGATCTGTTGCGAAAGCATCTTTTCGGTCATGCCGGGAATAGCCCGGTTTATCTCGCTGTAACGCTTCTGACCACTTAATAATTGGTTTATTATACTCAGTTTCCATTTACCACTAATTACGCTGAGGGCTGCTGCCATAGTGCAGGAGTGATCGGAATGTCTGTTTTTTGTCATAATGAAAAAGGCGATATATCGATTGCATCAAACGGGCCCATAACCTACCAAAAAGTATGTTGCACACAAAATGGTGCATTCTTGTGGGGAGGTATAACTCAATGTACCTTTGATGTATCAAAACAAAGATAATGAAAAAGTTACAAGGAAAAACAGCAGTAATAACAGGCGGCAACAGTGGTATAGGCCTGGCCACAGCACAGGAGTTCATTGCACAAGGTGCAAAAGTGATCATCACTGGCAGGAACCAAAAATCAATTAACGAAGCGCTTGAAACACTCGGTGCCGATGCTAAGGGTGTAATTGCCGACAGCGGCGATATCAACCAGGTTAAACAACTGGGCGAAAAAGTAAAGGCCATTGCCGAAAAAATTGACATCGTATTTGTTAATGCAGGTATTGGCCAGTTTAATTCAACTGAGCAAATGAGCGAGCAGATGTTTGATGATATCATGAACATCAACTTTAAAGGCGCATACTTCAGTATTCAGCAGTTGTTGCCCTTAATTAACGATGGCGGTTCTATCATTTTAAATACATCAATCAACGCGCATATTGGTATGGCCGGTGCAACCGTTTATGCAGCAAGTAAAGCAGCATTGCTTTCATTAGCTAAAAACATTTCGGCCGAGTTGTTGCCACGTCGTATCAGGGTTAACTCTGTAAGCCCTGGTCCGGTTGTAACACCTTTACACACTGCCGATAAATTAGGCTTAACCCAGGAACAATTGGAAGGCATGGGTTCCGAACTGATAAAACAGATCCCAATGGGCCGTTTTGGTTTGGCCGAAGAAATTGCCAAAACAGTTACTTTCTTCGCTTCTGACGATTCAACATTTATAACAGGTGCCGAACTGATTGCTGACGGCGGTATGGCTACTTTAAAAGGTGCATAAACCCCTCTAAATCTCCCCTGAAGGGGAGACTTTTAAAAACCTATCTTTCGTGAAAATTTGATCAAGATATAATTCATGGAGGGATGATAAATTTATTAACTGATGACCGGCGGTTGTAGCTTCCGGTCATTTTTTGTTTTGATGCAATAGGCGATATAGCTAATAATGCCTATAATCAGTGCACTTATTCCATGAATGAAGACACCGATGAAAAGAACAGCCAAATCAAGCATTCCGCATCTGAACCCTGAAGGCGATGGTGGAGGAAGCGGAACAAATTTGAGTGATATAATCGTCAATACAACACCCAACATAAATGATAATATCATACCAGCAATTATGGGTAAACCTACGCGGCCTTTTACTCTTAATGTTGATAGTGTGATTTGCACAACAGGAGCTATAGTCCACAATAATAAAATAGCTAAATCCATGTAAATTGTTTTTTGAAATTCATTATTGATGGGCTTTATAATATCTGATAGAACCAATAATTCCGATCACTGGGATTATAAAACATACATTTAATAATCCCAATGATATAAATACTGTACACCCAGTTGCGCATTTAATATTAGGGGGCACGCCGAGCAGCGAAATTACAAACGCGAGGGTTGCTAAGGCTGCGGCAAGTAAAAAAGAAAAAAAGAAAATGGCTATTATGGGTAACTTGATCTGATCGTTTATTCGGCGCGATGATAATTTCCATTGCAGTATAGGTGCAATTAAAATTAAGATCAACGGGATAATTAAGATCAACATAATCTATACCTATAATGTTAATTAATACCGCCAATGTTAAAAAGTAACCCATTCTCACAGTTGTATATCTGCTTTATAAACAGGTTATTTGTGTTAATACGGCATGTCGCAAAATGGTATTTGAAGGTGTGATGCGACAAATGGTCATGCCTGCGTTAACTGCGTGGATTATAATAATATAATTGTCACATTGTCAGTAGTACACTTGTGGCAAGCAATTTGAATAGCATATATTTGTAAGTACAAAATTTAAAAAATAGAAATCATGGCTTTAGAAATAACTGATGCAAACTTTGACGAGCTTGTCCTGAAATCAGACAAACCGGTATTAATTGACTTTTGGGCAGAATGGTGTGGTCCGTGTAGGATGGTAGGTCCGGTAGTTGAAGATATTGCAAAAGAATATGAAGGCAAAGCTGTTGTTGGTAAAGTAGATGTTGACAACAACCCAGGCATATCTGTAAAATACGGTATCCGTAACATCCCTGCCTTATTGTTCTTCAAAAATGGCGAAATTGTTGATAAACAAATCGGTGCTGTGCCAAAATCAGTATTAACTGATAAACTGGTAAAACAGTTAGCATAACTCAAAGAGCTTATTTAATGCTACACACTGTAGCATTAACACAACATATTTTTTGAAAAAGCGTTGCAATTTTGCAGCGCTTTTTTTATGCCTATATTAGTCTATGCCCAAATTAAACGATGATCAGCAAATAAGGCAACTGGCCAATCTCGAATTGCTGGCCCGGCAGGTGGTTGAAGGTTTTATCACCGGCCTGCACCAAAGTCCTTTTCATGGCTTTTCTGTGGAGTTTGCCGAACACCGGCTGTATAACAACGGCGAATCGGTAAAAAATATCGACTGGAAGCTGCTGGCCCGTACCGATAAATTGTTTGTAAAGCAATTTGAAGAGGAAACTAATCTTCGCTGTTTTTTGCTGCTGGATACTTCATCATCCATGAACTTTCCTGAAACTGGTACTAATAAGCTGCAGTTTTCGGTTTATGCCATAGCATCGCTGATGTACCTGTTCAAAAAACAACGCGACGCTTTTGGGCTTTGTTTATTTTCGGATAAGATAGACTGGATCAGCGCGGCAAAATCAACCACTACGCACCTGTTTTATTTATATGCCGAGCTGGAAAAAATGTATGCCAGTCCTAAAGTAAACACGCAAACCAATATCACCAATGTGCTGCATCATATTGCGCAGGAAATTCATCAGCGTTCGCTGGTGATCATTTTTAGCGATATGCTGGAGAATAACCTGGATGCCGAAAAGCAGCAGGCTTTATTTGCGGCAATTCAGCATTTAAAGTTTAATAAACATGAGGTGGTGATCTTTAATGTTACCGATAAGCAAAAAGAACTTGAGTTTAATTTTGATAACCGTCCCCATCATTTTGTTGATATTGAAAGCGGTGACGAGCTGAAGGTGAACCCGGCCCGCATCCGCGACGCCTACAGGGCATCGTTAAAAGAGTACCGCCATCAGTTGGAGTTAAAATGTGCACAGTATCATATTGATTTGGTTGACGCCAATATCCATGAAGGCTATCATCATATCCTGAACACGTACCTGGTTAAGCGGAATAAGATGATATAAAGAGTATTTTGTAAAAAAGGCGTCATTGCGAGGTACGAAGCAATCCCCAATACGCCGGGCCGCTCTGTATAGTTTGGGATTGCTTCGTGCCTCGCAATGACGGTAGTTTTTTGATTGGGTTTTCTTGAAAACAAAAAAAGGCCATTCCCATCTGGAAAACAGCCTCTATAGTTAAATAGGGGATCTACTTATAAAATAAACCTTGTAAAGGTATTGATACAATGTGAAGATTAAGTGAAGTCGTTACTCACGGTTAAATATGAGGAATATGCTCGTTCCCCTGTCTTTTACCGAATCTATTTTTACCCTGATGCCATGAAAAGCGGTAATACTTTTCACAATAGCTAAGCCAAGGCCGTAGCTTTCCTTTTCTTCGGTCTCAAATTTTTCAAAGCGGTTAAAAGCGTTTTCTATTTGTTGTTGGTCCATCCCCGCACCTGTGTCTGTAATTTCCAGTACATACACATCTTCCTTCAATTCATCGGCAACGGTGATACTACCTTTGGGCTTATTGTATTTAATAGCATTGTTTATCAAATTGAACAATAGGGTATGCATTAGGGGGCGGTTACCCATAATGGAGTAGATGTATTTAATGTTATTGTTGAAGGTGAGATGTTTTTCTTCCAAACGGTCTTCCAGTTCTTCCTGGATCTCCATAATTATACCTGCTATCATCACCACTTCGGCTTTGTCATATTGATTATTTTCAACTTTTGAAATGAGCAGCAGGCTGTTAATAATAGATTTAAGCCGGTTTAATGTTTTCAGCGAAGCGTGCATCTTGTTTTCGCTGGCTTCGCTGAGTTCTTCCTGCAATAAAATATTCTCCAGCCGCGAGCTGATAATTGATATGGGCGTAAGTAACTCATGCGATACATTGGCAATGAACTGTTTTTCAAGAGCAAACAGGTTACTGATTTTTTTCATGAGCGTGCTGATACTGTCATCAAGCAGTTCAAAATCCTGTGTGGTGGTCTGGATCTTTTCATAATCAAAGTTCATAGGATCATTTACTTTGATCAGCTTGCGGTCGATGATCTTATAAAAGGGGGCGAGCAAAAATTTGGTAAACACCAGGTCGCTTACCAGCGTGAGGGCGAGTGCTATTATCAATGTCAAAAGGGTAAACCTTTTAATGATGGATTTTAATTCCTCAATGGAGGTAACTGACACGCCAATTTCAAGCAAATAGGTATGGTTGTTAAAATTAAACTGGTGAGTCAGGATGCGATAAGTTTGCGTAACCAGGTCACTGGTACGTGTTTCGGTTGTGAACTTTACAGCTTTGGTTTCGGTGGGCTCAAATTTAACAGGGGTTATAATAATGAACTCCTCTTTTAAAATATTATAATCGGTATAAGGCTTTTGATTAGCAAGCTTGCTGCTAATCTCTTTTGAACTGAGGTTTTTAAGCGTTTCCCTTTCATTTTCCTCAAGCCTGAGCTCTACATGATTATACGAGATCTTCTCGATAGAAAGCAGGATAAGCAGGCCAGTGAAAAGTATAATGGCTAATTTGGTTAACGTATTATAAAGGGCCAGTTTTACCTGTAATTTCATGAGTCTGTCAATTTCAGATGTTGATACGGTAGCCGATGCTCCTTACGGTTTCAAACCAATCTATAGGGATATATACCGATAGCTTTTTACGCAGATTTTTAACGTGCACATCCACAAAGTTGGAGTCGGAATTTATTTCCAATACATCGCCCCAAACATGTTCGGTGAGATTGGTGCGTGATATTACCCTGTTTTTGTTTAGCACCAGGTAGTTGAAGATCTCGAACTCTTTTTTGGTGAGGGTTATACGCTCATCATTGTAGGTAACGGTACGGTTTTGTATGTTGATCTTTAACCCTTTTACATTAATGTCATTACTCTCCAGGCGGTGTTTGCGGCGGGTGATGGCGTGCATGCGGGCTAATAGCTCGTTTAATGAAAACGGCTTTGCCAGGTAATCGTCGGCACCCTGTTCAAGGCCCGATACCCGGTCGTCAACAGCACCGCGGGCGGTGAGGATAATTACAGCATCTTCGCGTTCGTTCATGCTTTTCAGCATTTTAAGCAGGTCAAAGCCGTCACCGTCGGGCAAGCCCAGGTCAAGTAAGATAAAGTCATAATTGTTTACGAAGATTTTTTCAGATGCTGATTTTTTGGTGCGGGCATGTTCAACCGTAAAACCTTCGTGGCTTAAAAATTCATCTACCTCAAGCGCAAGGCCTTTTTCGTCTTCAACAATTAGTACGTTCATAATTGTGTATTTACAGGAACTATCAATAAGGGTTACAGGATCAAGATCATTCACGGCAGGCAAAGTACCGTACCGAAGATTAATAAAGTATGAAGATAGGCTTTTATAGCGGCCTGTAAAGTGTCATTTTTTAAATCTTGCGTTTAAATTAAAAAAGCGCAAATCAATTTGCGCCGATTGGTGTTACAAACTAAAAGCTACCACTTCATCGTATGAGACTTTCTATCGAACGCAAACCCATCCGGGTAAATCCAGATCCGAAACGTGTAATAGCAAGATTTTTTTTTAATGGGAACGATCGCGCCAAAGAGGTTATTGAGCGTGTAATGTTAATTAGCGAAGATGATGCTTTTGGCATTGTATCGCCCTTGCTGCAGGAATATTCCAAAAGACACCGTAATATTACCCGGGTGCTCAACAGGCATTGCAGCAAGCTTAAGCCCTTGTTTTTAGAGCTCAATATTGATTTTGATACGCTTACCGTTTACCGCAAGCTGCTCATTGGGTCTTATTTTACGCATGAATATTCAATAGAATCGGCCGCCTTCTTTAATCCCTCGATAGTTGAAGATCCCGACCAAACCGAGCTTGAAGACGGCCAGCGCAGGGTGATCATCAGCTTCCGGGCGGTAGGCGAGGGGCATATCTCTTCCATAACTTTTCGCCGGGCCTTGATAGATAAGGATAACAACATCAGCATACAACCTGCGGGCAGTTATATTGATGAGGCCGAAATTGTGAGGAATGCCGTTTATAATAAAAAGCTTTTTTTTGAAAAAGCTGCCATCACCCAAATTAATATTGATGTTATAAGTGAGCTGGAATCAAAACTCGATCATCATTTTGAGTACGCCAACCTGCGCCGGATCATCATGGATTCGCAAAAACTGCAGGAAGACGACATGAAGCGGCTGGAGTATGATAAAGTGCTTTGGCTTGCAGATTCCTATTATGAAATTGTTTTTTCACTGGATACCGATATTTCCGACAGGGTGATCTTCCCGATATCCGAATATGAACGTAAGGGTATTGAGGATGCCCGTTTTGTACAGTTTACCAACGATGACGGCAGCAAACTATATTACGCTACCTATACAGCTTATGATGGCTCGCTGATTATGCCCAAACTGCTGCAAACAACTGATTTTTATAATTTTAAGATCATGCCTTTGTACGGTGCGGGCGCACAGAATAAAAACCTGGCCTTGTTTCCGCGCAAGGTGAACGGCAAGTATGTGATGATATCGCGGATAGACGGCTGCAATAACTATATCATGTATTCGGATAAGATCAATATCTGGGAAAAGCCGGTAATGCTGCAACAGCCTAAATTTAGCTGGGAGTTTGTGCAGATAGGTAATTGCGGCTCGCCCATTGAAACACCCGATGGATGGATCATGATAACCCATGGCGTTGGTCCCATGCGCCGTTATGTGCTGGGTGCAAGCCTGCTTAAACTGGATGACCCAACGGTTGAAATTGGCCGCCTGCGCGAGCCTTTGCTGATCCCCAACAGTGATGAGCGGGAAGGTTATGTACCTAACGTGCTTTATTCATGCGGGGTCATTGTACACAACAATAAACTCATTATTCCATACGGTGTTTCAGACTCATCAACTGCCTTTGCAGAAGTATGCCTGGATGAGCTTTTGAAAAAGCTTAAAGCCTTTATTTAAGCGCGCAAAGCCGAAGGCTGAAAGCGAAAAGCTTTGTGTTTGAAAAGCTTTCAGCCTTGAGCTTGCTGCTTTTAGATCATATTTATATTGTTGATTACAAGTCATTTAACTTTCATGTAAATCTCATAATGTATTATTAGTTAAAACTTATTCTTCTTTTTCAAGTTAAATAAATATGAAAAAGATAATTTTAAGCTTAAGCATAATACTGTTTTCGCTTACAGGTTTTAGCCAGGCACTTAAACCTGTAAAGATAGATAGCCTTGTCACGGTTTCATTACCCGAAGGCTTTACTAAAAAGGATACATTAGGCCAGCAGATATACCAGGGTAGTGCATCATTAGGTAATATTCTTGTTTTACGCGTGCCAAACGCTAATACAAAACCTTTAAACAAGGAGAGCGACTTGAAAGATGTATTTAAAACCTACATCAAAGGTATTCAAAAACAATCTGTTAATGGCAGTGTAATGTATCCGCGTGATACCACTATCGGTAAACTGGAAGGAAAGGTATTCACCCTCAGGATTGATAACAGCGGCTCAACTGGTGAATCTCCGGAGTTAAGAAATTTTATCCTGTTATATACCCAGGACGTAACCTATACTTTTGAATATAACTATCCGGAGCAAAGACTTGATCTGGCAAAAGCCGAACTGAAACAATTTTCGGGTTCTATCAAAATAGCGCCTACTTTAGATCGCCGCGATCAGTATTTGTCTGACGCAAAAGGCATGTCTGCACCTGCAAAGATTGGCATTTATGGAGGTGGAGCGGTTATAATACTGATCATTGTATTAACCGTGATCAAACGTAAAAACAGTCAGCTGGAAGCTGGAGTTTAATTAGCGACAGGGGTTTTTTTGAATACGTGATCGAGCAGGCCCCTGTTCCATTTGGCCGAATTGATGAACTGCTTACCATCAAGCCATGTTAACCAAAATATAGTAACAAACACGCCAATAGCCGAGCCGGCAAGCACGTCTTCATAAAAGTGCTCGGTTAAATAAATTCTTGAATAGCCAACCATTATGGCAACAAACAAGGCTGGGATTCCCCAGCCTTTGTTTTTACAGAGGTATGTTATGACCAGCGCGGCAGAAAAAGCACTCACCGTATGTCCGGACGGAAAACTGTATTTCTCCAATATATAAACACCTTCTACGGTATGCACCCTGCTCCACTGGCTTGCAAAGTATAGCTTTGGCCGGGGAGCGATATAAATGTATTTAAGGATTTGTGCCGCGATGGATGTTATGGCATAGCTGGAGGCCATTAACAGCCAGCTGCGGTAGCTGAATAAAAGCATAGCAAGTGATACTATCACGGCTGTGGTGCCGTCGCCGATATCTGTAACATAAGGCTCAATGGTATCAAGCCAGGGTTGGTGCCAACCATTTACGGTAAAAAAAATAGCTTCTCGGGTAAATAGCAGTTTGATAGTCAGGCAGGTGGCTAAAACGATAAGGTAAAGGATAAAAAAAGGGCGGATCCTGTGCAGCACGTCTTTTATTCCTATCTTCATGCTGCAAAGTAAGCATATACTTATTCAATGCAAAAAAATGATTAATTTTGAGATTGGTTAGCACTTATTAATTAAACTACATGTCGAAAAGTATCTTTCGTAAAAAGTCGGTAGCAAAAATTTTAAATGATGTTGAATGTGGTTTTAGTGATAGTGAGCATCCCGGTACAACGTCATCCCAACTCAAAAAAGAACTTAACGTAAAAGACCTCACCCTCATGGGAATAGCCGCCGTTGTGGGGGCAGGTATATTTTCCACAATTGGCGAAGCCTCTTTCCACGGCGGCCCTGCGGTTTCCATCCTGTTTATTTTAACCGCTGTTACCTGCGGCTTTTCGGCCCTTTGTTATGCCGAGTTTGCCTCGCGTATCCCGGTTGCGGGCAGTGCGTATACCTACGCTTATGCCTCTTTTGGTGAATTGATAGCATGGATCATTGGCTGGGACCTGTTAATGGAATATGCCATTGGCAACATCGCAGTAGCCATTTCCTGGAGCGAATACTTTGTAAACCTGCTGGAAGGCTTTCATATCCATATGCCCAAGTTTCTGACTATGGACTATGTTTCGGCCCTGCGCGGGCATGAGCAGGTTCAGGCAGTAGGTGCAAACCTGGTTGATATCAGTGATAAAGTAAAAGCAGAAGCACTGGCCTGGAGTGAGGCTCCGGGTATTGGTAATTTTAAACTCATAGCCAATTTACCGGCCCTTTTAATTGTTATCATCATCACCTACCTGGTTTATGTGGGCATCCGCGAAACAAAAAAGGCCACCAATGCTATGGTGGTTTTAAAGATAGTGATTGTTATAGCGGTTATAGTGGTAGGCTTTTTTTATGTAACACCTGCCAACTGGCACCCATTTATGCCTAACGGTTTCAGTGGTGTTATGAAAGGCGTATCAGGGGTGTTTTTTGCTTATATCGGCTTTGACGCCATCTCAACCACAGCCGAAGAATGTGAAAGGCCCCAGCGCGACCTGCCCCGTGGCATGATCTATTCGCTGGTGATTTGTACAGTATTGTATATCCTGATAGCCCTGGTGCTTACGGGAATGGTGAGCTATAAAGACCTGCAGGTTGGCGACCCACTGGCATTTGTTTTTGCAAAGGTGGGCTTGAATAAGATTAGCTATGTGATCTCCATTAGTGCAGTTGTTGCTACAGCCAGTGTATTGCTGATATTCCAGTTAGGCCAGCCCAGGATCTGGATGAGCATGAGCCGCGATGGTTTATTGCCTAAAGCATTTTCACGTATCCATCCAAAATATCAAACACCTGCTTTTGCCACTGTAGTAACCGGTTTTGTGGTGGCTATACCGGCCCTGTTCATGAACCTTACCGAGGTGACCGATTTGACTAGTATAGGCACCCTGTTTGCATTTGTACTGGTTTGCGGCGGTGTGCTGCTGCTACCGCGTGAAGAGGCCGTTAAAGGCAAATTCCATTTACCGTATGTGAATGGTAAATTTATTATACCAATTATCACACTGGTGATTTTGGGTTCGGTTGCATGGTTTAAACCGGCCGCGCAGGTTGAAATGATGCAGTTTAAGAAGCTAAAAGACCGTAGCGATATCATTGATAACATGGATAACAATGACAAGCTGAGCCTGCTTAAAACTACCAATCAGCTTTATAACGCTAATGTGACTGCCCAGCCGGACTCGGCTAAAAAATATTTTAAGGATATAGAGGAGGATAAATTCAATACCGCGCTAAGGCAAACGAAGGATATCAGCGATGCTAAGAAATATTATTTAGGTTTTGACGGCTTCCTGTATAATTTCCCTAACTATCTTTTCTTTATCCTGATCATTATTATAGCGGTTTACAGCTTTATTAAAAACTTCTCGCTCATCCCCGTTTTGGGGCTAATGAGCTGCTTTTACCTCATGACCGAGCTTGGCTATACCAACTGGCTCAGGTTTTTGATATGGCTGGTGATAGGTCTGGTAATTTATGCCACTTACAGCTATAAAAACAGCGTGTTGGGCAAGGAAGCTAAAACAGCATAAATATCATGTGGACCTGCCCTTTATGCGAACGTGAATTTACCGCTGTCAACCAGGTGCATTCATGCCGCGACAGGGAACTATCGGAAGCGCTAAGCGGCAAAACGCCCCATACTATAGCGCTGTTTGATCATTTGATTGATGAGTACCTGCAAATTGCCGAAATTAAAGTTTATCCTACCAAAAGCATGATAGCATTGGGAGCAAGGGTAAACTTTGCTTACGTAACCCAATTAGGTAAAAACTTTATTGATGTGGTATTTCCCTTTAAACAGGTTTATGACGATAACCTGTGCTTCAGTAAAATAAAACAAGTGCCCGGCACCGATCAGTATAATCACTACTTCAGGATGTATTTTAAGGAAGATATTACTGACGAGGTGCGAAAGTATATGCGTATAGCCTGGGAGAAAAGTATGTGACTATATAACTACCGCAGGTTTTCAGCCTGTGGGCGGCATAATGTAAGCTTTCAGCTTACACACTTGAGCTGAAAGCTCAAACTATAGTATACCACGGGCTGAAAGCCCGCGGCAGATTGAGCGGCAGAATGCAAAAAGAAAAGCCTCCCGTTTCCGGAAGGCTTTCAATATTAAAAAGGATTGCAATTAATTAACCCGGTGGATTTCAATGGCCTCAGGTATGGCAAGTACCAGCGGTACTTTCTCTACTGTTACAAAACTCAGGTCGAGTCCAAAACCGCGCTCTTCGGATAAGCTCACTTTTTTAAGCTGCTTGTAGTAATCCATTATAAATCTTTCGATGAAAGACAGGTTGTGTGAGCGTGAGAAGATCTTTTCGATCACCACAAAACGGAAATCGCCCACAATTTTATGCCTGTTCAGTGACTTGTAGGTACTGGTAATATCAACCTCGCCTTTTTTAACCAGGTCTTCCACCACTTTCCTGAATAGCAGGTTTATTTGCTGTTCAACGCGGAAACCGAGCTTAAAGTCAATCCGGATGAGTTTGTTTGGCACTAAATGGTCAACTTCGTATTCGCGTTTGTAAGGCTCGTCCACTACGTCAACGTGTACCAGCCAGTAGACATCGGCACGTTTAGGCTGCTTTTGAAGTATGGAATAAACAATTTTTGATTCAATTTCTGAATTGAAGTTGGCACTGGTTAAGTACACCAATTGAGAGGCGTATTTAGGTACGGTTTCATCAGAGCTTAATTCTTTAATGATATCAAAATAGTCTTCAATTTCAACAAACTTAACATAGCGGTTCCTGATTTTGCGGGCGGTATGCCAGGTCCACATTACGGTAAACAGCACAAACCCTATCGACAGTGTAAACCAACCGCCATCTAAAAACTTATGCAGGTTACCGGTGAGGAAGGTTCCTTCAATAAGCAGGTAAACCGCCAAAAACGTATTGATGATATAGTTGGGTACTTTTTTGCGTTTCAGGAATTTGGATACCAGTATGGTGGTCATAAGCATGGCTACGGTAATACTTAAGCCGTAAGCAGCCTCCATTTTATCCGAGTGTTTGAATATCAGCACCACACCTAAACAACCGGCCCAAAGCAGCCAGTTAACGCTGGGTACATATAGCTGTCCTTTTTGCTCGGATGGGTAGTTGATCCTAACTTTTGGCCAAAGATTAAGTCTTACAGCCTCGGCAATGAGCGTAAACGAACCTGATATCAGCGCCTGGCTGGCAATGATAGCCGCCACAGTAGCTATACCGATACCATAGATCAGGAACCATGTTGGCATGATTTGATAGAAAGGGTTTTGAGCGTTAAGGTCCATAACGTGACCGTTACGTTGTAGCAACCAAACTGCCTGACCTAAATAGTTTAGGATAAGACAAATTTTTACATACACCCAGCTTACGCGGATATTGGCTTTACCGCAGTGGCCAAGGTCGGAATATAAAGCTTCGGCGCCAGTGGTACACAGAAACACGGCCCCCAATATAATGAAGGCACCATCGCTTGAACTCGACGTAAGCAATTTAATGGCATAGTATGGGTTTAACGAGCGGATAACCCATGAATCATGCACAATATAGGTAACACCTAAAAAACCCATCATCGTAAACCAGACGAACATGATAGGCCCGAATGCCTTACCTACCAGTGATGTGCCGAATTGCTGTATGATAAATAAAGCGGTAATAATGGCCATTACCACATATACAGTAGGCAAGTTAGGGTAATAGGTTTGCAAACCTTCAATAGCCGATGATATGGTAATTGGCGGGGTAATAATGCCATCGGCCAAAAGGGCGCAGCCCCCTACAACCGCCGGTATAATAAGCCATTTTGCTTTACGCCGTACTAATGAAAACAGCGAGAAAATACCGCCCTCACCCTTGTTATCGGCCCTTAGGGTTATCACCACATACTTTAAAGTGGTTTGTAGGGTCAATGTCCAAAAAATGAGCGAAACACCTCCAAGAATTAATGTTTCTGAAATTTGACGCTGGCCAACTATAGCCTTGAATACGTATAATGGGGAGGTACCAATATCACCGTAAATTATTCCTAAACTGATTAGAAAGCCCGCGGCCGACAGTTTATGCAGATCTTTATGATTTGACACTTTTATGATTTAGAGATGGCAAAAATATTAATTTTTTTGGTTAAACCATTACAATGATTAAACGTATAAGGAAATTATGTGTCTATTATACAATAAGGCTGTGCATTTTGTTAAAATTTGTTAAAAAGTTTTACAAAAACATTAATATTTAATGGGATGAGGGCATTATTTATACTTTTGTAGAATCATACTAAATAATGAGGCGAAATTTTACATATTCTTATGTTCATACCTACACATGGGTCATGATAATTGCGATGGCAATTTTCGTGAACTTCGCCTTTGTTGCCGATGGGCAATCGCTAAAGACTGATACCGTGTACCTTAGGGGTAAAACCAAAGCCGCCAAAACGTCTTATTTAAAGAATGGTTTGCACCTTTCGCTTCCCCCTTTGAAGCCCGCTGTTACTTCAAGTGTAAAACTGAATGTATCCCGACCGGATGATAAACTACTAACTGATGTGCAATTATACCCTAACCCGGTAACTGACCAGATCAACCTTAAATATTCCATATCGCGCAACACCAACGTAACCATTAAAATAATGGATGTGCTGGGCAACGATATTTCTACCCTGTTTTCGCAAAGGGTTGAATCCGGCGATCATAATTTGAATTATCCCATCAGCAATAAACTGGTCCGCGGCTTTTATTTTGTGCGCGTTGTAGCCGGTACTGAATCTGTTATCAAAAGGATTTCGGTTATTAATTAACAAATAGCTAAAGATTATATCATTGCGAGCGCAGCGCGGCAATCTCGTCGTCAATGCATATCCGATCTGTATAGCTACGAGATTTCTTCGTCGCCCCAAGCGCACTTTACCTATGCCGCTCCTCGCAATGACATGATTTTTAATGTAGAAGTAATAGCGCAAAAAACGTCAAATTGTTAATACACCTCCAAAACCTTCCCCCAAACCCATCAATTTTTTTAGCTTTGGCGATTATAGCGTTCATTTATGAAAATCATTGCCATTGGCCGCAACTACGCCGAACACGCCAAAGAACTCAATAACCCGGTACCTACCACGCCGGTTATCTTCATGAAGCCCGATACGGCCTTATTAAAAGAGAACAAGCCTTTTTACCATCCCGATTTTTCGGAAGATGTTCACCATGAAATTGAATTGGTTTTGAAGATCAGCAAAGAGGGCAAGCACATCAGCGAAAAATTTGCCGCTAATTACTACGAAGAAATTGGCTTAGGTATTGACTTTACCGCCCGTGATGTTCAGGCACGCCATAAAGAAAAAGGCCTTCCCTGGGAACTGGCTAAAGCCTTTGATGGCTCGGCGCCCATCAGCACTTTTGTGCCTAAAACAAAGTTTGAATCTGTTTATGATATCAACTTTAAGCTGGATATTAACGGCGAAACCCGCCAGCAGGGCAACACCCGCGATCTGCTTTTCTCGTTTGAGAGCATCATCGCCTTTGTTTCAAAATACATCACCCTAAAAAAGGGCGACCTAATATTTACCGGCACCCCTCCGGGTGTATCAAAAGTAAAAATCGGCGACAGGCTTGAGGGATACCTTGAAAATGAGAAAATGCTCGATTTTTACGTTAAATAAGCATGATTAAAAAACTATTGGTTACAGGTGCGATGTGTTTAGCGCTTTATTCAAACACGTTTGCACAGAGTGATATTATACAAAGCAGGCAATACCCGCAAAACTATTTCAGGTATCCGCTTGATCTTACGCCGCCCACTACAGCCGGTTCATTTGGTGAATTGAGGCCCGCGCATTTCCACTCGGGGCTCGATTTTAAAACCAACCAGCGTACCGGCTACCCTGTACATGCTGCTGCCGAAGGTTACATATCAAGGGTACGTGTACAGTTTGGTGGGTTTGGGAGGGCTATTTACATCACCCATCCCAATGGGTATACTACGGTTTATGGTCACCTGCAAAGTTTTAGTCCGGCGGTTATTGACCTGGTAAAGAAATACCAGTACGAGCACCAAACCTACGAAGCCGATTTTAAACTTACACCAACACAAGTGCCGGTAAAAAAGGATGAAGTGGTAGCCATTTCAGGGAATGCCGGTGCATCGGCGGGGCCGCATGTGCACTTTGAGATCAGGGACAGCAAAACAGAGGAAACTATCAATGCGCAGCTGTTTGGTTTAACTATTCCGGATAAAGTGCCGCCTACAATTACCTCCATCGGCATTTATCATCTTAACGGAAAACCTTTCAGCGAAAAAACACCCAGGGAGTTTTTAGGCGTTACGGGCTCAGCAGGTAATTATCATCTCCTTAAACCACAAACGCTGGAACTAAGCGGTAACATCGGATTCGGGATTAATACCAGCGATATGAACAGCACGTCGCTTAATCATAACGGTGTTTATTCAATAGAGCTAAAACTGGATGGCAAAACCGTATATACCTTTGCTGTTGAACGTTTCGCGTTCGATCAAACCCATGCTATTAATGCCTATATAGATTACCCTGTATTTGAATCATCCCGCAGGTGGATGCAGAAATGTTTCATTTTGCCCGGCAGCCGGATTTCATTGTATCCGCAATCGGTAAATAACGGCATCGTTACATTTGATGATAACGCGACGCATGATGTGGAGTATGTTGTAAAGGATGTGGCTGGCAATATAGCAACGCTTAACCTGAAGGTTAAATCATCTCAGTTTACAAACCCACAGCCTGTAAAACCTACCGGTACTATGTTTTACTATGACAAGCGGAGCGAGTTTAGCAACGACAAAGTGAAAGTGGTCATTATGCCAGGTAACCTTTATGATGACCTTGATTTCCAATATTCAGCATCAGCCAAACCCGTGGGGGCTTATTCGGCTATGCACCATATTCATAACAGGCTAACACCCATTCATGATAGCTATGAGATCTGGATTAAGCCCGATGCTGACCTGGGTAAGTACACTGATAAGGCGGTTATTGTAAGTTCTTGGGGCGGCTGTCAGGGCGGTTACTTTAAAGATGGCTATGTGATATCGCAGGTGAGTGCCTTTGGCGACTATTATATCAAGGTAGATACGGTAGCCCCGGTTATTCGCCCGCTCAATATCAAAAACGGGAGCAATATGAAGGCCGCCCGCAATATTAATTTCAGAATGAGCGATAATTTATCAGGAATTAAGAACTATACAGGCACAATTGATGGTAAATGGGTGCTAATGGAGCATGATTATAAAACTAAAATATTAAGTTACACCTTTAATAGCGATATTGCACCCGGTAAACACGTGTTTAAGTTGACTTTAGTTGATAACAAGAATAATTTTTCGGAATTTTCCGCCGATTTTTCCAGATAAGTACCTAAATAAGCCATGACAACATTAAAAGAAGGCGATAAAGCTCCTGCTTTTACCGCTAAAGATCAAAACGGCAAAGAAGTATCCCTTGCCGATTATAAAGGCAAAAATGTGATCCTTTACTTTTATCCTAAAGATGATACCCCCGGCTGTACTGCCGAATCATGCGATTTCAGGGATAACTATCAATCGCTTTTAAGCAAAGGTTTTGAGGTGATAGGTGTAAGTACCGACGATGAAAAATCGCACAAAAAATTTGAAACCAAATACAGCCTGCCATTTACCCTGATAGCCGATAATGAACTTAAAATTGTTGAAGCTTACGGCGTATGGGTTGAAAAAAACATGTACGGCAAAAAATATATGGGTACAGCCCGTACCACATTTATAATTGATGCAGAAGGGGTTATTACGCATGTGATCAGTAAGGTTGATACTAAGGCCTCGTCACAACAGGTGCTCGATCTTGTAAAATAAGTGTTAAAAACACAATCAAAATAGCTACTTTAGCAGTTCCTAAATTCCATTAATGAAAGCAGACTTACAAACATTAGAAAAGACCGCGTCACAAATCAGGCGCGACATTGTACGCATGGTACATGGCTGTCAATCAGGCCACCCGGGCGGCTCATTGGGCTGTACCGATTTCTTTACCGCATTGTATTTTTCGGTAATGAACCACGATCCTAAATTTAATATGGATGCGGTTGGCGAAGATATTTTCTTCCTGTCAAACGGCCATATTTCCCCCGTGTTTTACAGCACATTGGCACATGCCGGTTATTTTGATAAAGCCGAACTTGCAACTTTCCGTAAACTGAACGCGCGTTTACAAGGTCACCCAACCACACATGAGCACCTTCCGGGTATCCGTATTGCTTCGGGTTCATTGGGCCAGGGTTTATCAGTAGCTATCGGCGCTGCATTGGCAAAAAAATTAAATGGTGATAAATCATTGGTGTTTACCCTACATGGCGATGGCGAGATCCAGGAAGGCCAGATTTGGGAAGCTGCTATGTTTGCCCCGCACAATCATGTTGATAACCTGATCTCAACTATCGATGTTAACGGTCAGCAAATTGATGGTCCAACCAAGCAGGTACTTTCATTAGGCGATCTTCGCGCTAAATGGGAAGCTTTTGGCTGGGATGTATTGGATATGAAAGGTAACGATATGGCCGATGTGGTTAGGGTGCTTGAAGAAGCAAAAAGCCGCACAGGTCAGGGTAAACCGATCATGATCCTGATGCATACCGAAATGGGGTACGGTGTTGACTTTATGGTGGGCAGCCACAAATGGCACGGTGTTGCGCCAAATGATGAGCAACTTAAACTGGCGTTAGATCAGTTAGAGGAAACACTGGGCGATTATTAGTCCCTGGCCCCCTGAAGGGGAAGTTTAGAAACATCAGTTTAATTATTACGATTTAATGCCAATCCCTCTCGATTGCAGGGGGAATTTGAACAATGAAAAAATACACTTACACAGATAAAAAAGATACCCGCTCGGGCTTTGGCGCCGGGTTGCTGGAAGCAGGCCAGAAAAATGATCAGGTTGTTGCACTTTGCGCCGACCTTATCGGTTCGTTAAAAATGAACGATTTTATTAAAGCATTCCCTGAGCGTTTTGTACAGGTAGGTATTGCTGAAGCTAACATGATCGGTATTGCTGCCGGTATGACCATAGGCGGTAAAATCCCTTTTACCGGTACTTTTGCAAACTTTTCAACCGGCAGGGTTTATGATCAGATCCGCCAGTCGGTAGCTTACTCAAACAAAAACGTTAAAATTTGCGCTTCACATGCCGGTTTAACTTTGGGCGAAGACGGTGCTACCCACCAGATTTTGGAAGATATAGGCCTGATGAAAATGTTACCAGGCATGACTGTTATCAACACTTGCGATTACAACCAAACCAAAGCCGCTACTGTTGCTATTGCTGAGTATGACGGCCCGGTTTACTTACGTTTCGGCCGCCCGGTTGTTCCGATCTTTACCGATCCCGATCAAAAATTTGAAATTGGTAAAGCATGGATGGTGAACGAAGGCGCTGATGTAAGTATCTTTGCTACAGGTCACCTGGTATGGCAGGCTATCCTTGCAGGCGAAATTTTAGCTGAACAGGGTATCGATGCCGAGATCATCAACATCCACACCATTAAACCGTTGGATGAAGAGGCTATTTTGAAATCGGTTGCCAAAACAGGCTGTGTAGTTACTGCCGAAGAGCATAACCGTTTGGGTGGCTTAGGCGATAGCGTTGCCCAGGTGCTTGCAGTGCACAATCCATCACCACAGGAGTACGTAGCTGTAAATGACAGCTTTGGCGAAAGCGGTACACCTGAACAGCTGATGACCAAATACGGCCTGGATGCAGATCATATTGTGGCGGCGGTGAAAAAGGTGATAGAAAGAAAAAACAAAAAAGGTTAATTAAACCTTTAACATTAATAAAATTCTAAAAATGTCGGTACAGGTTGAAGATTCAGAGATATTAAGCAAGTTTCAGGACGAAAAAACCCGGAATGAGGCATTTAACCTGTTGTTGAAAAAATACCAGCAAAAAATATACTGGCACATCAGGCGCATGGTTGTTGATCATGACGATGCTGATGATCTGGTTCAGGATGTTTTTGTAAAGGTTTGGAAAAACCTGGCCGGTTTCAGAAACGACGCACAACTGTACACCTGGATGTACAGGATAGCATCCAACGAATGCATTACTTTTTTGAATAAGAAAAAACAAAAAAATAATGTTTCGTTGGATGATGTTGCTTATGAGCTGGCCGATACGCTGGCCGACTCAACCTACTTTAACGGCGATGCGGCGCAGCGGAAGCTGCAGGAGGCACTGCTTACCCTGCCCGAAAAACAACGGCTTGTTTTCAATATGAAATATTATGAAGACATGAAGTATGAAGAAATGTCGCAGGTTTTGGGTACCAGTGTGGGGGCTTTAAAGGCTTCGTTTCACTTGGCGGTCAAGAAGATAGAAGCTCATTTGCTTGGCAGGGATTAATTTTTTAATTTACGTTAAACCTTTTAGCACTATACCAATCTATAGTTGTGTATGAAAAGCGATATGGACAATAGGGAATGGCTGGATGATTTCATCGCGCTGAAACAGGTTAGCAAAACTAACCCGTTCACAGTGCCTGAAGGCTATTTCCATGAGTTAGCGCAGCACATTACAACACGTATAAGGCTTGAGGGATTAAAAAATTATCCATCTGCAGGGTATACCATACCCGAAAACTACTTTGACGAGCTAAGCAGCAACATCCGGAGCCGTATAAATATTGAGCGTGCTTTAAGCGCCGGTGATTCGGGATTTACCGTTCCCGAAAATTATTTTGATGAGCTGAGCAGCAATATTCAAAGCCGGATTGTGGTTGATGAAGCCATGAATGCGGGAGAGGGCTTCACGGTGCCCGAAAACTATTTTGACGAGTTAAGCAGCAATATCCAAGGCCGTATAGCGGTGGAGGAGGCCATGAACTTGGCTGATGAAGGCTTCTCTGTACCCGAAAATTACTTTGATGAACTGAGCAGCAACATCCAAAGCCGTATAGCGGTTGAAGAAGCCATGGGCAATGAAGAAGGGTTTACTGTTCCTGAAAATTATTTTGAGGAGCTAAGTGCCAATATTCAAAGCCGCATAGCAGTTGAGGAAGCAGTGAATGCCGGGCACGAAGGTTTTATTGTACCGATAGATTACTTTGATAAGCTTAACCAGCGAATCCTGGATAAAACAGTTAATGCAGACGTTGAAGAGGAGCAGGAGTTTGATAATGTTGTAAGCATTAACAAAACGAAGCCTGTACAGAAAAAAGGAATGGTGAGGAGGCTTTGGTTGTCGCCAACCATCAGGTATGCTACAGCGGCCTGCTTTGCTTTAATATTAGGCGTGGGTGTTATTTTCAGGGGGGATATCCAGGCGCCGGATCATAACCATTCTTACTTGCATGAGCAGGTATCATCGGTGCCGGTTGATGAAATAAAAAGCTATCTTCAGTTACACATGGACGCAAGCGATACCCGTACACTGATAGATGCAAACCAAAAAAGCAACACAAGTAATGCAGACGAAGATCTGTCGGATTATATAGATAATTAAACAGAGGAAAAAATTTAATGAGTAAATTGATCAGGCATATTTGTATTGTGTTATTTGTTATGGCAATAGGCTATGAAGCTGTGGGACAGGTTAACCGCTTTGTTCCGGCTCAAACACCTTCAAGGCCCCAACTTAATCCGGTACGCCCTAATGGCAACAAAAAGGGCGCTATGGGTAAAAGACTTGAGGCTGCCCGTAACAGGTATATCAGCCGCCAGCTTGATCTTACTGATGAAGAGGCTAACAAATTTTGGCCGCTTTATAATCAGTACCAGCAGGAGCTTACTGCTGTACGCATTCTGAAGCGTTTAAATAACTCCACTTCATCAACCAACGGCACCGAGCAAATAGATAAGGAAATCTATTACGAAAGCCAGCTGGTTGGGATCCGTAAACGCTACCGCGATTCCTTTGCCAAGATCCTTCCGCCCGAAAAGGTGAGTGTCCTGTACAAAAGCGAACAGGAATTTAACGATGAGCTCATCAAACAACTCAGCGAACGCAGCGAGAGAGCGGGGAATTAGGAAGAGAGATCAGAGGTTGGAGTTTAGAGATTAGTTCTCTCGCTGTCTTAACAGTCTAAAGTATGTCAAATAACATTTACAGATGGATTTTCGTCCATCTGTTTTAGTTTATCTTTGTCGGTAAATCTAAGTAGGCATCATTGCGGACCTAAGACTTACGAAGTTTTTAAAACTTCGTAAGTCTGGGTTCTACTACTCGTCATTGCGAGATACGAAGCAATCCCCTATAAGCAGAGCCGCTCTGTATAGTTCGCGATTGCTTCGTATCTCGCAATGACGTCTTCTCTTAAAACCTGCATTGGATAATTGACTTAAAACTTTGTACTTAAGACTTAGAACTTAACAACATGCCTACTCTTCGCCAGCTTTTTTTAGCCAATAACGCGCAAACCACTAATTTTCCTTTATTGCTTGAATTTGAGCGTGCCGAAGGTATTTATATGTACAATGCGGAGGGCAAACCCTATATCGATCTGATCTCAGGCATCGGTGTAAGTAGCTTAGGCCACAGCAACCCCTATGTTATTGAGGCTATTAAACAGCAGGTTGATAAATACATGCACCTGATGGTTTACGGCGAATATGTACAAACCCCGCAGGTGCGCTTTGCCGAAAAGCTTGTTTCGGTATTACCGGCGACCCTTCAGTCAGTATATTTTACCAACTCGGGTGCTGAGGCCGTTGAGGGGGCATTAAAGCTTGCCAAGCGTTTTACGGGCAGGCAGCAGGTTGTGGCTTGTCTTAACTCATATCATGGCAGCACACATGGCGCATTGAGTGTTATGGGCAATGAGGAGTTTAAACAGGCTTATCGTCCTTTATTACCGGGCGTAAATTTCATCCGTTTTAATAACCCGGAAGATCTTGTGCTGATAACTGAAGAAACCGCCTGCGTGATTATCGAAACCATCCAGGGTGAGGCCGGCATCCGTGTGCCGGATCTTGCATATATGCAGGCTTTACGTGCCCGTTGTACCGAAACCGGTACGCTGTTGATCCTGGATGAGATCCAGGCGGCGTTTGGACGAACAGGAAAGCTTTTCGCGTTTGAGCATTTTGATATCGTACCAGATATCCTGTTACTGGCAAAAGCTTTAGGCGGCGGGATGCCGATAGGGGCGTTCATTTCATCAAACCAGATCATGGACGCGTTAAAGGAAAACCCGATCCTTGGTCATATCACTACCTTTGGCGGGCACCCTGTATGCTGCGCGGCAGGTTTAGCGGCACTGGAGTTTCTGCTGGATAACAACCTGGTATCCGGCGTAGCCGAAAAGGAAGCTTTGTTTCGGGATTTGTTTGTACACCCGGCTATACAACAGGTACGCGGCAAAGGCCTCATGATGGCTATCGAACTGGAAAACTTCGAGCTCAATAAAAACATAATTGACCGTTGTATCGAAAACGGTGTAATAACCGACTGGTTTTTACATTGCAGCAACTCCATGCGTTTGGCGCCTCCTTTGATCATTACCCACGACGAGATCAGGAAAGCTTGTGATGTAATTATAGAAGCGATTGATTTCTACACTAATAAATAAAATATAACATTCCTCCTCGTGAAATGAGGAGAAATCTTCTGCGGACAGTTAAGAAACCATGCAAATCCAGCCTCGATTGTGTATATGATTTCTCTTTCGCGTTAACGCGAAATCTCATTACTGCTCTATACTAAATGAAAAGAAGTTTTCTTCAGCCCATTTGCGAATCAAAGAAAGCCGACAAGCACAACGATGTTTGGCTGAGTCAATTCTGTGCTATTCTTCCTTGTAAATTGCCTGTTACAACCCCTTCATAATTCATAAGGATTATAGTTTGAGTTAAATTGGTATGGTTTGTGTATTTATAGCAATGCCTATAAAAACAATGCTTTCAGTGTCCTAAAGGCAATAAATAAGGTCACTGATGCATCTTTTTAAGGTCACCCTGCTTTTACAATTAATTAAATGTTGTAAAACGAACTATCAAAGCATCTATACACAATCTACATATGAAAATAGCATATATATCAACCTATCCCCCCCGCGAATGCGGTCTTGCAACATTTAATAATAATTTGATGCGTGCCATCAGTTCAAATTTCCCTGAAAGGCACACCTTAGCACAAAATGGCTTTGTTGTGGCACTTAATGATTCGGAAAACCTGCAGGAATATGAATATCCGGAGGAAGTTAAATATATCATTCGTCAAAATCACCAGAAAGATTATATCCGTGCGGCCAATTATATCAACACCAGTAATGCCGATGTATGTATTATGGAGCATGAGTTTGGCATTTACGGCGGCGAAAGCGGCATTTATATTTTACCGCTGATCAATCGTCTCGAAACGCCATTGATCTCTATTTTGCATACAGTATTGAAAGACCCGAGCTATGTGCAGCGCATCATTATTCGCGAAATTGCCGAGCAATCATCAAAGGTTGTGGTGATGAGCAAACGTGCTGTAGATTTTCTGACCAATATTTATGAGATCCCTGCCGATAAGATCCAGATTATAGAGCATGGCGTACCTGATGTAGAAGCCCCTGCCGAAAACCCGGTTAAAAGCTTATCGTCTTTTAAAAACAAAAGGGTGATGTTAACCTTTGGTTTGCTGAGCCGTAACAAAGGTTTGGAAACCGTGATAAAAGCATTGCCTAAAATAGTAGCGAAGCATCCTGATGTGATGTACGTTGTATTGGGTAATACACATCCCGGAGTTATCAAAAGTTCGGGCGAGGAATATCGTGATCATTTGAAATCGCTTGCGGCACAGTTAGGGGTTTCGAAGAACCTGGCGTTTATTGCCAAATTTGTGTCCGAAGAGGAATTGGTAAACTACTTAACTGCCTGCGAGATTTACGTAACACCATATTTAAACGAAGCCCAGATCACCAGCGGTACGCTATCATACGCGGTTGGTGCGGGTGCGGCTGTGGTTTCAACTCCATACTGGCATGCTACAGAATTGCTGGCCGATAAACGCGGCAGGTTATTTGACTTTAAAAATTCGGAAGCACTGGCCGATATTGTCATCGAATTACTTGACCAGGACCGTGTGCTGAACGAGCTGAAGAAAAATGCGTACCAATATGGTTTACATTTACGCTGGCCGGTTATAGGCGCCGAATTTATTAAAGTGGCCCGGGAATCACTGGTACGTTTTGATTTCAGCGATAAAATTCTGCGTAACAGCATCGTTGACCCGGAGATCCTGCCGAAATTCAGCTTAACCCACGTATTGAGGTTAACTGATGATACCGGGATTGTACAACATGCCAAGTACGGGATCCCGAATTTAAAAGAAGGGTATTGTTTGGATGATAACGCCCGTGCGCTTATTATGGCACTAATGGCTTATCAGCGTAACGGAAGCAAGGAAGCATTTGAACTGCTACCCATTTACCTCAGCTATATCCACTATATGCAAACTGATGATGGTAATTTCCGCAACTTCCTGAGTTTTGACAGACGCTACCTGGACGAGGTTGGCTCGGAAGATTCATTTGGGCGTACCATTTGGGCCCTTGGTCATTTAATTGGCTGTGCGGCCAGCAATTCATACCGTGAATTCGCCCTGGAGATCTTCCATAAATCGGTGCCGCATTTTTCAGCGCTGAAACATTTAAGAGGTGTGGCCAATACTATAATTGGTATCAGTCTTTACCTGCAGGTTTATCCTACAGATGAGGGTATGGTTAAAATATTAGCCAACCTTACCCAACCATTGATTGATGCTTATAATAACACCCAGGCTGATGATTGGCAATGGTTTGAGGAAAAGATGACTTACGATAACGCCATCCTTCCGCTGGCCCTATTGCACTCATGCGAGATTACCGGTAATGAGGAAGCCAGGAAAATAGCTTTGGCAACCATGGCTTTCCTTGATCAGCTTACATTATCAAACGGGTATTTAAGTCCTGTAGGTAACGATGGCTGGTATTACCGTGGCGGCACATTCCCTACATTTGATCAGCAGGCTATTGAAACAATGGCTATGGTGCTGATGCATTTCCAGGCATACCAGATCTTCAGGATACCGCAATACATTGAAAAAATGTTCCTGAGCTATAAGTGGTTCCTGGGCGAAAATACTTTGCGGGCACCGCTGTATGACCATGAAACCAAAGGCTGCTGCGATGGTTTGCTGCCTGGCGGCATTAACCGTAACCAGGGAGCTGAAAGTACACTGGCTTATCTGATATCGCACCTTACGGTGTTGAAAGCCTTTGAGCTGGAATACGAGTACAATAAATATGGCCAAAAAATGCAGATTTGTTAAATGAAGGTAGCTGTATTAGCCCCTGTTGCCTGGCGCACGCCGCCCAGGCACTACGGGCCCTGGGAGCAAATAGCATCAAATATAGCCGAAGGGATCATCAAAATGGGAGCGGAGGTAACACTCTTCGCTACGGGCGATTCGATAACCGCGGGTAAACTTGATGCCATTTGCGATACAGGTTACGAGGAAGACAGAATACAGGATGCCAAAGTGCTGGAATGCCTGCATATCAGTAACCTGATGGAAAAGGCCGGTCAGTTCGACATTATTCATAATAACTTTGACTTTTTGCCGCTTACATATTCGGGCCTGATTAAAACGCCGTTACTCACTACCATTCACGGGTTTTCATCATCAAAGATCATCCCGGTTTATAAAAAATATAATAGCCGGGGGCATTATGTTTCTATCAGCAATGCCGACCGTAGTCCTGAGCTTGATTATTTAGCCACGGTATACAACGGCCTGGATACCCGTGATTTTCAGTTTTATGAACAGCCGGATGATTACCTGTTGTACTTCGGTCGTATCCATCCCGATAAAGGAACTGTCGAAGCTATTGATATCGCCAAAAAAAGTAAACGGAAATTACTGATAGCCGGTATAGTTCAGGATACCAACTACTTTAAGGAAAAGATAGAGCCATTGCTTTGTGCCGATGTGGAGTATATAGGCCATGCCGGGCCTGATAAGCGCCGGGAGCTTTTAGGCAGAGCTTATGCACTGTTGCATCCCATCAGCTTTGACGAACCTTTTGGTCTGAGTGTGGCTGAAGCAATGCTATGCGGTACGCCGGTAATAGCTTTTAACCGCGGCTCAATGCCTGAATTAGTCAAAAACGCACAGACCGGCTTTTTGGTTAATACGGTTGATGAAGCCGCCGAAGCAGTTGACTGGCTCCGTCAGATTAGCAGGGCTGATTGTTATGACTGGGCAAATTCGCAGTTTTCGAGCGATAAAATGGTGAAGGATTATTGGGAGTTGTATAATAGGGTATTGGATTAAAAGCAAAAACTGCCGCGGCAGACAGGTATAAAACAACAAAAGCGCCACTGGCGCTTTTGTTGTTTATGAGAGAAAACTTTAATTTAATTTATCCAACTCTGATTTAACAAACTCAGCCAGTTCTTTTACATAGGCCGCGCTAAAGTCAAACTTGATCCCTGCGGTTTCGTAAATCTCTTTAATAGTTTTAGTGTAACCGAGTTTAAGGGCGTCTAAATATTGTTGCAAGCCCTTTTCCGGATTTTCTTTGTAGTTTTTCCATACAGCGATAGCGCCTAACTGGGCCATGCCGTATTCGATATAGTAAAATGGCACCTCGAAGATGTGCAACTGTTTTTGCCAAAGATTTGCTAATGCTTCGCGATGTTCGCTCCAATCGGCAAAACCCGCGCCGAATGGTTCAAAGATCTCGATCCAGGCGGTTGTACGGTCGGCATCGGTATGGTCGGGGTTGGTATAGATCCAATGCTGAAACTGATCGACAACGGCTACCCAAGGCAGGGTTTTCAAAACATCAACCAACTGATCACGTTTGGCGCGTTTAAGATCTTCCTCGTTATCAAAATACACATTCCAGTTATCCATCGAGATCAGCTCCATCGACATGGAGGCTAATTCGGCAACTTCGGATGGGCAATGTTTAAAATCATTCAGTTCCAGATCGGCAGTAAGGAAAGTGTGCACCGCATGACCGCCTTCATGTACCATAGTAGTTAAATCGCGGAAGGTATTGGCCGAATTCATGAAGATGAAAGGCGCGCCGGTTTCGGCCAGAGGATAGTTGTAACCACCCGGGGCTTTGCCTTTACGGCTTTCCACATCAAACAGGCCGTTATCTTTCATGATCTCCAAACGTTCGCCTAAATAACGATTGATGTTGCTGAAGCACTGGATAGATTTTTCGATCAGGTCTTCGCCATTCTGAAATGGTTTAAGGGCCGGTTTACCTGAAATATCCACATCCATATCCCATGGCTTAAGGGCAGGTAAGTGCAAAGCCTCGCGGCGCTTTTCGGCCTGGGTTCTTAGAATAGGCACTATTTCGGTTTCGATAGCTGCATGAAAAGCATAACAATCCTGCGGGGTATAATCGAAACGGCCTAAAGCCTGGAACATATAATCGCGGAAGTTTTCAAAATTGGCGTTTGTTGCTACGGTGTGACGAAGCTTGCGCAAATGGTCGAAAAGTTCATCGAGTTTGTCTTTATCCTGTAAACGGCGGCTGGTGATCTTTTCCCAAACTTCCTGGCGTTTAGCACGATCAGTGCCTTTTAAAAATACAGAAGCTTGTTCTAAAGTAAATTCCTTATCATCAACATGAACAGACATGGAACCGGTTATAGATTGGTACTTCTGCTGTTCCACCTGGATCTCGGTTTGTACCGGGATATTTTCCTCGCGGAAAAGTTCCAATGCTTTTTTTACGGCCCGTAAAAAAATAAAATATTTTTTGCCATCCAGTTTATCAACAAACGCGCTGGCAACCAGCTTTTTGTTCAGTTCGTTACTGTATGGAGCAATTTTGGGCTCAATTTCGGTAGCAAAGTACTGGAACTTTTGAAGCAGGTCTTCGCTGGTGGTATCGCAGGTCATGCGGATGTAGCGCCATGCGAAATCTTCCTCTAATGCAGCTTCCAGCTCACTTTTATCGTGCAGCCATTTCTCCAGTTCTTCAACTGAGTGGATTGGACGATCTAATAATTCTTTATAAAAAGGTTCAAGGGTTTCCCATTTAATATCAAGGGAAGCCGGGATATATGTTCTCGTTTTTTTGTGGATCATGATTTTTAGATGTGCAGATATGCGTATGTGCAAATGTGCAGATTATGGTTGGAGAAGTGCAAATAATACACGTTTAAATGTGTTTTATTTGATAAAAGAAAAGTAAAAAGTCCGCAAGGAGCAACAGCAACTTGCGGACTTTAATAAATTAAAAAAAACTTAAGACTAAAGGCTTTTGACTTAAGACTTATGAAGCGTTTTCGATATCTCAGTTATCGCATCCTCGTAGCTTGTTGGTTTAAAGTTGAACGCTTTCTCAAATTTGCTGCTGTCGAAAATATAATCGTGGTCATACTGATAATACATTTCTACAGTACCCATTACCACTTTTTTAAACAGGCCAAACATCCATAGCATTACCTTATTAATGCGCGTATATTTTGGTTTAACTTTATAAACCCCGGCGGCAATATCCAAAAACTGTTTACCGGTGATGGCCGGCGGAGTAGGGAGGTGCCAGATCTGGTTACTACTATTGGGGTCTTGACCAAGCATGAACATAGCTTTACCTGCATCGGGCACATAAATAAAATTGTGTTTACAATCCGGATTGCCTATCCATTGCGCGTTTTGTTTTTTAGCGTAATTGCTCAGCACCATCATATCAATAAAGCTGTTGACCGGGGCGCCATAAAAATCAGGTGCGCGGGCTATGGTTGCGTTGATATTGCCGGCTTTAACTTCATTCATGAGCATTTCGGCGATGCCCGCTCTTATTTCGCCTTTAACGCTGCTGGGTTTATATGGGGTATCTTCGGTCATGGAGCCGTTGACCAGTCCGTACATGTAAACGTTATCAAAAAATATTAAACGGGCACCGGTGGCTTTGGTAACATTGATTACATTTTGCATGATCACCGGCCATTGCGTCCGCCAGATGTCTTTATCATAAACCAGGCCGGCAACGAGATAAATTACCGTAGATCCTTTTGCTGCCGACAGTACTTCATCGTAGTTAAGCAAATCGGCTTTTTGCCAGGTTACGTTATCGTTAGTAGTGTTAACCGGTTTGCGGCTAACTAAACGGATGGTTTCGTTATGGTTGATTAATTCTTTGGTGAGGATGTTTGCTACCGGACCGCCGGCTCCTAATATAGTATGCATGATCTTTTTCGTTTTGTGTATTACAAAAGTAAGCTGCCTTTGTAAATCAAAACGTTAACAAAAGATAAGGAATTGACCTCTCCTAAATCCTCTCCAAAGGAGAGGACTTTTAAATTTATGCCTTTACTCCCTCTCCCTTGGAGAG
>JGI24737J22298_10000068_pt1 | contig 30563 bp, 27 predicted proteins | sample KBSCornC3_FD_22298 | JGI IMG/M metagenome (IMG submission 22298) | reverse complement strand
CTTATCGACAAGCAATACACCATGCATGCTTTTAGGATACAGGGGTAAGAAACTTTTGCAACTACCAGAGCTACTGCTGCACAGGCATCATGGGAGGAGGAACCGGCGGCGGCGCATTGGGATCGTCGCTTGGACTAGTGCTCGGTGGCATTTGCGGTTGTCCGAGCTGCGAGAGATCAAGGTCGGAGGCTGGCATCTCATCGGCGGGTAGTTGCGGGTTAGGCGCTGGTAATACGCCTGTGCCTCCTAAAGGAGGCAGCGTAGCGCCACTTTGTGCGGGGCTCTCATAAGATAAAGGTTGCGCATTAAGTGATTGGCTCGGTTCGAGCGTACCGCCCAAACTGTTGATAGCCTGGGTGACCGCATCCCGGGCATTGTCTACGTCTGCCGGAGGGGTGTTGTCGCTGCCAGTGCTGGTAGCTGCCGACATTGGCAAATCTATATCTGATGCCACGCTGCTATTCGAGGTAGTGGGTGGCAGTATCGGTTCGTTAAAGTTGACTGGCGGTTCGGGCGTAGCGGAACCAGGGGCAGCCGTTGATGCCGGTGGCTCAGGCAATGTCATATCTGATGCTGGAAATGCAGTAGGCATTGGAGGCGGTAGCATTTGCCCGTTCGCATCGTTTGTGACCATCGTAGGAGCGGGCGTATCGAATGCCGGTAAAGCGTCGGAAGCTACTGCGGCATCCTCAGCTGAAACCGGTTGGGGTTCAGCTGGAGCTTCGGGCTGGTCCAGATGAGTACTGTGGACATCTCTTTCGATATCACTCAATGTTTCATTAGGAGGCGGGGCGGCTGGTTTTTCGTCCTGGTCCTTTTTTTCGTCGTCCTGGTCCTTGATATCGCTTACTGGTTCAGGGACAGCCGTGATTGGCTGGTCACCTAAAAAAGTGGTGCCGGGCGCATTGCCTTCTTCATCTTCTGTCGTTCCGGACGTAGTCGGAGGAGTGATCGTGTGCCCTACGGAAGGAACTTCAAGGTCTTCCTTCATGCTTTCGGGTATAACTGAATCGTGCTCGGGCATACCTGGCAGTCCCGGGCCTTCTGTGGTTTCACCGAAAGTACCCGGTGTGGCATTGGCCGTAAGCTGACCGCCAAGTGTTGGCGGCTCTAGGATCATTTTGGGCGCTTCGTTATGATGACTGATCGTCGGCTCTTCGTGCTTTACCGGCGGCAGGTAATCTTCATCACCTTCTACGGGAGTCAACGAACCATGCTCATCAATGTGGATTTGAGGAGGAGGTGGCGCGACGGGCTCTTCGACGATAGGCTCTAGCGGAGGTTCAGCGGGAGACTCATCCGGCTGCTCCTGTTCAGTGGCCGGAGGCTCTGTTGCCGGTACTTTTTCGGCCCTTTTCGGCTTTGCATTCTCTCCAGCAGCTTCAGGCAAGCCGATACTTGGCTCCTGAAGTGGTTCGTGGGCGATCTCTAGTGTGCCGTCATCATTTTCTTTTTTAACTTCGGCGGCCTTAGGCGTTGCGTCCTGGTGCGCTATAGGCGCTTGCGGTGGAGGTGGCGGCGCGACGGGCTCCTCAAGTTTTGTGGCAACTAATTGTTGATTAGCACCCGCTGCCATAAGCTCCGCGCTAATACTCATCGTCTGTGGCGATGTCTTGGCGTTACTAAAACGGTCCGTCTCGGCAACAATACCGGTCAGCATAGCAGTAGCTACTTGGGTATCGATCAGCTTTTTATCAAGGCTATCGATAAGCTGGACACTCAGTTCGCTAAGGCTGCTGGCAGTCGGTTCAAGCCAGTTGATACCACCTAGTTCCCCACCTGGTTTCAGGTTAATCGTGACGACGGTGGCGTCGTGCAGAATACGACCGTGCGACGTAATGGCCTGGTCAAGCTCGGCCTGGTTGTGGACACCAAGCGCCAACACGACGTCCACGTTAAAATCGCCCTGGCTGAACTCAAGGTCTTTGTCACTGATTGAAGTGCGGTACGGCGTAATAAAAATCTTAACGACACGGTCTTCTACTTTATAGCGTAGCTTGTCGGCCTTGGACTTATCGAGAGCGATAATAAAGTCACGAAGACTATCGGTGTTCTTTTCGATAGTCTTTTCCGGCTGGAGAAATTCAAGCGTAGACGGCACATCACCACTAAATACGGCAGTAGCGTGTTTACCCATTTTATTAAGGGCTATAGTCAGGCCAATACATGCCGCGAGTTGGTCTACGGATGGGTTAGTACTGACCGTAACGAGAATATTATTGGATTGCTTGATTCTCTCGACGGCTTGTTGTTTTTGACTGTCCATTTTTTATTTTTTACCTTAAGGTTTTAGCGCTTGAGCTTAGCGTAACACATAACCATAAGCTTGTCGACAATTTTCATAAAATGCGATAGTGGTGGGTTATTTCTGGGGAAAACTAGCTTTGTGCGGACAGATCTTCTTTGTAGTCTACTTCGCCCATACCCTGTTTGAGATGACGAGTCATAATAACACTCAATGCCGTCCATACACTATCCGGATCTTGATCTTTGGATAACGCAGTGCAAAACGCATGCCGTGCCTCTACTTTTTGGTCGATTGGCGCCGTAAGATATCTTGCGAATGCTCTCGTTGCCTGTTCATCCCCGGCTATTATTCCCAAAAATTTTAAGTCAGCACGCATATATCCGGATGGATCAGTGACAGCGTTAATCAAGGCATCATCTGCTTCAGGGGAGCCCGAGCGGATGGCACCTGCGAAGTAATCGCAGCCGACTTCCTCGGCCCATTGCTCCGACACCGTGAAGAGCAGATGCGATAGTTCATGCTCAAAAGTTTTGTGTTCAGTATTTGTCATCACCTCTGGAAGCAACACAACATAGTTTCCTTTGGGAAATGCCTCACCACGGATACGATCAAAATGCAACTTTAACGGATCGGCAGCATATATATCAGCGGTTTTGACACGATTAATCTTAAACGCCGTATCAGGGTGCACATACCCCTGTTCGACAAGTGCCTGCCAGCCCTTGATATATTCAGCACGCCGCGATTCAACCTCAGCTTGGATTTGTGGGTCAGTATTATATTTTTTTATACGGTCGTTATGCCATTGCATGACATTGAGCAGCTGGTCATCTGTGGCATCTTCCACGAGCCAATCCATCCAAGGTTTCTTTTCACTACCGGTGATATCCGCATCCATCTCACGCCACTCCTTGAACAGCTTAGGCTTCTCTACGGCTTCGAAGTATTCATTCGCCAGTAGTTTACCTCTAGGTGTTTTATCCATGCCTTTAATATCGGCGCGGGTCTGCTGCAGTTGTTCGTGCTGGGTTTTAGCATTTTCGGTTGCCGTATCGCGGAACTCCTGCTTGCGTTCTTGGATGTCTTCGTTCAGTTCGGATGCCGCCCTTCGAATGCCGCCCATATCCCCTAGCTCTTTATCGGTCAGCTTTTCCCCTCGTGTATGCATTAATAAGCCGTTGACGCTCGTTGTCAGCTCGTCTTCACTCGTTCCCTCGTTATCGAGGTTGAGGTAATCTTCGTAGGCCGTCAGTGCAGCCTCAGTAAAGTGAGCGTGCGTTGCGTGCTCATTTGTTCGGACCAGGCCCTGGCCTATTGGCTCATGCTCGCTAGCAAACCATACTGGTTGTACGGGTAACGGCTCCGGCATCGCTGGTAGATTATGGGGAGATACTTCTTGCATGATGGTATTTGTTTTTGGTTTTCACTTATACATTAGCATAATATTGCATCTTAAGCAATATATATACTTAGTATGCTCTGCTCTTTACAACTTCGGGTAACTCCTGTATAGTTTACTTCGACAAATTAACAACAAAGGTACATTAGAAAATGCCAATTATTAAGTCAGCAAAGAAGCGTGTACGTACAGCCAACAAAGCAGCTGTCCGTAACAGCAAAACTAAGCGTAGCCTTAAGGGTGCCCTTAAGGCGTTTCACAGTGCCGTCACTGGTGGTAAAAAGGATGCTAAAAAGCTCCAGAGCAAGGCTCAAAGCGAACTTGATAAGGTTGCCAAAAAGGGCGTTATGCACAAGAACAAGGTTGCCCGTAAGCAAAGTCAGCTAGCTAAAAAAGCTAAGACTGCTCCCGGCGTAACTAAGGCCGCTCCTAAGAAAACCGCTGTTAAGAAAGCTGCTCCAGCTAAAAAAACGGTCGCTAAAAAAGCGCCAGCCAAAAAGCCTACAGCAAAGAAAACTACTAAAAAATAGTTTTTGGCATTTTAGTAAAAGGCCGCGATTTATGTCGCGGCCTTTTACTGTATATTCTTCTATATATTCGCGAGTTGCAAAAGGTACAGCCGGGTGGCTTCATCAGCATCGATGCTTGTGCGCTTTAGCTGCATATCCAGGCGCAACAGATCTGCTACCAGGCCTTTGATCGTATCCAGGGATAATTTGCGTGCGATCCCCTGTGTCTTGCGCACTACAAACGGATTTACCTTAGCCTCCTTGGCAATCTGATCTGCTGGCATGGTTCCTCCCGCCTTAATCAACGCGATGGTATGCAATTGCCAGGCCAGCATAGCGATGATGGCTTGCGGCTCAACTTTTAGGGCGCGCTGCTCGGCATACAGCTGAAAAGCACGCTTGGTATTACCCGAAAAAGCTGCATCCATAAGTTCGAAGACCGTGCTTTGCGGTGTCGGCTCTGTAAGCAGCAGAATATTGTCCCGGGTGATCTGATCGTTATAGGTAAGGAGTTTATCAAGTTCACTTTTTAACAACTGCTGACTCATACCGACGCGGTCGATAAGAAACCGAGCATCCCCTGGTGCGAGCGTACCGCCCTGCTCTTTCACATAAGCGACCGCCCAGTGGCATAGTCCAGCAACGTCAAGTACGGCATGCTCACGGTAATCGGTGTCCTTTTTGAGAGTTTTGTAGTAGGCGCTGCGCTTATCGAGCTTTGGTTCATAAATAATAAGGTCTGTCGCGTCGGACATCTCGTGGAGTGCATCCTTTATCGCGTCGGCAAATGCCTTCTGTTTGCCTGGCGAGCGGAGTATGACCATTTTGCGCGCGCTCAAAAACGGCATGCTGGCGATACTCTCGCGCATGCGTGCTGCATCTGTTTCTTCGCCGTCGTACCGTTCGACGGCCATATCACTGTGCTCGCGTATAAACGCAGCAACAAGCCGTTCAAGCTCGGCCTTGCGGCTATGGTCATTATCCCCTGTAAGTGTGATGATCATCGTCTTTACAACGATACTCGACTAAAGAATGATATACAAGCTGCTAACGATAGGAATCTGGCTTGCCTTCTGGGGCAATCGCGTCGACATCCAGGTTTTGACCAGCATAGAATTGATGGACCAAACCATCCGTTAGCTGGTCGCCGACTAAAGCGGCTGCTACAGGGTTATTAACAATATCATTGAGGTCTTGGCCCCTATGGATGTTCGAACCTGCAACAACGTTGACGGCAATCTGGTGTCCATGGTCATTGACCTGTACGGTCTGAATCTCTTGTTTGGCGGAGTCTACATTGGCGGTTTGCATACAGCGCTTTGATCCGCTTTCATGGAACTTCTTATCACCTTTATCAAACCGATACCATGTCCAATCGTTGGATTGGCCGCGGTCAAACGTGCTAGTGGCTGTCAAGTGTGACTTTGGCCTTAATTCACCGGGCGCGTTGGGGCGACCGCTGTATAGTTCGTAAGTCGGATTAACGATAACTGAAGGACCCTTGCGGGCTTTAACTGCGTAACCGAAGCACACGTGCTGCGGGGCAGTAGACGCTACGCCCTCCAGTGTCGGAGCCGGATAATTCGGTAGGCCGTCGATGCCCTGGTCTGCGCACCCGGTTGCCGTCAACGCTGTGATGGCCACAAAGGCAGCTACTTTTTTACGGCCGCGTCCTGCAGTTCGTTGTTCAGTTCTTGCAACTTGCTCGCCCATGGCAGTACAACCTCTTACCTTTTTATATATTTTAGCATGTATTATACCTTTTGGCAATGGGGACAGAGGTGCGTGCCACGGCCCGCTACGCGCGTCTTGATAATCGTCGTTCCGCAGCGCGGACAAGGCTTGCCTTCGCGCCTGAATACATTTGCAAACGTCAGGTAACTCCCGCGTTTTCCTTCGGCGTTTACGTAGTTACGGTCTGTCGAACCACCCTTTTCAATGCTGAGCTGCAACACCGCACGAAGCGCTTTGAATAATATGTTCATCTTCTGCGAAGGTATGTCTGCTACTTTCGTTTCAGGATGAATCTGAGCACCCCATAAACTTTCATCGGCATAAATATTACCTACGCCGGCAATGACTGTTTGGTCGAGCAGCACTGCCTTTATCCCGCTTTTAGCGCGCCGTTGTAAACGTTCGGCGAACCGCTTGCTGGTAAAGTCAGCAGCAAGCGGTTCGGGTCCGACCTTCTGGAAAAAGTCGAGCTGCTCGACTTCGGCTGTCGGTATAAGACGCACCCAGCCAAATTTACGCTGATCATTAAAAAACAGATGTGATCCATCGGTAAATGTCCATGTGACTCGTGTTGACCTGTCGGGCAATGTTCCTACAAGACTACCATTCGGGTGGCCAGCGCCGAACTGTTGTTTACTGTCGCGGTAGACCATTTGTCCCGTCATCTTCAAATGAATGACAAGCGTATACTGGGTGTCCAGGTCTACGAGCAGCACCTTGGCACGACGGCGGACACCTGTGATGGTAGCGCCGACCATAAACTGCGTAACGTCAGCTTCGGCGTTTGGGAAGCCTTTTGGCCAGTCAAAATCCACCTGAGCAACTTTTTTACCAGGGATAAATTGGCTCAAGCCTATACGAACGGTCTCTACTTCGGGTAATTCCGGCATGCACCTATTGTATCGCAATCAGGAAAGATGAGTGAGCACCGGAAGTCTCGAGCGTAAGGGGCTCTCCGGCCAGAAGCCGGATTAATGCAGAAGCGCCGCGCTGCCGGACCATATTCACAAGCGAGTGCGTCACGGGTACTTCGCCGTTATTAAGTCGGGTGAGGAGCGCCTGGTGTTCAACCTTATCGACACCTTGCATACCAGGAACCCGGGCTTCGAGCGCACCTTTTAATAAGGTAAGCTCGGTTGCCGTATGTGCCGGTAGGTTGCTGGCTTCACAGGCTGCGATGTCAGCCTGCAGTACGGCCCGGGCCTGCACCGACCGCTCGTAATAGCTCACGGGTGCGGTTTTTTTGAAAGTGAGATATTTGAGCAAACCGCTGAATACCGTACGAAGCGTCCTACCATGCTGTCCTCCCGGTAAAGACTCCGGCTGCTGAGGCACCTCGATAGCTTCCATTTCACCGGTTTTTACACAAGCGGCAGCCAGGCGTTTGTTCAGTTCCCGCTGGCGGCAGTGAGCTGTCAGTTTTTCGTCAAAAGCAAAAAGGGCGTTCTCGGGATTAGGATCCAGCTGCACAGTCGCCGGTACGGCGTCCATGACTGCCCCCGCCGAATATACGGCCATTCTCATGCCATATCTTTGCTGGGCAATACCTGCGGCTTCTTGGGCAATGGCGGCCTTGGCCGGATTCGGAGAAGTGTCCGCGATCTCAGTAAAGATATTAGCTGCCAAAATATCGACTCGGAAATCGGTGACCAAAGCAGCGGCTTCTCTGGGATCGTGTGGGTCTAAGTCACATTTATAATCAGGGGCCGCAGCCTCACCGCATAATAAAATCGGCTGTTCTATAAGTGTTGGGGCGTCTGGTAATGTGTGTGGTTTTTGTAGTTCCATGCTAATCGGCCTGATGGCTTGTTATTACTTATTATAAATCATTATCTGTATATTGCATTAATATTTGTTAGATTTCTTACACTTCTTTATATCACGTATGGTATTTGTTTTTTAGGCCACCGTGGGCTATAGTCCCCTTCATGGATAGCCTGCAGGATATCATTTCTACATATGGGACACCGGAACAGCCGGAACTTATGGCGATTAAAAAATACGTCGATGACCATTATCACACACCCGTAAAGGCAGCCATTAGTGGAGATATGATTGTAGTCACCGTACCAGGTGCGTCACTTGCAAACACCCTCAGACTACAGACTACCAGGATCGCGGCTGAGTGCCAAATCGACAAACGGCTTGTTTTTAGGATCGGACCGACTGAGTAGGCTTGATTAACGACTGGCTGGACTTGATTAAAGGCCCAGACTGGTAATCATTTTACTAAGGTCGGCACCGGGGACTTGGGCGTTGAAGAGTCCACGCGTCTGACTGAGGCTACCCTTATAGTTACCACCTTTACCGCGGCATGAAGTACTCCAATAGCGTTTGGTGGAAGAGCTGCCATTTATGACTTCGAATATAAAGCGGTCGCCTGTCGCGCATACGCCACGCTCATCATTGTTTTGAGACTTGCTCGTATCACCCTTAAAGCCGGCAAGGTCCAGCGCCCGCAAAAAGTTTTCGTATCCCGATTGGCTATTTGAGTAGGTTTTGGAGTCGATAAGTGTATAATCGTAGCCCTGTAGCGTATCGATGGTTGTCTGGGATCGACCAACAGTGATCCGATATGCTCGGTGCAGACTGTCGGCACCGATAGGCCCATCGACCGTCATACGCATAACGACATCCGTATTGGCGTAATCACTGACAGGATGTACATTCTTAGGCCCTGAATTGCCGGTAATACCCCGAATAACCAGGATAAAAACCCCGATTATGATTGCTATACAGACCAGAAAACCTAGAAAATACTTCATATAATACGCTCCGCTCTCCAACGTTGCTTACACAATAATATCACATAAGCACTACTTTTACAAGTACTTGTACCCCTGTTTTTGAGTTAAAGAGGAAATTGAGGAATCCACGCACGCAAACATTCCTGCGCGCGCTTAAAGAGGTAGGTTTCCGTTTCTTGCCGCGTCAACCGAGTCACATAGTAAGCCAACTGGTGCATGATTGCCCAGATACGAACATGGTTGTAGTCGATTTCTACGCCCGTAAGAGCCTTGTAATGGTCGATTGCCGCATGCACGACCGTATCACCCATAAGGTATGTCCAGCGGAGTTCAGATTCGATACTCCCGGTGTTTACGTCGCCAAAATCTACGATGCCGGTAAGTTTACCATTTTCAAAGAGGAGGTTACCGGGATGAAGGTCGTCATGAATTGCGTAAGTGTTTTGTTCATGTCTTATGAGGTCCTTCCAAAGCGCATAATGATCCTGGACTATGGGCACTAGTCTGTCATTGGGCATGGGTTCACGCACAAAAATACGCTCAAAGTACTGCTCCCATGGTTCATCAAGGCGGCTGACCAAAGATTCTTCGCGCAATCGTCGTATCTGCAAGCCGCTGATCGTCTGATTGAGCTGGTGCATGAATTGCGCCAACGTTTGTCCGATCAGCATTTGTCCACTCTCCGGTAATGCCTGCATTTCTTTGCCGGTCAGATGGTCGCCTCGTATGTAGCCCGAAACGATGTAGAGAGGCAACGTATGCACCTCTATCGTCTCGGGGATGTGGGTAGCGCTTATCTTCCCTTTTATGATCTGGAGCACGGCCGTTTCGTAGGCAATTCTTACCGCCGACTGGTTATTGCGAGGAAATCTAAAAACAAACTCTTTGTTGACGAGAGCAACAAGGTTATCGGTACCATGCTCCACATAAGTCAGCTCGTGGACGTCCTTAACGTATTGGCTGATTGCTGTCTCTGCGAGCTGGACGAACTCGGGATTATCAATAATGGGTAGCATGCTCATTACGTCCATTATACACAATGCAAGTAACGAATTTATTTTAGAAAAATAATAAAAATTTAATTGCAAATAACACTGTCGGCTCTATTTCACGACATCAGACTATTGTCGGTACAGGAATGTCAGTGTAGTGTAAATGATAGTGAACCGATACTCTGACGATTTTAACTGTTATAGTGGATTGGCTGATGTGGGACCTCTCGATGACCCAGAAGCACAGGCCATGGCGATAGCAGTTTTCGATGAAACCCAGCGACGTCATCAACGGCAAATAGAGACATCCGGCATTCTGACTAAAATTATCACCGACGAAGCGTTCTCATCCATAGATAGATTGTGTGTATATCGAGCCTCTTCCCGTGTTGGTGGATGGCTTATGGTATGTGGGGGCGTCAAAATAATTGAGCGCCCTTTTTTGAATCCTATGAGACCATCTATATACGACGGCGAATACCCCGGGGTCATCGATGGGTTCGCCCTTCAGCCGCATGCCAGAGAGCAGCGCATACCCGTCTATGCCACCGGGGTTGATGGTCTTCAAACGGTTAGAGATTTCGAGCGTGAGGACGCCCTGTTGGTGGCAAGCATGGTGATGGAATTGAGCCTCATGCAGGATGAACACAGAATTCCACCGCTTACCGAAGATTTGACCGAAATTGACTTGCGGTAAAAATAAGGCTGCTACCAAATGCGGATCGTACCGGACAGCTACAAAGCGCCCCAATTTTCACCACTCGTTACATCTACCTTGAGCTTAACTTTGAGGTCCGGAGCAACGTTTTCCATAGTCTCTTTGAGGATCTCGGCGACCCGGTCTGCGTTTTCGGCTGGCGTCTCTACGACAATAGAATCGTGTATCTGTAGCAATTGTTCTCCCAGGCCGTCTATTTTTTTCTCGACTTCCAGCATGGCGATCTTCATAAGGTCAGCTTCGGTGCCCTGGATCGGCATATTGGCAGCCACGCGTTTGGCCGCTTCGCGGACAACGAAATTACTTGATTTCAGGTCGGGCGTTGGACGACGACGACCGTAGAGTGTTTCAACATAGCCTTCGGAAAGCGCCTTGCGCAATGTCTCGTCGATATATTCCCGGATCGGTTTGCGCAACTCAAAGTATTTGTCGATGAACACTTTTGCATCGGCGATCGTCATGCCCGTAGCGATACTGAGACCGTGAGGACTCATGCCGTATAAAATGCCGAAGTTAACGACTTTGGCATGACGACGCATATTTTTGTCCACTTGCTCGAGTGGCACGCCGTATACTTGTGCAGCCGTGGCGGTGTGGATGTCGATATCGTTGTTAAAGTCCTTGATCATCTGTGTATCATTAGCCATCACAGCGGCTAAACGCAGTTCGAATTGGCTGTAGTCAGCCCCGATAAAAACATTGCCCTTCGCGGGCGTAAACGCATGCCGAATAGCCTGACCCAGCTCGGTGCGGGTGGGTATGTTTTGCAAGTTTGGATCATGAGAACTGAGGCGGCCGGTTGCGGCGACGTCCATGGCGTAGTTAGTGTGCAGCTTGCCTTGACTATCCACAAGCTTAGGAAGCGCATCGATGTATGTGCTTTTAAGTTTAGTGTATTCTCTGTACTGCGTAATAAGGTCGATAATGGGGTGAAGTTCACGCAGCTTAGCTAGCTCGTTTGCGCCAGTAGAGTATCCTGTCTTGCCACGCTTTACACCTGCGGTTGGCAACTGCAGCGTGTCAAAAAGGATCGCCGCCAGCTGCGTCGGTGATCCGATATTAAACTCCTTGCCGGCATGAGCATAAATATTGCGCTCAAGGATACCGATCTTTTTTGTAAATGTCGCGCTCATTTCCTCAAGATAGGTACTATTGAGTAAAATGCCGCGATTTTCGATTTTGGCTAATAAATAGATCGTCGGAAATTCAATTTCTTGAGCAAGTTTAGTAAGTGCGGGAAGTTGCTCGAATTCCAATGTCTGGCCGGTGTATAGTTTCCAGATGCCTGCGACAACCTCGCCGCCGTTACCCGTATCGATGTTGCGTCCCAGGAGATCACTGAGCTCCCGCGAACGTTCAAGGCTATTAAGCAAGAAAGCCCCAATACGCGTGTCATGGCCAATCTGTGCCGGCCACTCATATCCATGGGCAAAAAGTACCCTGAACGTTGTCTTGAGATCGTGGCCTATAATGGGGCCGTTTGCCAACACCTCAAAAATGTCGCTTGTAAGGTTATCTAGAGGAATAGCGCTATAGGCATCAGCGGCGCTGCTCACCCACAAGGTGTCTTTGTCTTCGCTGACGCTGACTACCCGGGGCGAACCCTTGATAAATGCACCGGGAGCGAACGGCTTATCGGCGGCGGCGTCGAGTGCTTCAACGGTAGCTTCTGCTTCAGCAATTTCTTCGCGGCTTAACTGTGCTTCTACTTGCTTCAGCAATGCCCGAAACTCTAATTTACGCAACATTGCGGCGAATTCAGGGGTTACGCCACCTTTCAGTCGGGCTTTTTCGAGATCGATATACACGGGCGCATCCACCATAAGCGTGACAAGCTTTTGGCTAAGGTAGGCCATGTCCTTATCTTTTTCCAGCTTGGCCTTTACGGCCGGTTTTAGTAGGTCAAGATGTTCGTACACACCATCCAGTGTTTTATACGTTGCGATCAGATCGAGGGCGGTTTTTTCACCAATACCTGCAACGCCCGGAATATTGTCAGATGAATCTCCTTTGAGCGCTTTTACGTCTACCCATTGATGAGCGTCCACCCCGTACTTTTCACGGAAGGACGCCTCGTTAAACAGATCGATGTTGGTGAGCCCCTTTTTGAGCGTAAAAATATGGGTGTGCGAATTAACCAGCTGCAAAACATCCAGATCCGAGGTAACCAAATAGCTTTCTATGCCCTTCTCGCCTGCTTGCTTGGCGAAGGCGCCCATAAGATCGTCGGCTTCATAATCGTCGGCTTCGTATAACGGCCAGCCCAGACTCTCTAATAGTTCGTGTAGAATCGGTACTTGTTCGTAAAAATCTGGCGGAGGCGCTTTACGACCGGCCTTGTACTGCGGATAGAGAGCTAATCGTGAACGGATGTTCGTCTTACTCTTATCCCAAGCGACACACACATAATCAGGCTTAAGCCGCTTTACTACCTCAAGCGCTAGTACTGCAAATCCGTACACACCGCCAGTTGGAGTGCCATCCTTAGTACTCAAGTTAGGCATGGCATAGTAGCCACGATAAAATACAGATTTTCCATCAATAATAACTAGGCGCTTACTCATGCGTCCAGTATACGCTACCAGATACGAAACAGTCGAACTACAAAAACAACATGTTAGTCCGCGAACGTACAAAATAAGCGTATTTCTCTGCAATTATCCGTATAATGCTTATGTAATGGCTACTCTAAATACATCTGCATACTACCGCAAATCAATTGAAGACACGCTTAAAGGCGTCAATTCGAATAGAAAGGGGCTGTCTACACAGGAAGCGTCCCGGAGGCTTGCTCAAGATGGTCCAAATGTACTAGCTGTCAAACATAATGACACACCCGTCGTGACGTATTTCCGCCAGTTCAAGGATTTGATGATCTTGCTTCTGGTGGCAAGCAGTATTCTTTCATTCTATCTGCATGACTTACGGACAGGTATCGTCCTGCTCGTACTCGTATTCTTTAACACGACAATCGGTTTCCTACAGGAATTCAAAGCAGAACGTTTGATGGAGTCACTGGCGCGCCTTGTAGTTGCGGATGCGACGGTAGTCCGTGAAGGCAAGCAGACAGCCGTTTCATCATCAGAAGTAGTTGCAGGCGACATCGTATATATCGAAGAAGGTAATGCCGTTCCCGCTGACTTACGAATCGTCCAAGAGGACGAACTGAGTACTAATGACTTTGCACTTACCGGTGAGAGTAACCCAAGCCGTAAATTTACTCACGCCATCCAAGGCGACGTACCGTTGGCCAACCGGCACAACCTGACCTACATGGGCACGACCGTCGCTACCGGGCACGCCTGGGGTGTCGTTATTGGTACGGGCATGAACACCGAACTCGGCAGGATCGCAAGCCTTAGCCAAGGTATTGAAAGCAGCGCCAGCCCCCTTCAGAAAGAGATGAACCACATCGCTACCAGAGTTACGCAGGGCACGATCGTACTTTGTGCCGTATTATTGCCGATTGCCATCGCCGGCGGCCTTGTCATAAAGGAGGCGTTCTTATTCGCCATCGGTATTGCCAGCTCTATTATCCCCCAGGGCCTGCCTGCCGAAATAAATACAGCGCTAGCTCAGGCAGCAAATAAACTAGCCCGCGCCAAGGCCCTTGTTAAGAAGTTATCCGCCGTAGAAACTTTAGGCGCTACCGATATAATATGCACCGACAAGACAGGTACGCTAACAAAGAATCAGATGACCGTAGAACGTATCCTCGTGGGCAAAACCCTTTATGGTGTCACTGGCAAGGGCTACGAACCTGTCGGCGGTATCGTACACGAAGACAACAAGCCGCTCGACAAAGACCAGGTGAAGGGTCTGGAACTTTTGTTAACAGCTGGCGCGATGGCCAGTAACGCCCGGATAAGTGGACCGGATAAACAACATGCCACGTGGTATACCATCGGCGACCCGACAGAGGGAGCACTGATTACACTTGCAGCCAAGGGCGGGATCCTTGTAGATACGCTCGACACCAAGTATCCGGAATTAAAAGAATACGCATTTGACTCAGCGCGCAAACGCATGAGCTCCATACGATACTATGGTGATAAAAACGAGCTGTACCTATTCGCCAAAGGTGCACCTGAAAGCATACTGGAACGCTGCAACGCTATTTGGGAAGGTGGTAAGGTACGCAAGCTTACCACCGCAGACCGCAAGCAAATACTACACAAGAATGAGGCATTTGCCAGTGAAGCTATGCGCAATTTGGGGCTGGCCTACCGTATCCTTCCTAAGAATACAAAGCCCAAAAAGACCAGCATGAATGAGGTCGAAGACGAATTAGTATGGCTCGGCATGGTGTCGATGATGGATCCGCTGCGTGAACAAGTACCAAATGCGATGGAAGCGGCACGACGGGCGCATATTAAAGTTTCAATTGTTACCGGTGACTACGCGGTAACCGCCAAAGCCATCGCCGTCCGTGCCAAGCTGGCAAAAACGCCAGAAGATATTATCGTTGTCTCTGGAACAGAGCTCCAATCATTATCAGATAATAAGGTGCTAAAGCTCGCCCGCCGAGGTGGAGTTATCTTTTCGCGCGTTGCTCCCGAAGATAAGCTTCGTATCGTACAACTCGTTAAGGCAAAGGGCAGCGTCGTTGCAGTTACGGGAGACGGCATCAACGACGCTCCCGCCCTTAAAAGCGCAGATATTGGCGTAGCTATGGGTCAGACCGGTACGGATGTCGCCAAACAATCGTCCGATATTATCCTCCTGGACGACAGTTTTAATACATTGGTTAGCACCGTCCAGGAAGGTCGCATTATCTTTCAAAATATCCGTAAAGGCACACTTAGCTGTTTTACAAGCAATGCCGCGGAGTTGATCGTCAACCTTGTAAGTCTTGGTGTGACAACGGCTTTCCATGTGCCGCTGGCCATATCCGTGATGCAAATCCTGGCTATTGACCTTATCGCGGAGCTCTTCCCTATCGCTGCCCTTGGCAAAGACAAAGCCGATGGTGAACTCATGGACGAAAAACCACGCAACCCTAAAGACCATATCCTAAACGGACGGGCCATTCTTGACTTGTTGTGGTGCGGCCTGCTTATCGGTGGTTTTGCATATGCAAACTATCTCTTCTTTTTTACGCGGCAAGGTATCGATGCGCAAAACCTTACCGCAGGAAGCGTCATACACATGAAGGCGACGGCGCTGACCTATCTGACTATCGTCCTTTGCCAGCTCGCCAACATCTTACAGCGGCGTTCGAGCGCGGGCTTCTTTAGTCGTTACCAATTCCACAATCGCCAGCTTTGGCTGTCGATCGCCTTTTCGATGTTCTGCGTCGGTAATATCATTTACAACCCGTGGATCGCACCATATTTCCGCTCAGCTGCGCTTAGCTTCCAGGATTGGCTTTGGGCCCTGGCAGCTGCCGCCCTCTTTGTCCTTATACGTGAACTGCAGCGAAACGCAAAAAAGCACCATCGTAAGACTATCGTCGAACTTCACCGCAAGCACCCTGCCGGTCTTAAGCTATAGGTGCAAAGCCGGAATTTTATCCAAAGCGGTGCCGTAAAATGCATGCGGTGCCTCAGATAGAGCTGCCCACATTTGGTCGCCATATGACCAGTGCCACCACTCGTGTGGGTTGGCGACCAAGCCGGAATCCCTACCCTGTAGCGCACCACGCATAAGCCAATAAAATGCTCGTCTGTTACGCTGCGCCTTACGTTCTTTTGCGGTCAACTTTTCTTTCGTCTCAAAATAATCAAGATCGGCTGGTTTTCCCATATTAACCGGTCCGTAACCCATGTCTACAAAATTGTCCGGTGTGTATCCAAGCTCTGGAGATATGTACCGCAGACGGACATCCACGGCTCCGCCGGTGGCGTGCGGTGGCGGTGACAAGCGATTGTGGGATGGCTTAGCTATCAATTCGTCACGCCGTTGCAGTACTTGCGTTTTTGTCATAGCTGGATTTTGTTCTCTGATAATCCGTGGAAATACTTCTTTGTATAACAGCTCCTGTACTTCATAGGAGCGCAAACCTTCGTTAATGTATAATTCGACGGGTTTTCCAAAGACACGAGTCACGACATCCGAGCGTAACGCGCTGTTAATGTCCGCCAAACGTTCTGCTACCGTTCGGCGGGCATATACCGTAGATCCTACTCCTGTCACCGCGTTTCCGGTAGCGTTATTAGCGCGCGAATAATAGCTTTGTCCAGCAATACCGTATTGATCTATATCGACCAAGGGGTCTTCGCGCGCTGGCGTATCCAAGATAATAGGGTACCTTCGAAAGCCTTGCCTTCGTTCACGCGCGACTGCCTGTAGGGGAATAGGCCGTGTTAGTATATCCGGGATATCGTTAGCCATTAGTTGCCTACCTGGTACGTTCTTGCTGGCGAGCCTCGTCCAATAGCTTGCCTGTTACTACAGCCTGACGAAGAGCGGTAACAGGATGTTGGAACTTATGGGCATTCTCCGGTCTGGCTTCTTCATCGGTACGTGCAACCTTGAAAAATTCGGAGACACCATCAGTCACAATGAACAAATCTGGATGCTCTTTACTATCAAAATCAGGTCGAACGACGCGCGCTTCTTTACGCAGCTGTAGCGCTAACTGTAAGCCTGCATTTGCAACCCGGGCGACCATTACTCCATCTAAGAGCACTGCCCCTTTTTCGGATTGTATATATTTTTGTGCAATCTCGTCACCTTTTGCATTTTTGTAGCCCTGAAAGACAACTTGCCTGCCAGCATCTTCTAACCTTTCTTTTATAAATCTCTCGAAATAGATTGCTTCGGTTGGTTCTTCCTCAAATGTAGCTACATATTTCTGGAAAGATTCGTTACTACGCTCTGTGTCAGTAGAGCCCATTTTACGGTTACCGACAGCCGTATGGACATCGCTCTGTCCAGGGAGCAAGGTGATTACGTTCGCAGTGCGGTCTTGCCAGTTGGCGACAGCACCTGTCACAAAGAGAGGCAGATCGGTACCCCCAACGAGGTCTGGTGTCCACAAGCTGCGGTTCAGTGGCTCCATAATTCCTGACCGTTCTACATAGTCGGCTGCCTCCTCTAATGACATAACGTCTGTAATAGCCTCGAGATTATTCTCACGAAGCGTCTCTTTCTTGCCAAATCGGGCCACGAGGTCACTTGGACCATTCGGCTTGCTCAAAACTACATTTACCCGGTCGGCGAGTTCGGTCAACAGACCGTCCGCAAGCTGATAAGGGTCATCTCCAAATTCAAAAGTTGCAAAGTTGCGTTCAGCAGTACTCATATGTATCCTTAATTGCTTAACATAAGTTTATATTGCATAGTATACATATTTTTCTTATCTTTGTTCCGTAGATGTGACTTATGTTGTATTTATATCTGTTATTTTTGCATTAATCGTGTGAATGTTATGTTCACATTATCATGTGCTTATGGTATAATATAGTCATGAACACGGATTTACTGGTGTCTATCGGGCTTACGCAGTCACAAGCGAAGGCGTATATAACTCTGGTGCAGTTTGGCAAAATGACACCGCCCCTCTTGGCGGCTAAAATTAATGAAACGCGCACTAACACATACAAAATCCTCGATCGGCTTGCGGAATTACAATTAGTCGCCAAAGATCCTCATGAGCAAAAAGCCACATATCGAGTGCAAAGTCCACTCGCGCTTGAAGCCCTCGCACGCGAACACCGTAACCGAGCGCTTGCCAAAGAAAAACGTATCAAAGACAGCCTGCCGACACTGCTCAGCTATTTTTATACGTATGCCGAGCAGCCGGGCGTCCGCTTTTTCCAAGGAAAAGAAGAGATCAAAGAGATTTTTAACGACATGTTACGCACCCGTAAAGATATGTATTTACTTCGTTCGCCCGCCGACGTCAGTTTTTACGATGAGATGTTTTTTGCAGACTTCCGTAAAAAACGCACCAAGTTGGGCATTAAAACACATGCACTCACGCCTAATGTTGCCACCGCGGTGCATAACGAAGATGTTGACCGCATAAATAATTTTACGCGCACATGGATACCCGCAGACACCTACACCGCCTCTGTTGAATGGAACATTTACGGCGATAAGGTGGCGCTAATATCGTATGGCAAAGAGGCTATCGGCATCATTATAGAAAGTCCGCAGATCGCTGAAAGCTTTAAGCAAGTATTCCGGCTAGCGTCGATGAGCCATGTCGCCTAAGTATCGTACGAAGCTTGGGTCACGCATCCTTGAGTAGGATCTGGCCCGCTCATCAAAAGACTGGCTCAGCTGGTTTGCGAACGCCCCGAAATATGAGGCATGACCTTCGCGTTCACCAAAATAACCAGTTACGTGGTTAAGCCGGGTATCGTGACCGAGCGCTTCGCTCCGTAGCACGTTACCCCACGCTAAGAATCGGCCAACTCTTGTACCCAACCAATTGTCGTCGCCGATAATTGATCCGATATCCAATGACAGCGTGCCCTGCTCCTGTGTAGGATCACGGCGTACGTTGCTCCCTCGATCCTGCAATCGTACACCTTCACGGTCTAAACGGATGCTAATTCTGTTATCCGGGCCGGGCCGGCGATGTTTGCCTATTTCGAGTAACTCTCCCGGCTGTAATGTGGGATCCGCGACAAAGCTGATAGAAGCTTCTACCCCCTCGCCATTACGTCCATATTCCATAGCGGCATCGTATGTTTCCGCTCCTTGCGGCCGGATATACACACTCGCCTGGTTGTTCGATTGTACTGACCGGTAAATAGCATACTCGTCGTTTTTGACTGCGCGCACCGTTTGGCCAAACTTCATAAAATCAAAAGTAGCTATCACCTTGTTTAGGGCCTTTAAAAGCTGCAAAGGCTCATCGCCTTCAAGTTTCAGGGGTAAGGCGTTGGGGGTGTTGTGCAGCGGCAACGCTACGTTGGTGCGCCTACCGTTTCTGTAGTGGGCCTCCACTGCGTATAAAGAGTTGGCTACTAGATCCTGTGCGCCTTTAAGCACACCTTCTAAGTATGCTGTCGGAAATATGCCAGCAAGTTTTTTACTCGACTCAAAGAACGCATCAAGCTCGACAATGATATCACCTACCTCGGGGGCATCATATGCTAATAACGCATCGATTTTTGCTTTGTAATCTTCGCCGTAATATCGGGCGTAATCGTGGGTGCCGCCCGTGCGAAGTGTCTCGTAGATCCTATCGTTATATGCCTGGTCGTTGCCGGTAATATCACGGACTTCAGCCGTTAACGGTATCAGCGAGGCAAATCGTCCAGCCGTAGCTGCATGCTCCGGGCGTAATTGATTGGCCAGAAGCATGCCTACCGCCGGTTGAACGCTGGGCATGCCTATCGGGTCACCCGAATACATATGCCAGTCCGGATAAATACTGCTAAGCGGCACGGGATCGTGGGCGGTTAATGCTTTAAATTGTCTATCTTGAAGGTTTCCAGGCAGATTCATGGCGTTTGGACCTTCCCAATCTGCGCGCAAGCTATTGCCCGCCTGGCCAAGAAACCGTACGGGCAGTATCGTATTCAGTTCGTTTAATCGTTCTTTGGACTCCGGCGAAGTATCGGAAAGCAAGCTATCGATCGCCACATCCACTGCCTGTAATCGCACGATACGAGAGCTTGATGACGTTGGGTCTGCAGCAAAGTCGATTAAAGCATCTGCATCACAGGCACGTAACTCCCTAGGTAACAGGGACCTTCCGGCGAGAGTATCCGGACACAAAGCATGAAACTGTGCTTCTGGAGATAATGTGCGGACGTCTTCAAGAATACGCTCTACCTGGGATGGCGGCGAAAGTGTTTCGTACGGCAACACCGCCTCTGTTACACTCATTTATATATTATACCATAAATGTGAGTTTAAGTAAACTATCGCTGGCGTTGGATAAGGCTTTGCGTTAGTTGCTGCAAAAAACTGACTTGCGCAGGTTTCCAGCGGTCGGCATGAGCTGCAAGAGCTTGTAGGGCCCGGGAAGCGTGATCGCTCGCCTGCTGTTCGGCAAACGCTTTGGCACCGCTCTCAGTAATTATTGCTTTGCAACGGTCAAAATCTTGGGTGGTCAGCACTTCGTTGCCTAGGCAGCTGCGTAAAAAGTCGGCATCTTTTTTGCTACTGTGAGCAAAGGCGTGTACGGTAAGCATGGTTTGCTTACCTTCACGAATATCATCCATGACGCTTTTACCGGTTTGTTTTTCATCGCCAAAAACGCCGATGATATCGTCAGTGATCTGAAATGCCTTACCTGTATGAAGCGCGTAATCGCGGATGGCGTCGGTGTCTTCGCAGCCCACACCAGCTAATACCATACCCACGCACAATGGGTTGAGTACGGTGTAGTATGCGGTTTTCCACTCCATGGTGTGCTCAATGTCTGACAAAGTGACTTGACCGGTAAACTCCTGCATGATATCCATGGTTTGCCCGTGTGAGGTGACCATGAGCGTGTGATTAACGATACCCACGGCATTGCTTTTGAGAAAAGGGTCAACCGAGAGACCGTTTAGCAGCATATATGCCGCATTAAGCCCTGACATTGCCGCATTAAGACCGAGGCTTACGCCCGCATGTGCCGTGTTGCCCTGTAAGTGATGCTCTCGATGATACGCACTCAGTATCTCATGCACGGTTGGCTTACCGCGTCTGGTTGCAGAGCGATCTTGGATATCATCGGTTATTAACAGATAGGCGTGCACCATCTCAATAGCTGTTGCCGCCCTGACAATCATATCCTGGTCGGCACCGCCACACATCTCGTAACCTGTCATCACAAGTGCGCCGCGCAGCCGCTTTCCGCCACGGTTGAGCATATCTAAGAATGCATCTGTTACCAGTGTCGGGTACGGTCCGTATTGGCGTTTCGTGCTTTCGTGGACGTGACGGGCGTATGCAGTAATATCGGTGTCTATGCGTTGCTTATAGCTAGCAAGTTGTGTCTTGAAATCTGACACGGTATCAGCCTCAGGCGATCCTGAGCGCATCTTTAAGGATCTGGTCGAGCTTATCAAGGTCAGAGCTATCGTTAAAGATAGTCAGGTCACAGCGTTCTTTGACCACAGCCATATTAAGGCTCGTATCATCGCCGTCAGCGGGTTTGTACATTTCGGCTTTTTCTTCGGCTAAAAATTGTTCGAAGGTCTTATCGTCTTCGCCGCTGCGGCCACGGTCAACACCGCGTATCCGTTCGTAACGGATTTTGGGGTCAGCATCGATCCACAGCATGGTACCGCCCAACTCATGTATACGGTCTGCCTCGGCTGGATTACGCAGGCTGGACATAACGACGCCGTCATATTGGTCGGCTACCTCGTTGAACTCCTGCATAGCTTGGTTGACAAGTACACTTAAGCCTTGCTCACGGCGCCACTCAGCACTGATCTGTCGTAAATATTGGCGCTCAACGGGCAGGTTCCTGCGGCGTGCCTCTTTGCGGAGCAGCTCAGTTACAGAAACGAAAAGATAGTTATGCCGTTCAGCCAACAATGCACCAACGGTGTCTTTACCCGCACCGTTTGTCCCACATAGCCCGATGATTCTCGCGTCAGTCATATTGCAAGCTTATCATTATTCCGTACAGACTACTTTATGTAGTCGTGAAGTTTCTTGGCGTCTTTATGCTTGCGAAGCTTAGCTAGCGCTTTGGCTTCGATCTGACGAATACGCTCACGCGTTACTGAGAATTCCTGGCCTACCTCTTCGAGAGTATGTTGTTTGCCGTCTTCGAGACCGAAGCGGAGTTTGAGAATTTTTTGCTCACGCTCGGTGAGCGCACCAAGCATACCCTTAACCTGCTCTTTCAAAAGCTGGTTCGTGGCGGATTCTTCAGGTGAAATGGTATCTTCATCTTCGATAAAGTCAGCAAGGACGGATTCTTCCTCGTCGTCACGGATCGAGGCGTCCAACGAACTGATGTCCTGCTTGATCTTCATAATGTGCTCGACTTTGTCGACTTCGATTTCCATCGCTGCAGCGATCTCTTCGTTGGTCGGCTCACGGTTGAGTTCCTGAGTCAGGCGACGCTGGGTACGAAGCAGCTTGTTGATGGTTTCTACCATGTGTACAGGGATACGAATCGTGCGAGCCTGGTCGGCGATCGCCCGGGTAATAGCTTGACGGATCCACCATGTCGCGTACGTACTGAATTTGAAACCTTTATCAGGATCGAACTTTTCGACGGCGCGAAGCAGACCGGTGTTACCCTCTTGAATGAGGTCCAGAAGGTCAAGTCCACGACCGACATAGCGCTTGGCGATAGAAACAACCAGGCGCATGTTAGCCTCGGCCATCTTATCCTTGGCGTCTTTGTCGCCAGCGACGACACGCTGGGCCAAGTCGAGTTCTTCTTCTGCTGAAAGTAATGGAATTTTTCCGATTTCACGGAGGTACAGGCGTACGGAGTCGTCGGCGATGTCGTCGAGGTAGGTTTGGTCTTCTACCGTTGGCTCTTCCTCTTCACCTTCTTCGAGGCTCCAATCATCGGTCAGCACGGGGCCGTCAGCACTGGCCACCAAATCATCGTCGCTTCCGGCGGTTACGCCGTTGGTTACGGGAATATTGGAATCGGCTAGTTCGGTATACAACGCATCGAGGATGTCAGCGTTATCCGGACTGTCGGGAATAGCGGCAAAAATGTCGCGTTGATCTATGCCGTTGGCCTTTTTGGCCTTGGCGAACAAATCTTTTTTAGCTTGTTTCAAGTCAACCGCTGCTGGTTCAGTTGTCTTCTCTTTAGGGGTCTTTTTACTATCTTTAGGCATACGTTATGCGCCTCCCTTATATCTCTTGAGTAAATTATCGAGGTCTTTGACCTGTTCGAGCACTACTTTTGTTTCTGCCTCGTCAGCCGACTGAAGCTGTTGGATGAGGTGTTGTTTTCGCATTTTAACGTATTGTTCTATGAGCTTTGTCTGGAGTCGGGAGACTTCATAGGGAAGTTCTAATCCTTCGACGTCTTCATACAGCTCTTCATACTGCAATAGCAACATTTTAACATAATCCGCTATGGGCTGCAATTTGGCGGCAGTAACGGTATCTCCGGTGAAATCAGGATGTTCTGCCAAAAATGTATGTAGCGCCTTGGCGTCATCACCAATCAGCATATCGTTGGCAATAAACATGCTCGCTCGCTGCTTCGGCTGCTTGAGCATAATCGTCAACAAATGGTTTTGCGTCTTAGTGTAATCGGTCACTAATTGACTGGGCACCTGAAGCGGCACAGCTGGCTGTTTAAGGCGCGGTTTTTCGGTAGCGGGGGTCTGATGCAACTTGTTAAGCAGCGCCTGTTGGCTGACGCCGATAAGCTTGGAAACATACTCGATATAATGCTCCTGCTCGACTGGATCCTTAAGGCCGCGCACCACCGTTAATACGATGTCGCTAAACTTACGCTTGCCCTGGGCCGAAGCAATATCCAGCTCTTTAGCGTAGCGGTCGATGACCCAGTCCACGGCGTATTGTGGCCGCGTAATAATTTGTTTCCAGACGTTCGCGTCTTGGCGGATAAGTTCATCCGGATCCTTCCCGCTCGGAATGGTTATGATACTGAGGCTTACATTAACTTTACTGGCGATAGGGATAGCACGCTCGGTGGCGTTAACGCCGGCTTTGTCCGCATCAAAACTGAGACGAATGTCACCCGTAAAACGGCTAAGAGCCTTAAGATGCGGTTCGGTCAATGCCGTACCCGCAGTAGCCACTACCTGGCGGACGCCGGCCTGGTGACTGCTGATAACATCCAGATTGCCTTCGGCAACCACGACGAAATTACTCTTGCGTATTGCCTCTTTTGCGAGATGCAAGCCAAACACGTGTCGGCTTTTATCGTAGAGCATGGTCTGAGGGGTGTTGATGTATTTGGGCGCATCGGTGGCATTACCAAGGAGCCGTGCGGTAAATCCGATGATTCTTCCCTGGGGGTCGGCCAATGGTACCATGATCCGCCCCCGGAACATGTCCCCAACGCCCCTATAACGCTTTGCGCTGAGGCCAGCGTTTTGAATTTCCTGGTTGGTAAATTTTTTTGACCGCAAAAAATCAATGAGCGCCGTGCCGTTGTTCGGACTATAGCCAAGCCGCCACTCCAGCACCGTGTCCTTGGTGAAGGCTCGTTTTTTAAAGACATACTCCAGGGCTTCCCTGTTATTTTTAAGGTGAGTCTGATAAAACTTGGCAGCTAGCTCGAGCACCTCGTAGAGCCGCTCCTTCTCTTTGCCGCGACCGCCTGTATGCGAGCCGCGGTATTGTTCAAGGTCAATACCCGCTTTACGGGCCAGGATTTCCATAGCCCCCTTAAAGTCCACGCCTTCCATTTCCATGACAAAACTGAACATACTGCCGCCCTTGCCCGAACTGAAGTCGTGCCAGATTTGCTTTTCGGGGCTAACCATAAAGCTGGGAGAGCGTTCGTTGCTAAAAGGGCTCAGCCCCTTCCAGTTCCGGCCGGCGCGCTTAAGTTCGACATATTCTCCGATGACGTCTTCAATGCTTAGCCGCTGCTTTATGTCCTCTACCGCATCCATTACCTATATTGTACTCTACTGTACCTCTGTTTTACAGAGTGCTATAAGTAGTGCGCAGCAATCTCGGCGATCGCAGCAGTTTCACGGGTTTCATATAGATGCGTTTGGTCATTGAGCACCAAATCAAGGCCTGGTGTTTGTTCCAACTCCCGCAAGCCCCCAAAGCAATCCAGCAGTACGCCTTCGGCTATATCTTGAGGGTTGTAGTGCACTGGCAAAACCCTTGAAAGCTCATTTACAAGCTCGTCACTAATAATGAGCGTATCCCTGGCCTTGTGTAGCCTGCCCACGCTCAGATAGCGAAGTGTAATGTCGGGTTGTCGGGCATGTTCTGGAGACGACCACATACAAATACCAAAATCTCTCATCCCGATCACGCCAGGAGGTTTCAGAAAATACGGTTCAACGTGCACTTTTTCGACATCCGCCGATAAACCGGGATGGTTACCACTGGTAGCATAATCTTGTAAGAGGAGTGAGAATGCAACATTACCACGCATCGTATCGTGAAAACGTGCTTTTGCTCTCTCCATTAATTCACGCTGGGGACTTACCTCAGCTCTCGCAAACTCTTTCATCATGTTATATAGTACAACCTTTTTATTAAAAATCAACGTGCTTTGCCGATGGAAACATCAGCAAGCTTGTGGTTAAATACAGAGTATGAATCCGCAGCAGCAGTACCAGGGTCAACCCGGTAGCCCCTATGAGTTCATTCTCAACCCGAGTGGGCCACAAAAACCAAAACGTTTCGGTCTGGGTAAAAACCATTTTGTCCTTACTATCGTTGCTATTGTTGGCGGAGTTATTATTTTTATGATCGTTGTTTCCGTACTTATCAATGCGTTTACCCCTAAAAAAGTCAGTAAAGAGGATCTGATCGGTGTGGCGCAGACGCAAACCGAGTTATCGCGTATTTCCAATTTGGCCGAAAATAGCGCTACCGGGCAATCCACTAAAAACCTGGCTATCACCGTTGATTACAGTATGCAAAGCCAGCGGCAGCAAACGACCCAGCTTTTAAGCAAGAGCGGGATTAAGATCGGCAAAAAGCAGTACGCCTTTAAACAAGATGCTACCACCGATCAAAAATTCGCAGCAGCCAAAGCCACCAGCACCTACGATTTAGTGTATTCACAGATCGTACAGACAGAGCTTGAAAACTACGCCAAAGACTTAAAGAGCCTCTATAACAGGGCTGTCAGCAAAACCGAACAGGACATGGTTGGCAATTTTTACCAGCAAACGCAGCAGATTATCAGCCAGATCCCTTACACACAGAACAGCATTAACGCTGGCGAGTAGCCTACTTACCAACCTACTTTTCGGTTACCAGTAAATACGAATGTCGGATAAGATCCTGAACTTCTTCCCAGCTAAGCTGCCCTGTTAGCAGTATGGTATTCCAATGTTTTTTATTCAGATGATAGCCCGGAAGTACGCTTTCGTACCGTTCACGTAGTGTCTTTGCAAGTAATGGATCGCACTTAAGACTCAGCTGGATAGGGTCGCTACCCTCTTTGGCCAGTGCGAACATCTTATCGTCTGCGGTCTTATATACCGCTACGTCTTCGCCGAAGGGATAGTCTAACCGGCTGTTCGGCATCGACAAGATATAAGCTTCAACCTCTTTATAACTAACCATTGCTACGCCGCTTCGTCGTTACCTTGGCTGCGAAGCCACTCAATGTAGTATTGCAGCTCGGCAATTGATGCTTGAATGTCATCGAAAGCCCGGTGAATTTCTTTTTTCTCAAACTCTACGCCATATTTGCCCTGCATAAAGACTTTGAGCGCGCTCACATCCAGCATGCGGTAATGGAGCTTGAGGTCCAGCTCCGGCCACCAGTATTTCATAAAATTACGGTCATTATGAATCGAGTTGCCGCCCAAAATGGCGGGCTCGCTACCGAAATGGGTTTGCAATAACTCGATAAGCTCCTGCTCGACTTGGCGTAGCGGCTTACCTTGGCCTAACTTATTCACGAAATCATCCCTGTTTTCGGGATAGTCTTTCCACCAGATATTTTTTTGCATGCGATCGACGACGATCTCTCGGCGGTGCTCAATACGTGCTTCATACGAAGCCAATGTTTTAAAATCGAAATCAGTAATTTCGGCTGCAATTTCCAGGATGACATCTTTTTCGGGGTCAAGCCCGGTCATCTCCAGGTCCACCCAGAATATTTTTGTCGGAATCGCGTGCTTGTTGATCATTCGGACATTATACCTTGTATATACACTTCCCTGCCAGAAAACTTGCAATATTAGACTATTATTGTAGACGGTACTACCGTGGAAGAAATGCAGTTTACATATGGCGAGGCGAAAAAGGCATCGATCCTGGAACAGGCCAAGTGGTCCGTACCTGGGAAGACGTGTTTGACAAATATCGGGCTGATGCCAGAGATTTAGGGGCACAGCGCATGCATCATACCGCTGCTATTGGAGAGCGAATACTCGAATACCTTACACGTGATCCTAAAGAGTTGGATAAATAACCTATTTTTTATCTTTTGGTGTAAAGCCTAGCGCCGCTGAGTTGATGCAGTATCGCTGGCCAGTCGGCTGATCAAGCGCATCGTCAAAAAGATGACCGAGGTGGCTGCCGCAGTTGGAGCACGTTACCTCAACGCGGGCCATGCCCAGGCTATTGTCCGGGGTCAATGTAACGGCGCCTGGCTTGGCGTCGTAAAAACTTGGCCAGCCGGAATGGCTGTCAAACTTTACGGATGAATCGAATAACTCCGCACCACACGCCGCGCAGGTGTATTTGCCGGTATGGTGGTTGTGCAGCAGCGCGCCCGTACCAGGTGCTTCTGTGCCCTTACGACGGAGCACGTCGTATTGTTCAGGTGTTAACCGGGCCCGCCACTCATCATCGGTTAATTGCTGCATATTAGGCATCCTTTTTCTTGTCTAATCGGTCCAGTTTAAGACCCTTGAACACAAAGTATACGACTGCGGCTACAACGACAAAGGTCAATACGCTGATGACAAATGCTCCCCAGCCAAAAACAGCCACTTTACCGTTTACATGTACGGTGAATACTTTTTCTTTAAGCGTACCCTGCCCTGGCAGCAAAATGCCTACGAGCGGATTAATAAAGCTGGCGATCAGCTGGTCGACAAGCACCTTGGCCTGCGTACCTAAGACCAAACCGATGGCTAGGCCGACGACGCTTTGTTCGCGCAAGAACTCGACAAAACCGTGCAGTTTTTTATGTACACCAACTTTATCCAGTGACCGTAGCCTCTCAAGCTGCTCCTCGAGACGCTCAGCTTTTGATTCAGCCTTTTGAGCGCGGGCGGCAGAGACCTTAGCCTGGCGAGCAGCAGCTGCGGCAGATGTAGCAGATGCGGCGCTGCCGGTAGCTTTTTTTGATGTAGGCTTTTTGGTCGCCATGGTAACTCCTTTTCCACCCCTTTGACTCTATTGTACACAAAAGTATGCATAGCCACTAGGCTACATCTTGTCGGGTGCCGCAATACCGAGCAACGTCAGGCCATCTTTAAGGACGTCGGCGTACAAGCTCACTAAATGTACGCGAATTTGTTCCCTGTCATCGCCAATTACCCGGTTGTGCTCGTAAAAACGGTTGAATACCTGAGCAAGCTCGTACAAGTAAGTGCAGATGTGATGCGGCATAAGTTCGCTGACTGCTTTGGCAATTATTTCGGGGTATTCACCTATCTTTCGGGTCAGACTTCGCTCTCCTGCCTGTAGGTCAGCGATGCTTGCTGATGTATGTGTTGCCTTGCTTAAAATACTCCTGGCACGGGCATGGGCATATTGCAGATACGGACCTGAGTTACCTTCGAGGCTCACCGATTCTTCGGGGTCATAGATCAAGTCCGGGCCGATGCGCTGCTTTAGAAAGGCGTATTTAACAGCCCCGAGTACCGCTTGCTCGTCGTCACGGCCGTTAACCTGCTTGTTAGCTTCGGCGGCTACGTCCAGCACGTCGCCGGCGCGCAGGATATTACCCTTTCGGGAGCTCATTTTGACGCCACCTTTCATTTTGACGACGCCATGGGTAAGATGGGTAGTTGCAGCTACAAGCTCAGGTGCGAACTGTTCGATACTTTTAAGCACGACTGCCATGTACTGCTCCTGGCCGTTATCGGTTATAACAACCGAACGGTCAAAATGATAATCCTGCTTTTTGAGCATTATAAGGCCGACATCTTTAGCTTCGTATGTAGGAATACCTTCCGAGTTGATAAATACCCGGGTATGAAGCCCATATGGTTCGCCCTTGAAGACGATTGCTCCGTCACTTTCTTCGTATACACCTTTGCCCAAGTGTTCTTTTACGGTGGCAAGGCCTATGGGCGCGCACAGGCTTTCGGGGTAATATTTTTCAAACGGGGTGCCGATGCGTCCGTAAAAGTCATCGAACGCCTGGTAGCTCCATTCGCGGCACGTCCAGTACAACTGAGCAAAAGGCGTCGATTTTTCCTGGTTGGCCTGGAGGGCATACACCTGCTTGTTGTAGGCGATGATCTCGGCTTTGGCCGTTTCGTCTTCTTCGTAGGCATTTGTGCCCTTCACGTAACAAGCTGCCATCCATTCGGAGCGCTTAGCCGGCTCTATGTCCATCAGCTTTTCGGGATGCTCGCTGCCGAGGTCCTGGATCATGGCCCACATCGTCTTGCCCACATGCAGACCGACATCGCCACCAAAATTGACACGGTGGACTTCTCCTCCGGCCGCTTCAAACAAGCTGGCTACAGCGTAGCCTACAACACTGGTGTATAAGTGGCCGGCGTGCAAAATCTTAAAAGGGTTTGGGTCGGAGTACTCCGCTACTACTACCTGATCTTTATAGGTGATAGGCTTTGTTGCAGATGCCTTTTCTGCCATCGTCAGTAGCAATGAGTCACCCAATCGAATGTTGATAAAGCCAGGGCTGGCTACAGATATGTCGGCTATGTCTTCTCCCAGATATTCACGGAGCGCCGCGACCAGTTGTTCGGCTACATCCCGCGGGTTGCGCTTTGTGCGTCCGGCAAGCTGCATTGCAATATTGGTGGCAAAGTCACCAAATTGTTCAGCTGGGCGTGTTATATCGGGTTCAATATCTATATTGAACACATCTTTAATGACGCGTCGGATAGCTTGGGTAAGATTTTCCATAGGGGTAATTATACCAGAGAACGGTTAATTGTTTGGCAAATCACGCTGCTGGCGCGCGGCGCGGGCAAGATGCAATACAATTAAGTATGCAGCGTTAATAAAAATGAAAAAACCGAGCGTTATCGTAACAGCCGTGGGGTGCTGCTGCACATTTATGATGCGGTCGGATGCGTCGAATAAAATAGCCGCCGGATGAAGTATGACATCCCATGTATTCCAGCGTAGCTCGCGGCCGATATAGATCGCGAAACTGGCAATAAGCATCGCTATCTCTAATAACAGATACGCCGTCCTCGGCCGCAAACGCTTTTTTAGTTCCCAATGGACGATATACAGACTTATCAGACCGAGCATAACGCCGTTAAATATAAACGAGCTAAGCATAATGACACCGTACATCAGATGCTCCGGGCTCAGGACACGAACGTGGATATAATCGGTTATCACGTAGAATGTGTTAGGTAAGAAAACCAGCCAAAGCGCAGTCATTAACAGCGCGTACCAACTCGACCATAGCCTGCGGTTAAGCGTCCGCTCCAGCCATAACGTAATAATTAATGCCGCCCATGCCAAAAAAAGGTTCCATGCCATGAAGGCTAAATCGT
>JGI24737J22298_10000064_pt1 | contig 31222 bp, 25 predicted proteins | sample KBSCornC3_FD_22298 | JGI IMG/M metagenome (IMG submission 22298) | reverse complement strand
TATTCGCTGGCATAATTTTATTTAGATCTACAAAATCAAAAAACCGTATCATAAAATAAATGATACGGTTTTTTGATTTTGCGGTTAATGCGTCGGCATTATTAAGACGGTTTCGGATCATTTTTAATATTATATCTTAGTGCAAATTTTCAACTTGAACCTTGCACTTCTTATGATATTACAACGGATCGGCGCCTTTTTATTATCATTTCTGCTACTTATAACAGTTAACGCCAATGGCCAGGCTCCGGCTATAAATGCATTTTCCCCTTCAAGCGGTCCTGTTGGTACAATTGTTAATCTCGATGGCGTCAACTTTAATGCAAATGCTTCCGGTAATACGGTTTATTTTGGACCGGTAAAGGCAAATGTTATATCGGCAAGTAATACACATTTAACTGTTAGCGCTCCCAAAGGTGCAACTTGTCAGCCCATTACTGTTACCAATAATAAACTTACCTGTTACTCCAAACAGCCGTTTATTATAACGTTTAATAGTACACCTTTTACCGCCAGTTCATTAAATGGAAAGATTGATTTTCAATCGGGTAATTACCCTTATGGTCTTGCCATAAAGGATTTGGACGGAGACGGTAAGGCCGATATTGTATGCGTTAACAGTGGCGGCAATAATGTTTCGTTTTTAAAGAATAACAGCCAGCTGGGTGTACCAGTATTCACACTCGCCACTCAAAAGGCAGTAAATAATTATTCAAATGGCTTAGCTGTTGATGATTTAGACGGGGATGGTAAACCAGATGCTGTAGTTGCAAATTTTGGTAACAACACTATTTCTATATTCAAAAATACGTCTGCTAATAATCAGATCAATTTTGATAATGCTGTTACATTTAATACAGGGCAAAGTCCCTACGCTATCGCGATTGCTGATTTTAATGGGGATGGTAAACCTGATCTGGCAGTTACCAACGAGTATAGTTATCCGTCGTACATTTCGATATACACTAATTCAACGCCGCCAAACGGCCCGATTTCTTTTTTAGCAGAAAGGGATTTTCCTTCATTAACCAATTCCAGAGGGATCAGCGCTACCGACGTAAATTTAGATGGCAAAGCAGATCTTATTGTGGCCAGTCAGGACGGTTTTGTCTCGGTATTTAAAAATACCTCTGCCGGGAGCACCATCAATTTTGATGCGAAAATTGACTACAGCGTGCCGTCAAGTGGCGGAGGGGCTGAAAGTGTTGTAGTTTTAGATTTTGATGGAGATTTAAAACCGGATATTGCAGTTGCTGATAATAATTTGCCTGGAAGTGTTTCCGTATGGAAAAACAATAGCTCGGCAGGTTCAGTTTCTTTTGTAAGCAGGCAGGATTTTTCTACAGGCCAAAACCCTTTTAGTATTTGCGCCGGAGATATCAATGGAGATGGTAAACCAGACCTTGCCGTAACCAACCAGGTTGATAATTCGATATCGGTACTTATAAACAGCAGTTCGTCGGGCAATATTAATTTTAATAACAAATTGGATTTTGCGACTGGTAATTATCCAAGAAGCGCTGTTATGGGTGACATAGACGGAAATGGCAGGCCCGATCTTATTGTTGGAAACAACGCAGGCAGCACCGTGTCGATATTGTCGGCAAACAGCCAAAAACTGCCGTCAATAATTACTTTCCCGCCTCCCGAAACGATGAATATCGATAATGATAATATTCTGCATCCGGGAGCAACAAGTACAAATACTGAAACTCCTATTATCTATACAAGCAGTAATCCCGCTGTTGCTTATGTAGATGCAAACGGCTTGATCCATGTTATTGCTCCGGGTGTAACGGTAATAACTGCTTCGCAAAATGGCAATGATAATTATGACCCGGCAACTCCGGTTCCTGAAACTTTTACGATTAAGGAGAAACTCTTGCTCGTTTTCCCTCCGTTTGCAAACAAAACTACCTGTACCACCGACTTCAATGCCAATGTTAGCAGGAGCAATGCTACAATACCTGTAATGTATACCAGCAGCAATCCTGCCGTCGCTACCATAAATGCCCAGGGACTAATCCATATTACAGGCCCCGGATCCACTATTATTACGGCAAATCAAAGCGGCGACGACTTGCACAATGCCGCCACTCCTGTGTCACAGCAGCTAACCGTTATTTTGCCGGTTAGCCCGGCAGTAACTATAGCCGTCGATAATAGTCCTGTATGCGAGGGGACATCCATTAACTTTACCGCAACTCCAACAAATACGTCGGGCGGCACAATAAATTATCAATGGCAGATAAACGGCGTAAATACAGGAACAAACAGTCCGGTACTCACAATAACTTCGGCTACAGCTACGGATGTTTTCGCCTGTACTATCACTGAAGTTGGCTCCTGCACGTTATCAGCCAGTTCAAATAATATAACCAACATAATCTTTTTGCCTTATAAAACCCCATCAGTGGTTATTACGTCGTCCGTTCAAACCCCGGTATGCAGCGGTACATCTGTCAGCTTCGCAGCGGTGCCAACTCCTGCAGGCGGCAATGTAATTTACCAGTGGAAAGTTAATGGCATACCGGCAGGAAATGGATTACCCACTTTTACCACTAAAACACTCAGCAATAACGACAAAGTGAGCTGCGATATAACCAATACCAGCAGCCCCTGTCTCGTTAACGCCTATGCAACATCAAACGTCATTTCAGCAGGCATAATTGGCAACTCCGGTCCTTCATTAACGGTTTCAATAAGTGCTTCCGAAAATAACATTTATGAAGGCGCCCTGGTTAGTTTTGTAGCTACATCATCAAATGCAAGTATGGTAAGCAACTACCAATGGCAGGTAAACGACATAAATGCTCCAAATGGCAACAGTTATATATTTAACACCAACCAATTAAAAAACAATGATGAAGTAACTTGCATAATTACCAGCACCGATGCCTGTAGCATACCGGTAACAAGTAGCCCAATTAAAATAACGGTACAACTTCTAAATGTTACTATACCCAATACGTTTAGCCCAAATGGCGATGGGGTAAATGATTTTTGGAGCATTCCTGCTTTATCCAACTATCCTAATTGTTCTGTGAGGATTTTCACCCGTTATGGGCAGGCGGTATATGATACAAAAGGATATGGTAAACCCTGGGACGGGACTTATAAAGGAAAATTATTGCCGGTATCAACCTATTATTATATTGTTAAACTGGATAATAAAACCCAACCTTTTAGTGGATATGTTACTATCATCAGATAGAGATTATAACCTAATCATAGGTAATTACTTTTAATTAGATATAAAACAGGGCTGTTCATGATTTATGACAGCCCTGTTTATATTAATCAACATGTCCCTCACAGACATTATCAACTTAAAAAATCTTAAAGCCCACACTCAGTGCCCAAAGGTTTTGGCGTTTAGCAAAACTGTCGCTCACTTTGGTTAAGCCGCCTTCGTAACGCAAATCGGCAGTGATTGAACCTATATCAACACCGGCTCCGGCCTGGAAACCAATATTGCTTTTGTTAAAATCATTGAATGCATTACCTACGTTATTACTTACGCTGGTGCTTTGATCAAGCGTGTAAGTATAAATAGGCCCTGCCATAATGCGGAAGTTCAGATCTTTTTGGCCAAATGACTTACCTACCAATAACGGCACATTCAGGTTAGTGAACCTTACCTTGCCGCTAAAAGCGGTGTTATTATCATTCGATTCAAATTTACCGCCGGTGCCGCTCAGGTAAAGCTCTGGCTGTAAGTAAACGCCGTTGCCCACGCGGGCAAATAAACCAGCCTGGTAACCGGTCAGGTTTTTGTCGTTAAAATTATCGGAGCCAATTTTTGAAAAATTGACACCACCTTTTACGCCTAAAGAAAATTGTGCTTTTGCACTGATGCTTACAGCTATCAGCAATACTGCACTTAATAGATACTTTTTCATGATTTTCGATGTTAAATGTAAAGCCATAAACGCACGTTATCCTTTAAATTGTATACGGCCCTACGCTATTAATTTACTTTGGTTATAACCCGGCCCATATTTGAGCCGTATCAGGTATTATCAATACACGAGCCAAACAATTAACAGTGGCAACTTGGTATTTTTTATATTTTTGCTGAAAATAAATTGAACATGGCTGAAATCAGTATTACCAACAAGGATTGGGAACGCGTAAAAATTAAGATTCAACGTAAATACAACCACCTTACAGACGAGCAGTTAAAATACAGTGAAGGGCAGGAAGAAAGCTTGATTACCAAACTGATGGATCTGGTAAACCGCGATCGCAAATATGTGGTTTTCACCCTAAAAAAGGCGCTGGTGAATATTGATACCAACCGACTGTAAAATAGACACTGCGGTTATACAAACTGGATAGCTTTTTTGTATTTTTATTTTTTTCGAGGATAAATGATGAAACAGGGGTTAGTGTTCAAAAAAGGATACAAAAGAGCAGGCTTATTTGCAGGTATTGCATTGCTGGCCGCGGGTATAGTAGGTTTTAATGACGACCTGTTCCAGATCTCGAAGAACCTTGATGTTTTTGCCTCTGTTTATAAAGAGGTTAATATCAATTACGTTGATGACATCAATTCGGCCAAGCTGGTAAAAACCGGTGTTGATGCTATGCTCGACGGTCTTGACCCTTATACCGAGTTTGTGCCCGAATCGGAAATTGAAGATTATAAGCTGCATTACGTAAGCACCCAGTATGGCGGCATTGGCGCCAGTATTTTTTTGCGTAACGGTAAAGTATTTGTATCAGAAGTGTTTGCGGGCTTCCCGGCCCAAAAAGGAGATGTCCACCCCGGCGATCAGCTCCTGAAGATAAACGATGTTGACCTTAACGGCAAAAATAACGACCAGGTAAGCCAGTTGCTTAAAGGCTCAAAGGGCGCGGCTATAAAACTGTTCATCAAACGGGATAATACGCCTCAGCCATTTGAAAAGAACCTGGTTCGTGACGAGATCAAACAACCCAACGTATCATACTTTGGCATGGTTGATGGCAACATGGGGTATATTAAACTGGATAAATTCCTTGAAAATTCGGCCGCCGAAGTTACCAATGCGCTCGTCGAGCTAAAAAAGAAAAATCCCAACGGTATCATCCTTGATCTTCGCTCAAATGGCGGCGGCATACTACAGGAAGCCGTAAAAATAGTGAACCTTTTTGTGCAGAAAGATGTGGAGATCGTATCGCAAAAAGGAAAGATAAAGGAAAAAAACTTTACTTACAGCACCATCAGCGCACCGCTCGAACCGGATTTGCCTTTGGTGGTATTGGTTAACAGCCATTCGGCATCGGCAAGTGAAATTGTTGCCGGCGCCCTGCAGGACCTCGACCGCGCGGTGATCATCGGGCAGCGCAGTTATGGTAAGGGACTGGTACAGCAAACTTTCAATTTGCCATACAATAGCCTGGTAAAAATTACCATCGCCAAATACTACGTGCCTTCGGGCCGTTGTATCCAGGAGCTGGATTATACCCACCGTAAGGATGATGGCAGTGTGGTAAAAGTGGCCGATTCGCTGATCCATGAATTTAAAACAAAAAACGGGCGCTCTGTTTATGACGGCAGCGGCATTTACCCGGACCTGTTTATCAAACAGGAAAAATTTGCCAATGTTACCCAGGCATTGGTGGGCAAGCTGCTGATATTTGATTATGCCACCGTTTACCACGATAAGCACGCTAAAATTGCCGATGCCCGTTCATTTACGCTATCTGATGGCGAATACAATGACTTTATAAAATACCTGGCCGATAAAAACTATAGTTATACCACCGCATCCGAAAAATTATTAACCACCCTAAAAGTTGAAGCCACCAAGGATAAACAGTTCAACGATATCCAGGCCGAGTATGAAGGTTTGAAAACTAAACTTATTGCCAGCAAAAAGAACGACCTCATTCAACACAAAGACGAAATCAAGCAAGTACTTGAAAACGAAATAGCGTCACGCTATTACTATGAAAAAGGCCGTTACGAAACCAACTTTAAATATGATAAGGAACTTGCGCAAAGCGTAAAAACTATGCAGGATAAAGCCCAGCTGGCATCAATATTAAAAGGTGAAGGCAGCTATAAAGTTATCGGAAAACCTGTATTGGCCATGGCAGCTAAAAAAGCAGCCGATAAAGATGACGACGACGAATAGACTGAACACCAGTCTGTTTCAATTCAAAATATACATTGTATTCAATTAGTTACCCGTTGTAACATGTAACGGGTTAAACTTTTATGCACGGTTATTGTCATACCTACAAACAAAACAATAACACAACATGAAAAAGATAATTTTAACAGCTGCTATTTTATTAAGCAGCTTAACTGTAAAAATAGCCAGCGCCCAAATAAGCTTAAATATTAATATCGGTAGCCAACCTGCCTGGGGCCCCGTAGGTTATGACCATGTAGATTATTATTACCTGCCCGATATTGATTCTTATTACGATATCAATGCCCACCAGTATGTTTATTTTGATAATAATGTTTGGGTTCATGGGGCTATGTTGCCGCCACGTTTTGGTAACTATGATGTATATCGCAGCTACAAGGTAGTAGTTAACGAGCGCACCCCTTGGGTTAGGAATGATGTATACAAACGTAAATATGCTTCATACAAAGGCCGTCATGATCAGGTTGTAATTCGTGATAGCCACGATGAAAAATACCGTAACCATTGGGTTGAACGTAAAACCGTGCGCAGGGTTGACGTAAAACAAAAATCAAATGGTAATAAACGCGGACATGATGGTCATGACAATCACGGCAATGGCCACCGCGATTAAGTTTTTGTATTGTTATAATTTTGATTGTTTTTATGAAGGACTGTCCCCCAAAAAGGACAGCCCTTTTTTCTTGCAATTCCCCTTATATCTTCCTTTAGGGGCATAGTTGGCCTTCGGCACAAAAGTTGCCCGTTTATGTCACATTCCGGTTAACTTTAATAGTTTACCTGTATAGGTTAGCTATAAACGGACATTATATTCGTTACTTAGTTAACCGATTTATTGTTAAACGATTTAAATCAAATTACACTATGAAATATCGAATATCCATTTTGGCCCTGCTTGTAACAGCAATATTAGGCCAAAGCTGTGTAAGCAGCAAAAAGTACAAAGAGCTGGATGCTAATTACACACAATTGCAAAACAGCACCAAAGACCTGAGCATTAAATACCAAACCAGCGAACAGGCCCTTGCCGTGGCACGTGGCCGTAACAAAAGCCTTGAAGAGCAAATTGAGCAGCAAAAAACAAATGTAACCGCTTTGCAGGACGCCTTGAACAAATGTTTAAACTCAAGCAGCCAAGGCAATGTGAATATATCAAAGCTGGTTGATGAGATCAATGCTTCAAACCGCTATATACAGCAGTTGGTTAACGCTAAAAACAAAAGCGATTCGCTTAACATGGTGTTGACCAACAACCTTACCCGCTCATTAACTCCGCAAGAAACCCAGGATGTTGATGTAAAGGTGTTAAAAGGAGTCGTGTACATCTCATTATCTGATAACATGCTGTATAAATCGGGCAGTTATGAAATATCTGATAAGGCAGGTGCTACTTTAAGCAAGATAGCCAAGATTATTATGGACTATAGCAATTATGACGTGCTGATTGAAGGTAACACAGATAATGTTCCTATTTCGCAGAAAAATATCCGCAACAACTGGGATTTAAGTGCTTTACGTGCCTCATCAGTAGTGCAGGCCCTGCAAACCACTTACCAGGTTGATCCTAAACGTTTAACTGCCGGCGGCCGCGGTGAGTATAATCCTATCGCGGATAATTCAACCCCGAGTGGTAAAGCACAAAACAGGCGTACTCAAATTATCATAACACCCAAATTAGATCAGTTTATGGACCTGATAGGCAAAGCACCGGCCGATCAGCCCGCGCCGCCTAAACAATAATTGTAGTTTAGCTATCAATATTTCAAGCCACCCGGTTAGGGTGGCTTTTTTTATGCAGCTATTTTCGTATGTTTTTGCATACAGTATTGCAAGGGCTAAAGCAGGGCTCCGGAAATCCCGGAAAGCTTTTATTTGCCATATAATTATTAACCGAATGATAACAAAAAACAGTTTTTTTAATTTGGAATATTGCTCATTTAATTAAGACGGAAAATAACTAACATTTGCTGTGTTACAATTAATTGAGCTTGCTTCATTACACTAAGGTTGCCATTACAATGGCATTTGTTTTGAATAAATGGAGCAACAGATATTAAGACAGGTTAAACCATGGGCTTTAACCATAGTCATATAAATATAACTTATTACACGCGTTATGAAAAAGATGATTTTATCGGCAGTTATTTTGTTAAGCTGCTTCACTGCAAAAATAGCTTCTGCACAGGTTAGTATTGGTTTAGGGATCAACATAGGCAGCCAGCCCGATTGGGGTCCCGTAGGATATGATTATGTAAACTACTATTACATGCCTGATATTGACGCTTACTATGATGTGCCAACCCATAATTATGTTTACTATGAAAACAACGTATGGGTACACCGCAGATATTTACCTGTAAGGTATCGTAACTACAATGTTTACAATGGCTACAAGGTTGTAATAAATGATCGTAACCCATGGATGCGCAATGCGTACTACAGGGACCATTATTCCGGCTATCGCGGCCGTCATGATCAGGTGATTATCCGTAACAGCCGGGATGTAAGATATGCCAATCACTGGCGCGGCGGCGACCGCGGATGGCATGGCGGTAACCCAAACAGAGGCGGATGGCACGGTGGCGGTGATCATGGTCATGGTGGCGGCGGACACGGTGGTGGCGGCGGACATGGTCACGGCGGTGGTCACGGACATCACTAATAAACATTATTATATAACAAATAGGCTTCCTGAAAAGGAGGCCTATTTTGTTTCTAAGGCATATCTATAAGTTCATTGAGGCTCAGTTTAAGGCATATTTACCTTCCAGCCTTCAAATGGTTTGACCGTAGCACAAATGGGACTGCCGTCTTTTGCTGTTGCCGGAAAGCTTGTTATAAGGAATGCAGCCGAATGATGGCTAAGCTGGGTTATCATGTCCCAGGTTACTCCGGAAAGCGGAACTTTAACTCTGCGGCTCCAGCCTCCCACCTGGCCTGCATATTCACCAACGTCAATATAAAGGAATTGGCTTGCGGGCTTCCCCTGTACAAATGGTCCTGAAAATCGAGGATCATTGATCTTCTGTGAATCGCTTTTTAATTGGATCGTCAGATTAAATTGGATATCCAGCCCATCGGATCGTTGTGTTTGGATCGTCTCATATCTGTTTCCGCTACCCTTTTGAATTCCGAAATCTACCCCCGCCGGAGGATTTTGCAGAAGAATACAAAGTTGAATATCCATATACAATTATAATTAAAACCAATCTTCAAAAGTTTATCCGGAGTATTTTCTTTTAAGCCGGGGCACTACCTAACGTTCAGGATGTAATAAGCGCTGTACTTTTGCTTATGTTTGTGTTTTATCAAATTGATTACTGATGTATACGCTTTCGGAAGAAAACTATTTAAAAGCTATTTATCGCCTTGCATTACAAGGGAAGGATTTTAAAATAACGCCCACCGCCATTGCCGAATCACTCAGCAATAACCCGGCCTCAGTGGTAGATATGATCCGTAAGCTTACCGAAAAACAATTGATAGAATATGATAAAAAGAATGGTGTAAGGTTAACCCAGCAGGGCTTAAAGGATGCTACATTAATTGTACGCCGCCATCGACTCTGGGAAGTTTTTTTACTGGAGAAATTAGGCTATCACTGGGATGAGATCCACGATATAGCCGAAGAACTGGAACACATTAACGATGCCACCCTTGCCGACAGGCTGGATAAATTCCTGGGCTTTCCTGAATATGACCCGCATGGTGACCCTATACCAAAGGCGAACGGTAAAGTGCCCAAATCCTATTCCGTAAGCCTTTCTGAGCTTAAACCTGGTTCACAAAGCCATGTTGCCGCCGTGCGCGACACCAGCAGTTCATTTTTGCAATACCTTCAACGGCTGAACATAGGGATAGGCACAAAAATTCAGTTGATTGAAAAAATTCCGTATGACAATTCGCTGGTGATAAAAATTGAAAACCGCGAGGATACCACGGTTTCGCAAAAGTTTGGCGAGAATATATTAGTAGATTAATTTTTTAGGTTAAAGGTAAAAGGATAAAGGTGAAAGGTTTTGTTACGCTTTACAAAAAAAGCCTTTTACCTTTCACCTTTGTCCTTTTACCTCTTTTATGGTTTCCCCGTTACTCTTGATGATTCGGCAAGTTCACCATCAACGTCTACATCAAAGTAGAGGCGGTAGATCTCCCATTCATTTTTGGGTTTGTAAAACATAAACGTCATGCGGGCCGGTTGGCCTTCGTGTTTAAGCAGATAGCTGTACAGTACCAGGCTGTTTGAAGCCTTGCTCTGCATGATCAGGTCCTTGCCGAGATATTTGCCTATTACACTGCGCATGGAATCTATTTTAACAATAATCCCCGTAAGCCGGGTTGAATCCATCTGCTTGTTGCTTTTAAAAATATCAATCACTGCACGGGCTGTGCCTTGCTTGTCGTATTCTTTAAAAAACTTATCAATAAAGGTTTGTACCCCGGTTACCGGAGCCGCGGCCGGAGTTGCCGCCTGGGTTTGTGCCGAGGCAACATTGCCGGTGAATACCAGCGCCGATACAATAAAAAATAAGGGTTTAAATGCTTTAAAGTAGGTGTATCGCATGTTCAAAAATGTTAATTTTTAAAAGTAGGCATTTTTTACAAATCCCCCAATAATAGCTATTAAGATGATTGAAATGTGGCAAAGCGGGCAGTTAAAATAAAGTTTCAAAAAATAAAGAGCCCGGTATTCTCATATCGGGCTCTTACATATTTTATATTAAAATGATTACTTGGTAACGTACATTACTTCTTTAACCGCTTTGATCACCCTTTCAGGGTTTGGCAGGTACTCCTGGATCAAAGTTGGAGCATAAGGAAGCGGAACATCGCCACCCATGATACGCAGGATAGGAGCATCAAGGTAATCAAACGCGTCTTTTTGAACTTTGAAAGCAACCTCGGTAGCAATTGAACCTAACGGCCAGCTTTCTTCAATAATTACCAGGCGGTTTGTTTTCTTTACCGATTCAATAACTGTAGCATAATCGATAGGGCGTACAGTACGCAGGTCGATCACTTCAGCGTGGATACCTTCTTTTTCAAGTTCGGCAGCGGCTGCAACAACCACTTTCATGATCTTGCCAAAGCCAACTAAAGTAACATCAGTACCTTCTTTAACTACTTTTGCTTTACCCAATGGGATATAGTAAGTTTCTTCAGGCACTTCACCTTTATCGCCATACATTAACTCCGACTCCATAAAAATAACCGGATCGGGATCAAGGATAGCTGATTTTAATAAACCTTTAGCATCGTATGGGTTTGATGGTACAACCACTTTTAAGCCAGGGCAGTTGGCATACCAGTTTTCAAAGCACTGGCTGTGCTGTGAGCTAAGCATACCTGCATTACCGGTAGGGCCGCGGAAAACAATCGGCACCGAAAACTGGCCGCCGCTCATTGACATCATTTTGGCAGCGCCATTAATGATCTGGTCGATAGCTACCAGTGAAAAGTTGAAAGTCATGAACTCGATGATAGGGCGTAAGCCATTCATTGCCGAGCCGATGCCGATACCGGCGAAACCCAATTCAGAGATGGGCGTATCTATAACACGCTTTGCGCCAAATTCGTCCAGCATTCCCTGGCTTACTTTGTACGCGCCGTTATATTCGGCAACCTCTTCACCCATCAGGTATATATTCTCGTCGCTGCGCATTTCTTCGACCATGGCCTCTCTTAGCGCTTCTCTGAATTGTATTTCTCTCATTATCGTAAAATGATGTTTTTTTGCGAACGCAAATATAAACACTAATGTGTTAAATGCAATTAACCATGGTATTGGTTTGATTTTTAATACATATATTTTACATTTTCATCATTCTGCAAGAAGTAAAACCTCAAACCGAACCTCAAAAGCACAAATAAATACTACATTAGTTCCTAAACCTCACACAAATGAAATTCCCGTCATTAAAAAACCTGTTACAAAGCGCGGTAAATACCATTAAACGTTATCCGTTTGAAACACTTTTTGCCTTAGCTGGCACCATAGCAGCTACTATAGAGATCGAACTTAATCACCTTAACCGTGTAAGCGAAAACTGGTGTATGCGCACTATCATGATAGCTAACCTTGGTTTCCTGCTTAGTCTTTCAGCTACGCTGTACACGCAAAGCAAAGGATGGAAAACAACCAAAATGGTATTAGCAAAAATTGCGGCGGCTGTGATAGCTGTACTGTTCATATTTATTATTAACCCCCCCGAACGACAGGCAGATTATACCCGGTTCTTTCTGCTTAGCCTGGCTTTTCATTTAATGGTTTCTTTTGCTGCCTTTACCGGCAAAGGCCAGATACAAGGGTTTTGGCAGTTTAATAAAACTCTTTTTTTACGCTTTTTGGCATGTATGCTGTATGGCGTAGTATTGTTTGCTGGGCTGGCCGCAGCAATAGGAGCGACCAACTTTCTGTTTAATTTTAAGTTTGAGTGGGATACTTATCAGATTTTATGGGTATGGATCACAGGGATGTTCACTACTACCTTCTTTTTAGCGGGAGTACCAACAAACACTCGCGCGCTTAATGAAGATGAAAGCTACCCCAAAGGCCTAAAGATCTTCACCCAATATGTACTCATCCCGCTATCAACAGTATATGTGCTCATTTTACTGGCTTATGAAATCAAAATACTCATTGAATGGAAGCTCCCTAAAGGCCTTGTATCAAACCTGATATTAGGTTATGCCGTATTTGGCATATTATCGCTCCTGTTGGTATACCCCATCCGCGAGCAAAACGAAAATAAATGGCTTAAAACCTATACCCGTAGTTTCTACTTTTTGCTCATTCCTTTACAGATATTGCTATTTGTGGCTGTTGGTACAAGAGTATTTAGTTATGGCGTTACAGAGTTTAGGTATTTTTTGATAGCACTCGCTTTGTGGCTGCTGTTCATTTCGCTTTATTTTTTATTATTTAAAAAGCAGAATATTAAAATCATTCCAATCTCACTCTGTATACTAACCCTGCTTAGTATTTATGGGCCACAAAGTGCATTTACCATGAGTATGTATTCGCAAAGGGGTATGGTGATTAGCTTTTTTAAAAAGCATAATGGATTTAAAGATGGAAAGCTGACACTTGTTGATAGCACAAAAATCAACATGAAGGAAGGAAGCCTCGGCGCAAGCAGGCTCAGCTATTTCATTTATCATTACGACCTAAAGGGCTTGCAACCCTATTTTAAAAGAGATTTAAACATAGTTGCTGATTCATTAGCAAAACAAAAGGGGGAGTACAACAACCTGCTGGTTGACAGGGAGGGGTTAAGGACTTTAAAATATCAATGGGCAAAAAAACAATTGGGCCTAGGCCGTTTCAGTGATTATTATTATCCCTTTGCTGAGACAACAACCGATTTTTCAGAGAGCGAAAGCTATGTGTTTAGTCAAAAAGAAAATATCACGGTTGTTAAAGGATATGATATTGAACTTGCAAGCAACCTGGGGGCAGATACTGTGATTAATAACTATAATGGCATCACTATAAAGCAAGTTTATTTTGCCGAAACACACAGGTGCAGCTTAATGCTTAATAACGATATAGTTAAATTTGATCCCATTGAGATTGTGAATAAAATGATGACCGATACTACTACGCTCGAAAAATATCGTAGCAAAAAGAATAAAGATAACCTTTATATGCCAAAAGGCTATGAGCTGCCAGCAAATCTGATGCAGGTAACCAGACAAACGCCCGGTTATACTGTAGTATTTCAATTCAGCAGTATTTACTTTGATCGTTCAAAAAAAGGAAACCCAGATATAAAAAACTTTAGTGGAACATATCTCATCAAAATAAAGTAAACAGTCAGCTTATATCTTAATCCGGATATTGATTTTATCCAATAACCCCGTGAGCCATACCATTACAAAAGCAAATACAATGCATTTTATGAGGCCCCCGGTGCCCTGGCTCAGGTATTCGGGGTAGCCTATCCTGCTCATTTCATATATGGGATAAAATAGGAAGGGCACTATGTAACAGGTAAAAGTGTTGGTGCCGGCGGGCTCTATCACCTTAAACCAGTTGTATTTATTTTTAACATCAACCAGGAAAATAAAGAAAGCATATACCACCAAACTAATGCCGGTACAAATGAGCACCCATGAAGGGGTATCGCGTTCTTTGGAAATGCCGCCACTAAAATAGCGTACTATAAAGCCCAGGTTAAACAAAATTATTGCAATCAGGATCATGGCCACCCAAAGCATCTTCATTTCATTATTGGCCTTGAGGCGCATGTACAATACAGAAATAAATACCCCTGCCATGGTGAACGATTGCATGGCGCCATTACCCGCAATCCAGATATAGCCCTGCAGCTTGTCGATAAAATCAAGAAAGCCGAAATGCACATCCAGGTTAAAAAAAATGAAGAACATCCAGGCCGCCAGTTGTACCCATAAATGCCCGTCGGAATAGTAATAGATAAGTGCGCAAAGCATGTATGACCAGCCTATCAGGCCTAAAATACCCCACCAGGTAAAGTGAAGCCAAGTATGCCCGGGGTCGCTGGTACGATATAGCAACGCCATGCCTGCAAGTAACAATATACCGAAGCCCTGCAGCAAATAACGTTTAGTGGGTGACGTGTCCTTGCCGTAATCTAAAAAAATAAAGAAGAAGCTGAATGTAACCAGGCTTTCCCAAACTGGTTTGGGTAACAAGGTGGCAGCTTCATTGTAGGTTTCCATGTTGGCATGGAAAAAACCTATAAAAATGAGCGCGAATGAGCGGCTCACTATCCGTGATAATAGTTTGAAATTATCGCCCTGCTTTAACCTGTTTTGAAAAGCAAAGGGAATAGAAAGCCCGACTATAAATAAAAACGCGGGAAAAATAGTATCTGCCAAACCCAGCGCATCAACATTTGAGCCCGCGTGTTTAAGCCATGTTGGGGTATTCGGAATGCCATCCAGGTCATTCACAAATATCATGAGGAACATTGTTACAGCGCGGAATGCATCTATTGAACGTATGCGGCTAAGAAAATTATTCATTCAGTCATGTAAATGCAACAAGCAGCGTAAATGTTTTAATTTAACGGTAATTAAATTAAAACATTACTATTACAAGGCTTTTTTAATCTCTGTCGCGGCTTAGCTTGCTGAATAAAAGTGGATTTTCATTAAGTTCGAGCCCTTCCCTGCGGTTCTTTACAATGTGGATAGCTGTAAACAGCGCTTCGCGGAAGGAAACCTCAGAAGCCTGGTTTTTTCCTGCTATATCATACGCAGTTCCATGATCGGGCGAAGTGCGCACAAAGTTTAGCCCGGCTGTAAAATTAACACCTGTTTCAAAGGCGATCTGTTTAAAAGGGATCAGGCCCTGGTCGTGATACATAGCCAGTACAGCATCGAACTGCAGGTAAGTGCCATTTGCGAAAAAACCATCGGCCGAGTACGGGCCAAATGCCAGGATATTGTTTGAACGGGCTTCTTCAATAGCGGGTATAATGATATCTTTTTCTTCGCTGCCGATAAGGCCGTTGTCGCCAGCGTGCGGGTTAAGCCCCAATACTGCAATTTTTGGCTTGCGCACCCAGAAATCATTTTGTAGGCTTGTGTTCATTAGCTTCAGCTTGGCCAATATTTTTTCGGCGGTAATGCTTTCGGCAATTTTTGATACCGGGATATGGCCTGTAACCACACCCACACGTAAAGTATCGCTCACTAAAAACATCAGCGATTCGGCGGCTCCATCATATTGCTGCAAATATTCTGTATGGCCGGGGAAGTGAAACTGCTCACTTTGGATATTGTCTTTATTGATGGGGGCGGTAACCAACGCATCTATATAACCTTCTTTCAGGTCATAAACAGCGCGCTCCAACGATTTAAAGGCGTACTTGCCGCCCGCTTCCGTAACCTGCCCTATATCAATCTTTACATCCTCTTCCCAACAGTTGATCATGTTAGGTTTGCGAAAATGAGTTTGTGAAGGATCATTGATCACCAAAAAATTAAGCTCATTAATCTGGGTCGCGCGGCGGTGGAACGAAGCCACTTTGGTATGCCCGTAAACAATAGGCGTACAATAATCATAAATCTTACTATCGGCCAAAGTTTTAATAATTATCTCTAAACCGATGCCGTTTACATCGCCAATGCTGATCCCAATTTTTAATTTATCGCTCATTTTTATATGTTGATTTCACCGATTAGTTCGTGATTTCACCGATTGCCCAATGATTACACAGAATTTTAACAGTGATGATTATTAATGGTTTATAAAAGCTCAGTACTTAAAGTAAAGCTTTTACCTTTAACCTTTCGCCTTTAACCTATCTTTACACCTGCAAATAAAAGATTTTAAGCTTATAGTTCCTGATAAAAGCACAAATATGATTTAATTTGCTCAAATATTTGATTAATAATGACATTGGTAAGGGCAAAAAAACATTTAGGGCAACATTTTCTTACTGATAAAAACATAGCAGCGAAGATAGTTGACAGCCTGAAACCCGAAGGGCGTTTCGGCCATGTGCTTGAGGTAGGGCCGGGCATGGGTGTACTGTCTGATTTTCTGCTGCAAAAAAGCGAGTACGAAACATCACTCATTGATATTGATACCGAATCGTACGATTTTCTGAAAAAAAAATACCCGCAATTAGGTACCCGCCTTATCAATGCCGATTTTTTGGAGCTTGATTTTAAAAGCATTTTTCCCGAAAACTTTGCCATTATCGGTAATTTCCCCTATAACATCTCATCGCAAATACTTTTTAAGGTGCTTGACAACCGCCAGCAGGTGGTTGAGGTAGTGGGCATGTTCCAGAAGGAAGTAGCTGAGCGCTGTGCCGCCAAACCAGGCAGCAAGGAGTATGGTATACTTAGCGTGTTTTTACAAGCCTATTATAAAGTGGAATACCTGTTTACGGTGAAGGCCGGTGTATTTAATCCTCCGCCCAAGGTGCTTTCAGCAGTGATCAGGCTTACACGCAACGATAAACAAACACTTGATTGCGACGAGAAGCTATTTTGGCAGATAGTAAAAGCGGGTTTTAATCAGCGCCGCAAAACCCTGCGCAATGCCATATCATCGCTCATTAACAAAGAAAAATTGACTGATAAACCTGTCCTCGATCTGCGTGCGGAAAGATTGAGTGTAGAGGATTTTGTAAAACTTACTAACGCGGTTTCAGCGAGCAGGTAGGTAATTAAGGTTTCAGTCCCCTCCCAATCACCGACAAAAGGGAAGAAATGAGGTCTCTATATTTTTAACCCGCTACTAAAACCTGCAACTGCTGCTAAAAAATCAATGCTTATTTCCAAATCCAAATTCCCTGTATGAATTTGGTACGTCATCGGTATTGCTGAAGGCAAAGGTGAAAGTAGTACTCCAATTCTCATAGTCGGCTTTTTTATCCTGCGATGGTTCAACATGGGTTGAGCTGACCATATATACCCCCTCACGGCTCAGTTTAAAAAATACCAGGCCATTGCTGTCGCTCAATAATTTTTGCGGAACGATGGTGCCGTTCAAAGTACGTACATATTGCATCACCACAGCATCTTTCATGGGTTTGCCTCTAAAAAGCACTTGAGCGGTAACATCATCGCCATAGCTTGATTTATAGGGATTTTGCTGTATTACAATTTCATATTCCTCACCCAGGGGTTTATCAAAGTCCTTACCGTTAGCTTTATCAACAGAAATAAGGGTTTTGCTTGACTGGTGATACTTTTCAACAAAGTATTGCTGACTACTGGCCCGGGCTTCTTCGGCCATTTTATCGAGGCCTTCACTTTCAAGTGCTCTGATAAATTTATTCCTTTCCGATTCTGTTTCATCATCCCTTACCAGTTCAAAAAGCGCAAGCCCGGAGTTTTGCAGCTCATAGATAAGCAGACTGCTATCAGCAGAGTTACTGACTTTTGAAAGGTCCGTTTTCTTTGAGCCTTCATACAGCATAAATTTAGTTGCCTTTGCTGTGGCAAACTTAAATTCATTTTCGGGTTTAAACTCGTTGCCGCTCAACAAGTGCAGGTTAAGCTTATCGCCTTTGTGAACGTAAAAATTATGTGGCAATAAGAAAAAATCCTGCGAACTGGCCGCAAAGCCGATCATGAGCAGTAATATAATGATGAAAATAGAGGTGCGCTTCATAGTTTTTGGATAGTATCACCAAACATACAAAGTTTTAAAAACTTCAGTAGTTTTACGTTATGATTTTTGACAGGAAAAACCTCGATAATGATACTTTGCTGGAATTTTATAAAAAAATGCTGTTTCCGCGCATGGTTGAAGAGAAGATGCTGATCCTGCTGAGGCAGGGCCGCATTGGCAAATGGTTTTCGGGTATTGGCCAGGAAGCCATAGCAGTTGGCAGCGCCCTTGCTATGAATGCCGACGAATATATTTTGCCTATGCACCGCAACCTCGGTGTTTTTACATCGAGAAATATCCCTTTGTCGCGGTTAATGGCGCAATGGCAGGGCAAACCCTCGGGCTTTACTAAAGGGCGCGACCGCTCCTTCCACTTCGGCACCCAGGAGTATAAAATCATTGGGATGATCTCCCATCTCGGTCCGCAGCTTGCCCTGGCCGATGGCATTGCCTTAGCGGATGTATTATCGGCTAAAAAAAAATCAACCCTTGTTTTTACCGGCGAGGGTGCTACCAGTGAAGGAGACTTTCACGAAGCACTTAACATAGCCTCTGTTTGGAAACTGCCAGTAATATTTCTGATCGAAAATAATGGCTATGCCCTTTCAACCCCCACCAACGAACAATATAATTGCCGCGAACTGGTTGATAAAGCCATAGGCTACGGTATTGAAGGCCGCCGTATTGACGGTAATAACCTGCTTGAAGTTTATAATACCATAACCTCACTTAATAAAGCTATCCGCGAAAATCCGCGCCCCATTTTGCTGGAATGTATGACCTTCAGGATGCGCGGGCATGAAGAAGCGTCAGGCACCAAATATGTTCCCACTAATTTATTTGAGTGGTGGGCCGGAAAGGACCCGGTTACAAACTTTGAAAAGTACCTGATTACTGAAGGGGTTTTGTTTAAAGACATGATCTCTGTTATCCGTAAGGAGTTCGCCGCCCTTATTGAAACCGAAATTGAAAAGGCTTATGCCGAAACAGATATTATACCGGATGTGGCCACCGAAGTGCAGGATATGTACAAGCCTTACAGCTTTCCTGTTGTACAGCCAAAATCATCGCCGGTTACCAGTAAGCGCTATATAGATGCCATTAGCGACGGGCTTAAACAAGCTATGCGCAAACACCCCAACCTGGTGATCATGGGGCAGGACATTGCCGAATACGGCGGCGCATTTAAAATTACCCAGGGCTTTGTTGAGGAGTTTGGTAAGGCCCGTGTACGTAACACCCCCATTTGCGAATCAGCAATTGTTGGTGCAGGCATGGGACTTGCGCTTAACGGCTGCAAAGCTGTGGTTGAAATGCAATTTGCAGATTTTGTTACCTGCGGCTTTAACCAGGTTATTAACAACCTGGCAAAAACGCATTATCGCTGGGGGCAGGGCGTTGATGTGGTAATACGGATGCCCGCGGGTGCTGGTACCGGCGCGGGCCCCTTCCATTCGCAAAGCAATGAAGCCTGGTTTACCAAAACTCCCGGCTTAAAAGTTGTTTACCCGGCTTTCCCGGCAGATGCCAAAGCGCTGCTGCTTGCTGCCATTGACGATCCTAACCCGGTAATTTATTTCGAACACAAATACCTGTACCGCAGTATCAGCGCCGATGTGCCCGATAATGATGTAATGATAGAGATAGGCAAGGCTAATATGATTAGGCAAGGCGAAAAGGCCAGTATAATTACATTTGGTCTTGGTGTACACTGGGCATTGGAGTATGCAGACAAACATCCCGATCAATCCATAGAGATCATCGATCTGCGCAGTCTGCAACCCTGGGATCAGGAAGCGGTGGAAACCAGCGTTAAGAAAACAGGCCGGGTGCTGATTTTGCATGAAGATACGCTTACCAACGGTTTCGGCGCCGAAATTGCCGCCCATTTGGCCGAACATTGCTTTAAATATCTTGATGCTCCTGTAATGCGCTGCGGTAGCCTCGATACGGCTATCCCCATGAACAAAGCCTTAGAAGATCAGTTTTTGGCCAAGGCGCGATTGGAAGAAAGCATGGAAAGGCTGCTGGCTTATTAGGCAGGGCCCCGAGCTATACTTCTATTCCTTTAGGTTTCATGTCGCACTGAGCAGCACCGTTAAATATTTCGTTAACTCTTGATCTTAACTGATTATTGGTGATCAATTCGGGTATAATAAAAAGACTATACTGCTTATCTAATTGCCTTTGGGTTTAAGTAAAACACATTGAGTTTTGGAAGAGGCATAACTATGGTTAATATTTTAAGCATTTAAATTATTTTTCAATAAAAAAGGATTGTTCAACGGGTATGGCTGTTTGCAGTTTAGGCTCATGGCTATTACCATATTGCCAGGCCACTACCGTAACCTTTACCGGGAAACGGCTTCTTGGCGGAATAGCTGTAATTTTTAATGTATTGCCTGATAACTCCGCCGGGCCTTCTAATATATAAAACCCTACAGGCACCTGTGCATCTGAGCTGGCATCCAATTTTATTCCCTTTGCATGTGCCTTTTGGTTAGGGACCGGTAAAAATGTAATATGCTGTTCCGTCCCTGCTGTATTGTGTGGCGGCACAAGCATTTGTGATTGCTGCACGGCCGGTTTATACTCAGCATCTCCAGGATGGGTAGCAGCAAACCACAACTCATAACTATGCGGGTTCTCCCAAAAACCGTCCTGCGGGCTCAATCTGAAAGTGGAATCATTTATCTTGATAACCGGGCCTGTAATGCGGTTAATGGCAATAGGAATATTCCCGGCAGCATGCCCTATAGCGGAACCAACCGGCATGCCTGCCCAAACAGGTAAACGGGGACTGCCCCCGGGTACCGTATCATAAAATGCAGCATGGAGTTTAAAAGTGATGCCATCGGCTTCAGGTTCAAATTTCAGGTTTACTTGCTGGTGCGTATTACGCTGTTCAACCATTTGGCCATGTTGTACATAACCTATTAACTGGGGTTTTTGATTGCGATGTTTTGCCTGGTAAGTTATTGTTGCCCGTGCTGTTTCTTCATCAAAATACCAAAAGGCTTTTGAAGCATCGCCATTATACCTGCCTACCGGTGCTGCATCCGCGGCGGGCAATTCATTATAGCGCCATTTATCAACCAGCCAGCCGGTTTTTGTCGGATCGATATCAATCAATTTCGGAACGGTACCCGGAGGTACATTTTTTGGCAAGCGGTACTGCATGGCTTTTTTAATGTAGAAGGCCAGGTAACCGGTTTTTTCAGGCGTGGCAGCGAAATGCCCCTGTGTAGGGTTGGATAGCATACTCAACGGCAGCAACGGATGTTCCTGTCTTTCTTTTAATCCTTCATCGCTCCAGGTGTTGGCAGCTTCGTATTCGCCCATTGTTTCCAAACAAGGGATATAGTCCAGGCTTTGATCTTTACGCCAGATATCGGGAGCAAAAACGTTTCTTACATATGGCCATTGCCCACTTACCGAGATGCAAGCAAGCGTACGCGAAGGGTTCCATGCACCAAAATAATAAGGTGCGCTTGCCGCTGCCGAATGCCCGATAGGGATCACCGGCGCTGTTTTCAATTCGCTATAACCTGAAATATCAGCGAGGTCATTGATCAACGTGTTAAACTGATCTCCGGCGCCCTCATTAAACAAAAACTTAAGATTGAAAGCCGGGCTAACCCAAATCTCCGCAACACCCAACTTGCCCATTTCCTTTCTGAATTGAGGATCTTCCAATATGGATTGCTCCTCCATATTGTTCTGGGCGAATATGACCGCCTTCACTTGCTTACAATTCGGCGATATCCATAAAAAAGCCCTNGACGGATCCCGCTTNGTACCAGCAGGCTTAACCGGCACCGACCATTGCCAAACAGCAGCTTTTGCTACCGGCAGATCCGCCAACATCAGCGAACTTAAAAAAATAAAATAAAGACAATACCTTTTCATAATTCTAATTCAATACAATTTTTAACATCGGCGCTTGCCGGCATATTAAAACACCATTGTTTATTGCCGAGCTGATTTATCGGCTCGCCTTTTATCGTAACATTATTGAGTGTGATAGTATGGTGGGCAGGTAATATGAGGTTTGATATAATTCTGCGGGCTTTTCATCAGTGCTTAACTTTATAAAATTTAGCGCCGAATAAAAAATCACCGCGTAGCATATAATTGGCAGATAATAAGCGTGGGCTACACTATGATTGGCTATCAGCCCCATAACCATTGGAAATACCGCACCGCCTACTACGCCCATTGCTATGAAGGATGAAGCCTGTTGTGTATGACTGCCCAGGTTTTTGATCCCCAAGCTAAAAATAGTGGGGAACATAATGCTAAAAAAGAAGTTGATCATCAGCAGAGCGATGTATGATGTCCAGCCCAGGCTCTGTGCAACTATCAGGCACATTAAGATACTGCCGCAGGCAAATGCCGCTAATAATTTATTGGGCGCGATATAAGTCATTAACGACGTGCCCACAATACGCCCCAGCGCCATCATCCCCATAAAAATAATCATAAAGTAACCGGCCTTTTCGTTACTGAAATGCATAATATCCACACCGTAGTTGATGAAATATGCCCAGGTGCCGGCCTGTGCCGCCACGTTAAAAAACTGTGCCGCAACTGCCCATACAAAATGCGAATGCTGATATAGTTTTTTTGATGGTTCCACGTCTACGTTAACCGCATCAGGATCGATGGCCGAAGTTTCTGCATGCGGATCTGTTAAAACCGGAATTTTTAAAAACATAAAAGCAACCGCTATAAGTATAATCACACAGCCGATAGCTACATACAGCGTTTTTACTGAAGTAAGATCGGTTGAACGCACCGTGTCCGAACCTAAAAGGAAATAAGAACCGATGGCCGGACCGATCATGGTACCTACCGCGTTAAATGTTTGCGCGAAGTTTACACGCTGGTCGCTCCGGCGTTGATCGCCCAGGGCGGCCGCAAATGGATGCGCAACAGTTTCTAAAGTAGCCATACCGCAGCCCATAATAAATAAGGCTATCCTGAAAAAAGTAAATGAGGCCGCGTTGGCTGCAGGTACGAAAAGAAATAAACCCAGGGCAAATAAAATCAGGCCCAGGATTACGCCCGGTTTATAACCAAACTTCTTTAGAAAATATCCTGCGGGAATACTCATAATAAAATAAGCCCCAAACACGGAGAACTGGATTAAGCCGGATTGAGATTTGGAGAGATTAAGCACATTTTGAAAATGCTTGTTCAGCACATCGCTCATGGAATGCAGTAAACCCCACATTAAAAATAGCGAGGTTACAAATACAAAGGTTACGATGAATTTTTTCTCGGTAAAAGCTGGTTTATTGGTCATATTGTTGTTAAAATTAATTACCCGGATGATTGGCGTTAAATAAGATATTAAGTCCTCGCCTGCTATCAAAAGCCGCAGCAGCACCCATCAGTGCCGCGTCTTCTCCCAATAAAGCTAATTTTATTTTTAAACTTCCAGAATATGCTGTTAACCTGGCGGTAAGTTCATCCAGAAACATGACCGATGCTTTTGCAATATTGCCACCAATAACAATTACATCAGGACCTTCGGTTTGGATAATATCCCGGAGGAATAAAGACAGGTTGACCGCAAACTCATCAAAGATGTTCCTGACCACAGCGCTGTGTTTGGACATTGATATCAGCGAGCTCACTCCGGTAACGGACAGTCCGGTTGTTTCATGATATCGCCGTAAGAACCATCTTGTAGAGAAGTAATCATCTGCAATGCTATCTTTATAAGGTTCGCCGCCCAGGTTTAAATCTTTCACAATACCATCAACGCACAAAGCTGAACCAAACCCTGTGCCCAGCGTAAGCCCAAGAGCCTTACGGGAGCCGTTGCCTGCTCCCGCCACAACTTCCCCTTGTAAAAATGCTTCGGCGTCATTTCGGAACAGGATATCTGCAGCATCTATCCTAAGCTCTTCCGACAGGTATAACTTAATATTTAAACCATAAATGGCCTCATACTTATGCAGGTCTTTGATCAGTGAAATCCCATTTTCATAATCAAACGGGCCAGGCATGGCCAGGGCAACCTGCTGAGCCGGAGAGCCGAATTTTTCATAAGCCCGTGTCAATGCTTTCGCCCACGTTTTAAGTATTTCAGCTGCTGTTCCATGCGAGTCCACAGTTAACCTGGTACGGGTATCTTCTATGATCATCTTTTTTTCCAGATCAATGACCGCTGATGTAATATGCGTACCGCCGATATCTGCACTGATTATATAATTATTTTTACGCTGTTGGCTCATGTATGCTATATATATTATGGATTATTTTTCGGGAGTAAGATAAACCGCCTCGCCGCCCGATGGCAGCAGGGCAAATTTTAATACTGTTTTACTGTTAACACTTTTACTGCTGACCCTGACATGCGTTTCAGTGTTCACCGATGGGTCATCGCTGTAAATTGTTGCCTTATACTTTTTACCGGGTTCTAAAAAACTTAGGTCAAGTTTGATTTCACGTGCATCATTGTTGGTGATAGTACCTACAAACCAATCTTTTCCGCTTCTGCGAGCTGTGGAAATGAATGCGCCGGGTGTTCCCTGCACTATTTTCGTTTCGTCCCATATGGTTGGGATCTTGTCCCAAAATTCCAGTTCGGGCTCATTATGCTCCGCCGAAGGCTTATCATACCAATACAGCGTTTGCAGCGGGCTGTAGTAAATTGTTGCCAGCGCCAATTGATGGGCATGGGTAGTTTTAATACGTTTATCAAAATAACAGAAGGTATAATCGGCTGCTCCGGCAATATACCGCGTAAAAGGCAGCACGGTATTGTGCGTGGCATCGGGCATTTCCTCGTTACCACGGATCCCTTCGGCCGACATCAGGTTTGGCCAGGTACGCTGCTCGCCGGTTGGCCGCCAGTCGTCATGAATATTTACCATGATCTGGGCAGCGGCCGCCTGTTGAATTGCTTTTTCCACCCAGGTTGTCCAGCGGTGCGAGCCCTGCTGCACAAAACCAAATTTTACGCCTTTTACACCCCATTTATGATAAATAGCAAATAAACTATCACTTTGGGCTAATAAACCCTGCTGATTAACATATAACCAAACACCAACACCCTTATCCTTGCCATATTTGATTATACCAGGCAGGTCAAAATCAGGTATAGCAACCTTGGTAGCATCCGAGCTAAAGCTAAATGCCGGTCCGTACCATTTCCAATCAAACAGAATATATTGCAGGTTATGCTTTACCGCGAAATCAATATTTGTTTTTGCCTCATTTGTTGTCATGGCCATTACCCGCATGATTTTACCGGGTTTAATCCAATTAGTGTTGGCTATTGCCGATGGCTCATTAAGATTTAACATCATGTAATTATGTTCAATCAGGTCGCCCGGTTTTTCAGCTATCATGATTGCCCGCCATGGTGTGCCTACCGGCGAGATGAGTTGCGCCCCGCCAAACATAGAGGTTACCAGGGTGGATGATTTATCGGCACTCAGCTTAAATTTGGTGCGTGCATAATCAATTAGTTGTGCTTCCCCCAGCGCTGCAAAAAGGCCGTTAGGCAATTCGATGGTTAACGGCCGTTCGCTTTCGCCGGGCCAGTTTTTTAGCGACAGTTTGTAATACGGCGCTTGTGCCCAATTGGCAAACCAGGCCTGGGTGCCTTCAGGCAGGTGAAACTCGGTGTTTTCCGCAGTGATGTTGTAGTAGGTTCCTTTAGGGTTTTCTGGGAAATAATACCGGAGCGCTACCCCTTCGTTATAAACCCTTACCTGAACCTGCATTACATAAATGGGATTGTCATCCTTTACCAGCGTAATATTCATTGCGTTGTAATGATCCCTGATCATAGCCCGCTCTCCGGTAACTGGTGCCCATGTGGTATCATGCCGGGAGGAATCAACGCCAGTGGTCAACAGGTTTTCGCACCAGTTTTTATGCTGATCTACCTTCAGCGCCATTGCTTTTTCTGAAAGGTTATTATCCAGTTGCAGATCGAGGACCGACTCCAGAATTACCGGTTTGTTTTTATAATCCACGCTATAGTACATGCTACGCTTCCCGGTCTCAACTTTTTGACGGAACCTGAATGTTATATTTTTATCCGGCGACCGAAGGCTAAGTACAGAATCTTTTATTCCCTGTCCCCGAACCACGCTGATAAAGCAGCTTAACCATAAACCGGTAATCAATATTATTACGTTTTTTTTCATGTCAGATAGTATTTATCCAGGTAAGACAAATAATTTCATGATTTATAATCATATGAAAAGCAATTAGCAGTAATAATTATAAAGTTGATTCCGATCTTCTTGAAAGATAGTATATTACAGATAGGTAAGGGTAGATAAATAGGAGCTAAAAAAGTGAGAGCCTGACCTGTGCGAGCATGTGCAAATTGAACCGGCCACTTTTAACCGCCCATTGGCAGCCTTCAAGGTTGAATTTCGGCCCATGGTATGATTCTCCTTCCGGATAGTTCATCAAACTCTCATCTTAAATGCCCGGGCTTGCCATAAGCTCTGCAACGTTGCAAAACCCTAACCGGGAGGAGCGTTGTTTCATGCGTGACTCAAGGTTTGCCCGATAGGTAAACGTAAAGAGCGTCAGCACCACCACTGCTTCCGAATAAAAAAATTTGATAAGTATTTACGCAGCATTCGAAATATACTTCACCAGGCTTCTTTTGGCCACCGGCAGCAGTGTTTGCTCAAGCGGAAAAGTGATATCGCTGTGTACATAGTAAACCGCTGGGTTGGGCATAAACTTGTTCCGGTTTATGAGATGCAGTTTAATACTTTCGGGGGTATTGGTGATACTTTGCTCGTAGGCATCAACAAAAGCTACGTTAATGCCGCGGTATTTATCATCCTTGCCTTCAAAAATAGTGATCTGGTACTCGTAGATCCGGTTGGTGCGTTCTTTGCCATTCTGTAACGAAAAATAACCGTGATAGGGCATTAAAGGAGTAATGCCCACCGGATCAATATTCACATGGCTTTCTACAAAATCATAAATGTCCCTGCCGGTTTTTATAGCCGGGTCCATTTTGCCTAATGCGTAAGTAATGATCTGCTCTATCTCCTGCATGCTTTGATCATCCATAATGATCTTTTGATAGGTAAGCTTTACGGCGTCGATATCAGCCTGTGTTAAGCGTTGCGGAAAGGCCTGCTGTAGCAGCGATTTATTTTTTTTAAAATCGATGAGGTTGTTATAATGAAATATCAGGTCGGCCAGGTTGGGATATAACCGGCTGTTATCGAAGTGACTGTTAATCTCCTGAAGGTAACTTAACAGGATATATTTTTTGTATTCAAAATCAATATGACCTTCAATAAACCAGTTTGCGCCTAATTGCCTCATTTTTCAGCCTCCTTTTGATAGCTTAAATTAAACAAAAAACACCAACTTTGCAATATGCCCTATGGAACCCTTTATTTAATTCCCGTACCGCTGGCCGATGACGCGGCCGCAAAATCATTTACGCCCTACCTTACTGATACCATAAACAGTATCAAAGAGTACATCGTGGAGAATGAAAAAACCGCCCGTCGCTTTTTAAAAGAGGCCGGCTTGAAAACCCCGCAAAGCGAGCTGGTAATCCATGATTATGGCAAGCATAACCGCGACATGGGCAAGGCCGATTTTTTCAAAGGCCTGCAAGCGGGCAATGATGTTGGGCTGATGAGCGAAGCCGGCTGTCCCGGTGTTGCCGATCCCGGTGCCGAGATTGTGGATAAAGCCCACCGCATGGGCATTAAGGTAGTACCACTGGTTGGCCCAAGCTCTATTTTGCTGGCGTTGATGGCTTCGGGCTTCAGCGGACAAAGTTTTGCATTTCACGGCTATTTGCCTATTGATAAGTTGCTTCGTGCTAAAAAGATCAAAGAGCTGGAAAGCACAGCCATAAAGCTTGATCAAACCCAGCTATTTATCGAAACACCTTTTCGCAATAACCCCATGCTTGAGGAGATCCTGAAAACAGGCAATCCCAAAACCAAGCTTTGTATAGCCTGCGACCTGACCGCCGCAACCGAGCTTGTGCAAACTAAAACCATTGCCGAATGGCAAAAGAAAGTGCCTGATCTGCACAAACGCCCAACCATCTTTTTACTTTATCACGGCAATAAATGACCATAAGCCAGCAGCATACCCCGGTTGTAATAGTGGGCGCCGGTCCGTCAGGTTTGATGATGGCCGCCCAGCTGTTACGCTATGGTGTGCAGCCGGTAATTATTGATAGCAAGCAGGGGCCAACCACACATTCAAAGGCTCTTGCAGTTCAGGCACGGTCTATGGAGATTTACCGGCAGATGGGCATTATCGATAAAGTGCTCAATGATGGTAAACGGGGAGGAGGTGTACAGTTTAACCAGGACGGTGAAGAGGTTGCCGGTCTTTCGCTTGCCAATGTTGGCGAAATGCAAACGGTTTTTCCATTTATCCAGATGTACCCGCAGAGCAAAAATGAGCGGTTATTATTGGATTTTATTACCCTCAACTGCTGCCCGGTATACTGGAACACATCGCTGCTGTCACTAAGCCAGGATACCGGTAAGGTAACACTGAAGCTTCAAAGCGGCGAGGATAAACAAACCATTACCTGCGATTGGCTGGTTGCGGCAGATGGTGCCCATAGCACTGTGCGCAAGCAACTGAGCATTCCTTTTAATGGCGATACCTACCAACACCAATTTTATTTGGCCGATATAAAAATAGAGGCCGACTTTGGCGATAAAGTTAACCTGTTCCTCTCAAAAAAAGGTTTCGCGGGCTTTTTCCCCATGCCCGATGAACGGAGCTATCGTGTGGTAGGCAACCTGCCCGATGAGTTTGATAAAAAAGACGAGCTTCAAATTGAAGAGGTGTTACCGCATTTGCGGGATGTAACCCAACAACAAATCATTGTTGAACATACCAACTGGTTCACTACCTATCGCCTGCATCACCGCATGGCCGATAAATTCAGGCAGCAGCGCTGCTTTTTAATTGGCGATGCCGCGCACATCCACTCGCCGGTTGGCGGCCAGGGGATGAATACCGGTTTGCAGGACGCCTATAACCTGGCCTGGAAACTGGCAGGTGTGGTTAATAACCAGCTTAAGGTATCGGTGTTAGATAGCTATGCGCAGGAAAGGATGCCTGTAGCAAAAGAATTGCTCAATACTACCGACCGGATCTTTAAAATGATCCTGTCGCGTAACTGGTTCATTAACTTACTAAAGAAATATTTGCTGCCTGTTGTTTTAAAATGGGTATGGAGGAAACCCAACCTTCGCGAAGCCTTTTTTAAACGGGTATCGCAAACCGGTATCTCCTATCGCGACAGCACCATAAACCTTAACTTAAGCCATGCCAGCCAGATCAAAGCAGGCGACAGGCTACCTTATCTCAAAGTGTTCGACGAAAAACGGGAGGTGGAAACCGACTTGCATGAATGGTGCAGTAAACCGGGTTTTACGCTCATCTGTTTAGGCAAGCTCAAAGAGCTCGACCTGTTTACCATTGCCAAATGGATCACCCAAAACTATGGGGCCAGTCTTAATTTTTTTTACCTACCGCCATCAGCAAAAAATCAACACATTTTCGATGCTTTCGCCATCAAAGAAAACCAAAAGAAAGCCCTCATCATACGCCCGGATATGCATATCGGTTTTTTAAATGATGTGGTGGATGTTGATATGATGGATAATTATTTGCTGAATGTAGTGGGGGTGAAGCCGATCATAGTTCATGGTTCATAGATCATGATTGCCTGCGAATTGTTCCTGCCTGCGTATTTTCGCCATGAACCATCAACCATGAACTAACGAACCACCATCACCCAGCCGCTCATTACATTGCCATTCTTTAAATCTATCACATAATAATATGTTCCTGACGGAATATCCTGGCCGTTAGATCTGCCATCCCAGGCTTCAGGATAGCCTGTGCTTTTAAACACCAGTCCGCCATAGCGGTTAAATACCTGCGTTGTCGAGGTTTGGTAAGTATTCAACGCCTCTATCGCCCAGGTATCATTAACCCCGTCACCATTGGGTGTAAAAGTATTGGGGATAACTACTTTTTTATAAACACGCACAAATACCTGGTCGGTTGCTTCGTCACCGCAGCCTGAGTTTGATACCACGTGCAGGGTGTAGGTGATATCTTCCATTGGTGAAGCTGTAGGCGTAAGCTCAAGGCTGCTGCTCAGGTTATCGGTCGGTGTCCAGTAATAGCTTACGTTGGTTCCTTTGGTGCTGCCGTTAAGTGTTGTTGACTGGCCCTGGGTAATGTACCTGTTGGGCCCGGCATTGGCCACAGGCTTTTTTATAACATCTACTTGTACTGTGGCTGTCGAGGTACAAGTGCCGTTACTTACTGTTACAGTATAAAGTGTATTATCTGTTGGGCTGGCTACCGGGTTAGCGATACTGGCATCTGAAAGGCCCGTTGCCGGCAACCATGAATAGGTTGAGCCTCCGTTGGCATTTAATGTAACCGAACTCCCCTCGCAAATTGGCTCAACCGCATCAACAGCCGCGACGGGCTGGGCGTTTACTACCACTGTCACCGGCACCACAACCTCGCAGTTAGAGGATGATTTAACCGTAACATGATATGTTCCTGCAGCAGCAGCGGTCACATTGCTGATAGTTGGGCTTTGAATGGCCGATGTAAAACCATTTGGCCCCGTCCATTGATAGCTCACCCCGGTTGATGCGCTTAGCGTTAACGTTGTGCCTGCGCAAACCGGTGTATTGGCCGTTGCTGTTGATTGAGGCGGTGCGCCAACCGTAAGTGTAAGCACATTTGATGCAGACCGGCAAAGGGCCGAATTAATATTACCCGCCTGCGCCGTTACTGCCCGGTAGTAATAAGTACCAGCCACTGATGGCGATGTTATCTGGTAATTTGAACTGGTGCTGTTTGCTCCGGTAAGATCCGTCCAGGCCCCACCGCCGTTTTTGTATTGCCATAAAACGGTATAGCCACTGGGGATGGTCGTATTGAG
>JGI24737J22298_10000060_pt1 | contig 32592 bp, 32 predicted proteins | sample KBSCornC3_FD_22298 | JGI IMG/M metagenome (IMG submission 22298) | reverse complement strand
TGCACCTAATGATTTTGGCTTGTATAACATGGCGGGTAATGTTAACGAATGGGTTGCTGATACCTACCGCCAAACATCATTTGAGGAGTTTGAAGATTTTAACCCTTTCCGCGGTAATGAGTTTTCAAACAAACGCCTTGCAGATCCAAGCAAAGGACTTTATGCAAAAGACAAATATGGCAAGCCAATCAAAGATCCCGCACATGCTAATAAGAAGCTAAAATACAGTGAACTTTTAGCTTTACAGCAACAGAATACAGTCGCGCAAAGCGCCAATCCAAACGCGCCTCTTACAACTCCTCAAACAGGTTCATTACCAATTGATTCATTGCTGCCTAAAAACTCGGGGAAAGCTTACAACCCGGATGCGAGGGGTGAAAAAGACGAAGTTAATAAAGCTCTTTACGGAACAACCACCCTGGTTAATGATCACTCTAAAGTTTACAAAGGTGGATCATGGAACGACATGGCGTTTTGGCTAAACCCTGCTACCCGTCGTTTTATGGATCAGGACGAGGCAAGTGCCGAAGTTGGTTTCCGCTGTGCAATGACCTTAGTTGGCGCTCCCGAAATTAACCCTAATGGCAAACCACATTACCCGGTTAAAAAAGCTAAACCGTTTAAAACAAGATAATTTTTATAACAGATATTTGAAATGAGGCCTTTCAGTAATGAGAGGCCTTATTTGTTTTAAAGTAATCAAAATAGATTATCACCAATCAGCATAGATCTTGCTTCAACAATGCGTTATCCATCGATCGGCTCAACCCATTGGCTCCGCCAGGCCGGGGCTTCGAAGGGATCTGCGAAATACTGTGTTTCATGTATTACCTTATCCTCACGAAACTCCATAATGCTTACCGTGTAAGCCAGCTGCTCCTAATAGTTAACGGTATATTCCGTGACCCAGGTATCGCCTTTTCCCAGAATCCTCCTGACACGAAAACCCGATGGCTTACCCGGATGATGCCCACGCAAGGCCTGCAAATTAATGCGCCCAAAAATCCGCTCGCCTGATTGAGGATAATCACAGATCACATCATCATCGTATATGTCATGTTCCGCGTTGATATCACCGGCTGCCGATGCCTGCCAATGAGCATTCAGGGCGGCAAGTATTTGTTGATCTTCCATGGTGTTTTAGGTATGTTTAATATGAGTAAACTTCAAATAGCAGCTAAACCCAATCTGGTCAGCAAATAACATCAGGTTAACTGAAAGACTTACTTAGGTTAATAAAGTAAAATCCCGGTGGTAAGCTACCACCGGGATATAAACATTTAAAAGAATACAGTTGTTATTGATATCCTTCGTTTTGCGTTAAATTAGGGTTTGCATCGCGCTCGCGTTTCGGGATTGGGAAGATCAATTTTGGCGAGTTCCACTCAAAAGTATCTGCCACATTTCCGTCTTCATCTGTAGTAACCGTGCTACCTTTGTATCGTTTTAAATCAAACAGCCTGAAACCTTCAAAAGGCAGTTCCACACGGCGTTCATTCTCTACCGCAGCACGTAACGCCTGCTTACTGCTTGCTGCAGTTGTATTGGCTAATCCGGCCCGGTTTCTTACAACATTCAAATCAGATATAGCACCTGCAAAATTAGGAGTTGTTTTTTGCGACCTGGCTTCTGATCTTATCAGGTACATTTCGGCAAGCCTTATCACAATCACATTACCAAACTTATTATTGAATTTAGCAGTATAATTATCGCCATCATTATAAAACTCATCAGCTCTTGCATCTCCCGATTCATACCTGTCAAAGTGTTGTTGATTAATTACAGTTTCTCCCCTGCCTGCAAAATCGGCACTGGCGAACACTTCGTTTAATGCATTGAAACCTGATTGGGGAGACATCTGAATAGCAAACACATCTTCACTCGAATTGAACACACGTGTTGCCTGTTCATAATTTTGGAACTCATCCTTAAACACAGGAACCAAAGAGTATAAACCCGAACTAATTACCTTAGTAGCTTCCTGTTCGGCAAGTTCAAATTTTTCCTGTGTGAGATATATCCGCGCGAGCACCGCTGAAGCATCAGGAGAGTTAGCGAATGAAGTTTTATAAGTATCCAGTTTTGCCTCGGCATCTGTAAGATCCTTTATAGCCTGTGCGTAAACTTCAGCAACTGTATTGCGTGAAGGCTTCTGAATACCAGGAATTGAAGTTGTTGGAGTTAATATTATTGGTACAGCCGGATTTGAAGCGGGCGTTCCATCATTCCATGCCTTACCAAACACCCTTGCCAAATCAAAATAGATCATGCCCCGTAAAAATTTGGCTTCACCCTCCACTCTATCCTTATTGGCAGCATCAACCAGATTTAAGTTGGCCAAAACGTTGTTGCACACGTTAATAGCATTATACCCGCTATCCCAAACACCTTCAACAAAAATATTATTAACGGTTAGCGCTTTATTTGCCAGTTCAGTATATTCTGAAAAAGTTCCGAAATATGAAAAGTCGCCATCATCAGCTAAAAAGTCTGTGGTTGATTGAAACCGGCCACCATATAACCCTCTTAAACCAGCTGCTGTATAAGCACCCACAAGTACGCCCTGAACATCTTTTGAAGTTTTAATTGCAAGATCCTGTTCAACTGAATCCTGTGGCTTTATATCCAGTTGCTTTTGGCAGCCGGAACTATACAGCATTACTATTGTGCTTAATGCTATAATTGAATATTTAGTTTTTTTCATTGTTCTTCAGCTTAAATTAAAATCCCACGTTTATACCAAAAGTTATAGTCTTAGCCTGAGGTGCGGCATAAAAGTCATACCCCTGAGTAATATTTCCTGAAAACGCATCGGAATTAAGCTCTGGGTCCCAACCTTTGTATTTTGTCCAGGTAGCCAGGTTAGTAGCCTGTGCATAAACTCTTAGGCTTGATAATTTAATTTTGCTTATCAATGCTTTAGGGAAGTTATACCCTAACACAATATTTTTCAAACGCACGTATGAACCGTCGTCCAGAAACCTTGAACTTGGGTTAACTCCGTTTCCACCAAATAAACGGGCTTCAGGTACATTGGTAATTTGCCCGGGTTTTGTCCAGGCCAGCAGCTGATCGCGGGTTTGGTTATCAAAACCATTGTTAAAACCAACTGACATATACTGACCGGCACCGTTATAAATTTGGTTCCCATTAACTGATTGTATCAGGAAACTAAAATCTATACCCATGTAACTGATACTGTTATTTAGTCCTGCGATATATTTGGGATTTGGATTACCAACTACAACAGGAATCGCCTCATTGTAATCATTAGTTTTGGTACGGTCTCGTTTACCATTGCCTAAATCGGTATTTTTGTAATATAAGGCATCACCATTTGCAGGATCAGCGCCGGCAAACTCCGGAGCCACAAATATACCTAAGGGCTGTCCTTCCATGGCACGGTTAACAGCATCGCCGCTCCCTGTTATAACCTGTCCTTTAAGATCAGTTATTTTATTGCGATTGAATGAGATATTAAAGCTTGTATTCCAGGTTACTTTACCCACAAGATTTTTTGAATCTATCTGAATTTCCAAGCCCTTGTTCTGCAATTTACCGAGGTTTTGTGTAATGGTAGTAAATCCGGAAGTTGCCGGTACTTGTACATTCAACAGCAGATCTTTTGTTTTCTTCAAATAAACATCAAACTGGCCTGCTAAGCGGCCTCCTAAAAAAGCGATATCCAAACCTATATCTGTTTGGGCAGTAGTTTCCCACTTTAAATCGGGATTTGGTAATTGCGTAGGCCTCGCTCCGGCAACACCTGCATAACCAAATTCGGTATATAGCCCCCGCGCCGGAAAATTACCTATCTCAGAGTTACCGGTTAAACCATAGCTGCCTCTTAATTTCAAGTCAGATATCAGCTTTTGATTTTTCATGAAACCTTCTTCCGAAACTATCCACCCAACAGAACCTGCAGGGAAGAAACCATACCGGTGATCGGCACCGAACCTTGAAGACCCGTCGATACGACCGCTTAATGATAAAAGATACCTGTCATGATATTTATAATTAGCTCTTGCAAAATAAGACAGTAATGAATAAGCAGTTGACGATGACAAAGCGCTGGTGATACTTGCGGAGCTTATTAGCTTCTTATAAGCATCGCTTGGAAATTGTTCACCATTCAGTGAATTTAAGTCATTTTGCTGTCTTTGATAGGTCATACCGCCAACCGCATCAATACTGCTTTTTCCAAAATCCTTTAAGAAATGTAAAAAGTTATTGGTGTTAAAATTAATGGACGTTATTGAAGAATTAAAACCCACTCCATTATTAGTGCCCGAATTACGTGCAGTAAGGCTGCCTGAATAATTATCTTCACTTGAATTTAAAATATCTACACCTACCTCACTCCTGAAAGTTAAAGATGGCAATATCTTAATCTCTCCAAAAACATTACCAAGGTTACGATAATCCGTAGTAATGAAATAACTATTTTCAGAATTTAGCAGCGGGTTAAAATACACCGGGAAATTACTATTTGGCAAGCCGGTGGCGGGATCAAGCTGACCACTTAACAGGCCCGTACGCGGGTCAATTACAGGTGTAATAGGTGACAATGCAACGATTTGCTCGGGGGTCGAAAAAGCATTATCATTATCCAAACGGTGATTTTGCGTACGCGAAACGCTCAAATTGGCACCTACTGTAAGCCAGTTGGTAGCCTGATTTTCGATATTTGTACGTAAACTGTATTGATTGATCTTGTTCTTTAGTATCCAACCTTTTTGGTCGTTATAAGTTCCGGATATGTAAAATTTTGTTTTTTCTGTACCACCCGAAAATACAAGGTTATAATTTTGAACCGGAGCGTGCTGAGTGATTTGATCTTGCCAATTGGTATTTACATTTGTATTTGCATAGTTTGCATTTCCCGCAGCATATCTGGTCAAACGGCTTTTCGCATAATCTTCCAAACCACCTGCAACTGCAGCCGATTGTACAAGTTTTAAATATTCTTTTGAATTTAGAAATTCGCGTTCACGGGTCGGCTTACTAAAACCATAATATTGATTATAGGTAATTTTTGTTGAACCTGCTTTACCTTTTTTTGTGGTAACCAAAACAACGCCATTTGATGCTCTCGAACCATATATAGCTGCCGCAGAAGCGTCCTTTAAAATATCGATAGACTCGATATCATTCTGGTTCAAATCCACAAGCGGATTAGTAGATGCTCCGTTACTTGAAAAATCATTGACAGTAATCGGCAATCCGTCCACCACGTATAATGGTTGGCTGCCGGCTGATACAGAAGATGCACCACGTACCCTAACCTGGATACCCTGCCCTAATTTACCGTTTTGAGCCTGAATGTATACGCCCGGGCTCCGGCCTTGTATAGCCGATTCAAGACTTGGTACAGGAATATTTTCTATGTCGCCGCCTTTAATCTTTGAAACAGAGCCGGTCAATGATCGCTTGCTTTGTGTACCATATCCTACAACCACAACCTCATTAAGTACTTTTGAATCTGTGGTCAACTGTGCATTTACCGCTGCTCCATTTATAGCAATTTCGCGGGGAAGGTACCCTAAAAAATTAAAAACTAAACCTTTAGCATTTGCCGGCACACTAAGTTTATAACCACCGTTAATGTCGGTTTGGGTGCCAAGCCCGGCAACTCCTTTTACAGTTACGCTTACCCCCGGTAAGGGCGAGCCGTCTTTCTGATCTGTTACTTTACCTGTAATAACCCGGTTTTGAGCAAAACCGAAGGCAATACAAGTACATAACAACAGAATTGTTAGTAGATGTTTCTTCATAAGTTAATATTGTTAATTAAGAAAGTAAGTTCGTAAAAAAAATGTGTAGAAACAACAAAAGCCTTAAAACTACGTTGCATTTGTTGCAAAAATGTTATTATCGCATATTTAGAACAATAACAATCAGTTAAAAAAGCATTAAAATCTGCCCTTTTTCAACTTTATCTCCAGGCTTTATTAATATCTTTCCAACCGTTACATCGGCGGGGGCTTTGATGATGTTCTCCATCTTCATAGCTTCAAGCACAAAGAGATTGTCACCTTTTTTAATGATATCTCCCTTATTTACAAATACTTTCAATACCAAACCTGGCATAGGGGCTTTAATTTCGCTAATCCTGGCACTGTTTAAATTACTAAAACCAAGCTTATCAAGCAGTATATCAAATTGATCCTTAGCACTAATGCTATATATATGATTATTAACTTTTATTTCAGCAGTTTTTTCGTCACCGTTAAAATTGACTACCTCGACATTGTATGAGCGGTTGTTTTCGATGACGTGGTAAATACCAGGTTGTATTGGTTTGATATCCGCATCTCTTTTAACCCCGTTAATAAGCAGTCCCGCCGCAATGGTTCTCTCAGCTTCAATATTAAAATGGCTATTAATACTTAATTTATACATAGGATTTAGATTTGGAGATAAGCGGTTTATATATTATTTGTTTAGGGGCTGGTATAAAGCTAAACATATTATTATTAACCACAAAGGTTCCATAAGCAAAATCCAATGTTTAACTACAGTATAAAGAAAATGGTGCATTGCATAATGCGCTGCGGAACAAAGAGGCAACTATTGGGTAAAGATGTATTGAATTAAATTTGCGCCCATTTTAAGGGCCTTTTGGCGGCCTTCCTGGGTATCGCCGGCATAGGTGCCATAATCTTCCCAACCGTTGCCCAAATCGCACTCATAAGTGTAAAAACAAACTAATCTGCCTTTGTATATCAATCCAAAACCCTGGGCACGCTTGCCGTCATGCTCATGAATTTTGGGTAAGCCGTTCGGGAAGTCATATTTTTGATGGTAAATAGGGTGATTAACCGGCAGTTCAACAAAATCAAGCTCAGGAAACACCTTCTTCATTTGCGGGCGAATATATTGGTCGAGCCCGTAATTATCATCGATATGCAAAAAGCCTCCGCCGGTAAGGTATTTACGCAGGTTCCGGGCTTCCTGGTCGGAAAAGATCACGTTGCCATGCCCCGTCATAAAGGTGAAAGGATAATTAAATAAAGAAGCACTGCCTGCCTCAACTACTTCATCGTCGTCATCAAAATTGGTTTTGAGGTTTTCATTACAGAATTTGATCAGGTTAGGTAACGCTGTGCGGTCGCCATACCAATCGCCGCCGCCGCTGTATTTAAGGCGGGCAATCTTATAGGCAGGGGCATTAAAGCTGCTCATTGCTATAGCCGCAAATAAAACAACCAATGCTAACCTTATCCTTTTCATTATCTGTTTAAAAAATTCACCTCAAAGCAAGCCTCCAGCGCGGCAGTTTCCGTACGCAGGCGACTTGTACCTAAAGATATTGGTTTAAACCCATTGTGCAAAGCCTTATCAATCTCAGCCGGAGCAAAATCCCCTTCCGGGCCTATCAATATTAAATAACGGCCTTGCGGGGTTATTTCGTCTTTCAGATTGAATTTCTCTCCGGGTTCACAATGGGCAATAAACTTTTGCCCCTCAAAAGGTTTATCGAATAGTTGGTTTAGCGTTAAAGGCTCATTTAATAGCGGATGGTAGGCTTTAAGGGATTGCTTGATAGCAGCGGTGATGATTTTATTTAAACGCTCCACCTTGGCCTCCTTACGCTCTGAACGCTGGGTGACGATCAGCGATACTTCATCGATACCAATCTCTGTAGCTTTTTCCAAAAACCATTCCAGGCGTTCAATATTTTTGGTTGGTGCTACCGCGATGTGTAGATAATGGTTACGTTTTTCAAATTCGGTAATTACCGATGTTATTTTTAGAATGGTACGCTTAGGGTGTCCGTCATGGATGAGAGCGGTATATAAGCCTCCCCTTCCGTCAATCAGTTGCACTTCGTTGCCCGCTTCGAGGCGCAGCACACGTATAGCGTGTTTGCTTTCTTCTTCGCTCAGAAAGTATTGTGGATGCGAGGCGTCAATATCAGGCGTATAAAAAAGTTGCATTATGGATAAGCAGATTAATGTAAATCTACTGCATCTTCTTCATTTATCAGTAATTCGAGTTTAACTGATTCAATATTCTGGTCGGATTTTTTCAGTACAGTGATGTTATATCCGTTCGATTCTTTTTGCTCACCAACATCAGGGATCTTCCCGAAGATATCGCCAAGCCAGCCCGATACGGTATCGAAATCGCCATCTTCAGGTAAATCATGCGGTAAATGCTCGTTCACATCGTAAATAGATGCAAGCGCATTAACTATAAACTCACGCTCATTTACTTTTTCAACAATTGGCTTTTCTTCATCATACTCATCCTGTATCTCGCCAACAAGCTCTTCAACAATATCTTCCAATGTAACCATGCCTGCAGTACCGCCAAACTCGTCAAGTACAATAGCTATCTGGATGCGCTTTTGCTGTAGTTCGGCCATCAGATCGTTGATCTTTTTGGTTTCGGGGATGAAATACGGTTTGCGGATAATATCTTTAAGTACAATCTCCTCGTTCCGGGCCAGTAGTGGCAAAATATCCTTGGCATGTACTATACCGATGATCTTATCTATAACATCGTCATAAACCGGCATCCGCGAATAACCTTCGTTGATGATCATATCCAGCAGCTCTTCTTTGGTTGAAGCGATATCGACTCCCGAGATTTTGGTACGCGGTACCATGATGTTTTTTACCACACGCTCGTTAAAATCAAACACGTTCTGGATTAGTTCGTGCTCATTTGAGTCAAGTGCGCCGGTCTCTTTACCTTGCTCCAACAGGTATTGCAGTTCTTCCGAACTATGATGGGTTTCACCGCCTTCAACGGTGCTTATACCCAATAATTTCAGAATGAAATTTGCAAAATTATTAAGTACCCATATAAATGGCCTGAAAACCACAAAGAAGAACCTGAGCGGCAATGAAACAGCCATTACAGTACGTACCGATTTTTGGATAGCCAACGATTTAGGCGCAAGCTCACCAAAAACAATGTGCATAATGGTGATAAAGCTGAAAGCCAGGATATGACTGGCAGTAATATAACCCGGAGAAAGGGTTATGCCCACGCTCAGGAAAGCGCGGATCACGATGTTGGTGGCAACCTCCTCACCCACAACACCGAGCGCCAGCGAAGCAATGGTAATACCCAGCTGTGTGGCAGCCAGGTAACCATCTAAATTATGCAATATGCCCCGGGCAACTTTGGCTACGCCGCTGCCGCCTTTGGCCCTAATTTCAATCTGCGAACCCCGAACCCTTACCATGGCAAACTCCGCGGCTACGAAAAAGCCATTGAGTAAAACCAAAAATATGGTCGCGAAAATGTAAAATAAACTAATCTCGTAATGTGCGGGGTCCATTTATTTATGATTGATACACAGGGAACGTAGACTTGTACAGCTCCAAACTCTCGGTTATCACTTTATGGGCATAACGTACACCTAACAAATGTTCGATGGTAACGTTTTTGCCTTCTAATTTTTTGTAGTCTTTAAAAAAGCGAACAATTTCGGTCATGGCATGCGGCGGCAGCTCATTTAAATCGTTGATGTAATTTACCGACATATCATTTTTAGCCACAGCTATGATCTTATCATCCTGCTCACCGTTATCAACCATGTGCATTACACCTACTACCTTAGCCTCAATGATAGACATTGGGAAAACATCAATTGAGCAAAGTACAAGGATATCCAAAGGATCTTTATCATCGCAATAGGTCTGAGGGATAAAGCCGTAGTTAGCCGGGTACATTACAGATGAAAATAACACACGATCGAGCTTTAGCAAGCCCGACTCTTTATCAATTTCATATTTCGCTTTTGATCCTTTTGGAATTTCAATAATAGCGTTTACTATTTCAGGGATATTATCACCTGGTGAAACCTGGTGCCATGGATGCAGAGTACTCATTTATCTTTATTATATAGTATATAAAATTATTAACTAATCTATTTTTTCGTTTTTTTCACGAAGTTTCTTTTTAACATAAGCAATAACCAGCGGAATTGTTGTAATTACAATCAATCCCAGTACAATGTATTGCAGATAATCCTGCAGTTGAGGGAACCTTCGTCCTAAAAAAAAACCGCCCAGCGTAAATACACATACCCAGGCCACGCTGCCAATAAGGTTATAAACCGAAAATCTTCTAATATCAACCTTAACAACACCTGCAAATATAGGAGCAAATGTTCTAACAATAGGGAAAAATCTCCCTAAAATAAGCGCCATTCCCCCATGTTTGTTGTAAAACTCACTGGCCAGTACTACGTACCGCCGCTTAAAAAATAGTGAGTCGTTTTTATTGAATAATACCGGCCCCGTTCGGTAACCAAACCAATACCCGGTAAAATTGCCTAATACTCCGGCGCCTATCAATGACAATACCAGCGTAGTTATAGAAACATCAACTTTACCAGCGGCACATAATAAACCAGCCATAAACAGCAGGTAATCGCCGGGCAGAAAGAAACCAAAGAATAAACCGGTTTCGGCAAAAACAACAATAAGCAAGAGATAAAAACCACCCCTGCTTATTATGGATTGTGCGTCAGTTAAATTTTGAAGGTATTCCCAGAAACTTTCCATTCACTATATCTGTAAAACTACAAATATTATATCAATTTGCAGTTATCAATACCGATTATATGAAACGGGCTATAACATCGGGATAAACACCAATAAGGATTGTAGCGAGAGCAGAAAGTGCAAATACTACTTTATAATAAACCGGCACTGTAAGCTCTGCGCGTTCGTCGGTACGGAAATACATGGCGATGATGACCCTGAAATAGTAAAAGATACTAATGATAGCGTTAATCACAGCTATAATAACTAAACCGATATGATAACGGCTTACCGCTCCCGAAAACATGAAGAATTTACCGATGAAGCCTGCAGTAAGCGGAATCCCCGCCAATGAAAGCATGGCTACAGTTAATACAAAGGCAAGGAACGGGTTCTTCTTACCCAGGCCGTTAAAGCTTTCAAAATTGTCGCTTCCGTTTTGTTGCTGTACTAATATCAAGCCGCCAAACGCGATAATTGAAGCAATTGAATATGCTGTAGCATATACAAACACCGAATTGCCTGAAGCAGCGCCTAATGACACGATTGCAAATAACAGGTAGCCGGCGTGAGAGATACTTGAAAATGCAAGCATCCTCTTAAAGCTTTGCTGATACAACGCGGTGATATTGCCTATAAATAAGGTAATAATAGTGATTACAAGTATTATTGGTGTCCAGAAGTCAGACAATGGCTGGAAACAGGCTGAAAATAAACGCAGGAAAGCTGCAAACCCCGCTGTTTTAACTACAGTCGACATGAAAGCCGTGATCAGCGTAGGCGCACCTTCGTATACATCCGGTGTCCAGAAATGAAAGGGGGCTGCACCAACTTTAAAACATAAACCTACAATGATCAGGGCTATGCCGGTATAAAACATTGGATCGATATGCGGATGATTAATTACATATTCCCTGATTGCATCGATATTGAATGAACCGGATGATCCGTATAACAGGGCCATACCAAACAGCAAGAAGCCGGTTGAAAAAGCACCCATTAAAAAGTATTTCAAAGCAGCTTCATTTGAAGCGAAATCGCTCTTTTTAATGCCGGCCAGGATGTACAAGCTAACTGACATGATCTCGATGCCGATAAACAGCATCACCAGGTTATTGAATGATACCATCACAATGATACCTGCCAGCGAAAACAAGATAATGGCATAATACTCGGCGGTATGCCTGCTGATCCGCTCAAAGTATCCTTTTGACAGTAACAGGATCAGTATGGTAGATATAATGGTAACACTTGAAAATACAACAGAGAAATTGTTGAACAGCAGCATGCCGGTATAAAGCGGCTCGGCTGTATCTTTTGAAGTCCATTGGCAAATTGCAAAACCTAAAGCAGCCAGTAAGCCTATAACGGTAACGGGTAACAAAGCTTTTTGCGCTTTATACAACCCTAAATACAGCAGCACTATAGGTAAAACAGATATGATGATTATAGTATTCATTCTTTTCTTTAAAATCTTAAACCTACATTGTAAACTTTGAACCTATCTGATTTACCAGTTGCGTTACCGCAGCTTCAGAAATATGCAGAATAGGCTGAGGATAAATACCTAATACAATAACCAGGGCACAAATGATACACAACGTCAACTTTTCAGTGCCGCTAACATCAGCAAAAGTAGCTGTAAGCGGATTGGTTTCGCCCTGCATTACATTTTTGTAAAGGCGTAACATATAAACCGCCCCAAAAATGATGGTAAGACCAGCTACCGCTCCAAGTACAACGTTTCCATAATGAACCGCCCCAAAATCAAATACACCTTTCAATAACAGGAACTCACCAATAAAACCATTAGTAAGCGGCAATCCTACTGTACCCAATAATATGATCAGGAAGCCTATCGCAAATCTTGGAGCCACCTTTGCGATACCACCAAGTTGACTAATCTCGCGGGTGTTTAACCTGCGGCTGATGATATCCCAGACAAAGAACATACCAACAACGTTGATACCGTGGTTAAGCATTTGGATCATGGCACCCTGAACACCTCCAATATTCCATGCAAAGATGCCTGCGGCAATTAACCCTACGTGTGCTATTGACGAATAAGCAACCAGGCGCTTGCCGTCCTTTTGTTTAAAGGCAATAATTGAAGCATAAACCACGCCTATAACACCAAGGATCAAAGCCAAAGTCTGGAAGTGGAAAAAGCCAAGCGGAGCATTAGGGATCATCCAGCGGATAACACCGTAAATACCCATTTTAAGCATGATACCTGATAGCATCATGGTACCACCTGATGGTGCTTCGGTATAAGTATCCGGCTGCCAGGTATGGAAAGGGAACAAAGGCATTTTAATGGCGAAAGCCAGGAAAAACGCCCAGAAGATCCAGCCCTGGTGTTTAACATCCAAAGTCATTTTATAGAAATTGTGGATGTCGAAAGTTTTGTCGGGAGATTGCAGATACAGGTAGATAATGCCTACCAGCATGAACAGCGAACCGGCAAAGGTGTAGATGAAAAATTTAATGGTAATACGGATGCGGTTTTCACCTCCCCAAAGGGCACAAATGAAGTAGATCGGAATCAATGCCGCTTCCCATCCAACGTAAAACAAAAATCCGTCGAGGGCGGTAAATACAACCAGCATGCCAGCTTGCATAAACAGAATGAGACCATAAAAGGCACCTTCGTTTTTATATTGATGCTGATAGGTTGTTAAAATAATTAATGGTACAAGCACAGTGGTCAACAAAACCAGGATCATACTGATCCCGTCGATACCGGCACTGAAGTAAATTCCAAAACTGCTGATCCATGGCACATCAATTACAAACTGGGTTGATGCATCCGGAACAAACTTGCTTAAAAATATAAGCGCTATTACCAGTTGGGCAACAGAAAAAAATAATGCAGCATGTTTAGCTATCCCGTTTTTAAGCAGGGCAGTTATAACAGCGGCAACTATTGGCAAAAAAAGTAATATACTAACGGTCATTTTAATGTTGCTAAACGCTTATCGTTTATATTTTAGTTAATCCAAATACGCTATACACTAATACCGCGATAATTCCCAGTATCATTACAAATATGTAGAACCCTACGTTACCGGTTTGCAGCAGGCGCAGGCCTTTACTGGTTTCAATCGTTCCTCTGCCAATCCCATTCACCAAACCATCGATACCTAAACGCTCTATGATGTTATAGAAGAAGGTTGAAAGCCAGTCGAGTGGTTTACGAATGATCAGATCATAAAGCTCATCCAGGTAAAACTTGTGGTATGATAAGCTGGTCAACGCCGGACGCTCTTCAGTATCAGCAACAGGTACACTGCCATTTTTAGCATATTTCATATAGGCATAAGCCATAGCAGCTAAAGCCAATGCTACCGAAGTGCCCATTAACGCGTATTCAAGTGATTCGGACAAATGATGCTCGCCCAAAATTTCGTTTGATTTATGGAAAACAGGCTCAAGGAAATGTGCCAGTTCATGATGTCCGTGTAATACTTCCGGCACACCGATCCAACCACCTACAATAGAAAGGATAGCTAATACAATAAGCGGAATAGTCATTGTTGGAGGCGATTCATGTAAATGATGCTCCTGCTCATGAGTGCCACGGAACTTTCCGTAAAATGTAAGGTACATCATCCTGAACATATAGAATGAAGTTAACATAGCGGTTAATACACCTACGGCCCAGAATATCGGGCTATGCGCGTAAGCATGTGCTAATATTTCATCTTTTGAAAAGAAGCCTGCCAATGGCGGAATACCTGCAATAGCCACAGTGCCTATCATCATGGTAGTGAAAGTAGTTTTGATCTTGCCTTTCAAGCCACCCATTTTACGCATATCCTGCTCACCGCTCATAGCGTGGATCACCGAACCCGCACCGAGGAATAATAAAGCTTTAAAGAAAGCGTGTGTTAACACGTGGAAGAAAGCGCCTGTATAAGCACCAACACCCAGGCCTAAAAACATATACCCTAATTGAGATACGGTTGAATAAGCCAATACCTTTTTAATATCTGTTTGGGTTAACGCGATAAGTGCAGCAATGAGTGCTGTTGCCAAACCTACGTACGCTATGATATCCATAGTAACAGGCGACAATGTGTAGAGAATGTTTGAGCGCGCGATCATATAGATACCCGCAGTAACCATGGTAGCAGCGTGGATCAGAGCAGAAACAGGAGTTGGGCCGGCCATTGCATCAGGCAACCAGGTAAACAATGGCAACTGTGCCGATTTACCGCAAGCACCGACAAACAATAAAATAGTGATAATATACAACGGTCCATTATCTGATTTCATTGTAGCTGCCTTTGGAAAGATCTCGGCAAATTGGACACTGTTGAAAACCAAAATAATAGTAAATATGCCCAGTAGAAAACCAAGGTCGCCGATACGGTTCATTACAAACGCTTTCTTCGCTGCATCTGCATAATCAGGGTTGGTAAACCAGAAACCGATCAGCAGGTATGAGCACAAGCCCACGCCCTCCCATCCAATAAACATGATGAGGTAGTTTGAACCTAAAACCAGCAGCAGCATGAAGAAAACGAACAGGTTGAGATAAGCGAAAAATTTTCCGAAACCTTCGTCGTCATGCATGTAGCCAATAGAATACAGGTGGATCAGGAAGCCAACGCCTGTAATGATTAGCAGCATGATAGTGCTTAACTGATCGATAAGAAATGCGAAAGGAAATTTTAATGACCCAACCGAAAACCAGGTAAAGTAGTTGACATTAATTGGAACTCCGGTTGATTTTACCTGAAAAAAAGCTGCAATGCTTAAGCCAAATGATACCAGTACAAGCAAACTGCCAATAAAGCCAATTACACTTTTTGATAATGAATTACGGCCAAGTCCGTTTATAACAAAACCGGCTAACGGTAGTATAGGAATAAGCCAGATATATTTATCCATGTTCGATGTTGTACGTTTTACGCGTTACGTTATACGTTTTTAATTATCTAATCGCTATTGCTGGAAAGAGGCAACAACGTTTGTTTATTACTAATCAGCTATTACAATTCCGAAATTGAAACTCCGAAATCCGAAATACCTGTTACCATTTCAACCTGTTCAGTACGTTGATATCAATTGAATTAGTATTACGATAGATCATCACGATAATAGCCAAACCAACTGCAACTTCGGCAGCGGCCAGCGCCATGATAAAAAACACGAATACCTGCCCGGTTGCATCACCCCTGTATACCGAAAACGCGGTAAGCAGCAGGTTAACCGAGTTAAGCATCAACTCGACTGACATGAAGATCACGATAGCATTACGGCGGATCAATACGCCCATTACGCCTATAGCAAAAATGATTGTGCTTAACAATATGTAATGATTAAGCGGCACGGCGTGCATAGTATTTGTTAAACTTTCCATTATGCTGCTTTAGGTTCTTTTTCTTTAGTGGCCAATAATACCGCACCTACCATAGCTGATAAAAGCAATACAGATGACACTTCAAATGGCAATAAAAATTCGTTGAACAATACTTTACCTAAGTTTTTTACAAGGCCCAGATCAGGGTTTTGTAACAATACCGGGTTTGATGCGCCCATCAGTTTAAGTGAAGATGCAACAGCTACAGCCAAGATGCCTCCGCCAAAAACACCGGCTATTTTAACCATGAAAGGCTTTACAGGCTCCGACTCCTTATTAAGGTTGATGAGCATCAGCGTATACAGGAACAATACCAATATAGCGCCCATGTACACGATGAAGTTTACAATCGCCAAAAATTGAGCGTTAAGCAAAATGTAGTGGATGGTGAAAGTAAAAAAGGTAAGGATCAGATAAAGGATACTATGTACCGGATTTTTGGCCGAGATTACCAATATCGAAAAGAATATGGACAAAAATGCGATGAAGTAAAATGTACTCATGTTTTTATTTACAAAATACCTTTACCCTTTTAGGCAGGGCAAAGGTATAAAACTTCTTTATTGATTTAAGGGTGCTTCTACTAATTTGTCTTTACCGTAAATAAAATCCTTCCTTAAATAGTCGGCAGGCACAATATCACCATCAAGATAAATAGCTTCTTTAGGGCAGGCCTCTTCGCATAAACCGCAAAAAATGCAGCGTAGCATGTTGATTTCATAAACAGCAGCGTATTTCTCTTCCCGGTACAGGTGCTCCTCGCCGTTCTGACGTTCGGCAGCTGTCATGGTAATAGCTTCTGCCGGGCATGATAATGCGCAAAGGCCGCAGGCTGTGCAACGTTCCCTGCCATCTTCATCACGTTTAAGCGAATGCATGCCGCGGAAATTCTCTGAAAATTCACGCTTTTCTTCAGGATAGCTGATGGTTACCGGCTTTTTGAAAAAGTGTTTCATTGTAGTGGATAAACCGCCCACAATGGCCGGCAGGTAAGCACGCTCTAAAAAATTGAGTGGCTTAACTTCCAGTACTTTTCGTTTATTGCTTAATGATTCCATTTGATTAATATCCAAAGTGTGTAAGTAATGTACTGCCTACGCCTGTAAGCACAATGTTGGCAATAGCCAATGGTATTAATATTTTCCAGCCAAGGTCCATCAACTGATCATAACGGAAACGCGGGATTGTCCACCGTACCCACATGAAGAAGAAGATAGAGAAGAAGATCTTACCAAATAATACAACAACACCAATAATAGGCGCTATAGTAGGGCCGGCATGAGCGGCAACCCAATCCATACCTGGATAGTTATAACCACCCCAATATAAAGTAGCCATTACCGCCGATGATATGAACATGTTGATATACTCAGCAAACAGGTAAAAACCTAATTTCATTGATGAGTATTCGGTATGATAACCACCTACAAGCTCGGTTTCGCACTCAGGTAAATCGAATGGTGAGCGGTTGGTTTCGGCAAAAGCACAAACCAGGAAAAGGATAAAACCAAGTGGTTGTCTCCAAACGTTCCAGGCAAAACCATGTTGTTGTTCGGCAATTTCTTTAAGGCTTAATGTACCGGTAAGCATCAGCAACGCTATGATGGATAAACCCATTGAAATTTCATAGCTGATATTTTGAGATGCAGCGCGGATGGCACCTAATAACGAATATTTATTGTTTGATGCCCAGCCACCAATCATGATGCCATAAACACCTAATGATACTACGCCAAAAATGTAAAGTACACCTACGTTGATATCGGTAACCTGTAAATCAAAAGTACGACCGCCAATTTGAATAGCTGATCCCCATGGAATAACAGCCGAACCAATACAAGCAGTTAAAATAGCCAGCGAAGGGCCAACAATGAACAGAAAACCAGTTGCATTGGTAGGGATGATCTCTTCTTTCAAAAACATCTTACCGCCATCGGCAAGGGGCTGTAAAATACCCCATGGACCTGCACGGTTAGGGCCTATCCTATCCTGGAAAAATGCGGCAACTTTACGCTCGGCGTACGTTGAATACATAGCCACGACCAGGCTGATTGCAAAAATCACAACGATCAGTACGATCCTGAATATTAAATCTGCGGTTTCCATTATAAGCGGGTCTCCCTTTCAAATTGTTCTTTATTGGCTTCCATCAGTACCGGGTTAGTTTTAACAACCGGCAGTGGCGTAAACTCGTAATGGTTAGCGCTGATCACTGATTGGTGCGATACCTTACGTGGGCCTTCAATAACCCAATCGGCAGTTTTCTTTTTATCGAATCGGCAGGTATTGCAGATAAATTCCTCAACTTCCCCATAAACATCTTTACGGCCAGTTACCCTGATCACATCCTCGCCTTTGTACCATAAGGTAACTTTACCACAGCATTTATCGCAATCGCGGTGTGCTTCAACAGGTTTGGTGAACCAAACTCGGTTTTTAAAGCGGAAAGTTTTATCAGTTAATGCACCTACAGGGCAAACGTCAATCATGTTACCCGAAAAATCGTTATCAACCGCTTTGCTGATGTAAGTAGAGATTTCTGAATGATCGCCTCTATTCAGGATGCCATGTAAACGGGTGTTGGTGATTTGATCGGCAGTAAACACACAACGGTAGCAAAGGATGCAACGGGTCATGTGCAGCTGAATTTTGTCACCTATGTCTATCTTTTCAAACGTACGGCGGTCAAATTCATAGCGCGTTTTAGCTGCGCCATGCTCAAAGCCCAGATCCTGCAAGTGGCATTCGCCGGCCTGGTCGCAAACAGGGCAATCAAGCGGGTGATTGATCAGCAGCATTTCTACCACGCCTTTACGGGCTTCAATAACTTCTGGCGAAGTAATGTTTTGTACCTCCATCCCATCCATAACACCGGTGCGGCATGAAGCCACCAGTTTAGGCATAGGGCGCGGATCTTTTTCTGATCCTTTGGTAACCTTAACCAAACAGGTACGGCATTTACCGCCGCTACCCTGCAGCTTAGAGTAATAGCACATTGCAGGCGGAACAATATCACCTCCTATTTGCCTTGCAGCGTTCAGGATGCTTGTTCCGGGTTCTACATCAACGGTTATTCCGTCTATTGTTACTTTCATTGACATTTAATAATAACGTCGTTTGTTAATTTCTAAAATCTCTGTTTTCAAACCTGAACCTGAAAACTGCCGTCATTGCGAGGTACGAAGCAATCCCCCGATTTGCAGGTACGCCCTGTATAGTTAGGGATTGCTTCGTACCTCGCAATGACGTTCTTTATCTATTACGCAGTCTCAACAACCTTCAACGGATCAGCGTAATGTGCCAAACCGTAGTTTCTTGAAGTTGCTTCGCTCGCGTTAGTTACGTGCCATTCAAACTCATCCCTGAAATGGCGGATAGCACTGGCCACAGGCCATGCTGCCGCGTCACCCAGCGGACAAATGGTATTTCCTTCTATTTTCTTAGATACATCTACCAGCAGGTCCATGTCGCTCATTTTGCCATGACCATACTCGAGGCGATGTAATACTTTTTCCATCCAGCCGGTACCTTCACGGCAAGGCGAACATTGTCCGCAGCTTTCGTGATGATAAAAACGGGCGAAATTCCAGGTATTACGTACAATACAGGCATCTTCATCATAAGCGATAAAGCCACCCGAACCCAACATGGTACCGCTTACGAAACCACCATCTGATAATGACTCATAGCTCATCAAACGAGCTTCGTTATTGATAGTTTTCAGGATCAGGTTAGCCGGTAAAATTGGCACTGATGAGCCACCGGCAACAACAGCTTTCAGGCGTTTGCCATTGGCGATACCACCGCAATACTCATCCGAATAAATAAATTCTTCAACAGGTACACCGAGTTCAATTTCATAAACCCCCGGTTTTTTCAGGTTACCACCAGCTGAGATCAGTTTTGTACCTGTACTGCGGCCGATACCTATTTTAGCATATTCGTCGCCCCCCTCGTTAATGATAGGTACAACCGCTGCTATAGATTCAACATTGTTTACCACTGTAGGGCAACCATATAAACCGGCAATAGCCGGGAATGGTGGTTTGATGCGCGGGTTACCACGTTTGCCTTCCAATGATTCCAGTAAAGCAGTTTCTTCACCGCAGATATAAGCACCACCACCTGGTTGAACATAAAGTTCAAGATCGTAACCGGTACCTAAGATATTTTTTCCTAAGAAACCTTTCGCTTTTGCTTCAGCGATGGCTCTTTCCAGGATCCTTACCTGTGGCATCATTTCGCCGCGCAGGTAGATGTATGATGTATTAGCACCAAGCGCAAAACTCGATACAATCATGCCCTCAATCAGTAAGTGAGGGATATAAGTCATCAGGTAGCGGTCTTTAAAAGTACCGGGCTCCGATTCGTCACCATTACAAACCAGGTAACGCGCAACGCCTTCGGGCTTAGCCAAAAAGCTCCATTTCATACCGGTAGGGAAACCCGCACCGCCACGACCGCGTAAGCCCGATTTTTTAACCTCTTCAACAATCGCCTCAGGCGACATGGTTTTCAATGCTTTCTCCACAGAAGCATAGCCACCTTTTGAACGGTAAACATCAAATGTATTGATGCCGGGTACGTTTATATGTTCTAAAAGTAATTTCCGTCCCATAACTTAATTCTTAGCTTTCGCTTTTAAATCACTGATCAATTTATCTACCGACTCGTTGGTCAGGTTTTCATAAAAAGTATATTCAGGGCCAATTTGCAATACGGGGCCAAAACCACAGGCGGCAAGGCACTCTACCCCTCTCCAGCTGAATAAGCCGTCGGGAGTAACTTCACCTTCTTTTACACCAAGGGTTTCCTCTATATGATTCATGATCTTTTCGGCACCTACCAGGCAGCAGCCGCTTGTGCGGCAAACTTCCAGTACGTACTTGCCCTGCGGGCGTAAAAAGTACATGGTATAAAATGTAGCAACCTCGTATACCTCAATAGGCAGGATGCTTAAATATTCGGCAACCTTATCCATTGCTGGCGCACTTACCCAGCCAAACTCAGCCTGTACCAGGTGAAGGATCGGCAATAAGCCCGATTTTTGTTTTCCCTGCGGATAACGGCTAACTATTTCATCAAATTTGCTGATCAGTGCCGGCGAAAATTCAACCGGTTCCTGAGCTTCGTCAACTCTAAGCATCTAACTCTCCGGCTATAACGTTTAAACTACTCATGTTAATAATAGCATCTGATAATAACATACCGCGGCTCATTGGCGCATACATCTGGTAATTGATGAAGCTTGGCCTGCGGAAATGTAAACGGTACGGTGAGCGGCCACCATCATTAACCAGGTAAAAGCCCAACTCGCCGTTAGCACCCTCAACCGAATGATAAACTTCAGTAGTTGGTGTTGGAATTTCGCCCATCACAATTTTAAAGTGATAGATCAAAGCTTCCATGTTATTATATACTTCCTCTTTTGGAGGCAGGTAAAATTCAGGTACATCAGCGTGGAAAATATCGTTTGGCTCTTTATCAAGTTTGGCTAAGGCCTGTTCAATGATCCTTAAACTCTGCCACATCTCTTCGTTACGAACCAAAAAGCGGCTGTATACGTCGCCATTATCACCAACGGGTACTTCAAATTCGAAGTCCTCATATGATGAATATGGGTTCATAGCCCTTACGTCGTAATCAACACCGGCAGCACGTAAAAGCGGCCCGGTCCAGCTGTAGCTCAAAGCAGTTTCAGCGCTAACAGCAGCTACGTCTCTGGTACGGTCAACAAAGATCCTGTTACGGTTAAACAGGCTTTCAAACTCTTTAAGGGTTTTAGGAAAGTTCTTTAAAAATGCACGCAGCTTATCAAAGGCACGGCTGTTGAAGTTACGCTCAAAACCACCGATACGGCCAATGTTGGTTGTAAGGCGCGATCCGCAAACTTCTTCATATATTTCATAAATAGCCTCGCGGTGCTCCATCATATACAGGAAGCCCGTAAAAGCACCGGTATCTACCCCAAGTACACCGTTACAAATGATATGATCGGCTATACGGGCGAGCTCCATCACAATTACACGCAGATAATCAACGCGCTTTGGAGTTTGGATATTCAGGAGTTTTTCAACCGTCATGTGCCAACCCATATTATTTATAGGCGATGAACAGTAGTTTAAACGGTCGGTAAGTGGGGTGATCTGGTAAAAAGGCCTGTGTTCGGCAATTTTTTCAAATGCGCGGTGGATATAACCAATGGTTGATACACCGCTAACGATACGCTCGCCATCAAGCTGGAGCACATTTTGAAACACCCCGTGGGTAGCAGGGTGAGTTGGCCCCAGGTTAAGGGTTGATAGCTCGCTTTGCGGATCGTTATCTGTATATACAGGATGATTTTGCATCAGTATTGTTAATTAGAGTCAAGAATCAGGAAGACAAGAATCAAGATGACTTGTTCTGGCTTCTTAATTCTGTATTTCCTGGTTCTTAATTCTCAATTTCTTGAGTCTATATTATGTTATCTTCCGAAATAGAAATCCTTCTTGTCAACACGGTTGGGGTCTTCCAACGGAAACTCCTTACGCATTGGGAAAGCGGTCATATCATCCACGTTCAAAATCCTGCGCAAATCCGGGTGACCGTCAAATAGTACCCCAAAAAGGTCATAAGTTTCGCGCTCCATCCAGTTTGCACCATCCCAAAGCACAGTAGCAGTTGGGATATGTACATCAGCATCGGCCAAAAACACCTTGATCCTGATACGGGTATTGGTAGTGAGGCTATGCAGGTGATAAATTACGCCTATCGGCTTTTCCTGTTCAGGGTAATGGATACCCGTAATATCTGTCAGAAAAATGAACTTAAGAGCGGGATCCGTTTTCAGGAATGTAAGCAGATCGATGATTGTTTCGCGGCCAGTTTCAACAGTAAGCAGTTCATACGGTTCACCAACAACCGTTACTGAAGTATCAAATTTATCGGCTATAGCTTTAATAAGCTCTTCGTTAGGTATTTTAGCCATTATTGAATTCCGTATTTAGCTAATAACTCCTGGTATTTAGGCTCGCTCCTGCGGCGCAGAGATTCCGTTTTTACCAGCTCCTGAATATTCATAAAACCATCTATAATAGCCTCTGGCCTCGGCGGGCAACCAGGTACGTAAACGTCAACCGGGATAACTTCGTCAATACCTTGCAAAACGGAGTAAGTATCAAATATACCACCGCTTGAAGCGCACGCCCCAACAGCCATTACCCAACGGGGCTCGGCCATTTGCAGGTATACCTGGCGCAGTACAGGAGCCATTTTCTTGGCTATGGTACCCATAACCATTAACAAATCGGCCTGTCGTGGTGAAAAACTCAAACGCTCGGCACCAAAACGTGAAAGATCATAGTGAGATGCCATGGTGGCCATAAACTCAATGCCGCAGCATGAAGTAGCAAATGGTAAAGGCCATAATGAATTTGAGCGTGCTATGCCTATTACTTTATCAAGCGAGGTAGCAAAAAACCCGGCGCCTTCAACTCCGGCAGGGGCATCAACTAATTGAATATCACTCATTGAACTAAATTGATAGAAAAACCATCACCACTAAATGTGGATAATAGCAGCAAATTTACAATAATAACGATGTAAAAAGTACACTACGGGTATAGAGGGGGTATATTTAGAATCAATCTAAACTTAATCCCAGTCTAAAGCTCCCTTTTTTATTACGTAGATAAAACCCAGCAGAAGTGTCGCCATGAAAATAAACATTTCAATAAGACCGGTAGTACCTAATGCCTTGAAATTTACCGCCCAGGGGTACATAAAAATAACCTCCACATCAAACAGCACAAACAAAATGGCTACCAGGAAATATTTGATGGAGATTGGTGTACGGGCATTACCCACCACCTCAATACCCGACTCAAAAGGGGTAAGCTTATCTTTTGTTTTTCTTTTGGGCCCTATTTTGTGTGTTACAAACATTGTTGTTACCACAAACCCTAAAGCAACCACCATTTGAAATATGATGGGTAAATAATTAACCGGTAAACTTTGTGCTTCCATGCTGCAAATATACTAATGCCTTAATAATAAAAAAGTGTGATTTATAAGGTTGTTAATCATTTCTGCAATTCGTTATTAATATTGATTACAAATCGCCGTCATTAATCAATTTCTCAAACCGGAATAAAAAAAGGGCCTCTTTTTAGGAGACCCTTCATATCTGTTAATTTATAATGTTATTTGCCTTTTCCAGCACCACCTTTGTGTTGAAAGTAAGCTGCGGCACTTTTGTTAGCAGGATCCAGTTCGCGCGCTTTAGCAAAGTTTTCGGATGCTTTAGCGTCGTCTTTCTCTTTATACTGGTAAATCGTGCCAAGATAAGCATAGGCTTCCGCTAAACTTTTCTTGGTTTTTTCGTCAGGGGCACCCTTTGCATTAACTACTTCGATATACTTTTCGTAGTATGGCTTCGCGTATCCTGAAATGTTATTACGGTCTTTTTCTTTTAGGTCGTTAACACGTGCACGATATAAAAATGCATCCGGAAACGGACTGGTAGCTGTTTTGGCAATTACATAGCTAAATGCACTGTCGGCGCGTGTAAGCAGTGAATCGTTAGGAGCTTTTGTATCGTAACCATAATAATAGCTGATACCTTCGTAAAAATAGTCGGTTAATTTAACGCTGTGACCACCTTTAAGAGTAACTTCCCTGTAAGCATCACCAGCTTGAGCATATTTCTTTTGGCGGAAATATGATTTAGCTATCTCAGCATACACATCAGTTTGGGTGCTATCAAGTGTTAAAGCTTTCTTAAGAGTAAGTATACCTACCGAGTCCTGATTAAGGGCAACCTGTAAACGGCCTTGATACAAGTAGTCGCGTGGGATGATACGTTTCGGATCAGCTTTCTGGAACCAGGTGTTGATTGCAGTTAAACCATTTTGATAATCTTTGTTTTCGTAAGCCGCATAAGCCAGGTAACGATAAACCCTTGCATTGGTGCTTGCTGATTTTGACAAATCAGTAGCTACCTGTTGTAAAGTTTTATAATCACCTGCAAGAATCAGGAAATCGGCATAACGCATTTGAGATTCTACTGACTGATCAGTTAAGCTCAGGTATTGTTTGTAATGATCAACTGCCTCTTTAATTTTAGCCGAAGCCATTTTGGGGTCAGTTAATGACCAGCGCAGGTCGGTTTCAGCCCACTCGCGGTAAGCAGGGCCATAGTTGGCATTAATAGCCAATGCGTCTTTAAATTGCTGCTCAGAGCCATCAAAGTTATTAGCAAATTTATACAATACACCGGTTGCTACTTTAGCAGCAGGGTTTTTAGGATCAAGTGTAGAAGCGTCAGAATAGTTTGAGTACGCTTCGTTACTTTTTAACACAGAGCGGTAAGCATCACCTAAAGCGATAAGCAAATCAACATCTTTCGCATTAATAGCTTTTCCTTTAGTCAGTACTGCAATAGCAGCATCTGCATCCGCGGGCGCAACTTTTTTATCGGTAGTAGTAGGCAGCAAATATGATAAACCTACATACGTGTAAGGTTTTGCGTCCTTACCTGCCAAAGCTACAGCCTGATTAAAGTTAGTTGTTGCACCGGAATTATCCTTATCCAAACGGGCAACAGCACCTAAACCGGCATAATTTAATGCTGATTTTGGATTTGCAGCAATACCTTTATTGAAAACGACTTTCGCCGAGTCAGAATAGTCCTGTTTAATGTACACCCAGCCCAGATAAAAAAAGTTTTCATCTTTAGTTGGCTGAGTTGTAGTAAGCGTTTTGAGCATCGACTCTGCTTTCTGATATTGTTCGGCGTCAATAGCTTTTTTGGCGTCGGCAAGACTTTGCGCAAAAACTGATGATGAACCTAAAAATACCAGTCCTAATGAAGCCTTAGCTATTTTACTGATCATTTTCATCTTTATTTAGTTATAGTTTACTTTTTTAAAATTATCTCTCTCGGGGGAATTGAATCAGGTAGTAAACCCGATTTCAATATTATCCGTTGCCCCACATCACTGGCCAGGAACGTAACAAATCCCGCTGCTAAACCATTCTTACTTGAGCAATTGATCAAATATAAACTCCTGCTCAAGGGATACTGTTTTAAGACAAGCGATTCTTGCGAAGGTTTAAAATATTCGTTAGGATACTGTTTGTTTCCTTCATCTCTAACTCCCACAACTTTCACTTTTTCAACGTAATCCGCATACTCTTTTTCTGGGTTATTAATCCAGCTAAAACCTATAATGCCTAATGCATCAGGATGTTCGCTTACATACTTAATAACCTCGATATTTGATTTAAGCGCATATATATTCTTCTGCTTAAACTCCTTAGTACCAGAGAAATCCTTCAAATACCTTACCAAACTTGAGTTCGGGTTATCAAAAACTATAGTTTTATTTCCGTTCCCCTGGCCTTTAAGCTCCTTTTTTAATTGAGCGACAGTAATAGCGGTATCATTCGATGCCTTATTAACTATCAATGTAATTGCATCAACTGCAAACGGTACAACCTCTACACTCAACGTACGGCGCGTTATTATATTACGCTCCGTGGTATCAAGCGTACGCGATAATACCGCAAGCCTAACACTGTCGTTTAACAACATATTTACAGCCTGGTTTTCTGTTTTATAAATAAATACCGGGTCGGCGTTGGGGTACCGGCTTCTGTAAACATATTCTTCCTGTGCTACTATAGGCGAAAAAGATTCATCGGCTACGAAAGTTGCTCTTCCGGCGTTGAAGCTGTCGGTTGGTACGGATTTTACTTGTTTTTGCTTACAGGCCTGTAAACCGGCTATTAAAACAATTAAAACCAATACATATACAACCCCTAATTTAATCTTCATACTGATCCTTCTTAAACAATCTCGAAAACCTCAAAATCGCGTATCCTATAATAAACGCACCGAAAAGTAAACGTTGATAATGTTGCAGTTGCAGCGGGAGCGCATCCCAAAACATGATCATGAGACCTAAAACCACAAAGCAAATAAATGCAGCGGTTCCTAAAATAAGCAAAAACCGCCTTTTGGGCGATTTTTGCTCTTTATTGTAATTAAATGGCATTACTTATTCTTCAGATGCTAAAGTAAAGCTGATTGGAACACTGTATTGTACACGAACCGGACGACCGTTTTGTATACCAGGTTTCCATTTTGGTGAATTTTTCAATACACGAACTGCTTCTTCGTCGCAACCGCTGCCGATGCCTCTTACAACCTTAATATCGGTTAAAGAACCATCTTTTTCCACAACGAATGTACAAATTACACGTCCTTGTGTATTGTTTTCGCGGGCTACGGCCGGATACCTGATGTTTTTGCTCAAATACTGACCAAATTTCTCCAAACCGCCGGCAAATTCAGGAACTTGCTCAACAGAAGTAAAGATCTGGTTAGGATCGGCTTCCACAACCTGCTTAACGTCTGAGTTACCTACCGGCTCATCAATTCTAATGTCTGCGTTAGGATCACCTTTTTGGTCTTTTTGACCCGGATCGGCAACAGCAAGCTCTTTTACTGTTGGCGGATCCTTCTCCTTAACCTCGTTATCTGGTTTTACAACCGGAGGAGGGAAACGTACCTGGTCTACCTTTGGTTTTGGCGGTTCAGGTGGCGGCGGAGGTGGTTTTTTGGTTTGGTCAACCGGTGGCGGAGGCAACAGAACCACGTCTGTTATCTTCACCTTTTCGTCTTTCGCTGGGATAAGACCTTTGATCTTGTTGATGATAGTTGGCAAAGAAACTATAAATACAAAAACCACAATAGCAATGATCAACGACTTGCTGGTGTTTTTTGAATTCTCTTTCCTTAACTCGTAAGCGCCATAGGCTTTATTACGATTACTAAAAACAACGTCGATCCATTCCTGCTTTAGTATGTCTAATTTTGATCCTAACATCTGTTAAGGCTTTAATGGAAGTTTATAACGTTATTTAATACTATTTATTATCGTTGTACAAGCCGTCTTTTTTAAGCAACTCAATCTCCGGTGCTGAAATATCAACAATACCATAGCTCTGGATATTGGCGATATTGATCTCATCAAGCGTGCTAACCATATTTTTATATTTTGATTTATCGCTTGGTTTAATCACAACAAACATGTATTTGCCTGTTTTTTGCTGTACTTCTTTGCTTTTTTCAATTAACGTTTTACGTAACCCAGTAGGGCCAAAATTGTCAATTGTGGGCGCTGATTTTCCCGGCTCGCCGATGTACCACTCCAATTTATCGTCGCTTCCCAATAAAATGGTCATTGAACGTGAAGCGGCAATATCCATCTGATCTTTTGTTTTCTCATCCTTATCAGGCATGGCCAAGTCCATCGCTTTTGGTTTAGCGAGTGTAGTGGTCATGATGAAGAAGGTGATCAACAAGAAAGCCAGGTCAACCATCGCGGTTAAATCTACACGGGTTGATTGCTTCTTACTGCGAACCTTACCGCCTTTATGTTTGCCTCCCCCGGAGGTATCTAATTCTGCCATGGTCTTTTATTTTTTTGGAGCACCACCGGCGCTGCCCAAATCCGTAATTAAACTAAACTTGTTAACTTTTTGCTTTTGCAAAATACCGATAACATCCTTTATAACCGGATATTCTTCTTTGCTATCACCTTTAATAGCCAAACGAAGCTCCTTGTTATGTAAGGCTTTGGTAGCTATACGGGCCTGGCGAATCCAGTTGGTAAGCTCGGCCGAAACCGAGTCTCTCGGGATACCCGGCTGTGCATATTTCTTTTGCTGATCAGCAGATAAAGCGATAAACTGTTTCAACTGGTTCATTGGCACGCCAAATGAATTGATAGATGAAAAACGGGTTTGCTCTTCAGGGGTAAAGGTCATATGATATATTGAACCCATCTGGTTCAAAGTTTCCTTACGGATATCAACACCTTCAACACCAAAGAAAGCTTTTTGATCACCTACAGATACTGTAGCAAAATCAGACTCAGGCACTGGCTGCTGGATTGAAGACTTCGGTATATCAATAGGTACCGGATCTTCGGTTTTTACTTTTGCGGTCATGATGAAGAAAGTAAGCAGCAGAAACGCCACGTCGCACATAGCGGTCATGTCAATTGCGGTGCTCTTTCTTGGAACTTTTATCCTTGCCATGTTAAATTTCTTAAAAATATATAGTGTTTCAGTATTAACTATCTTGCCCTTAACTTATTGTGCATGAGGCATAGCACTAATATATTCTTATTTGTTTTTGTGAGATGAAGCAAATGTTTGTACAATGCTAAATCCCGTTTCGTCAATAGCGTAAGTCAACTTATCAATTTTTGACGTAAATACGTTGTACATAACAATTGAAATAGCTGAAGTACTGATACCAAATGCAGTGTTGATCAAGGCTTCAGAAATGTGAGCTGATAATTCAACCTGGTTAGGTACACCGGCAGTTGCTAATGAAGAGAACGCTTTGATCATACCCACAACCGTACCTAACAGACCGGTTAACGTACCGATAGATACCAAAGTAGCGATGATAGTTAAGTTTTGCTCAAGCATTGGCATTTCTAAAGCAGTAGCTTCTTCGATATCTTTTTGGATAGCTAAAGTTTTTTGATCAACGTCAAGGTTTGGTTCAGCTTCCATTTCGCCGTATTTTTTCAGTGCTGATTTGATAACGTTAGCAACAGAACCTTTTTGTTTGTCGCACTCTGCAGAAGCACCTGCAATGTTACCGGCATTTAAAAGAGATTGGATTTTCCTTACGAAGCTATCAACACTACCAGTACCTGAAGCTTTGCTGATAACAATGAAACGCTCGATAGAGAAAACGATAACCATTAATAAGAAACCCATGATCACCGGTACGATAACACCACCACTGTGAACTGTGCCGAAAATGTCTGTTGGGTAAGCGTTAACATCACCACCTTTAAAGTGGCTTGGATCACCTAAAATGAATATAAAGATACAAGTTGTAACAATAAGACAGATTGGAATGGTTAAAGAAGCAAACATGCCAGATGCACTTGAGCTTTCTTTCTTAACAGGAGTAGTTGGTTTTGTTGGTGCGTTTGCCATTACTTTTGAATTTTTAGTTTTTGTTTTTGTTTATTTTATAAGTTAGTTAAAATGCGCTGTTTGTTGGGAATAACAAAAATAGAATTTTATTGAATTAAAAAAACCATTTATGTTATTCTTTACAATTTTTTAATACAGAATATCATTCTGTGTATTGTTGGTGAATATAAACGCAACATTACAATTTTATTGTGTGTTACCAACACAATTATATGCAATGAAAACCATTTTTTTTAAAAATAGCAAGTGATAACACATAAAATTTGTGTTACCAAGCTAAAAATGGCCCGTTTTTTTAAGTTTATAAAAGGTTTCTGTACCTTTTAACTATGATGCAAGCTTTGTAACAGATAGTTGTGCACTTTGTTTAAAAATCCTTCTTTCAAATAAGTTTGTTAAACTACCGGTTTATAATTGTTTATTTTTTTCAGATCACCCGCCGGCTTTTTTAGCTTTATACCCGTCAGTTTGTAATAATACCAGTATTTTATCACGGAAATCGCCCTGGATCAGTATTTCGCCATCTTTAACCGAACCTCCAACCCCGCATTTTGATTTTAGCTTTTTTCCCAAAGCTTCCAGATCAGCATCGGCACCAATAAACCCGGCAATGCGGGTAACCAGTTTGCTGCCTCCTTTACGGTCAAGATATATTTTAAGATTTTGCTGCTGTGGCGGCAATGTTTCGGCCCCTCCCCCACTGGTTTCCTGGTATTGAAAATCGGGGTCGGTTGAGTAAACTACGCCTGTAAAATTTTTCTTAGCCATATTGATCAATTTTTAAATGACGGGCCAACTATAACCTTTAATGATTTTGGCAATATAGTAATATCTATGCCCGTACCCGCCACCTGGGGTTCGCCATCCAGGTGAATAGGGCCGGTATGCTCCCTTTTTATCAGGATTTGCTTACCACGGATAATTTCTACGTATTTTGAGCTTTCGGTCGCTTTAATCAGCATGCGCATGCTCATCTCCGGAAACCTCCACAAGGGAAAAGGCTTTATCACACAAACATCCAGAAAACCATCCTGCAGGCTTGCTTTGGGCGATATATGTACATTATTGCCGTATTGCGAAGAATTGGCTATACTGAGCATAAATGCCTTATAATCATATTTCTTTCCGTCGATATCAAGATGATAGTTTTGCGGCTGGTAGCCAACTACCTCCTTTATCGACGATTTTATATAACTGATAAAACCGCGCTTTTTACCATGCGAAAAGATCTCGCTGATGTGAGCGTCAAATCCCATGCCTGCCATATTAAAAAACGGTTGCCCGTTAATCCTGGCCGAATCAATAATTTCGGTACGGCCCGAGGCAAGGTTCTTAATAGCATCCCTTGTATCCATTGGGATTCCTAAAAACCTCGAAAGCCCGTTACCTGAGCCAAATGGAACTATACCAAGCGATGTATCTGTATCCACAATGGCCGATGCTACTTCATTAACTGTACCATCACCCCCAACTGCAACCACTATATCAAATTTGCCAATGGCTTCGGATGCGATAACCCTTGCATGTGCCACGCCGTCACTAAAAGCGATAACCGGCTCCATTACACCGGCATCAATAGTATCTTTAATCAGTTCAGGCACCCCGTCCTTCTTCTTCCCCCCCGAAATTGGGTTTATTATAAATAACGCTTTCCGTTTCAACTATATATATTATTTCAATCTTCAAAAGTAAATGTATTTTCGGCTTTGTGAAATTTGTTTTATTTTTACCGCCCGAATGTGGACTGATTTAATGCTCCTTTTTACACCGGAGCCGGATTGCAACCACGTAAAAAAGTGCTAAAACCATGCTTCTTTTTACCGCTCGATCCGTCTTAAGCCCCTCCCAGTCGATTTTAATTTTACTTATTTAAAATTTTATGTCATATTTATTTACTTCAGAGTCTGTATCAGAGGGTCACCCGGATAAAGTGGCCGATCAGATCTCGGACGCGCTGATTGATCATTTTTTAGCATTTGATGCCGAATCGAAAGTTGCCTGCGAAACGCTGGTAACCACAGGCCAGGTTTTTTTAGCCGGCGAAGTAAAATCAAAAGCCTATCTGGACGTACAGAAGATTGCCCGCGAGGTGATCAACAAGATCGGGTACACCAAAGGCGAATATATGTTTGACGGCAGTTCATGCGGTGTGCTATCGGCCATCCACGAACAATCGCCCGATATTAATCAGGGGGTTGACCGCACCGCCAAAGAAGAACAAGGTGCCGGCGACCAGGGCATGATGTTCGGTTATGCAACCGTTGAAACCGACAACTATATGCCGCTTGCCCTTGATATAGCCCACGCTTTATTAATTGAGCTTGCAGCCATCCGCCGCGAAAACAACGAGATCAAATACCTTCGCCCGGATGCAAAATCGCAGGTTACGCTTGAGTACAGTGACGACAACAAACCACAACGTATTGATGCCATCGTTATATCAACCCAGCACGATGATTTTGACGACGAACCGGCTATGCTTGCCAAAATCAGCGCCGACATCATCAGTATCCTGATTCCACGTGTTAAAGCTAAATACCCTAAATACGCCCACTTCTTTAACGATGATATTAAATACCACATTAACCCAACCGGTAAATTTGTTATCGGCGGGCCGCATGGCGATACCGGCTTAANCGGCCGCAAAATTATTGTGGATACCTACGGTGGTAAAGGTGCACATGGTGGCGGCGCTTTCTCTGGTAAAGA
>JGI24737J22298_10000059_pt1 | contig 33316 bp, 47 predicted proteins | sample KBSCornC3_FD_22298 | JGI IMG/M metagenome (IMG submission 22298) | reverse complement strand
TCCTGCATGCTATACACTGGGAAATCGATGTCCTTGCATACCTCACCTAATATCTCAGCCCGATTATTAGGAAATGTAGTTGAGTTGAGGTGGGAGAGGAAGGCAAAGCCAACGAAACCCAAGTATTTCTCTACTTCCCACTTTTCCCTAGATCCACCGTAAATAGCAGTATACGCACTCGTGGGTAGCCGTTCTCCCAAGATTATTGAGCCTGCACTGCTTCCGACGTACACTTTATCCTGCAGCAGCTTTGGCAATAGGTCAGAGAATCCTGACGTATCAAAAGTGCGCATTAGGTAGTCCATGTTGCCGCCGATACAAAAGATAACATCATGAGGTGCAATTCGTTCCTCAATTTCTTGCGGAGAAAGGGCAAGAAGGTTAATTAAGTCTATACCTCCCTTGAAATTGCTGGCTGCGTTATGCAAATTATCAATTGTCCAGTATTTATCTCCTGGATCAACGGCGTAGGCTTCGTTGATTACGGCAACAGAAATGTTTTCCTTAGGTTTATCGACAAGCTGGGCACAGGCGTCAACGGTATTTGAGGTTTGAAAGGCTTCGGAGCATAGGAGCAGCTTCATGGGTGCATTATAGCAAGGACCTGGCGATTAGCTTCACGGTATTCCTCACTGTGCCTATTGGGTTTTATTTTGGTATTTCCAGAACCGACCCTTACCTTCGGCGATCCATCCCAGTGCCTCGTCGACGCGTTGCCTCCGTCTTAGCGCTTCAAGCCAGACGATATAGTTCTTGCGGAACGACGCAGATTGGCTTTCAAAAACTTCTTTGGCAGTAGGGTTCGTCGAGAGTGCTTCCACGAATTATTCTGGAGTTTCTACCAGTTTACTGCCCGCTTAGCTCATGCCAACAAAAAAGCCTACACAAAGTGAGCTGTTTTGTTGGCTGGGCGTGAGCCCCGCACTTCGACTCCCAAATACCGGGATAATACCAGGGTCAAAAGCCCCCACAGCTCTTCGTGTGGATTCCACTCAGACTTTAGGAAATCTGATTTTTGCGGCTCGAACGAGCTTTGGCTTCATCTTCTTTTACGATACGACTTGCAGCTACCTTTTGCTGTAGTCTTTGAATATTTCGCGTAGTGTTATACGGCGGCAAGCCAAGCAGGTCTGGAAAATGATCTGCACGGGTGTAATGTTTTGTACCCCAGTCGGCTGCCTGTAGTATGAGCGGGATAAAGTCCATGCCAGAACTTGTCAACGTAAATACTTCTTTCCGCCGGTCGGAGGGATGAGGGCTTTTTTGCAAAATACCTTTTTCGACAAGATTCTTGAGGCGCGAAGAGAGTATATTACGAGCTATGTTTTCGTCTGACTGCAAAAATTCGTTAAATGTTTTTTTATTGGCAAAGACAATATCCCTAATGATCAAAAGCGACCACGTATCACCTATTATTTCTAAGGTATAACTGATGGGACAATGTGAGCGGGGTATAGAGTCTTTTTTCATTTCATAGTTGCCTTTGCTAATAAGGCCTAGTATAGTACATTTAGGTAGCAATATGCAACTTAAATAAAGAAATATGAGGAGTGTTTATGAGAAAGCGTGTAATTGCAGTTATTGGAGCAACGAGCGAAGTGGGATCGATCGTAGTCAGAGAGCTTGAGGCGAAAGGTGTTGCAGTACGACGCATTAGCCGTGCCGATGGCGTCAATATTGGTGATGCCACTGCACTCGTAAAGGCAATAACCGGTGTGGACGGCGCGTATGTCATGCTGCCTTTTGATATGGCAGCGCCTGATCTGCATGTCCGGGAAGCTGAATTGGCCAAAATGATAGCGAATGCACTCAAGCAAACAGGTGTTAGCCGAGTTGTTAGTTTAAGTACTGCCAGTGCGCATCTAAAAAATCATACTGGCTCAGGACGTGCCGGTGGTATTTTAGAAGAACATCTTGATGTCATCGGCATACCCGAACTGACACATCTACGTGCCGCATTCTTTATGGAAAATTTTGTAAAAGGTATGAACTTTGCCACACAAGCCGACACGGGAGTATATAGCTCGGCTTTTAATGCTGATAGACCAATTGCTATGGTCGCAGCTAAAGATATCGGCATAGTGGCCGCAGACATACTGAGTGGGACCGCATTCCATGAACCGCATGTCCGAGAGCTGCTCGGACCCAGGGACTATACGTTAAGAGAAGCCACTGCCATCCTGGCGGCTGCATATGGTAGCACTGCCGTAAAATACCAACAGGGTACCTACGAAGAAACCCGGGCTGCTATGTTGTCGCTGGGCGTGTCCGAAAGCTTTGCTGATGCAGTTGTTGAAACAGCCAAAAGCTTTAACCGAGGTGATACATGGTGGCAGGAAGCTCGATCACCGCAAAACACCACACCTACGACGCTTGAAGCATTTGCTCAAAAATTATATGGGAAGGATTGATATGCAATCTTACAAATGACAGAACACGCCCACATGAGTTTGAATTTCCCACCAGGCCTTAGTTAGATAAGTAGAATCTACTTGTGAGACTTTGAGTTCACGCCTCATCTCCTCCACACTCAAACATAGTAAAAACGCATACCGCTGGCATGCGTTTTTACTATTGGCTGGGATGGAGGGATTCGAACCCCCGAATGCGGGGTCGTAACTATAGATACGATTCGATCCCTTCTCCAGAAGAGAAGTTTACTTACTCACACATATTGTGTTAAGTGAGTTTAGTTGTAAACTGTGCGAGGTCTTTCGAACCTTATGACCTAATAGTAGCATAAGAGGTTACGTGTGTCAAATACTTTTTTGTTTTACCTTTAGGCTTCTATTATAGCACAGGTGTTGAGTACTTTGTAAACACTTCCCTTTTGTGTTTTTCGTTGACGTGACCATATATGTTAACTGTCGTTGATACACTAGAATGACCTGCGAGGTTTTGTACATCTTGCATAGGGGCACCATTATTTAAGAGATCAGATATTCGAGAGTGCCGCAGTGTATGAGGTGTTACACGTTTATCCAAGCCAGCTCTATTAGTAACGTCATGTACTATCTGCTCGACTCTTGATACGGTTATCCGAGAGTTTTGCCCCGATAGGAAGAGGGGTTTAAAACGGTCGGTACGGTCTTCTAAGTAAGTTTCAAGGTACGCCATAACACTTGGTGGGAAATAGGCTACACGGTGTTTCTCTTGGTTGCGCCTATCACCCTTCCCTTTTACCCATATCTCGTAAAGCCCGTCATCTGCGTAAGTAGCGTTTTCAATATCTGATCTATCCAGGTTTAGTATTTCAGATATGCGGCAACCAGTAGCGACTAATAGAGCAATTATAGCCCTGTCACGATCATTTGGTGCGTGTTTAATAAGCGCTTGCATTTCATCTGGCTCTAACCATGTCCTTTCTTCTGGTTTGCGCTTATTAAACTTAATCTTCGAGGGACTCATTACCCCTAGCCCTGCATCTTCTAAGTAACGTAACATCTTTCGAAAGCGTCCTAAGTCACTATTGATCGAAGAAGGCTTGTTGCCTTTTTGCTGCATATACCTCTTCCAGATAATTATATGGTCAAGACTTACTAGTTCTATTGGTATGTCACCAACAGACCGACTGAATGAAGCCATCATGCTGTCGTAATTTCTAAAGGTCTTTTCACTGCAATCCTCATTGTGCATATTGACCTGATACAATCGGTAAGCTTCGGATATTTTCATAATAGTATTAGACACATTCCTATTTAGCCATTGTGGCCTTACATCCCTCGTCTAACAACATGATTTAGTTCACTTACAGCGGACAGTAGCGTATAGTACTTTCGCTAAGTATTGATGCTAATAATTGACTTCTTTAACAGACATTTAACAACTACACTCCATCTCGTTTACAAAGCCATATAAACAGGCCTACAGGGTTTTTCCCTTTCATTGCCTGCTCAAGGTTATCCCATATCCTAGCCTCTGACAGCTTGTATGCCGCTTTGCACATAAATGGCCGTGACTTAATTGGAACACCTAACTTATCCACAAGTTTGTCGGCAATAACCTCAACTTGCTTACTACGCTCGTATCTACCAATGTCAATGACATTGTAATTGGGTTGTTTAACAACAACATTTACAATGTCATTGTTGTCATGTTTCATCTGTTTACCCTCACTTAATTTAAGCAACACAAAGCCATCCTGTTCGCTGACAGGCTTACGTGTTGGTGTTTAGCAGGGTTCGAACACAATCCTGCTAAACGTTGGTTGAGATTCTGAAAAATCTACTTGACAAGCAAAAACCTCAAACCGGTTTTTAGGCCAATTTGAGGTCTTTAGTCATGGTGACTCAGACCTCACACGAGGTCATGAGTTGATAACTGACAACTCCATAATAGCATCTCTAACGGATAAATACAAGGTGGGACGCTCCTTTAGGAATGTGTCTAATAAACCAAAGCTTTACGCCTGTTCAGGAACGCCCCATTGTGGCGTAAAGGGACAATAGTTTATTAGACAGTTTTAATAATATCATAGCCTTACAGATTGCTAGCAGGATATTAGTATCAGTTAATTAAATGCATGCTGGGCAACAACAATGAAAAGCACTGCGAATGCAACCGCTATGATAATACGGAACGGGTCTTTAATGGTTGCGCGTCCTAAAGTGTAGTCCATTGCCGTAAAACTAAGTACAAACCAGAATATGATCGTTAAAACAGTAGCCATGTTAATCCGCCAAACTTCCACTACATACCGTAGCGATAAATACTAATATAGCTGCAAGGGATGACCAGAACTCATTTAAGAACAGATGAGCAAGCATGTAGGCAAGCAATGCTAGCAGTATACCTATGAGTACTTTCATCAACATCATTTTGTTTCTTTCAACGGTGTGTTAGGTGTTTGATAAACAGCAGCCGTACCACCAAGCCAGGCAGCAAGTGACATAATCACAGCTACGATGTCACCATTAGTTACCTTACCGTCTGTAAGTAGTGGTGCGACAATGCCTATAAATCCAGCTAAGCCTACTAAAAACGAGGCTGCGGCTTTTCTATATGTTCCAAAGTTCTTCATATTACTTCTCCAATATCTGTTTAATCTCAGATAGCTTAGCTTGCGCTTCTGCATCTACATTTGTCTCAAGCTGACTAATAAGTGCTTGGGCCTTCTGTAAACCATCTGCACGAGCCGCGTTATCTTTTTCAAGCTGGTTGATATAAGCAACTAGCTTTTTGTGAGCGTCTGAATTACGCAGTGCGCTATATGTAACCATCCAGTTTGTGCCAATGTACTTCTTCTTGTCATCATCTGATGGCTGTGTTCTAAATAGATCTTCCCAAAATGCCCTAATAAAATTGTCGTCTACCATTAAATCGCCTCCTTTCAAGAGCCAAGGGGTAGTCTTGTCGTATAGTTCAGGTTTGTCATATAGAGATACATGTATATGCCCGTAATGCTGGTCTGCCCCGTTATATTTAGACCATTTACCGTCTTCCCATATCTGACCATCTACAATGACGTACCAAAGGCTTGCATCACGGTTTGCAATTATGAGGTCAGCTAAAACCCTCCCCGGTGTACCTAAGAGAGGTATAGTGATGTCGAGCGCCCGTACCACTCCATTTTCATCTGGATTGTGCTCGCTTTTGCCCTTTTGGTGGGCTGCATCCCCGATGGTTCCGTCAGATGCTTTATTACGCCCAGGATAGAGTTGATTTACCTCAGCAAGTAATGTTAGTAAACGTTTTGCTGTACGCCAATCTGCCATATTTACTCCTTTTCCTTATACGTGTAACTAAGATAGGTAAAGATTGCTAAAGCCATTAGCCCAAAGGGCACGCTAACCGTCACCCAAGCTCCAAGGTGAGTACTTGGTGGCGTCGTAATACGCGAGGCCAGCAGGACAATAAACGGTACGAATGTAGTTACGTAAATGGCAGGCCTAGCTAATGCGTAATACCGCGCCCTTGTCCATTCGTCCTTGGGTCTTCGCACCTCCCGCAACATCTGCGGTATAAGCGATGACTCTAGCAGCACACCAGTAGCCAAAAAGATGCAACCTAACAACGAAAAATAATTAACGTACATTTCTGTGGTCTCCTCCCGTTTGTATGTAAATGCGCATCGTAAACCCGTTTTTATCTAATAAAGCCTTATGCCTCTTAGCGATGCGGCTGGTATCTTCCAGCATGGCCTTACTCTCCTTATTAATGGCCTTAACTTTGTTGTCAGTCTCGGATGGGAAAAACAGCTTGCGGATAGTCTTCATCATGTCAGCGCCTTCCTTTAGCTATGAGGGTTTTGTCTTCGATACGTTCAAGTGTCTTGCCAACGTCGTTAAGCGGTTTTACGAGGTCGGTCTGGTAACGGTTGGCATCGTCAATACGCTTGTCTTTTTCGGTTAGAAGCATCTTAATGAGCGTCCAACAAAGCCCTATTAATATCGCTACGAGCGTCCAAGCCGGGCCATTAGCACCGAGCGACTTAAACAATTCATCCATTACTTATTAGCCTCACATGATTTCAATAAACGTTCGCACGGGACTAAAACCTGCCAGAATACATCTCCGGTATACTTTGTTTCTAAATTGCCTGATTCTGGGTTCACCTGTATCTCAAGGTTACGGCCGTCTTTGCCATCTATACCGTCTTTTCCATTCTTGCCATCGATTCCATCTCGCCCGGGCATACCAGGGAGAGTCACGATCTCGTGCTGGATGTCTTGCTTCGTTATTACAGTCGTAACACCATCTTTCCCGTCTTTGCCATGAAGAGGGCTCGGTAATTGCTGCTCTTGGTTAACGGGGATACTTTGTTTAACCTGCTGGTCTATATATTTTTCAAGAGAGGCATTATCTGCCCTGCGCGTAAAGAAGATCATAACCATGATAAGCAAGAGAGAAATAAACCATAGGATGGTGAACCTCCTCATAAGCTTTTTCTGATCTTTGTCCATAGCTAATACTCGGCGTCAATAAGTACCTGATAACCAGTGTTTGCTATCGTTACATCTAGTTTTATTCCAGTAGCGGTAAAGGAGTTGAACGAAGCTTCTAAGACGGGGGTACTACTCCCAGCAACGTAGTGCCTAACAACATGTGCACTACTATTACGTGATTTATCTCCACATGTAGACATACAGAATTGGTACGTAGCAGTTGCTTTACCTTCCGAGCGGTGGTTCTCACCATCCGTACCGGTACTTGATACCACCGTACAGATTAAGAAGTGGGGTGCGGAAGGTGTGCCCAGGTTAAATGTCTTACCGGTTCCAACTGAGCTTAAAGTGATAGGGCCTAATACATGTGCCATTATGCAGCCTCGTAACTTCCCCATATGTGCATTTCGTCACCTACTCCCCATGCAAACGGAGCTGAAGACAAAACATCAGTGTTCTGTGTATATATACTGTTTGCTGCGGAACAAACAATATATGCAGTTGTCGTACTGCTCATAATGACCGATCCTGGATACTGCCCTGCTGCGGCATCAATGAGAGAAGCTACTCCGATAATCTGGCTGGATGCTAAACCTGCATAGCTAACAGCTGTCACAGGGAGAGTGAATGTACTGCTACCAGATCCACCACCGAGTGGTGTACCGTCAGTGGACACGAGATGCATACGGAAAATAACCGTCTTACCGATCTGTATATATTTGCCAGTCTTTGTCCAATCCCCATCAGTGAACCGTCCAGATAATGTAGGTGTCCATGACTGCCAAGCACCTGCCACGTTAATCGATCCAACGTTTAATTGAGATGAGAATGTAGCATTACCAGAGAAAGTCTTAGCACCAGTGAACGTCTGCGTGCCAGCTAACATCCCTACTTTAGTTGCATCATGAACTCCCGTCGTAGAGTGCTCGGCCAATATGCCCTGTGCCATCTCATCACCCCAGGCGGCTGTGATTACAGGGGCAATAATGTCTCCGATCGAGTTACCGTTGTCTGTCCCCGCTTTCAAAGTGAGGTTAGTAATATTGGTACCTGAGACAATACCCTTCCAATCACACACAGTGCTGTTAACCACGTTGCTACTTGCATCTAATGAATAGGTTTGGAAGTGTACAGCTGTAGTGCTATCTTCCCAGCCGGTAAAAGCTGCCCCGCTTAATGTTGTCACTCCGGGCGCACGAGTGGCTGTAACGGTCGTTGCTACAGGTCGTGAACCATTGGTGGTTTTGGTAATCTTGTCTGATATACTCGCTGCCATATTAAATCCTTACGTTAAATCCTTTGTGCCAATGCGTACGAAACGAGCGATAATGTCCGAAAGCTGGTAGTTAACACCGGCCGTGGTGCTCCCAAGTTCCCAGGTGAACCACTGCACCTCTTCGTCAACCTCGATTACGATTGGTTCATTAGCTGGTGAATAGCTATCTGGTACTGTTGACTGGCTCCACATGGCTGTGCTCCATTGGTGCTCGCTCCACCCAACGAGAGAAGCAGACGAGCTGTACACCTCACTCCCTAGCGGTGCAAGGTCTTCGTCTTCGGTCTTACCAGCCACTGAGAAGGTTATTTGTCCTTCTGGACGCTGCAAGAAAGCTGTGATGTCAATAATCTTTGCCCACTCCATACCGTCTTCACTGAACTTGAGGAGGCCTGAGCTAGCACTCGTTGGGAATGCCTGACCGTTATCACTGGTTAGGAGTGAAGTAGTAAACTCGTATATTTTGTTTTCTGATAAAACACAGAAGTGGGTTGTACCGTTGTTATCGTTATAGAGCCACAACCAATCTGCCGCTATGTCCCATGGCTTCATCCACGCTCCCTCACGGTCAAGGTCGAGCACCCATATTTCGTTATTTTCCATGGAGCCAGAAGGAAGTGCCCAGTAGAGTTGCCCTTCGAAGCCAAGGCCGACGCATTTCTGCATAGCAGAGTTGTTGAGGTTCTTAATATCTGTCTGGATGGTATTAGATACACGGTCAGTAGAAAGGAGGTTCTGTAATTGAGGCTTGGTGCCAGTTGTCTTAAAGCCATCCCTGGATGGATACCAAAGCGAGTCATCGTAGAGAATTACGCCATCTGGAGATTCGGTCCCGTCTTGCCCATTATCTTCAATAACGTCAAAGAAGCTAATGACAGTTTCGCCAATAGTAGTACTGTTAGGGCTCATAAGGTAGCGCTTGCCACGGCCGTTAGTACCACGGCATAAGACAGTAATCTGGGCGTTACCTTTACCATCACGGAAAGGCATTACACGTACGGGAAACTCTTTTGATCCTTTGCCAATCTCAACATAGCCACCACCGTTAAACGGTGAGAAGTCGAGCACGAACTTACCAGTACCACCGAAACGTACGTAACGCGGCTGGTCTTTGTCTCCTACAAGGAATACCTGGCCGTTAATAACAGTGCCTCTAGAGACCTTTGGCCCCGCGGTAGAGTCAGATACAGGCGCGAGACGGGTTAAATCTTGGGCAAGCGAACCATCATCTTTAAAAGAAAGACCATTCACACCAGCGGATACCATGAACTCACTACCGGCGACAGTACCCATATAGACGTTGTAACTAACAGCCCCTGATACAGCAGGCCATGTGAGTGTCACGTAATCAGTTGCAGGGTTCCATACTTCCCTGACAGCTCCAACGGTTACTGATCCAGCAACAGATGCAACCGTTTCACCAACCGTGCTATTGGCCGTAATACGGTAGTAGATGGTGTAGGTAGTGCCGGCTAAGCCTGACTTAACGGCTGTAGGTGCGGAAGGAGTAGATAGCGCTACGAAGGGTACAACAGTAGGTGTGGTTATAACTGTGGGTATGTCGAAGTAAGAGAGGTTGTCTTCTCCGTTCATAACAAGCACTTTGTCGTCTATCTGGATGTAGTGCGTGGGAGCTGTGCTGTCGTAGTACTTACCGGCGACAGCTGTCCATGCCCCGCCGTCCTTACGCACATGGGGTATGCCAGATAATCCACCGGGTGTTGTCCCGGCAATTGATACTGTTGGAGATGTACCACCTGTTAAGCCTGTGCTATCTGCGGTCAACAAGGCGACATTAGTATTTGCTAGTGCGCCTTGGAATGTCACTGTAACGGCTGTAGTTGGTAAGGCGCCACCAGCGCATACGACATCACCGACAGCTAAGTTAGATAGGGCCTCGAGGGCTGATTGTACCGTTGCAGCAGATGCGTTGTATGCAATCCCGGCAGTAGTCTGTCCGGAGTAAGTAAGGGTAAAAGTACCACCTGTAGGTGATCCAGTAACTGAGATAGTCTGTACTTCATTAGTGGAGACTGCCTGCATACAAATTTCCCAATTCTCACTAGAACTGGTCGTCGTACGGACAAATTCAAACACCTCACCAAGAACGGTGCCTACTGGTTGTTCACCATATGGAGATAACGAAGGGCGTGGTTTTAATGTACCGTCTTGGTCAAGGACAACGTTTAACGAGTTTCTTAACCCATCCGTGGGGGTACGGCCATCGTCATACGCAGTGACAGTACCCTTTTGCCAATCTTTAAATGAAAGGCGCTCAATCTTCGGCTTGTTAAACTTAGTAGCAGTAATCATCGCCTATGTGACCTGTTGGGCTCCAGCTGGTGTATGCCGTTTCTATCTGGGCGTTGTTGTCTGTCTTCATGCGTTGCATCGAGGCGTTGGCTTCGTCTACAAGGTCAGCACGTAAGTCTTTGCGGGTAATGTCGTTACGGACGTAATCTGCGGCTACCATTAATACAAGCCAGTTAGGGTCATCTACGGGGATAGTGTCGTTACTCCTGGTCATAGTTTCGGGGTACAGGTAAACAGGGGCGGTAATAGCACCACCGAATAACGGGTTAGCTGAAGTAAAAGCTTTATTAAACCGGATCGTTTTGCCGATCTGAGCGACATAATTGCCCGAAGCATACTCTTTTAAGCGATCCGAACTAACAACATCAAAATCGGTATATTGTGTACTACCAGTACGCGTTATACGTATAGCGTCACCTTCTTGTTGGCTAAGCTTGCGGACTTCATCCCCAAGATCAAAAGTAGCGGTTGCAGTAATGTTGCCTAGTGAATATGCAGGATCATACAAAGAGTTCCAGTCAACACCTGGCTCACGAGCCCATTGACCGATATAGAAGTTAATACTGGCAACAAGGTTATTCCACTTCTTACTGCCAACACCAAAGGTTGGTAACTTGCCTGTTGCTGCCCTGAATGCTTGATTGACACATTCTGCTAGTTCCATTTTTCGCCTAACAAAAAAGCACGGCGATCGCAATTATCGCGATACGCTGCCGTGCTTTACTTGGTTGGCGTTGCTTCTCTACATTATAGCATTTATGCTTGCATTTTGCGAGTTGTGGTTAACTTGGCAAAAGCTGTACCTGGCTTCTGTGGCATACGTACTTTAGGGACACTGAACTTAGGTGATGAGATAGAACCTGTCCTGAAACTTGCCTGGCGTACTCTACCAACGCTAGGGATGATGCTCGATTTGACCTGCGCAGCAACATTAACCTTTACCACACGACCTTTGCTACTACCCTTTGCTCTACCCTTGCGTCCGCCTGATTTACGACCACCGCCTTTAGCTATGGCAAATCCTTTCCTAAACTTAGGGTATTTTACAAGGCCTGCATCATACAGTTTTTGGTCGTACTCGTTAAGCTTGTCTGCATACGTCTGACCATCTTTGTTGCTAGATATGAAGTCGAGGATTTGCTGTTTGCTTAGTGTGTATAAGTCACGGACGTCTTTATCGAAGGTTGAGCCTATTTCTAGCTTTTTTAGCTCCTTTTGGCGAGGGATGTCTTTAACCGGTGATATTTTGCCGTCTTTCTTATCTTGATCGTACTTCTCTTTTGCCTTTTTGTATTCAGCATCTGGAGAAGCAATAAGGTCTGTTTTGAGGCTGGTATTTTCATAACCCAGTTCCTTCTTTTTATTGTCTGAGTAGTTACGCAGACCATCTAGTTTTTGTTGGGTAATAGTACCCTGTGAGACAAGTTTCTCCTGGTTCTTCTTGGACAACTGTAGAATTGCATAGTCATCTTTGCTGAGAGAGTTCTTGTAGTTTTTGAGACGTTCCTTATTGCTGTCACTGATGCTTTTAACATCGGTAGACACCTTACCATCCCCAGGAGTATTTGTTTTGCCTGCGTCTGCGTTAGATTCTTTAGCAAAAGGTAAAAGCCTATTCTTCACAGGTGTACCGACAATAGGTACTTGCTGTAAGCCAAACCTTGATAAAGATGTGAGGTCGGTATAGTCGTTGGGATTCTTGCCCGCTACAACCTTGCCTTCTAGCCTTGAATCGTCCGTAGGGGTGTTCTTTCGTTGTATGGCTTCAGAAACAGCGCCCACGCCTTGAGCAGCAACGCCAACAGCAGGGCCGCCAGCCGCTCCAACTGCCATAGTTGTGCGTCTATCTGGGGGCAAGTATTTGCTACCAACGGGGTTAAGGCTCTGGTATATGTCAAATACAATGCCTGCACCACCGACATTTTGGAACGCTGCTAAAGCGATCTTGCCTTTGTTCTCTTCTTCTGGGCGACCAGCAATCTTTCGTTTTGCTTCATATAGCGCATAACCTAATGGGAGAGCCGCTAACAGACGCGCCAAAGGCTGGAGATTGCCTTTCGCCGCTGGCTTCAAGACTTCGTTACTCATGAATTTACCCTGGGCGTATGAGAATGTCCTAAATTGGCTTACCAATTTACCGAGCGGTGTATCAGTCCATCCAGGTAGATCTTGAGGATCAACCTTAAACTGGGTTTTCTCTACTACTTTGCGAGCAACTTGTATCTGTTGATCTGGTGTCAGTTGGCGGCCGATGTCGCCTGTTACACCTAATCTACGCAATGTCTTCACGTCACCAATTTGCGCGAGCCGGGTGCCATAGTCACGACCTGCTGTAGCAGCAATTGATCGATTCAACTTTTCAACAGTACCGAATAATGGAGCAGTTATCTTATCTACTACCTTACCCGCCGCTCGTTGCCCGAAGCTTGCAAAACCGGATTGAGTACGGATGTCGTTTAATACTGCGTCCGCGATAACCCCCGTATCTTCTACAAATGAACGTGTCTTAGGGTCTAGTTGCTTAAGAGCAGACGCCATGGTACGCATATGGCCCGTAACGATTCCTGTGTTAACATTCTGTGAAACGTTTGTAAGCGCGCCTAAACCAAGACGGGTTGTAGTCACATACCGGCGTATGTTTTGAGATGTCTTGCTCGCTGTGGGGTTGTACTGCTTTGCCCCGACAGCAACGTCATAGGCGTTCTTCGCAGCTTCTGTGTCGCCACCTTCCAAAGCAATCTTTCTAATAAGATCGAGGGCTTTCTCATCTTTAGCCCCGAATGTTTCTGTGTGTGCAATTCGTTTACCTGAACCAGATAAGTAGCTAATTAGACTGTTCGGAGTTTTGTCGTACATAGGCAAGTCTACTAGGCGTGAGGCCTCTAGGTTACCGAACTGACGGTTGCGAGACGTATCACGGGCATAACCTAATAGCTGTATGGCATCTTGCTGTGTCGCTGCTTGCCCACTGCTCACCAAGTGGTTTATGGCCTGGTTGTATGTGTTCTTATCTTTAAACACTCTGTCATAGTCAATAAAGTGTGGATAATATGTCGGGCCGAGGTCACCTACATCTAACCCAGCATTAACCGCTCTCTGGCGTATTTCGGGGTGCACTGCTTGCCATTCGCTCACAGCCTGGGCGATCTTAGGACTGTTTGGTTGCGCTTGCCCTTGAGTAGCATCTACAAAGTTTTCGAAATCTTTACCTTTAAGTGACCTGACTGTTGGTATACGCTTTTGTACATCTGCTAAGAATAGCTCTTGAGTATCTCGGCCCTTTTGTAACATGCCCCCGAGTTCCTGCCCGCTTGGTCCCTGACGCTCGATAACTGAGCGTGTCGAACGGAAGGCTTTGGATAAGTCACTTTCTTTACGGGTCCCAACGGTCGGAAGTTCCGCTTGGATGGATCCTGCATCTCTTCCCTTTATTTGTGGCTGGTTCTCAGGTAAAAGCGGGTTCTGTTGAAAGGTTGCTTGTTCTGCGTCTGGGGCTAACTCCCTGGTAGGAGGTTTAATATTTGCCTCAGCCCTAGCAGGTATCTTAGCAAACCCTTTTTCCCCTAACCCCTTGTTGAAGTCACGGGCAGTGTTAGCGGCCGCTTTAGAAACAACAGGTATAACTGGCGCCACAGCTCCTGCTGCACCGCCTACGATACCACCAGTGCCAGCCCCTATAGCCACATTCTTTAATGTCTCCCCAGGGGTTGACTCGTTTTGCATAGAACTGGAGAGGCCATAGGCGCCACCAAGTGCGGCGCCACCCTTAGCGCCTGCCATAGCGCCGGTCGCAACTTTAGAGCCTAGGGTAAGCCCACTCTTCGCAGCCTGGGCTGCTTTACCAATAGGTACGACAGAGGCTAAGTTTAACGCATCCTCTGCTAGCTGACCTGCTTGTTGACGAGCTGATCCAGTATAAGGGTTGTGGCTTTGTAGCAAAGTACCTACGTGACCTTCTGTGCCAACCATAGGCTGTATGACGTTATTGTCCACAAAGCGCGTTACAGGGTTCTTGAGCGGCTGCACGATAGGCAAGTTCTTGACGGTATCGTAGACAGATGGTGCACGCTGGAACACACGTCCAGCAGCAGCTATGGGAGTTCGTTGCTGTATGTTACGTGATATTTGTGTTGCCTGTTGTACGACGGATTGGTTGTTGGTAGGAGTTCGCTGCTGGAATGTCCGGTTGTTGTCTAGCGGGTTAAAGTGGTCGTATGCCCTACTAGCGAAGTCGGCAACATCGTGTTCCCTGTCTTTTATCCACTTAAGTAGATTAGCCATGTGCTATACCATCTGGTTCTGTTGCTGTTTCTTACCTAGTAAGATGTTTAAGAACGGACTAACCGTATCTGTATATGCAGAGTTGTTTTCTACGCTCGGGCCTGTGCCTTGATCGTATGTATACTGAGAAAGTTCAGGAGCCGCATACGTTGGAGCATTCACGCTTATTGGATTGGCATATTGTCGGCCTAGCTCGGTAATCTGTGACTGGGCGTTGTTAGCTTGGTTAATGTAATCCTGGGCTGCTGCGAGGGCCTGAGCAGAGTTACCACCTTGTGCTGCTCGCTTCTGAGCCTGGAGTTGTGCGAGCGTACTTAATAGGCTAGCTCGTTTCGTAGCAATGTCTGATCCTAGCGCGTTAGTTTGTTGGTATTTCTGTGTGTCTAAGTCTGCACGGCTACCATCCCAGTTACGGTTAAAGTCACCGTAGTTCGTGTCCAGGGCTTGCATGTTCTTACCGAAAGTATCTGCTACCGTACGTAGTTGCTGTGTACCTTGTAGCGCTGCACCATATGGAGCAACGATCTGTGCAGCACTTGAGTTACCAGCACCATGTTGACCTAGTAATCGTTGTAGGGCGTTAGCATTGCGTCCGACAGAGGCATTAATGCCGTTACGAGTGTTTACATTATCTTGGGTAGACTGTGTTTTAGAAGTGTTGTAGTTGCGATCTGCTACGGCCTTACTACCAAGTAGTTTGTTGAGGTTAGAGTTATAGCCGTTATTGATGTTCTCTTGACCGATAGTGTTTTGTCTATCAAGTAAACCAAGTGAAAAGTTTGCGTTGTTAATGCCTTGGTCAAAGTTAGCTAAGTCAGCAGCGTTTACGTTTTGTGGGCCGCCACCTCCACCACCGCCACCTGCTCCACCACCGCCCCTATAAGGGTTGGCTGGAGGGGGCAGGTTTGGATTTCCACCACCAGCGCTTTTTACCTGTGGTGCCGGTTGAGTATTCTGTGCGCTTAGACCATATGGGTTAGAGAACACCACTTGATTACTGCTTGAACCTTGGAAGCTGTTACCAGCGTTCTTTACTTGTGAAAGCTTATCTTGTACCGCATCGACGGGCGTCCATGTTGCAGGGTTATACCATGCCATCTTTAACTCCTAGAAAATAAAAAAGAACTATTTATATAAATAGCCTCTTCTCGTTTGTCGGACTTGTATGCCGTGATCGACGCGCGTTGTATTGCTTATATCTAAGAGTTGTAGCTATAGCCCTTACAGTTGATGCCGACCTGTATGCGGTTGTCTAGCTGGTTGTGCTAATGCTAATTATAGCATATTTAGTAATAATGATCTACGCCTTCGTGGTGGGAGCAAGCGCCCCTCCCTACAGAATCGCTAGAGGTTCCATCATTACATAAAGCCCCATGTGTTTGTGGGGTCAAAGTTGGTTTGAGTGTAGCAAAGTGTTCGACTATATAATAGACATCACTTTGGGTTGACTTGCACACCGCTATACCAGTGAGTGTGTAGTCTGTAGTTAATATTGTATTCCTATGATCGGTACTTCCCATCCAGTTATCTACAATGCCTTTAGCGGATGCCAGGGGTGTGGATTCAAGATTCTCTGAAGCATATCCAGCCGTAGGTAAACTATCAAATATGTAGGTATACCCTTGTTTCTTAGTGTTTGGGTTCACATGTTCGAAATAACCATCCTTAACCATATCGTCACATTTTAACTGCGATGACACCTGCAACTCACTTGATGAAGCTAAGGGAGCTAGTGAAGCCTCTCTACGCTTTTCGTTGATAGCCTTGATGATCTGGTCAGAAGTTGGTGGAGCCTGTGCTACTGTCGTAGCAGCGCTCTTAGAATCATTTTTAGATGAAGAACTTTTGTTAGAGTGGTAGAATACTGCCCCTGCAATTATGGCGATAACTACTATAAGTGAGAGAGACCCTACAAGACTCCAATCCTTTTTCATACCATATATTTATCATACTATTGTAAAAAAGTCAATAGGTGTTATACTTCGCTTATGAAGGAAGACCAGCGGATTAAGTTATACGCAATAGGTATAATCGCTTTAATCATGTGGTTTGTATTTTTCCATACTGAAACACAGAAATGGAACGGAACAGGTGAAGTAAGTTTGTTTCCCGATAGTGAGAGCACAAAGAATTATCGACTTAGTGCAGACATGGACATCGAGGAGAAAAGACATGGTTGGTTCCATTCAGAATATATATACACGGTTAAGACAACGACCTGGCCCAACGGGGGATATTCGACATTTACGAATTGCATTATCCATGAGGATCGCAATCAAAGTTGCGATACGGATGATGGTAAACAGTATACAGTTGAAGTGATCCGCTGGCCCGATATGCCAGAGGATGAAAATAGTCCTAACTGGGCTAATTAAATCATTGGGCTGCTATATTATGTCGTAATCCGTTCCATTCCACTGCACGGTCAGAGATGCATAATGAGTTGATCTAGGCCTGATAATGGTACTTCAACACGTAGCTTTCTAACTTGCTGGTGTCAGCAGCATTTGCGAGTTGCGTACTAATAACGATGTCAACCGCCGCCGTTGTGTCAACCGCCGATGTGACCTGGCTAGTGGTAGATTGTCCGTAGGTTGGTTGGTTGCCCGCATTTGTGCCAGCAATCTGAGAGGTCTGAGAGTTGCGGTTATAAATACATGTCATTGTATGTAGGCGCGCATTGCTAGTAAGTGGGCTGTTAAGGTACAGCGTGCCCGCCACCCCGCCAAACCTAACCATATTTGTTTTCGAGTTGGCATTATTTGTACATGACCAGTTCGTAGTTAGCTCAATATAACCGTTCGGCCCGAGGGCACCTGCAGGTATAGTTAGCGTGACCAAAACATGTTCCAACGTATCGCCTGTGTGCGACCATCCAGTACCATTACTAAGCACCTTAAGGCCGTCATTAACACCAGCCTTGAGGGCTAGTGCGTCGAATACTGCATTCTGCGATGGCGCGATTGTAGTTGTACCATCGTTAATAGCATCGGCTACCTTGGCGTTTATGGCTGCCAGTTGCGCGGTAGAAACAGGTTTGCTGGCATCGCTAGTATTATCAACGTTGCTGAGCCCGACATCAGATTTAGATATACCAGCTGCACCCGCAACAAATGTTGCTCTACCTGTAGTCTCGTCGATAGTTAGACCAAATGTTGGCGCCGCGGAATCACTAATGTAGCCCTTGCCGCTCCGGTAGTTTACAGGGATGTTTGTTTTAGTTGTAGCAGTCCCGATGCTAGCACCTGCGTTAATACGGCCATCACGGTCTACGAAGTAACCAATTGTTGAACCCGTAATGGTTGTCGACTGGGCATTGATGTTACCCCCTTCAAAGGCGTCAAAGGCTATAGCACAGTTCATAGCCGAGCTACCACGTGCGTTAATAGTTGAAGCGCGCTCTGAATGGAAGCCGTGGTTGGTGGCACTATTCGCTGCCGAATTACGGGCCTGGATGTCTGATTTCTCTATAGCGTAGTAACCATGGTTAGTACATGAGTTAGCGTGTGATGAGTCAGCATTCAGAGTAGACCCAGCCCAGGACTGGAAACCTATACCACAATTGTCAGCGACAGCATTATTAGCGTTAATGACGGAGGCGTCTGTCGCGTTATAGCCTATCGTACAGTTTGTAGCGGTAGTATCTAGCGCGTTAATCGTAGACCCGTATTGAGCCTTGAATCCTTCGCCCGAGTTGTCTACTGGGACCGCCCATGCATCAATGCTTGAGCCCTGGAAAGCACCGATAGCGCGTGTCGTACAACTCAGCGCGATGCCGTTTTGCATGCTCACGCTTGATACGTTGCTAGCATTTACACCGATAGCACTACCAGATACGTCCACTTCTGAGGCGTCGACATGGCTGCCGTAAGAGGCTAGTATGCCATAGCCGGTACAATCCTTAGCACTATCACCTGACCAGACGTTAGCGTGGTTACGGGCATTGATACGGGCGTTGTGAAGAGCGTGGTACCCACGAACAGAACGGGCCACGTTGGTTTCGCGCATGTTAGCAAACGAGCCGTCGCGACAGGTAATGGCGTAACCATTAATTGTGTCATGCACCTGGCTCTGATAGAAATCGCCATGTGAAGCCCATATGACGTAAATACCATAGTCACCTTTTGAGTGATGCAGAATAGAGCGGGCAAGATTAGCTTTTGACCCGAATCCAACGTGAACGGCTCGTCCAGTGGCATATGAGAAGTCAACACCAGTTACAGTGCCTCCACCCCCACCGGCACCTCCTTGTGTAAGGCCAGGCATATAGCACGTAGCCGCCGATCCATACAATACCTTGAGGCCGTTGCGAGGACGCTTAACACCAGCACCGGGCCTGAACAGGACACTTGAGTTATGTATAACAGCAACACCATCTTTCGGTGAAGCCGCATAACCATCGCCTTGATCTGGGAAGGCGAATAACACACCTATGATTGGGAGCGCTGCGTTATCTGTACCTCCGAATATAGGTGTGAGGTTGTCGCTATTAACAAGGCCCAGTGGCTGCAAGAGCGTAGTTATAGCGGATGCATCTACTGGGACCTCAGCATCAACACTTGTAATAGTGATCCACGACAGGTCTATGCTACGCGCAAAGACTTGTTCTGCCATGGTGAAGCCACTCTGTATCTGTATGGCCGCCCTAAACCCGTCTTTTTTGTAAAGTGACTTCTTCCGGGATAAGGCTGTAATAGCATCATTTACGGTTGCGTAGTTACCACTCGTACCTACCGTTACGGTAAAGTCTGTGCTGCTAAAGAGTAGGGCTAACTGGGTGTCTGTATAAGTAGTGTCTACTGGGCCGCGCTGTGCCACGGTTCCGGTTGCTGTAATCTGCTGTGCGCCAGTCGTACCATTAAGAGTAATCGCGGAATCGCTAACAACGCCGGTAAGTTCGAAAATCTCAGCCATTACTCATTCCCGACATTCCGGTTAGTTGGGGTACCCGTAACAGTGAATTTCCCAGTCAGAGAGGGCGGTTCTGCGTGCCCGGAAGCGTCTTCCACAATAACGTCGTAGAAGTATTTTCCAGGTTCAACATAGGTGTCTGCATCGTTTAGTGTCCATGCAGTAATACCGCCAGCAGCGTCAGTGTGGGAGGTTATTGTTTTCTTAATTGTTGCGTTTGTATCTGTATTGTCTGAATCGTAGTCGTTAGGCTTTACTGTGAAGTACACCGTGCAACCTGTTAAAGGTACCGCTGCACCTGCTGTGTCGGTGTGGTTGTAGGTAAAGTCGTATGTCCTACCTCTAAATATTGTGATGTTGTTTGCCATTTATTCATTCCATCTCTATATCCCATAACCACGGCGAAGATGGTTAACTATTAGATTTCGACTGCCTTTACGTCTTCACGCTTTCCGGTGAATCTTTCATAACCGGAGTCTTCGTAAAGGGTATCTAGCCAATCTCTACTTATTTGTTTTATGGTGCTCTTGAGGGCTGTCCGCTGCTCTAAGTCACCAGTAAGGTCACACATCTGCATTAAACGCCCGACGAGGTTATCTAACTCTTGGTGTGACACACATACTGCGTAATACTTCTCTCCTGGGTTGCCGGAAGGGGCGTGGATTAAAGGTTTGTACTGTCTTTGAACTGGGTCTGTTACATTCATACTTAACTTCTTTCTCAACTTAACTTCGCCGCAGATAGGGATATAGATTGTTAAAGTTCCGGGCAGTTTCATTTCATGCCCAGGAAAAGTTCGCTCGTAGTTGTACTAGGCTTCGCGTGCCCAGACACCTAAGTGTTTCTGCACAAACCAGGCGGCAGCAGACGTAACGCCGGAACCGATCACGGTCATCTCGTCGCCGACTCGTGCGGTTGCCTTGGTGTTCTGCGCGGCCTTATTAACCGCAGCGGTAAAGCCTGCTCCACTAATGCCATCAGCGGCAACTGGGGCTAGCTTGACGAGAACTGTGCCGTTCGCACCAGTTCCTACCGGCCCGTTTGCTACTGCGGCACCACCATTACGTACAGTAAAGGCGGCTCCAACTGTAGCGGCAGCCGAGGTAGGAAGAGTCACCGTAATGCCATCAGCAATTACGTTCTGCACAATGCCTGCATCAGCGGCAACCAACGACTTGTTTTCCGTGACGTTAACTGCTCGACGTCCATCGGGCAAGTTATAAAGAGTTGTTGGGTTAGCCATTATTTCTCACTTTCCTTCTTGTTAGATGTTGCATCTTTACTATCTTTTGTTGGTTCAGCGGTAGTGTTGACGCCACTAGCGACTTCTAAGTCACCGCTGTTGTCAGTACCACGCTCATCAACCTTTTGTTTTGCTGTTTCTTTAGCGTGTTCCTGGCTATCTTCGGTAGCTGGCTCTACGCGTGCCTTATCCTTATCAGCTGCTGCTTCCAAGGCATTGATGCGGGCGCGTAGACCCTTAAGCTCGTCATCTTTGGCCTCTAGGCCACGTTCTGGTTGTTTGGCGTGGTCTACACTTGGTAGGTCCAGGCCGACTTCCTTTACGTCACCCTCTTTTACGTCGCGTACCCATTCAAAACCTGCACGTACATAGCCACGAGCTTGTGCATCACCGGTAATTGGATCGGTTAGCGCAATTATCTCTTCGCCAGTCGCAGGATGACGGTATACACCACCACTTAGCTCTTGACTTGTTCCACCGACTTGACCGGTGTTGCCAGATACTTCTGGCATTTTTGCCACCCCTTGTTTGGGGCGGGCTAGTGTTCCTTCTGCCATATTAGAATCCCTTCTTGTTTAACTAGGCGATTTTGTGATAACGAACTTTGATACCACTGTTAGCAGTGATGAAGCAGTCGTAGTAACGACGGCCGAAACCGACCATACCGTCAATACCGAAGGAGTCGCCATCCATGGTCTTGATCTTGTTGAACTTGGTCGGTGCAATAAGCACGTCTTTAGCCAACATCAAGAAACCGAAGTTAGTGGGCAGGTAAGAGGTTGGAACAGTGTAGATGTCCATACCCATTACGGTTCCAAGCTTGCCGCTCGCCTTATCGGCAGTTGTTTTGTCACAAGCTGCTTTAAAGGTGGTGTCAAGCCATAGGTAAGCTTCGACTGTTGGTGTCACGTAGACAGCAATGTTTCCTAGCTTAACTTTTGCCTCTTGGAGCGCAGCGCGCTGGTCAAGGATTTTTGCAAAGGTGTTGCTTGAACTTAAAGCTGCGGTAGCACCCTGTGAGTTAGCGACAGCATATGCACCGGCGATTGCCAGGCGATATGTGTCAACAGTAGGTACAGATACTTCGCGTACCTGGCGCTTGACGGCTGCGTCAATAGCTGGAACCATTTTTGCGTCTTCGCGGTTACCACGGTCGATAGAGATTGCGAATGATTTGTCCTGTGACAGAACGAATGTCTGTACAGAGTTACCGATCTCAACTAGTTGACCGTAGCGCATCGTTCCGCTACGTTGGTAGTCGTTTTCGGTAACAACTTCCATGCTGTAGATAGTTACAGCGTTGTTACCGTTGCTAAACTCCAGCTCTACACCGTTGTTGATTACATCTTTAGTTACTGATTCCAGAAAGACACGTTCGTCGATCTTGTTTAGGACATCAGTAGCGTAGTTTTGGCTATATGCCATTGGTAAGTCCTCGCTTGTTTAATGCGGCTACTTATCCCAAAGCTCCATTAGAGGTGATTTGTTTGATGGTCTAGGAGATGCGCTAGACTGTGGGGCTGCACTTGCAACCATATGTTCTGCTGCCTTCTGACCCTTAATCTGTCCTTGTATGGCGCTTTGTTCGTAAGCGTCCGCTATTGGTTTAAATAGCTTGTAAGGCGATATATGGGTGCCAATTATCTGGTTGGTGTACGGATCACGGATAAGGTTAGCTTCCAAGAGTTCAGCAGCTTGCGCTGCGATTTCAGGAACAAACTCTTCCTTATTGTCTGGGTTGAATATGGGGAAGTCTTGCATAATGCTCGACGATTCCTCTTCCAACTGCATTTGTGCTTCGGCTACCGAGTCGTTGTAATCACGAATCTGCAGCCTCTGCTCTAGTGCGGTGACCTTTGCATCAGTCTCAGATAGCCCTTCCTCGACAAGCTCATCAATGGTTTGCGGTTTGTAAACCTCGGCATTGACACGTTCGAGTTCTTCCTTTAGCGCTTTCTTTTCAGAAACGAGCTGCCGGATGCGGGCATTGGCGTCCCTCTTCGCTTGCGGCTGTTCATCGGTCTCCGTTTCCTGATCTGTCTCTTCGGGTGGTTGTTCCTCCTCGATAGACTTATCGTCCGTTTCTGCCTCTGGGTTAGGTACTTCTTCTTTTTGGTCGTCCCATAGTTCCGAAGTACTATCAGCTACTTCAGGGGTATTGTTTTCAGCTGTTGACGGAGCAGCAGTGGTAGTCTCCTGCGTTTCTACCAGTTGTGTATTTACGTCGTTGGCGTTGTCATCTGCCATAATGTCTCCTCTTTTTTACGTCTCTTCGTGGACGCTCCGCGAATTCTGAGATGAATTCTGTGCTACCCCGGGAAGGCTGGAGCAGCACACAAGCCACCTAGCTATCTATGTGTTGCTGTTTAAGCCCCTCCAGGTAATCCAATTCGGTTAACAGATTCGCCTTAGTCTGTTTGTTGGCAAGTACCTGCAATTGGTGCTTTTCGGGGGTATCTGCAACATCTACGTCGATTGAATTTAGTGAGTCGTAAAATCTAATGCGTTCCTCCCAGCGCTTGATTAACTCGGTAAGCAGCTCCCGGCCGGCTTGAGCCTTAGCTTTTTCGGAAGTTTCCTCACGCTTCTGCTCTTCTGGTACGGTTACTTCGTAGTGAGTACCGTCGTTTGGGTATAGGTTGTCGTCCATTACATGCTCTCCTGTAATACTTGGATGATTTCTTCTTCACTCATGCCCTGTTGCTCCATGGCTAGGGCTTGCTGTATACGGCTCGGATCAAAACCCAAGGTGGACAGTTGATTAGCAAACTCTTCGTCATCGCTTAGGTCAGGCGGCATACCAGATGCTTCATTAAGCATTTCGTCTGTAGCGAACTCTGGTTCCTCAATTTCTGGCTGTACTTCACCCTCAATAGGCTCTTGTGGAGGTTCCTGAACCCCTCCGGGTGGTAACTGCGGTTGCATAGCTGCTTGAGCCTGTGCCTGTTGTGCCATGGCCTGCTGGCCTTGTACATGCATCTGTGCCATAGCCATCTGCTGCTCCTGTTCCATCCTCTGCTTGAACTCTTCTTCGTCAACAGATAGTTCTTCGGGGTCTTCCACGCCGGATGACGAGACAATGGTGTTCCAAACGGAAACGATCTTGTCTTTAGGTACGATTGCCTGGAGCGTAGGGGACTTGTCGTAGCGCTCCAGTAGGCCATCCATTGCGTCTAGCTGGCGTTGGTCGTCCTTCATATTTGATGTGCTGGCGTCTACCTCGAACTTGAGTGCTTCGGTAGCTGTATCCCAATCCATACGAATTTTGTTGTCTTTGCTTAGTAGGCTGTCATCAAAGTTGGAGAGTTTACGGAGCTTCGACGCAGTTGCATTGTCGAGCTGGATCTCCTCTATACCGGTGCGCTCAGCAAAGTAGAGGTTAATGGCTGTCTCACTCCAGGCTGCAAAAAAGGTTTCAAATTGTTTACGGACGTGATTATCATCGACAGATACGTTGGCAGCCACTTGTTTGACGCCTGAGTCGGTCTTACTAAAGCCGGGATTGCCAATATCCGAACTGATAGATGTGTCAGGGCTGGAGGCGAGATTAAGAAGCTGTGACTTCATGAGCCCGTAAATCTCGGGGTACTGGGTAATAGCGGTAGAGTCGCGCTTGAGCACTTCCCAGGTAGCGTTTGGGTCTGTACCAACGTCGATAATCGCGTTAGGGATAAGCTTGGCCTGGGTCTTATTCCAAGCACCACGCTTAATCGTAGGAGGGGCAAGCATTAAGGCACGCTCGAACTGGTACATCTGCATGTCAGAGTCTAGTAGGTTCTGTAATGGCGCTAATTGTTCAATCAGCCCCCAGCCGACAGGGTTGTACCCATCAATGTCTGCATACATTGTGTCTAGCGGGGTAAGTCCCCGCGGGTCTTTATTAGCTTTTACACGCACGATCTTTTTGCTAGCTGGATGAAAGGAGAAGAAGTCAGCTCCAATACCGTCTTGGAAGGCATGGATAATCTCAATTCCGCCTTTATCTGCGTTTTTCTTATCCTTCTCCGTGCGGGACATCTGCTCTTCAGATTTAGCGGTTACTTTGTCCCTAATGTTTGCAAGTTCTTTCAGGTCCCATGGTGATTCATACTTTTCACCGCGTGCTTGAGCTTGCTTCATGAGCCACTTTTGTTTGTAGATCTCTGCGTCTATATCCCTGGGCTGATACCATGCACTCAGGAATTTAAAATTGCTGTCGAGGGAAGAGAGTTTACCAGACTGATAGAGTACATTTTTAACAAACGGCAAGGTCATATCGGTACCGAAGTACGTACCACGCCGTATAAAGGGGGTATATGCGGTACAGGAACCGTACATGAGGGTGTTCTTAACTGCTAGCCAACACTTTTGTAGCAATGCGTATTGCATGTTGGCATTAGGGATAATGCGGTTAAGGTAGATAAAGCTAGCTATAATACTAAGCCAGTCGTTAGTATCAGAGACAACCTTACCTGTAGGTAGTTGTTGGATGACACGCCGTGGTGTCTTTTGGATGATAGAAGAAGCGGTACCGTCCGTTACCTTCGGGTACTCTTTTGCTATACCTGCGTGAGGTTTGTTGCGTGCAATGCGCTCAAATTCGTTAAGAGGGTCAAAGAATCCCTGCATATACGACTTAGAGTCTTCGTATGCGTCGAATAGGTTGTTCTTATCGAGATATTGGAATGCCAAGAAAACACGTGCCCGTTTCTGCCATCGTGCCGTGTTTTACTTGGTTGCGATTTGCTTGTTTGTATTATACCACTAATGGTTTTATTTGTCTAAGTGCTCGTTGTGAGTTACCCAAATCTCACCTCAAAGGCTTTATCGGCATTGGTTATTACCGCCTGGTTGGCATTAACTTTCATACCGGGAGTCTGTAATAACCCTATGCCTTCACTTTGTAGCCCGGCTACGTCAAGGTATCTCACCCCTTCTGTTCCGGTTATTTGCCCACCTACAATCTTGGCGCCGCGGACAATTCCAATGTGTTTACCGAGTAAACGCTCGATCAGGTATATGCGTAATTTAATGGGCAACACCATCACACACCTTCCCTTCGTACAAAGAGTGCCGATTTAAACAGATCCTCAGTGGTCTTTATCTCCTCCCATTCGCCCTTTTTTGGGCGATGAGTAATAAAGATGCGTGGTGGATCAGTAATCGTACAATCCTTCATGTTGTAGTAGGGTTCATGCCCTACTTTTCTAGAGTGATGATGCTCTTTTGAGCTGCAGTAAGGTTGTTGTTTCTTACAACCCGTATCATAGAAATGGGTGATAGGTTCATAGAACCAGCCCAGATCGGTGTCAAATCTGAGTTGCCAGTCCTTCATTAAGTGTGAAGGGGTATAGCCTAATACTATCTGGTCGCTAGTCATGACATCACCTTCGGCTTAGTTGCATACATAAAGAACGGGCCTAAACCGCCAGGTAAGTAACTGTGCATACCATACTTACGCTTCCATACAAAGTACAGCCAACGTCTCCCAGCATCCATTGTTCTAACGGGGTACCATGCGAACCATCTGTATTCTGGTGCTATGGGGTCTGCGAATGTGCATGTTATTTTAGTCATCGTTTGGCCTTTCTTTGCCTACCCACTCAAAACGTAGCCGAAAAAGCCACAGGTCAATAAGCAAGACGAATTCGTATTTTGATACATAGGTTTTGTATGTCGGTCGCTCGGCAAAGTCTAGGGTCGAGTAGTGAGGGATCGTCTTTTGTTCGTAAGGTCGTCGCCTAAAGCTAATAATCGAGGGCTCAAACCAATCTACAGACTGCTTAAATAGGGAGCGAAAACGTAGCATGCTCTTCATTACTCTATACCCGCAGCTTTCTTAGCAGCACTGTCGATTGTACTACGAGAGTATTTACTTTTGAGCTGGGGCAATTCTAAGTTAAACCTTTCATACCATTCCTGGCCGGTCATGAGCACTACTTCGGGCATATCTAATACCGCCAATGTATCTACGCCATTCGTTAGCACCAGTTTATCGTCGACCCTGACCGCATGGGTGTACACGACGGGAGGTTTAACATTTAGAGAATGGACGTTGTCAACGACTGGTATGTGCTCAGTAGCATCCTCAACCAGAACTATGTCGCCACGATTAAACCATCCGGCCTCTATGAAGGCTTGTTTGATCTTCTCAATTGCCTTACGTGGTACTTTTATTACTGGAACAGCGCCATAATATGCGACTACATGGCAGTACACATCTATAATGCCTGGCAGTTCTTTATCTAAATCTTCGCACATTTGTAATAACTCCTTTTTGATGCCTCGTTTGCACAAGCGCGACAACGTCGGTTGACACGTCCCCCATAAACATATGTTAGGGTATTGTCTTGGCTATATGGATGTCCATGTCGGCAGGCAGCTCTGCGCCTACGTTCAGCGTTAACAGCGGTTGTAACAGGCTCTAGATGGTCTGGATTGATACAGGGGGGTGTTCTACATAGATGGTCGAGCTCTAATCCAATGGGTATACCACCTACCATCGACTCGTAAACAACACGATGGGCAAGTTTACTGCCTAAGCGCCCATAGCCACCTTTATCTATATATCCGGCCCATAACCAACAGTCACTCATACAATCTCCGTCCACCGCTTAATAACAAAATAAGAGCCATCCACATTATGGCGTGGGTATTCGATGGTAAACGCTGGCAACATCGTGGGGTCTTCATCTTTTATTAGAAGCGTTCCATCCTCGCGTAGCTTAGAGATTAATTCGGTGAACTTAATGTACAGTGACATCTCTTGTTGCTTACCGCTGACCTTTTCCCGCAGAATATATTGCTTATAAGTCTGTGCCACTTCATAACCCCTTATCTTACGTATCATTGTCCGCGTCGAGTTCGTAGCTTTGTCTATCGTGACTGTTTCTTTTTCAACACCGTAGCGCATCAATCAATATCCTGTTCAGGGTTAGCTTCTGCCCGCTTTATGACATCCTCTAGCTGTACGATAAACTCCTTGGCCTCTTCAGGCGTTCCGATTACCCACTCTTCGCAGCTGTGGCCGAGCATGATCTTTCGGGTCTCATCCCCATACTCTTTTTCATAGGTTATTATTGGTTTTCCGTTATTGTCTCTTCCGTCCATTCTTACCCCCACATACTTGTTACGTCACCTGTAGATACTACGTCGCTGTCATCCGGAGATGGGAAGTACGATTCTAACGCATACCTTGCCGGGTCTAACAGGTGGTTATCTATATCAGGTGCTTCATTAATAAACTTGTCAGTGAGCCTGTCTTTAAGCCATATGTAGCGCTCGTATTCTTTCTTTAGGTTAATACTTCGCTTAGTGGCGGAAACTCTAGAACCTTGGATGAAAGATATGCCTTGATTAATGGAGCCAGGCCCTTTATTAGCGCCCAGGATGTTTGTTCCGTGCATACGCATCTCGTCTATGGATTTAGGTTCACTAGAGTCGGCAACAACTAGGGTATTTGGTTGGGGTAACATGGCAATGAAGTCAGACAGTTGTTTGTTGCTCATACCGTACTGGTAGAGCTGTTCGTCTAAGATAAAGCCACCGTTGTATTCATAGACATCAATAATGCCAGATGGGTCGTTGGTATACCCGAAATCCAAGCCACGTTTAACCAATCTAGCTTCATGTGGCACTTCGTCTATCCACTGCCAGCCTGTGTATATCCGTCCTTCTATCTCACCAAGCTGCCCTAAACCGTATACCTGCCACCACATCTTGTTGTGCCGGTGGGCTTCGATACGTTGAACTACTACGGGGTCTAAGGCTTCATTGTCTTTGTACGTGAGCGTAATGAAGTCATATCTGCCTGCGTACTCTGGGTTATTCATTATCTCGGTGTACGCCCAGTATTCACTTGCTGGGTTCCAGTCTACGAAGATAAGCCACTTAGTACGTACCATAAGGTGGTCTGCAATAGGCCAAGGGATGTTGTTGCCTTCATTTATATACAGTATCCACCGTCTTGGCCCATGTACTTTAGAGGGAGCGTCTGCGCTTAAGAAGTGCATCTTAATACCTGTCTCAAAGGTATATTCGCTTAGCGTCTTGTTCCACCGTGCGTCATCCCAATAACCGTGGGAACGCATAATGTTTTCAAAGTCTGCCATAGCACCGCCACGCATGTGTGGCATGGTTTCAGAAACTACATCAATAGGCAGGCCGTACGAGTCTTCTACTGTAGATGACTGGGCTATGTCTATAAGTATCTGTAATATACCGATCGTCTTAGATGCAGAAGTACCACCAGCTATTAGGCGTATGTTCTTCCTAAGCGCTAGTATTTTCCTGGTCGCCGTTGTCAGCTGAAACACTATTGCCTCCTAATAGTGGTTTGGGTAGTTCCTTAACGTGTAGATCTTGTTCGGTCTTGTCTACGTATCCTGCGTTATTCTTTGCATCGAAGATAAATATAGCAGCAGGCATCTTATTTTTCATGGCTAGCTGCTTTTTCTTATGATAAATCCAGTTTTTTATACTTTTTATGGCGTCGGAAAACTCTGTCTTCTTTTCATACTCAGCTAGTAGGTCACGCCATGCGCCAATATAGTCACAAAAGCCTTCGATGTCAGGTACATCCTCTACGAGTTTGCCTTCAGGTCTAAACTCTTCTTTCCATGCTTCAAACTTAGCCCAGAGCTGGTCGGGTGTCTCGAACTTAGGTGGGCGTCCGCCGGGATGTGCCATTACAGCTCCTCTACCCATGATTTATACTTTTCTCCAGGTGCTGACTTCTCGGCTACTGAGATTGTGATCTTACTCGCATCCTTAAACTTCGGTGAATGTATTTCTACTGGAACGCACTCATCTATGGTGAATGTATTAACGTAATCTGTGTGGGCTACCCTTATAGTCACTGTAATTAACTGACCAGTATTAAGGGACAAGTCTTTCTTAAGCTCATTAAGGGCTTCGATACAAGTAGCTACATCTTGGTTTTGCAGCTCTTTCTTCAGAGCATCTATTTTTTCGGACAGACTGTCGCTCATTACTGTTTCTCCTGTATCTGTGCATTCAGCACGACGTTAAGGGCTTCTATTATTATTGCCATCCATGAAAGGCCTAGAATAAACTGTGGTTCGTGTTTGGCTAAGGTAAGAGCGGTAAGCGGCCATCCTACTGCAGATATACCGAGTAGTGCCCATGCCATGCTGATGCGTGCTTTAGCCTTCATGCTCTTCCTTATCCACAATATTCACTTCATCAGACTTATATGTCTGTGTGGCTTCTGCAAAACACTTCTTACTTTTCTTATTAATGCGGACTATCCTAAATGACCTGCGTACACCGTGGTCGTTAAATATAAGGATGTTACCTTTCTTTAGCTCTTTAAAGGCTGTTTCGTTTAGTTGGTCTGATAGGTCTACAAGCATTATCTTATGTCCCAACTATCCCGTCTCCAGAAATAATAAGAGGCTGATTTAGTTTCAGCCTTGCTTTCTATGTATGTGGGTAAGTTATATTGAGGTACTTTGAATATGACACCGGTAAGTGTCTTTGCTCTATCTAATATCGTTTTGTTACGAGGCATAAGCGAGACGTATCAGATACGCTCGCACAAGGGTCTGGAGTATATGAATACTCTCCTAATTTGTAGCTAATTTGAGTGAGCTATCAATGTGCCAGGTGTGTTTTCACACGCCTCGCCTTAGACTCGTATTATAGGAGAAACCTCTTGTTGAGGGCAGTATACCATTTATGCTTGTGTTTGTCTATATAGCGGTGGTAATTACACATTATACTTGACACTTACTATTAAGCGCGCTTAATAGTAAGTACAATCAACTAATGGCGAAAGGACAAATAGCCATGAAAGAAGTAATCGTACGCATCACAAAGAACTATGGCAGGGAAGCAATCTATCCTGTTAACGAAGTAGCACAGGTGTTTGCTAGCATCCACGGTACCAAAACGCTCAACCGATGGCTTATAGAAAAGATTAAATCACTGGGCTATGAGGTTAAAGTTCAACAGGAGGTATTGTAGTGGCTATAAATACTGACGATTTAGCAGGCCAAATACGTACCATGAGCGTAAGGAGCAAACTATATAAGACTCTGAAGGCTGAATTGACCCTACTAGGTTATTGGAAGAATAAGCCCAGAGGTAAGCACGATAAAGGCGGGATGAACCCTAAGAAATAAAAGTGTCCCGGAGACAAACGGCAAGGAGCTGAACCGGGACTTTTATATTATAGCAAAAAGCCCACCTATATAGTGGGCTAGCGAGTTTTGGGAGTACGTATATTATACCATACTTCTATGTAAGATAGTTTGATTCTATGTCAACCTCTATGTAAACAAATAAACGCCCTTCTTGGTGTCAATAGGCATGGAGCCTACGTTTAACCATTGAGGCGTTATTTGTGTAGCGTATAAGTAATTAGCTTACCCGCCACTCCGGGAACCTGTAGCCAACAGTTTTTTCCAATACTATAGGTCGTAGCTTGACCGGTTTTAGCTCTCTATAGTACAGCTAGGTGGCTAATCCTAGATACGTCTGTATTATACCACATACCACTAGCTTACTTACTGGTGACATAGCTAGAGTTTCTCCGCGATTATTAACGCGGCAATAACAATGCTTGCGCCAATAAAAAAGCCAGCCGTACCAATCCCCATATCTACGCGGAATCGGAAGCTCTCGTTTCGTCGCAGCCTGCCTACAATCTCTGCGATTAGAGCATCTTCATCGAAGTTAGGATTGCTCATACTGGTGTCCTTTCTATTAACAAGCCAAAACGAAGCTTGTAGGGATTACTGGGGCTTACACCACCGATTGGATGTACCTCTGCACTTTTGACCACGTAGACTTCACCATCAATTGCGACCTCGGTGTTGACTAGCTGATTTGGATGCCAAAGACCTTTAGGAAGTTCCTCATTGACACAGACTACGTCACCACAACCCTTAACGTGAAACCAGTCATTACTAGTAAACTCGTACATTAACTGTGTGGCGTCCTTTCTAACCCCATTATAACCGCGTATTTAGGTGTCACGTTACGTTGTTCGATGACCTGCCATGATTTAGGCTGATGCTTTTGTAATATATATGGTATCTGATTGAGGGCATCGACGTATTCGATTGTGTAGTGCATGGGTGTCCTTTCTATCCAACTTTCCCTTCTTCATAGCATATGACGCATGGCTCCCGCTGCCAACGGTGGGTACAGATAAAGTCTTCTGGTGGTTGGGGAGTGAGGCAGCCGCACATTTAATGGTAGTTTAACATTACGTAGGTAGTTTTGTCTTGCTTGAGTTATCCGCCTCCCTGATAGGGCTTTCATCCTTCATATGGTTGTAGACTGTCTCTACAACTGTCTTCGTTCGGTCGTTAGACCATTTCAGGCGGGCTGCGATGCCTTCGACTATATAGCTGCCCACAATATCATGCATTATATAGTTAGAATAACCGTTCTTGTTGACTGTTTTCACATATGGTTTACCAATGTCATGTAACAGGGCTGACCACCGTAGATCAATATCATTCAGTGTGTTTTTCACAGTGGATAAGGTGTGTTCCCATAACGTTAAATCGTGGTAAGGTGAATCTTGGTCATAACCAACCTGTAGCCAGAGTTCGGGGAACATAAACTTTAGGAGATACGAATCTGCCAGCACTTGCAAGCCTTTTTCTGGTGTCTTAGACACTAGCAGTTTATCCATTTCCTGCACCCATCTTTCACGGCTGACCATCATAATCTTCTGGGCATGTTTTCGCATTGTCCCGATAAAATTTGGATCGACCTCAAAACCTAGCTGTGCGGCAAAACGAGCGGCTCTAAGCATTCGTAAAGGATCTTCTTTGATACGCTCTGTGCCATCGCCGACGGGCTTTATCTTGCGCTCTAAGATGTCCAGGCGACCACCAAACGGGTCGATGAGCCTGTCCCCTCGTAAGGCCATAGCGTTAAATGTAAAATCACGCCTACCTAGGTCTTGGTTAATGTCACTTACATATTCAACTTGTGGCTTGCGGCTACCAGGTATGTATCGCTCTGTACGGAAAGTTGTTACCTCGACAAAGTAGCCGTTGCTTTTGAATCCAACAGTACCGAAACGTTTTCCCGTAGAATAGGCACGCTTACCGGCAGATTTGACCTTTAGCTCTACCTCATCTGGTAACAGTGGAGTACAGAAGTCGTAATCCTTGGGTTCTTTACCAAGTTGAGCGTCACGGACAGAGCCTCCAACGAGGTAAACATCACCTAAGATGCCTACGACCTCTTTAATAACTTGCTCGTTCATTACTATACGCTACTTATCTTTAAATACAGGCTCGCGTGGGTCTGTAATGAATATCTGGGCAATACTGAATATCCAAGCTAAACCAAGCATTTTACCTAAACCAGCCAGCGCCAACACTGACCGTAACACTGGTGACATCGTTACACTTGATGAATCCACCAAAGTTACCGACGCATTTA
>JGI24737J22298_10000057_pt1 | contig 33390 bp, 32 predicted proteins | sample KBSCornC3_FD_22298 | JGI IMG/M metagenome (IMG submission 22298) | reverse complement strand
CTCTTAATAGTGGAAATAGCTCTATAGTACCGTCATTTTTTACATGGCCAATGGCGCTCAAACCATATATATCTGAGGCAGTAAAGTATATGCCTGAGACAGAATTTGTTATCCCTTTAACCGTAACGCTCGCGTACGGACTTGGCAGGTCATATCGAGTTGTCATACCTGAAGTAGTGATTTTACCAATGCTGCCGGTAGCGGCGTACCATAATGTACCATCGGCAGATTTAGTGATGTTTGTTGGTTTTACTTCGTCGTTATTGGCATTACGTGGCGCATCATATTCGGTGATCGTACCGTCCATAGCAATGCGGCCGATCTTGCTGACGTTGTTTTCGGTGAACCATAAAGCTCCATCCGAACCGGCAGTAATATCGTACGGTGCAGCATTAGCTGTCGGAACGGTGTACTCGGTTACCACACCACTTGTTGTTATGCGGCCGATCTTATTAGCGTCGAGTTCGGTAAACCACATCGCGCCGTCTGGCCCACTAGCGATATTCCATGGCTTAGTGTTTGGTGGTGCAGCTTGTGCTGTAGCCACCGATGCTATGGTCGCAAACGGTGCAGCCAGTAGACCTGTCGTTGCTAAAAATGTTACTGCGACACGCGAAAAACGCCTGCGCAATCCCCCATATATGTTGCCCATGATAATCCCCCCTTAATTGTATTTTTATAGTAGCAACAGCAGATTAAATAATTTTTAATACGGTTACGTGTAACTTTTCTGTATCCTAAGTTGTATATAGGATATGCAAACAGTAGATGAAGCCGAGCTATTAGCTCGCACCAAACAAGCTGACCATATAGCATACGCTGAATTGGTCAATCGGTATAAGAATGCCGTTTACCACCACTGCTTTGCGATTGTACGTGATGAAGATGCCGCTGAGGACATTACCCAGGACACCTTTATAACTGCGTATTACAAAATACACACCTACAATCCAACATACAAGCTAGCAACGTGGTTGTTTAAGATCGCCACCAACAAAGCCCTTAACCATATAAAATATAACGCCAGACAAGTAGCAGGTGAGGATGATCTGATTGATGCGGTCGCCTCTGACAGACCAACTCCGCACAAGCTGTCGGAGCAAAACGAGCTCCACGAAATCGTAGAGCGGCTTAAGCCCCAGCATCGGGCCGTAGTCAGCCTGTACTACTGGCAAGGCATGAGCTACCAGGAAGTTGCCGACACCATGGGTGCGCCCCTCGGATCGGTAAAAGTCTGGATGGCCCGCGCCAAAGCACAATTAAGAAAGGAGCTGTCATGAAAGACACCGACGATTTACTGCGCCGTCACCCTGTCGCCCCCAAACGGCAGCTAAGCAGTGATTTTACCAATAATGTTATCCAACACATAGAACAACGTGAGAGCGGAACACTCCTAAAACGTTCCCTCCGGGAGGTACATATGAAACTACTCCGTTTGCCTAAGTTCGCACTGATCGCACTGGTTATCCTGGCGGCTGGCACGGTTACCACCGCCGGGTACGCCGCCGTCAACTGGCTCATTCCTAAAATTACGGTGCTTGATATCAGTTCAAACAATGACGATAACAAGCGTGAATTCCTTATGGACGTCAAAGACTGCGGCGTGATGGTGGGCGGCCAAACCGCCGACAACGGCAAGCAACGCTACGAAGTCGCCAAAGATGCTAACCTGACAGACGAACAAGTGTTCAAAGTCATCAATAACAGTTGCAAATACCAACAGTTCTCGCGCTTTGACCCATGGAAAGACAATAGTATGCCCGGTGCCGGTGCTAGCAACATCACGAATGACCCATCGATCGGCACCATTACCGCCATGGACGAGTCACATGTCACTATCAAATCAAAGGTGTACCAGGACTACACTGGCCCGGATTCTATTCCAGCCGGTCAGCCGGTGCCTGACTTCGAGACATTCGTGACGCACTACCCGAAAGGCAAGGAACTGACGCGTACCTTCACGCTTTCACCTCAGGCGGATGTTTATGCTGACGGCAAACCAGTCCTTCGATCCGAATTAAAAGTAGGCGACAACGTGTATTTCCTGAGTGTTGCCAAATCGTACGACAATCCGGCAAGCTTTGGCGACAAGTACGGACTGCCGACTACGGTGCTGCACTTTGTAAAAACAGACATCGACCCTACCTACGTCCAACCAGCCATGATGGGCGATCCGTCGATCGTCAATGCGGTAACCCGAATCGTGGGCTGCCAGGGCAACGGACAATACCTCTGCGTCGACGGGATGAAAATGAACATGCCCAGCAAAATGGTATACGCTGCCAATGTCATGCAAGACCTACCCGCCGAATATAGCGACACGTTTAAAGACAACAAAAAATACTTTCGTACTGACATCGATGATATGCACGCAGGCGACAAATACCACCATATCGAAGGCCGTATTACCAAGATGGACGGGACACATCTAGAACTTCGCTCGCGCGGCAAAGTGGACACCTTCTCCGTAACGCTGCCGTACGATGCCGTCAAACAGTTCAACCAAACAGCAAAACAAAAACTCTCGGTAGATGACTACGTAAAAGTTGACTTTTACCAAAACCCCAACGAAGGACTTACCACCGTCAAGTCCACCGACATCGTAGGTCTCACGTTGTTGCTCAGACAGCTTGGTGATGGCACATACGTAAAATACTAATCTAACCAACCCTAGGGGGGCGGAGTCCGGTAAGGCCCGCCCTTATTTCTTTTTAATCTAACGCTGTTAAACTGTGTTGTGTAATCTGTGAAAATGCCGTAAAGTTACATACAAGACATTTTAAAAAATAAGGACAAACTGTGAATAAAGAAGCTGCCGTGCATCACGTGCGCTCGTTCACCGCAAAGCAAAAGAAGATCGCCCTGCTGATCGTCGCCTTTGCCTTTGTGATGGACCTGCTTGATTCAACCATCGTGAATGTTGCCATTCCGTCAATACAAAGTAATCTACACGCCAGTTACGCCACGATTCAGTGGCTTGTGGCCGGTTATTCGTTAACCTTCGCCCTACTGCTTATTACCGGTGGCCGAATGGGTGATGTGTTTGGGTATAAAAAGATGTTCCTGATTGGCGTAGGCGGCTTTACCGTTGCGTCGCTGCTTGCCGGAGTTGCTCCAAACGCCCTGTTCTTAGTAATAGCGCGTTTGTTACAGGGTTGTATGGCCGCTTTGATGGTTCCACAGGTTATGTCACTTATGCAGGTAATGTTTGAGCCTAAAGAGCGTGCCGGTGTTATGGGTATGTTCGGTATGCTGGGTGGACTCGGTGCATCCTTGGGACCGGTTATCGGGGGTCTGCTGATTAAGTTCAACTTGTTTAATTTGGACTGGCGGCCAATCTTTCTTATCAATCTTCCGGTAGGTATCTTTGCGATTATCGCAGGTATTAAATTCCTGCCAGAAGGTAAATCTATCCATCCGTTACATATCGATATCAAGGGCACGCTGCTTATCGTGATCGCACTTGGCCTGATGGTCTTTCCGCTTATTGAAGGCCGCGACCTTAACTGGCCGCTTTGGGCTATCGTTATGCTTGGCACCTCGATTCCAGCCCTGATGTTGTTCGGCTGGTACGAGATTCGCAAAGATAAGCGTGACAAGTCTGCCCTTATTGTTCCTGCGCTGTTTCGCCTCAGAAGTTTTGTGACCGGTCTTGGGTTGAATATCATTGTAGAGTCAGTCATGATTGGTTACTTCTTGACAGCAACGTTGGTGCTTCAGATCGGGTTAGGCTATAGCCCGATCGAGGCCGCCCTTACAGGCGTTCCTACGGCTGTCGGTATGGGCATTGGTTTCGCCGTGCTTGGACAAAAACTTATTAATAAATTCGGACGCATGACGATTAATATCGGCGTATTATTCTTTGCCGCAGGTCTTATCATAACCACCTGGATCATGAGCCACTACACCCTTCAGGCACATCCTTGGCAGTTTATTCCCGGCCTGTTCCTGCTCGGTGTTGGATTGTCCCAGGTGATGGTACCTGTCTTTTCGGCAGCATTACAAGATGTCGATCCATCACATGCCGGCTCAGCCTCGGGTATTTTGAATGCCATCCAGCAGGTTGGTGGAGCTATCGGCGTGGCGGTTATCGGTGTTATATTCTTTGGTGCGCTGAACCATGGTGCATACACCAGCTTCGACAGCGTTAAACCGGAATTGCAAAAGGCACTGACCGCACAAAATATACCTGCTTCAGCGCAGGCACAGATCATTGCCGGCACGCGCACCTGCTACCACGACCGTGCCACCGAAAAGGATGCCAATGTCGTCCCTGAAAGCTGTAAGGCCGCCCAAGCATCAGCCCCTGGTGGTGCCGCCAGCCAAAAGATTACTGAAATTGTTACGGGCAGTACGCTTAAGGCAAACGCTGCAAACTTTGCCAGTGCGTTTCGCAGTAGCGTTATCTACGTTTTGTTGCTGCTCATCGTCATCGTTGGGTTAAGCTTCCTGTTGCCTAAAAAGCTTAAAATGAGCCAGGAAGGCATGTAGCTACGTGTAGCCTAAAGTGATTAATTAAAAAGGACAGGGTTACCACCTGTCCTTTTTAATTACACGTATGTCTCCCTAACTTTGCAGTGACTGCAAATCGGTAAGGATTTCCGTGGCGTGGCCCGTTGGAGAAACCTGTTCGTAGGTCTTGACGATCTCTCCCTGAGGGTTAATCAAGAACGTCGAACGCAGCGTGCGTCCCGTCTCCTCGTTCAGTGCACCGTAAGCTTTGATCACATCCTTAGCAGGATCTGCCAAGATGGTGAAATTAAGCGAGTGGTTATCAGCAAACTTTTTGTGCGACTCCACAGTGTCCGCCGAAACACCGACGACTTCCGCCCCGGCATCCGTCAGATCCTGGCGGCCATCACGAAACACACAAGCCTCTTCGGTACAGCCCGGCGTTTCATCTTGCGGATAAAAATACAGCACGAGCCACTTGCCGGCATAATCGCTCAGCGAATGTTGTTCTTCGTGCTGGTCTGGAAGGGTAAAATCAGGTGCCTGCTTCATTACTGGTTCTCCTTATATACTTCTTTAGATTGGTCATAGCTAAAAACAGAACTCTCCGTTTTGGCCTCTGGTAAAATCTCGCCCGACTCAAACTGCTTCCATAGCTTTTCAGCTGTTTGCATCACCTTTTCCTCGAGTTCAGGCAATACGATAACGTCTTCGTTAAAGTGTGGATCGGTGCGGATCTCAGCCAGCACGATACGATCGGTGCTACTCAAGTTAATACCGACGTGCTCACAGCCTGCAGGAAAGTATAAAAAGTCACCGGGCCCATGAAAAATAGGCTCCATATCAGGTCCGACCAAAGCCGCGCCCCAACCTTCAGCGATAAACAGTACGATCTCATTATCTTTATGGATATGTGGACGTGCCACTTTTTTTGGCGGCATAATGATAAGTCCCCCGGATATATTCGTACATCCCGCCGTATCACTTGCCATAACCCGTGACAGACGCTGCTTTTGTGCGCCGATTTCTATTTTTGAATCATACGGCGAGATAACATACGCCCCACATTTTGTTCGCTGAATATGCTTTAAGTCCATAAAAATCCCCCCATTTTTACTATTTATTTGTCGGCTTTGATCGCTACACTGTTTGTCCTTTTCCCCCTCAAACCAAATACTTTAGTTTCACCACCGACAGCAACCAGTACGGCTAAAAATATCAGTATGCTTCCAAAGAACTCGTTCGTAGTCGGCACCTCGTGGAAAAAGATAAACCCTAGCAGCATGCCGAAGAATATTTGCATAGCCAGGATAACCCCGCCAATATTAACATCGAAATGGCTAAAGCCGTGCAGCAGTAATTTGCCGAATGCCAACGAAGCGATAGCATAAAGCACCATCGCCACCATTGCCCAGATGCTCACTGTTTTGATGTTGTGGCTCGTAAAGAACAGAAGCGGCAGCGTCAGGACCCCGGCAATTGCATACTGATACATGACGACCACGTTGCGGTCCGTCGAGCGCAATTGTTTACGGACTGAATTTGATAATCCGTCACAAATGCCGGCGCCAAAACCCGTCACTATGCCAATGCTTAGGGCCAGTATGCCTGAACCATACATACATAATCCCGCGAGCGCAACAACGACTGCGGCCACCTTCAACGGTGTTGTTTTTTCACGCATCACAAACGTGCCAACAATAAAGGATGTCAGAATACTGCCCGCATAAATCAAAGAAAAGGTGTTGCCGACTTTAGTAGTCGTAACAGATAAAGTAAATAGCAGTGCCAACCCAAAACTCAACAACCCCAATAAGCACATGTACGCATACTGTTTGCGGGTATACCCACGCAGATGATGCCTGCTCTGGCCCATGCATACCGCCGCACCCATGATGCCTGCGGCGAGCAAACAGCGGCCGACCGTTTGCGCCGCCGTACCAAACATCGGAGAGACAAAGCGTGCCCAAATACCAAAGGTACTCACGACAAAAGCACCACTCAATAAAGAGCCGGCGCCCTGCGCCTTCTCGGTCCAGATTTTCATTTTGCCCCCTAGATTGTGTGTTCCTTAACTTAGTATGGCAGTTGTTGCTCGCTAAACATGTAAAAAATCATACATATTTTTAAATACACGTCTAGCATTTGCTGGTAACCGTCGTCAAAAACTGCCGTAGGTCAGTTTGGGCGTTATGACTTATCTGTTGAGCTTTTGCCTGCCTAGGGCCAAGTGCCGCAAGCTGCTTGCCTCCCAAAAGCATGCGAAGCGTACCAAAATTATGTTCCGGCTTTGGTTGCAGTAATCGTTTAGGCTGGAACGTCAGGACCTGCATATCCAGGCTTTCACTGCCGATTTGGTCCGAAAAACGCACCGTAAATTGGCTTGGAGCATAGCGCTGGAATTTTTTGTGTGTCCAAACAGTGTAGTCGTAATGATGCTGTTTGTTACGAGATCGTTGGCGTGGGGCAGCCGGCAATATAATACACTCTGCCGCTTGAGGATCCATGAGGGGCGACAGACAGAATGTCACTTCCTGCAGCAAGGAAGCCAACTCTTTTGCCTCGGCAGATTTTTTATTTTTACATTGGCCATACGTCGTTAACATTTCTCCCGCGATGGTACATAACTGCTCTTTGTATACTACGCCCGGATCGCCATCCCCGCACAACATCGCTTTATATGTAGATGCGGACGCAGCAGCAATGAATGCTTTATAGCGTTCAATGTGACCGACTGGATAGCTATTGGCGATTTGATGAAATACTCCTTCGGCAACCCTAAAATATGTTTGCTTAGCTTCATCGTAACGAAGGTCATTAAGTACGTGCTGGCTGTTTCCGGATTCCATAGACATCCAAGCCAGCCGCCACTGGTCTTCTATTGGTAATTGCCCGCATTTATAAAGCTCTATATTTTTTGCGACCGTCTCCCATAACGCATTTTTATATGTGCGCTCGGTAGGGTCGGCGTGCGGCGGTAAGGTATCGTACCATTTTTTAGCATCCTCGGGCAGAATGTCTATAGGCTGCCACACCTCTCCGCTGTACGCGATACGCTCACGTAAGGCCGCACCCGCATTATCGAGATAGTCATAGGCTTCCGCATACGATTTAGTGGAAGGATCTCGAGATTTTATAAGGTGTACGAATGCTTCGAGGCCGCCTTGGCCATGAGGCGTCTTGTATGAGTGGTTGGCGAGCAAGTCAGGCTCGATCAAAATAGCCCTGCCCAGCGAACCCCGCGGGCTAAATTGCATGCGGTGCATCATATTGTCTTTCCATAGCATTACGTGCCAATTTTTGTAGTGAACGTCGTCTCCTTCCCGACAACGGATAGGCGCAGCGATGGCGTCAATATTTTTGCCACTCACCTTCTGGTGTAACAGAATATGGCCCAGTAACAGAGTAAGGTTTGGTATATCCCGAGGGTCTTTCGTTCGCTTGTAATACTCAAGCGATGCAAGCGCGCCCTCGCTTTGCGCTTCGGCTGAGGCCTTCCTCTCTTGTAATGTTATTGGATGGCTGGAAGGAAGATAAATATGTCGGAGGATCGGTAAACTGGCCCTGTCTATACTTATGAGTGCAGCATCGATAGGGTTTTGTGTGGTCTCCTCGGCATGCCTAAAACATGCTTCGGCCTTTGCGAAATCACGTATGATGCCGCTTATAAGGCTCTTGCCTGATACAACTCGGTGGCCTTCTGGTGGATCATTATTTTCGAGCGTACGAATGAGGGCACGTTCGCCGTACATCCAGCCAAGCACGTGCACTTGCTTAGGGCTCAGTGAATCTTTGGCTGTTTCGCAGGCATTGATCCAGGCCGTATATGCCGCACCTTCTATCTCGTCAGACCAAGGATCAGGGCCTACGGAATAGTAATCTTCAATTGCACGCTCAGCCTCAAGGTGTTTGATATGGTCATCAAGCTCGTATGAATTCAACATCAAGCTACTATACCAAAACAATGCGCAGAACTGTAGTTTATGCAGATGTAGCTTTTTATACTGCCCTAAAAAATTGCATCTGTTTTTATAGTATAACGGTAATAGGAGGAATCTATGGCAGATCAACACAGTATGCAAGATCCTACAAAACAGTATCCAAAGCTGGATATCCCGGAGCAACGACAAGATGAGCCAGGGCTCGACGCAAAGCTTTTGCCAAAGGCTGACCACGGCGAGCAAAGCTATGTAGGGTACGGGCGGCTCAAGGGTCGCAAAGCACTCATAACTGGCGCAGACAGCGGCATAGGGGCTGCAGTAGCTATCGCTTTTGCCCGTGAAGGAGCCGATGTATGTATGAGCTACCTCGAAGCCGAACAGGAAGACGCTGACAACATAGCCGCTATTATTAAGGCATCCGGCCAAACAGTCATCCAGTGTCCTGGCGACATCAGTAACGAAGCCTTTTGCCAAAAACTAGTAGCGACAGCCGCTGACAAACTTGGAGGCCTCGATATCATCGTTAATAATGCCGGACGTCAATTGTACTGCAAAGATTTGCTCGATCTAAGCAGCGAACAATGGCAGTCAACCTTTGACACCAATATTTCTGCGATGTTTTGGATCATTAAGGCTGCCTTGCCTAACCTGCCCGCTGGCGCTTCCATTATTAATACGGCGTCTATCCAGGCATACCAGCCGTCGCCGGATCTTATCGACTACGCCACCACCAAGGCAGCTATCGTAGGTTTTACTCATGGACTGGGTAAACAGCTTGCACCAAAAGGTATCCGAGTAAACGCGGTAGCTCCCGGCCCCATTTGGACACCGCTCCAACCAAGCTTTGGGCAACCCATGGAAAAGCTGACCAAGTTTGGCGAGCAATCTGCCTTTGGACGTGCAGGCCAGCCAGCCGAACTGGCTCCCGCCTACGTTTTTCTAGCCTCACAAGAGTCAAGCTATATGGCCGGTGAAGTCATTGGTGTGACGGGTGGCAACCACTTGCCGTAATCCGGTTTCGGCACGATGTAGTTCGTACTACCTCTATAAAAAGCCCTCCCACATGGATTTTAGGGAGGCTTTTTGACCTCTGTACGACTGGATCATTTATTATACGGATATTGTCATATATTGGAAAGCTGAAAACCAACAGCTTAGGGTACCTAAGTTTCGCTACAGTAAGAAACTGCACGCGTGCACCCCCCACACTAACCCTAACTCAAGGAATATACATGAAATACTTGAAAAGATTACGCACCGCATTAAGCGGCGCCTCTCTTGGTATTGTAGTGATGGTCGCAAGCGGCAGCACTGCATTCGCAGCCGTGCCAGTATCCCAAAACCAACAAACACCGAAACCACCAGCTAGCGGCGTTTCCGGGCCTCAGGCAAAGCCTGCTATTGAGCCAGGCACGCGAGACGCTAAGCAAATGGAAAAACTCGGTCCTACGAATCTTGTCCAAACAGATGCAAATGGTATATACAAATCTTCTCCTTCGAGCGCAATGCCAATGGTGGGCGCGGTCTCGAACGTAGATTTCCAAACGCCATATAACTACTGTTACAAAAACCTGGTGTACACAACTGTTAGGAACACAACAACAAGTACAAAGTACATTCAGGTCCGTCTGTACAATGGAACTGGCTCTCGGGATATCTACACCAGTATCGCCCCCAATAGCTATGCATATCCTGCAAATTACGGTGTAGAAGGTAACTACACTGCATACTTGTATGTTTGGAATGGATCGACGTATCAATACGACGAAGCCTTGACGAACAAAAACGTTTGTAGCGTCTCGGTTACCCGAGTATACAACTCAGGCGGTTGGGTAGAGCTTAAGATTCAAAATACTGGCACGGCTTACGCCAGCCAGCAATCTTCAGAGCTTGCACCATACCCTGGAAGCGGTACCTACACCGGCACTCAGTACGACTACCCAGTCGCTGGTGGCGCCGCGATCTATCGCTGGTTCTGGGTCAGCACAAGTCCTTATGCGATCGTTTCCGACACCTTAAACAGCACGAATTCGCCATACTACTTTACTGGCGACCTATAAAACATAGGCCCTAGCACATACTAAAATAATCCACGCCCTTGCTTGCTGGGCGTGGATCTTTATTGTTCTGTCTTATACGCGGTGGAAAAGTCCAGGATATTCGACCACAAAACCATCTTCGTCAACGGTGATAGCGGCCGTAAATTTGGCGGCAGGCTGTTCAAATTTCCAGGTAGTTTCTGATACGCGGGTATATATCTGCGACTCACGGCTTATATGCAGCGATGGAGCATCGATGTACGCCACTTCAATCGCAGCCGACTCACCGACCTTAAGGCCTAATCGTTTTATCGGCAGTGTATTTGAAAAAGGGGTGGCACGGAAATCAATATCTACACAGTCGGCGATCGTATCGATAACCTTACCGTCGGCGTTATGCCAATGACCGTGACCATCACTTTGTATGCTCAGATGGGTGCCGGTGATCGTTTCGGTGATTTTTACTTCGCGAACGCGCCATCTATCATCCAGGATAACCGTATACTCGGCGTTCCACTTTGTCTTTGCATCGGCATCTCCCCCGGACACATGAGATAACACTATAATCCGATGGGGGTGTGCCTGCAGTGAAAGTATTTCCTTGCCAGGGACGCTCTCACCCTGCCATACGATGTGTCTATTCATGTTCTGAGTGTATCACCTCGCTTGGTTGCATGTATTATCGTTTGGCAGCTTTTGCTGCTTTTGGAAAGTGCTGTTTAATATCCCGCTTTAGGATCAGGGTGGCAATCGCGGTAAGCATCAAGGCACTGCCGACCTGACCTACATCAAACCAGACAGGAAGGTGTGGTGTGAAAATAATAAACGCCACGACACCCAAGGGAGCCAATATGGTAATGATACTCAATCTAAGCCAGCCGCTGCGCTTCCCGCGAGACATCTGCTTTAGTAAAAACAATAATATAAAGCCGGCTATGGCATAGAATCCAGCTCGGAACAATAGCGTCCCTACTGTATCGCTTGCAATGGTATTTTTTAAGATAAGTGCCATGATAAAGAAGGCGATATTCCAGGCTATAAAAAATGTTGCGATGGTTTTAGCCTTACGTATCGTATTCTCAAGTTGTACTGTCATACTATTCTCCTTATTTTTTAGTTGCACGGGTAAACATTTCGGCCACGGAACGAGCGTAGGCGTCGGTATCCAGGTCGGCATTTTCCAATATATAAAAGGAAGAGCCGTCGATGACGTTGCGCAGCGAAACAGCCATAGTCCTTGCGTCAAAATCGCAAAACTCACCAGCTTTTTGTCCTCGCAAAAAGAGCAGTTCCAGCAATTCGACTGCGTTTCCGCTGTAATCAGCTAATGGGCTATTCAGCATAATCTGGTGGACCGCAGCAATCTGGTCAGCATGCTGGGCAAGGTATTCAATATTTGAGATTATGTAAGCCTCAAGCTTAGCTGCCATGGTTGTAGCCGCGTCAATCCGAGGTTTCATATAGGCGGCGCCGTCTGCGTATACGGTGCCGATAACCGCCGCCAATAGGTCTTCCTTAGATGTAAAATGGTACATAACGGTACTTTTACTGGTTTGAGCCTCCTTTGCGATAGCCATTATCGACGTTGCCGCATAACCCTTTGTATTTATTACCCTAATAGCAGCAGCGATGAGATCCTGCTGCCGTATTTGCTGCGTGCGCGTTAGCTTTGTACTCTCTGAACGCATATTCAAATATTAGACCGATCGTGCTAAAAATGCAAATATAATCGCTCTGTTGCCTGTATTTGCAGGCCCGCGTCTTATCGATGTGTTATATTTCGACAACTTGTATGTTTGACAGATGCTGCCGGAACAGAGCTAAACGCTCGCTGGAAGCTTCGGCGGATTCCTGAGCGTATGCGGCGATACTGTTTTGTAACGTATCTGTTACGATTCGATCCCTGTAGAATTGGTCAAAATCATTGCGCGCGATATGCTCCCAAAAGCCCAAGGGCAAACCATTCGGGTCGTCCGCAGATGATTCCTTAAAACGTTCCGTCAAGTTTTGTATGTACCGCGAATCTGTTGCGACAGGATGAAAGTACAATACCTGGGCTGTCGGATGACCAGCAAATATACGCTGGATCGTATCGGTGTTGGCCAGAGCGCCCTCGATAAGCACCGGCTGCTGATGTTCAAAATATGCGGCAATTTGTTTGCGGACTTCTGTCACAAAACGGTCTATCCATTCCGGACGCTCGGTCGTCCTATAAACACTTACATATACTTCAGGTTCCTGGGCTTGTAGGCCGAGCGGTGTAACAACTGCCTGGCGTACGATATCATCCAGTACGACGACCTGGTAGCCATGCAGCTCGGCTAGCCACCGGGCGAAAGTCGTTTTGCCCGTACAGGTTTTACCGGTAATATAGAGCAATGAGGGTTTTGTTTGAGCAACAAAACGAAACGCGTCTTTACTATTCATACCGGGATTGTACCACGGCTTAACCGATAAAGTTGTCATGCATAAAACAGATATCCATCCTTACCTGCGCAAAAATATCCAGCTGTATGGTTGGTACAAGATATTCAATAAACGGGTATTTCTGCCCGTCACCGCTATTTATCTGGTCGGCGTAGGCAGATTGTCACTCGTCCAGATTGGAATCGTGGGCACGGTCACCGGGCTGGTCAGTCTGGTCACCCAGATTCCGACAGGTCATTTTGCAGACCATCACAGCCGGCGCAGCGCCCTGATGATCGGGGCAGCGCTTCTGATGCTGAGTTCTGCAATACTTGCAGTCTTCCCTTCATTCATCGGAGCGCTCATGGCCGGCACGGCATCCGGAAGCGGTTATGCATTTGTTTCAGGCGCCGGCCAGTCACTGCTCCACGACTGCCTGGAGCGTTGGGGCGACGTCAAGCAGTATGTAAAAGTTATGGGACGTGCGCAGTCCAAAGGACTCATGGGTAATGTCGTTCTTGTGGGAGTAGTCCCTATGACGTACGCCCTAAATCCGAGAATGCCTTTTATCCTTGGCGTTGTCGCGTTCGCCGTTTTGTTCTGGATATCCTGGTCTTTTATTGAGCCGGCGCGCGCTAAAGCGGCAGTGAATAGCGCCAACCATTTTAAGCAGATAATAGCCGGCGTGCGATCGTTCATCAATGCTGACACTATCTGGTTATTTATTGCCATCGGCTTGCTGTTCGGACTCTATTCCGCGCCAACCGACTATTCAAACCTGATCCTTAAAGATTTGGGTACCGCTCCGCAATATATCGGCTGGATTTTTTCAGCATCAAGCCTCATCGGTGCCATCGGCGGCTATATGCTGCATTACCTTCAGCGCCTCTCTTTCAAGTCATTCGTGACGCTTGATATCGCCGTCTGCTGTTTGTTTTTTGTCATCATAGGGATCACACGTAACTTGTGGATCGCGGTGATTACGACACTGCTTAATTTAGGTTTCTGGCGCCTGCGCAGTATCATGTATCAGCACTACCTGCTTGAAGTGTTTAAGGGCACAATGAAAAAGACCGTACTTATATCGATAATCGGGTTTGGGGAACAATTGTTTGTCATAGTACTACCCGTAAGCATCGCAACCATTATTACCCATTTTGGGTATTACAACGGATACACCATTTTAGGAATCATTACCACCGTGCTGCTCGCCGGACTTACGGTGCTTGGCTTTAGCCGGTTTAGTACACAGCGCCTCGCTAAAATATAGCTTCGATGTCTCTTAATCTTCCAGCAGAGAAAGAATATTGCCGGCAGGATCTTTAAACCAGGCAATATTAGGGCCCATATTAGCCTTTTTACCCCAGGCGATGCCTTTTTTATCGGTTTTGATATCACCGTCATAGTGTTCAAAGGCAACCCCTTGAGCAGTTAGGTCATCGACCGCTTTTTCGATATCCGTAACGATAATATTCATGATGGTAAACGTTGCCGGCTGATGGTTGGGCTTAGGGTACACAAAGGTGCGTCCGCCCTTTGCAAAATGAAGGGTCAGAATACCGTTATTTTCTTCCAGGTCAAATCCAAGTGTAGAGCCGTAGAACGTTTTAGCTTTTGCTATATCGTCGGTTGAAAATCCATTAACCACTGGTGCATCTTTAAACATGTGTACTCCTTTTTACTAAGCTTACTACGTACGGCAGCATGCGTCGATGCGTTATGGTTGTTGCAATTTTAGAACGGCCGTCCTAAAATTGGTGTATCAATGACTTTTGCCGTTTCATCTACCACTATAAATACAAAACGTCGGGCCGAAATTATTGACGCCACCATTGCCGCTCTCGTAGAGGTCGGTTACACCGGAGCATCATTTGCTGAGATTGGTCGGCGCGTCGGTATTAGTAAAAGCGTCGTCGGCTATCATTTTAAAAACAAAGATGCCCTGTTAGACGCCGTTATTACCACCATCTACGACAAAGGCTTCGAGGTAGTACGCCCCCAGATTGACGCGGAGTCAACCGCCTTTGGTAAAATCAAGGCGTTTATTATTCAGAGCGTTTATTTTTATCATGAATACGCAAATTACGTTATTGCGCTGAGTAGGCTTCGGCTGCACCTTACCAATGTCGGCAAGCCAAATACTGTCATGGTCGGCCGTTTACATCGGGAACTCAGTGATCTGGCCGACATCTTTCGTGCCGGCCAGGAAAGCGGTGAATTCCGTAATTTTGATGCCCACATAATGGCCCGCACCCTTCGGCAGGCGCTCGATGGCATCCTTATAGAAATGGCGCATCACCCCAGCACCGACGTTGACCATTACACCGACGAGCTTGTCGCTCTATTTAAACACGCAACACAAAATAGCAAGGAGGTATAATCATGAAGGAACCAAAAGATACAAAACCTAACGTCCGGAACCGTAAAGCGGCCTGGACCCTCGCACTTTTGACGCCGCTCATCGCGGAATTGGCATTTGGCAGCACGCCGCTTCACCTCGCCTATCTCCTATTACTGTGGCTGCCTATTTACGGAGCGGGTATCCTGCTTATCCGTGAAGCGGTAACGCGTACCGGCCGCGGATGGCCAAGCGTCGTCGTACTCGGTTTGGCCTATGAAATAGCCGAGGATGGGCTTGGGCTTCAGGCGCTCACCAGTCCGCACCTGTACCATGCCGCCGACTGGGCACCACAAATCTTTGGGTTTAATATAGCTTACTGGATCTTAAATGCTATTTATCATATCGTCTTTAGCGCTATCATCCCGATATTTATCACCAACCTGTTGTTTCCCGCGTTTAAAGATCGGCCATACCTCAAGAAAGGCGGGCTGGTTTGGGTTATGCTGTTTGCCCTTATCGGTGTAGGCATGTTGCGCGGCAGCGTACCGCCAAGCCAGGATCCCGGCTACACCGCGCCTGCCGCCGTCCTGATCGGTTGTGTCGTAGCGATCGTGGCCCTTGCGGTTATCGCGCTTCGTCTTATGCCACGAAAGCAGCCGTCAGCGATGCTTGATACCGCAGTTCCATCCCCCAAAAACCTGGTAATAACAGGGGTTGTCGCTACCGTTGTTGTCTTTGGACTTATGTATCCCTTTGCCGGCGCCCACCAGCCCGTTTTCACTCATGGATATTGGGCTTACGTTCCTATTGCAATCGGCACCATACTGGCCGCATACTTATACAAAACGATCCGTGGCTGGAGCAAGTCAAAGCAGTGGGATGCACGCCGTATTCTGGCCTTAGCCAGCGGAGCACTCGTTGGACATACCCTTTTTGGCATGATAGCAGCTCACTTACCCGTGGTCGACCGGATCGGACTTGGTATACTATTGATTATCATGGCTTGGCTCTTGTATCGTCTGTATCGTAAACAATCGTCGGCAGTTGTTGCTAAGCCGGCAACTGCAGCATGAATCGTTACCGGCAGCGAGACGCGGCACCCCTAAAGTCACTGCCTGCTGACCACCCATTTCATGGTATAGCAGCCCGGGTAATGGGGTTGGTGGTGGCTTTCTTTAGCCTCAGTATGGTGTTTTTTGGCTTGGCTGTTATCGCTGATGCACAACATCCGGACAGCATTAGTATCTACGTTTGGGGACGGGCCATCACAGAGCTGGTGCTAGGCAGTGCGTACTTTTTGTTCGTCTACCTATGGAAAAAGGGTAAGTTCTGGGGATACCTTCGAATGCTCATGACCTCGGCGCTGGCTGGGGTAAGTACGATTTCGGTTGTCGTGCTGCACGGGTCATATCCCTGGTGGCTACGGCTCGAACAAGTAGTGCAATTCATCGTAGTGGCTACGATCTTCTACATGCTTACCCGACCGCCAATGCGCCAAAGGTTCTCTAAAAAACCAATCCCGGCCGACAGCAAAAAGAGCACTCAATAGTCGCGTATGCTGTTATAGACCCAGGTCCTGATAGTATTTTTCGATGGGATCATGCACCCGTAGTGCCGGCAATGGAAATGCCGCGACTAACGCTTCCGGGGTCTGGGCTTGGGCGAGATTGTCCGAAAAAGCCTGGGCTATCCGTTCATTAGTTTGCCCGTATCGGTCTATAAGCTGGCCCCATACATATGATTTACCATATATCATATCCGGTTTCATGCAATTTTCCGGTGGATCAAGGTCGGGCGGGAATAGTGCCCGATAGCTTCGCAGCGAACGCATCCAGGAACACGAATCTACCCATTTTGCATCGGGATGATTCTCCTGGACAGAACTAAACAGATTGCGTAGCTCATTCCGACGACTTGGAAAAGCCTCTGCCGACAAAGGATTGGTACCTCGCAGAGGGTTCTCAAAGTGCAACTTGACCGTATCTGTTAAGTATTCGTAACCAAAGGCACCAAAAAGATGGCTCGGTATATAGTCAGTATGTGGAAGTTCGAGGTACTGGCTATATAACTCGTCGCCGGTGGCCGTAGCCAGGTTAGCGATCTGGCCGAGCACCCTAGTAAGACCCGTACGACGCTCTCTGGCTACGGCAATAGGTTCGCCGGTCACTTCGCTCCAGCGGTCAGCATACAACAGCTGTACGTCAAACCATCCCTGCGGGTAATGCTTAGTATTAACTTCTCTTATTCTCTCTGGCACGAGATAGTATTATACACATTTATGCTGGCTGTTTGGTCGATACCGAGCTATAACCCATTTTTTCGCCGTTTTGCACCCAGTCCCATCGGCCGCTCAGTTTCGTGTCGTTATCCGTGAGCTTTCCAACGAAGCTACCGCTCCGGTCAGGCATATCGTCCAAGGCCGACTCAAAATCCTCGCCATTGATGTTGTACACATATTTGATAGGCTTGCCGCCGTTATCGAGCATATCCCGGTGACTGGCAAAAAACTGGGTTTTAAGTTGGCCGCTTTCTTCATCGTAACCGATCATCTCGATGCCGCCGTCCATCGTATGCATCATAAAATTACGGCCATCCATCCATTTATAGGTATTCTTACCGCCATCTTCATCTACCCATGTACCGAGTAACCGATCAAGCTGCTTAAACGCTTCTTCCCGATTTTTATAGTGAACGTTCGCCATACATGCCTCCTGCTGATTGCTATCGAATATCTATAGTATATCGCCGAAGCGTATTTAGCTAGCTTTGTTTAGAAATCTGCCTCTTAGCCAGATGTACGGACAAAATCTGAGTAACGTGGCCGGCTAAGTACGGGCTATCTCATCGCGCCACCGTTGGATATCCCGGCGCGCACCTCTGAGCATACCCGTGAATATCGCTGCCATAGCCGATGCGTCGCCTTCACCATACAGGACAACGTCAGTGTTAGCCTGTACATGCGTCGTTTCTAATATTGTTTTTTCTGCTCGTACGGCATCCGAAAGCAGCGCTAAACGGCCTGTGATTTTCTCCGTTTGTTTGTTGGGTGCCTTCTTGGCGGCCGCCGCTTCTTCAGAGATATGGTCGTAATATGCCAAAGTTACCGTAAACGGCAACGCATGGGGGTCGTGAGGGTCAAAATGATTGCTAAGTAAAACGTCGGTCATAAGACTTTCGCTATGGTGATCAGCTGCATGCAGCAACTTCATAAAAAAGCCGGGATGCGCGGCCTTGTTTACTGCTGCGATAAACTGTTGACGGTAATCCGTGCCGTCTTCAGGGGTTTCTCCAAACGCATATGCCCCTACTATTTCTGCCTGCTCCTGCGTCAGGCCGGCTGCCTGCCAATCAAGCTTAGCGAAGAAGGCGTCTACCAACAGGCGACCTTCTTTATAGGTAGCATTCGTTATGTTACGCATCTCGATGGCTGCTTCGGTAGACAGCGCCTCGCGGATACGACGTGCGCGTGAATCGCGCCACTTATTCGCCAGGTCGTATAACCAGTCACGGGTATTTGGGTCCTTTGCTCTCTGTACTAACGCCCATTGTTCGTCGGTGGCTACGTCACCCAGAGCAACCTCTTTGCACTTCTCCGTCATGCTCTCTGTCCATTTTCTTGGCCAGAGCGGTTGGTACGCCGGCTTGGCAGCCGTCAGTTCCGCATCGTCCGCACCGGCTTTTGTGGTGTAGTGGGCACCGGTAATCACATGGAAGAACTCGTGGAATAATGTACCTTCTACCACTACGTCGAGCCGTTCAGAGCTATTCTGCCTAAAATATTCTATATCTGCCTCGGCGGCAAAGGGATCGACGCACGCGATGCGTTTACTACAGGAGAACCACCCAAGAGCATTTTCCTCGTCATCGGTTTGTCGCTTCTCAATAAGAACATTGAGTGGGTCATCAATCATGATAGGTACCGTTTGTACGGCCAGTACCACACGTTCCACACTTTGATCACTTGTAAGTTTGCGGGCAGCCGGACTCCGTATGTAATCGACAAATTGTCGGCGCCAATCAGTAAGCTTCTGCGGCCAGTTATGAGCTAATATGTTTTCTTCAATCATGTGCCGATAGGTAAGGAGAAAGTTAAGAGTATGTATCAAGCTGTCCTTCCACTCTTGTACACCAAAAAACTCCTGATGTGCCGCAAAAGCTTTGGCGATTGATCGGTATCTTTCGTCTTTAGGTTCGTCTGTGGCCTCAATGGATAATGCAACTATGCGGTTTACCTCGGTAAGAAATGCGACTTTGCTCTCAAATTGCTCAAACCTATGCTTGTCCTCTTGCTGCTCCGCATCTAGCGCCAATGTGGCCTTTGCATCCGCCACATCAGAGACAAGGGACTCGAGCGAATCCGTTTCGCAACTGCCCAGGAAATATTCATAATCAATACCGAACTGATTACGGCCCTGCTCGTCAGCGGCCTCTTCAAAATACGCATAGTCGGTAGCCAGTAATATTCGCCCCGCCGCCCTCTCATGGCCCAAAGCGGCATTGGCGGCCTCATACGTTACCGTGCCGCCACACCGTTCAGGTTGAATCATTGCGCTATTTTATCATCGAAGGAGGTAATCTGAAAACGATTAACAGATCATATATGCATTATTAAACATATTCCTTGACATGAATATTCCCATGTGAGTATACTTCAAGTATGAACAGCACCGTACTCAATGCTTTAGCCGAACCGAACCGCTTGCGCATCGTCGAGCTTTTACGCGAACGGCCACACACTGTCGGTGAAATTGCCGGCCTCCTAAAACTTCGTCAGCCACAAGCTACCAAGCACCTAAAGATGCTTGAAAAAGCCGGCTTAGCAGTAATGTACCCTCAGGGTCAACGCCGAGTGTATGCCCTGCAGGCCGAACCGCTTCAGGAGCTACATGCCTGGACGGGCGCTTTTAAACCAAACTGGGTCAACCCGCCACATATGCTGAACGAATACATAGCAGCCGTCAAACGTGAACAAGCACTCGCTGCCGAGAATAGCTCCTGGGCTGATGGCCGCACCGTCGTCATTACGCGTGTTATTGCTGCCTCGCGCGATGTGCTCTGGCGCTTCTGGACTGAAGTCGCCGATATGAAGCAATGGTGGAGTCCGCAGTACCTTACTACGGTCCATGTCGAATCTGATCCTCGGCCTGGCGGCGTCATACGCGTTGACATGCAGGAGCCCGATGGGAACATCCACACTGCCGAAGGCTACTACACCCAGCTTCAAAAGCCCGAACAATTAGCGTTTATGATGTCGCCGCTCGACGAGTCCGGACGGCTACTCTTTGAGAGCCACGACTCGGTGACATTTGACACCATCGACAAGACAAGCACCAAGCTGACGCTTACCATTCGCTTGGCGGCGTCAACAGCTGCCGCAGCAAGCTATATTGCCGGTATTGAAATGGGCTGGAACCAGACATTAGATAAGCTAGAGCGCGCCATAGCGGCTGCAGATGAAAGTGAAACGCGTATGTAAGCTAGCACGTATAAGATTCACTGTTAATACCTAAATACATTAAAACAAGAAAGGAGCTGTCATGGCTACAGCTATCTTAAATGCGCCCAAATCGGCGCAAGCCCACGCGGCTGGCTACACGGAAAAACGGCGAAAACTCGCCCTGTTAGTCATCGCCACAGCCTTTGTTCTCGATCTGATGGACTCCACCATCATGAACATTGCGCTACCAACTATCCAACACACCATGCATGCCAGTTACACGGCACTGCTATGGATGGCATCTGGATACATCTTAACTTTCGCGCTACTCCTGATCGCCGGCGGTAGGATGGGCGACGTGTTTGGTTACAAAAAGTTATTTATATGGGGACTGGTGGGCTTTATGCTGACATCGCTTCTGACCGGTACGGCCTGGAATGCCGAAGTGCTTGTAATAGCCCGTTTGCTCCAAGGTGCAACTGCCGCGCTGATGGTGCCGCAAGTGCTATCAGTAGTACAGTTACTGTACAAACCCGCCGAACGGGTTGGCGTAAACGGCTTGCTCGGGATGCTGAGCGCCGTCGCTACCACCATCGGCCCCGTAGTAGCCGGTCTGTTGATGGCTATGAATATTGCGGGTTTAGGATGGCGGCCAATCTTCCTCATTAATATCCCGGTCGGATTGGCAGCACTGATATTGGGCGCTAAATACCTCCCTGAGGGTAAATCAGAGCATGCCTCTAAAATCGACATACGTGGTACTTTACTGGCTATGGCCGCCATCGGCCTGCTTATTTTCCCGCTTATACAAGGACATGAGTTAGGCTGGCCGTGGTGGACATTTGTCATGATGGCAGCTTCGCTGCCTATGCTAGGCCTGTTTGCCTGGTGGCAGCGTCGTCTGAGCCAGCGCGGTGGTTCGCCGTTGGTGATTCCAGCCCTCTTCAAACATCGATCGTTCAATATTGGCCTGCTGCTGAGCCTGCTCATTTTTGGCACCATGTCAGGATTTGCCCTCACCTTCACGCTGTTACTGCAGTCCGCTTACGGCTTTAGTCCCATACATACTATTCTTACGGGAATCTTCGTAACGGTTGGCATCATGCCGGCCGCGGCCGGGCTAACCCCTAAGCTTATGCCGAAACTCGGGCGCTGGACGGTTACTCTTGGGGCGGCGGTGATGGTACTCGGTGCGGCACTCCTGGGTCTGGCGGTCACTCACGCGACCGGCAATCTATCGACGTGGCAATTCGCCCCACTGCTGATCATTTTTGGCGCCGGAATGGGCCTCGCGTTTACTCCATTGCTCCCATACGCGCTCAGTCAGGTTAACCCGCAGGACGCCGGCTCGGCGTCGGGTGTGGCCAACGCGCTACAGCAAGTCGGCGGTTCTCTGGGTGTAGCATTGATCGGCATCGTGTTCTTTGGAAGTTTGACCTCGGTACATGAATACGCTAAAGGTTTTGGCCGAGGCAGCATATTAGAGATTGGCCTGCTGGCGTTATGCGTTGTCCTGAGTTTCTTCTTGCCACGTAATATCGTGTCAAAAGAAGCCCCGAAGCAGTAGATATATGGATAGGCCTGCTGAACCCTGGCGATACCGCAAAGTTCAGCGGGCCTAGACGAACTAGACAACGAACAAACCATCGTATAGAATTATTGTTAACCATTTAGTTAAGGATTATCGTATGCCCGACCTTTCAACATTAATACAGCGCGTTTCTGGTACTGTATTACAACCAAGTGACAACACTTATGATGAAGTGCGGACCATCTGGAACGCCATGATAGATCGCCGCCCACTGGCTATCGTACGCTGCGCAAACACCGATGACGTTGTCGCTGCGCTTGGATTTGCCCGGGCCAACAATCTGGATATAAGCGTCCACTGTGGCGGACACAGCATTGCCGGCCATTCCGTAGTCGAAGACGGCATCATGATTGACCTTTCGCCCATGAATAACGTTACAGTTGATCCGGGGGCTAAGATTGCCCGTGTGGCAGGCGGTGCCTTGCTAGGATCTCTCGATAAAGCAGCGCAGGCTCACGGACTAGCGACAACCGCCGGTAATGTTTCGCATACTGGCGTTGGCGGCCTTACATTAGCCGGAGGNATGGGTTGGTTAGCGCGTCAATTTGGACTNGCGTGTGATAATCTTGTTTCCTGTGAAGTGGTGCTTGCCGACGGCTCGGTTGTACGCGCCAGTAAAACCGAACATCCTGATTTGTTCTGGGGACTACGCGGAGGTGGCGGCAACTTCGGCATCGTTACTGAGTTTGTGTTTCAGCTACACGACATTGATAATCGTACACTGTTTGTCGAATACTACTTTGATATGACCCATGCGCCAAAAGCTTTTCGTACGTGGCGTGACATGCTGCCTGACGCGCCGCGAAACGTCACATTAACAGCCTGGATGGGAATTTCAGGCACACAGGAATACCTGCCCGAAGCATTTCATAATAAGCCGTTAACCAACTTTGGTTTTGTATGGGTTGGTGATCCCGCCGATGGCCGGCGCTATCTTGAAGCATTTCTGGAAGATTTGCAGCCTGTCGGTCAGAACGTCAAAGAGCTAAGTTATCTCGAACTACAAACCATCGATGATAATCCTCAAAATCACGGCGTCCGTCGTTATTGGAAAGGACACTATCTTGATGAGATTACCGATGAGGCGATCGACGCCTTTTTGGCTCGTACTGAGATCGGTGAGACGGGAGAAGGAGGCGCCATATCAACCTCAGTCCAAGCGTACGGAGGCGCGATCGCCGAAACTTCCGCCGAAGAATCTGCCTACAGTCATCGTCGGGCTGTCGCCGAAGTCGTCAACCATGTCCGCTGGATAAACCCAGACGAAGATGAGCATTATATGGCGCTTGGCCGAGCTTACGCCCGTGGCCTCGAGCCATTTGCCAGCGGCAGCTACGTACACGCCTCTCAGGAGGAGTCGCAATCAGGTGATGTTGCGTATGCCGACAACATCTACCAACATTTGGTACAGGTCAAGCAACGCTACGATCCCGAGAATGTGTTCCGCCATAATATGAATATCAATCCCAAGCACTAGCACGGAATCCGAAGGATATTAATTAACGTTAATTTGTCAACTAAGCACTATACCTTATCGGTAAGCACCACGAGCCGTTGCGAATAGGTGTGATGAACTGGATCCCACCTTCCTGTACATGTGACAAGATTCAGATGATACCCATCACTGCTGAAAAGATCTTTGGGCCTGTCATTTTGGTTATAGGTTTTGACTGACCGCACTACAAAAGAAATGGCCTGATGCTTGTCATCAACGACCGATATAGTATCGCCCGGCAGCAACTTACTGAGGCTGCTGAATATACCAACCTGACCTTTTGGTCCGTTCAAGTGGCCGACAATAATAGCGCTACCCTTATTCCCTGGCAATGGTCCATACTTATACCAGCCTGCGTGTTTGACATCGCTTGGGGCAGCCATATTGCCATCAGCCCCAAGCCCAAGATAAATGATAGGAGCATTAACCTTAATTTTTGGAATTTCGAGTAGATTTGGCAAGCCATGATTTGGGATCGTGCTCACCAGGTTTTGTGTATGCATTACTCCACTCTTGGGTAGGTGAGCTGCTTGCTTTATGGGCGGAGCTTGCTTGGCATGGCCGTTACGTGTGCCAAAGACAAAAAAAGACAGCATGAGCAACACAACCAAGATGCTAGGAGCACCAAACAACACCCACTTGGGTGCCACAATATGTCTTTTTGGAGTCGAACAAGCAGATGGAGGTAGGCGTGTTGGCGTCGGCTGCACGGCGGCTATGCTTGTTTGCATCCGTTTACCGTCAGCAGCAGGGGCAATTTTCAAGGGTGGCCTGATATCAACCCATGTATACACCGAGCTTTTTTGATCTACCGCTTGAGTGGTTCTCAGTGGTAATGGTGAACGTTTTCTCGCAGGATCATCAGCTTGCCGTGCAATGACGTCACTATCTTCAGTCTGTTTTAGTGTAGTTGGCTGGTTTCCGCGAGGAATAGCATGCGGACGGGGATAGATGTGTACTTTCCGGCGGATAATTTGTTTATCCTCTGGTATTAGGCCTGCATTGAGTCGTGGATGCGTCATGTGTTGTCATCGCTATTTTTGTCTTGATCCTGGGAAATGTATCCTCTTTCGTACTAGATATAGAACCACCGAAGCAATGACGATAACAAGAGCAGGTGTCGCAAAGGGCATATGCTTAGCCTGAGGGGCAAGTCCTGTGTTAGGCAGGCCAGGGGTAGTGACCGTTGTACCCCCTGGTGGTGCGGGAGTCGGGGTTGGGGTTGGAGCAGCTGCACAAGTTGGGGCCGTCAGTGTATCTGTAGTCGTAGAAACTGTTCCGCCAAATGCCAAAGCTCTACCCGTCCACGTTACAGTACTGCCGATGGTGATACCCGATGCATCGATGTCAGTTCCGGCAAATGTACTGTTAGCCCCCAGCGTTGTTGCTGCGGCTGGTGTCCACCAAAGATTACATGCCGAAGCGCCACCTATTGTCGTAACGCTCGAGTTAGCCGCCGTCGTGAGAGCACCCGTCATTCTAAAAATATATGTACCGCTACCGTTGAGCGTAATACCCGCCGTACCCACCGAAGCAGCCCCTGTAATACAATAAACTCCAGGTGTGTATACACCGGCGGGACCGTGCGTGGTGTCGGTCGCCAAGTTGATTGCACCAGATGCAAAAGTAAAGGTACACGCCTGACTGTTTAAGGCAGTCAGGGCCGTACCCTGGTCAATCCCTGCCTGATTATATGTACCATCAGCATTATGCGTAGAGCCATTCACCGTAGGCGCTACCGCCGGTCCGGTCGTATAACCAAGATCGCCATTAATGGTAGTCCCTCCGACGGTATTGGTGTACGTACCGGAAAGAATGGTAAACGTATTAGCTGCTCCAAGACCCGGAGACGTCGCAGCATATGTGGTGGCCGGCATCGTACACATAGTTAGTATTAACATGCTGAACACTAAGCCAAACGCAACTGTCCTAAGCCTCATACTTTTACCTCTTCAAAAATTTACATCTCTTTAGAATTACTTTGCTGTGATTTTAGCGTTGAATTATTAGCTGAGCATTAAACCGCTTATGTTTTGTAGAGAATATCCCTACGAATATCCTGCGTTATGTGTTCGTGCAGCTGCGTAAGTCCTAAAAATGCTCGATGCCCAGATGAGCCCGCGCTATTGCAGCCCATGATGTATCGGCGTCAAAATGAACGCCGACCAAGCGATCGATACCACTCTGGTTGACGCTTTCGACCAGCTGCGAGAAATCGTCGACAAAGACAATCGACAGATCATCGAGGCGCCGTGCGTCAAGTTCGGCACGAAGCACGGCCAGTGAATCAACTTTATATGAGACTGTGTGGGCATAGCGTGTCCCTTCGGATCGGAGCAGCATAGGTGCATCGGCAAAGCCATGGCTTTTAAGGTTTTGGTATGTGGCCTCACCTATCGCGTCAGGCCTGGTAGACAGATAACCGTTTGGCAGGCCATGCCTTGCTCCCCGTTCTGCCAACTCAATTGAATTCGCCATCGGCGGCATTGCGGCATGCAATTCACTGTCATGCATCAACTGGTTTTTGAGCGCGTCGTAATCTGAGGTGATGGTGGCATGTCCCAGATGAGCCCTGTGCCCCTCGGCCCTAAAGGTATCGATCGTAGCGATGGCTCCGGGTTCATAGCCTGCGTTAGCGGCAGCTTGCGTATAGTATTGATGAAAACCGTAATCGGCATCGACGAGTGTGCCGCAGATATCGGCGATCAGCAGACCGGCGTTCTGGCGCTCTTCAGGCGGGTTAACAAATTGTTCGGCAACCTGCTCTGCCCATATATGAGGATCATTGACATAGTGCGCACGTTCCGTCATGAGACAGCTCCTGTGCCACCGAGCGTTTCCAGCACAAGCGAGCGGGCCCTGGCCACATCGACCGATCTACTGATTTGTATTGATGATCCTTCGTCCCAAGTAGCCGTAGTCTGTCCTCTCTCTGGAAGTTTCTGGCCGACGGCGACGTCAACACGCGCCGGGGCGTCATCTACGCCCGGGTCTGTATCGATAATTATTTCCATCAAGTAACCTATTCCTATCTAAATCTAAGTTATTACCATAAGCCTGATCACTGTTGCAATAAAATATCCGAAAGCGGACTTGTTTTTAACCGGGTATGCTGTTTACGTTTACTAACCTAAATGAAAGGATGCAACTATGCTTTTAATTAGCGGCAAAAACGATTCTGGCGGCGGCAAGGGTAAACAAGGAGCAGTAGCTCGTCCAAAGCGACTCGGCCAATAAATCTTGAAGACCAGACATTAGTCTGGTCTTCTTATATAAGGCGTGTGCGTAAGTCCGGCAAAGCGGACTTTTTTTATTGCACCGGATGGTCCAAACGTATACACCACAAGCTCACCTTCGTTGTATACACTATGCGGCGTGGTAATTATTAACGTAGTAGCATCCTTTCGGGCCAAGGTCTCGTACCAGCTGAATGGCTCCCAGCAGTCGGGGTCGACGGCAGCTATCTGTTCACCATTAGAAACAATCTGAACGGTCGACATTTCATTTACCAGATGCACGTCAAATGTCGTAGGTACGGTTTGCCGCTGGGCGGCCGTAAAGAAAGAAATAATACCGAAAAGGCCGCGCGCAATCGCGCCCGTTGGCGTATCTTTGCTGAGTCCCGCCAACGCGATGACAACCCCTGATGCAGGGTCACAAACGGACGCACTTATATGGCCACCGGCAAAGCCGCTGTGGCCAAAGAGCGTATGGCCGTCTAGCTCCTGTAGTTCACAGCCAAGGCCAAAGCGGGCTCCAGCATCGAAACCATCTGTTACCTCGCTATGGACTTGCCGTAATAGTTTTTTGGAATCCGCTGATAGCAAAGCATCATCTTCGAGACGGGCTAGACGTGAGACCAGCCCGACCATATCTGTTGGCGTCGCATATAATCCCACCGATGGCGTAAAGCTGCGGGTGGACTTTCGGCTGGGCAAAGGTGTACGACGCTGTCTGTCCGGCATATGCGGCAGGCCATAACCGGCAGGCACTGGCTGCAGCTGGTCGTGGTAATCAATGCTCATAGTGGCTGTCCGTAAAGGCTCGATAATACGTTCAGTCACGTACGCTGCGTAAGGTTGTCCGCTACAGTGTGCGATAACCTCACCCAACAACGCGTATCCCATATTGGAATATTTGACCCCCGTACCCGGCTCAAAGACTAAACTCCTCTGTAGTACGCGCTGCCGTAGCTGTGCGGCACTTGGATAATTTCCTTTGAACAGCCAAAAATCGCTCTCCGCCCCGTCCCTTGGCAGTCCGCTCTGGTGCGCCAATAACTGTTTAATGGTCGGTTGCCGGACACGTCCATCGGGATGCTTTGCAAGCCACGGTACATAGGACACGGCTGGTGCATCTAACTGGAGCCTACCCTTTTCTGCCAACTGTAAACAGGCAATCGCTGTCAGCATCTTTGTCTGTGAAGCCATGTGGAATATGTGCCCAGAGCTAAGCGGTTCAGCGGTTTCGGTGTTTGCCGAGCCAAAAGCCGTGGTCAACACCGGTTTACCTTGCGCATGTATAGCTATGCTCAGACCGGGCAGCGCTTCCTCTTGGAGTCGGCGCGGCAGCCATGCCTGAATAAAGTTAATTGCTCGTTCCATTTTCGTCCCTTTCAATTCATATCCAGCGTACCAGGTTCGATCAAATAAAACTGTACTAAGAGTAATAATCTGGACAGCTCGCACTCCTTAAGCTACTATGCAATCTACGGAAAGGTTGCTTGCATATGGATACTCCCGAGTTTAAAGAGTTACGTGTCGCCGCCAAAGCCGCGGCCTTTGAGTTTAGATTACCGACAGATTGGCAAGAAGGCCGCATACAAGCCTTTGGTGATGCTGTCGACGGCGAAAGTACCGACGATCGCGATGACGCCTTTAGGATTTTGCCGCAAACCGACGGCACGACAAATGTCGAGGCAACGTTCGTAGACCCCTCGTTCATTCCACCTGATTCGCCTATTGCCGAATACGCGCTAGCACTCGGCGAAACGCAATATTTCCCTCAAGGTAAAAGCTCGCCGATGATTCACCCAGTTTTAAGTTCGGGTAGGTTAAGTCTTCTGGAGGGGGTCGAAAGGCCCGGGATAACCGTCAGACTGTCCATTGATCAGTACGACAGGAAAAGCGATGCCAGCGTTGTCAAGTCGGTCATCAAGGCTGGGCGCAAAACCTACAATGAAGTAGCCGCACTGACGCACAGCGACGATCCTAACGACGAAGAAGCCGCCAAATGGCGCCAGTACGAAGCTTTTGCCGTACATCTGTTAAAAGGTCGCCGTGACAGCGGAGCGCTGGCTTACTTCAATGCCGATCGGAATATCCTTACCGACGAAGAAGGTCGACCCGTCTTCCTCGAAGAGGGTGGCGAACATTCCGGCAATATCATCGTGCAAGAAATCATGATTCTAGCCAACAGCGCCTTGGCCGCCTACGCACAACGTAACGGTATTCCGTCCCTTTATCGCCGATTCGAATGGGCCAGCCCGGTCAATATACAGACCATTGGCCGCCTGATTGAACAGGGCGGTCGCGAACAGATAGTCGACCTCTTAAAAAACAAAGGCAGGGGCTTTTACAGCTCTAAACCCGGTCCGCACGATGCGCTTAAAGTAACACCATACGGTCGTTACTCGTCGACTATGCGCCGTGGCGTCGATTTTATCAACCTTAGCAATATCTCAGCTCACAAAGATGGTAAACCATACCCGTTCCCACAAGACACCCTGGATGAATGGAGCGAAAAACTAAATACTTTGGAACGCACTCCATGGTCCAAGGCGGGCGCCATATATAGGGCTGAAAAAAAGGCCAAGAAACATTTAGGTGCTGATGCCACACAGCTGGTCAACTTGCCTAAAGCCGAACTAAGCCATGTCATTGAGATAGCCCGCGAGCGTGATGAGATGCCACCGGCAGTCGCCGAGGCTATGTCGCACTTGCTCGCCGAAGGCAAGCTACCTCAAAGCTACTTCCACCGCCTATTAATCCACCGGACTGCCGATGAAGGATGGCTTGAGTTACGCCGGCAACTTATGCCACATGTGGTCGCACCGGGCGTTGCTAAAAACATCCTTCTTGGGGCGCGTGCGTCACAAATGCTGGAAGATCTTCATTTTGAACCAACGGTCAAGGGTCCTAACGGATTTGAATCTGTTGTTACCGCTCACTATCCCGACGGACCGTTCATAGAGAAAAGAAACACCTCCATGGATCGAAAAGCAGCTGAGAACGGTGCGGCGATTGAAATGCTTGCTCAACTGGCGGGTATCGAGCATGTCGAATACGAATCATTAGCACAGTCTGAAGTACATATCGAAGTCAGAAACCCAATAAGCTTGTTATATGAATTTTACCAGCGCGAAGGAGGAATCATCAGGTTTGATACAAAACGTGTCCCTGGTTCGCCCGATCATGCACCAGTTTTCCAAACCACGCTGACATTGCCCGACAAAGAACCCATCACAGGTGTTGGCATAAACAAAAAAGAGGCAGAAAAGGCTGCCGCTGCCAAAGCAGTCGCTGCCGATAACATCGCTGAACGCTTACACCCCGAACAATCCGCCGACCCAGCCCCCGAGAAGCACCCCATCAGCATCCTGTACGAAATGGTTCAGGCCGGCCGCCTCAACCAGCCAAACTTTCACACCGAAAGGACCGGCGGCCCCGATCATGCGCCGATATTCACCTCCACGTTGGTCGTAAAAACCGGCGGAGAAGCGGGCGATGAGCAGGTGTTCACCGGCAAAGGCCCTAAATCCAGAATCGCCGAAACAGAGGCCGCCCAGGCAGCAGTTCGAGCCCTAACCCCAAAATCACCCCAAAGTGAGTAAACTAGTATATTGATTTTAGTAAAGCGTCCTGTATATACCGTATGTCTTCCGAAGGAATAGATGGCCGAGCTACCTCAATAGGGTCCGCTGGGCCGTCGACAATCACATGCGGGCCGTCTTTGACAAGCTTAGGAGAATCCAGGCAAAGCGTGGCCACTGTATGACCGATAGGGACCGTGTCCAAATGATACTCGCCAGCCACAATACTGTTGTATCGGCCGGTTGGCACTACAACGTCCCTGATAGGCGTAACCCGAGCACACGTCCCGTCCGTACGCAATCCCTGTGGTTCAGGAGGGTAATGCGCTCGAAACACTCTCTGTAACCCCCTGCTTATACGCTTCTCCTCCGTAGAGGGGACGTCACTTACTACTTCAATGCTATGGCGGGTATCTTGATAAGGGTCTCGCGAAAGAACTCTAGAAATTAAGTGCCACGCATGATTATGGATAGCGGGCTGCCGCAATGAGTGTCCTCTTCGCATGTTCTTGGGCCATACATGGAGGCGCAAGGACGAGCCATCTTCTCGAACGGTAAGTGGAAATACGGCAAATCCTAACGGATGCCACCTTCCCTCCATTTCTGTAAGCCGAGGGACAACATCCTCGATAACATCTCTGTTATACTCTTCAAGAAATTCTTCGGCCTGTGCAAAAAACACCGTAGCGTCCAGAGACTCAGTAATATGGTGGTGAAACTCGTCGGCCTTATTGGTGGCAGAAGACATAGCTTATTGTATCTTAAGCGAGTCAAGAAGCTGCTTGGCTTGGTCGGTTGTAATTGTCTTGACGGTCGATGTGTATGGGCTACTCACCTCGCCTTGCGAGATGCTCACCGTGATAACCGAGCCGCCATGTACCGTCATAAAGTGATGTGCCGTGACCGGGAAGTCAGAGTCGTCGGTTTGGGTGTACGCAAATGATGTGCCACCGTAGTTGAAGTCAACAGCCGTGTCAGTTTTAGACCGCTTAAGGCCCTCTACGGCACTTGTTGCTTCGGCGGCACTTGGATAACTGGCGACACTTACAACATACTGGTTAGGGAAGCGCGTCTGGATCTCGGCAAAACGCTGCTTCCTGTAGTCGGGCTGCTTTGAATCATCGGCGCTGTAGCGGAAGTCAACGCTACATTGAGAACTGATCGCAGGTGACGTTGCGCTGGTTTTGCCGTATTTGTAGTCGTTGTCTACATGCGTTTGATCGTAATGTACACCGCCTAAAACTTCATCGACTTTCTTGAAGTCAGCGGCATGGCAGGCATCGATAAGCTTGGTGGTGCCGATGCTGCCAAGGTTGCTGAAATCGTGCGGTTTGCTGGCGGTGTTAACGTCACTTAGATTTTTTACGATTGCCTGCGCAAGACCGTCAAGCTTGGTGTTGGCGTTAGCTGCGGTGACATTCCCGAAGCCATATTTAAGCTCTACGATATTGTTGTCCAGGAGGATGGCCGCCGTAACGCTTCCGTCGCCGCTGGGATCACCGGCGTCGACCAAGCTCGTGTCTTTAAACGATGTGAACGACGAGCCCTTGGTTGTCGCGCGGCGTGTCTTGAAGTTATTCTTAGCAGTGTCGATGTTCGGATATTGGCTGATCGATACACTTACGCGGTTCTGCTCAAATGAATCAAGCTGACCAATAATGAAGTCGCACTTCGAAGTAACGACGCCCTCAAGGAGCGAATCCTCGATGGTTTTGGCAAGGTCATAATGACCGCCTGGCGTCTGGTCATAAGGAATGGCTTGCGTTGCGGAAATAGCTTCGCCGCCCATATCATTACGAAGGTTAGCCCCGGCTTTTTTAATATCGTCGCGACTCAGCGCATTGCACGCATACAGATATGGATACGAGCCAACGGTAAGCGTCGGGCCAGTGAGCGACTTTTTGTTGTTGCCGGTTTTTTTGGTAACAGCCAAAAGTCCGACCACAAGGATAATCAGCACCACGAGGCAGATACCTATTATGATGTACAGTTTGCTCTGATTGCGCCGAGGTGGCGTTGGTGTTGGTCCTGGTGTTTGTGTCGACAGAGGTGCCTGCATTGGCGCCTGAGGGTTGCTACTTGGCTGTTGATCCATTATCTATTGTCTCCATTTCTAAAGAATGCCGAAACTTTATTATACAGCAGATACGTTTGCAGCAATATGAGGCATTTCGCCGCATCTGCGCCATAAAGTACCAATTTGAACCAAGTATCTTCAGAGCAATAATGGAAATATCACGCCTAAGTCTCTAAACGCGTTTGTTTGGCCGTCGCAACCAGGAGAGCACCGACAAGCGTAATTGCCAATCCAATCACCGCTACCGGCCAAAAAGCCGGCCTGATTGTATCACCCAAAAAAACTACACCAACGGCGGAAGGAACCAGCGTCTCGGCGGTAACCATAATCGTGGTAAAAACCGTCGCCGAAGAACGCTGAAGACCTACGGTAAACAGCATTACACCCAATCCACCATACAGGAAATACGCATATACGGCTGGATTATCAAATAGTTGCCAGAGCGGATCGGGCAGGCTCAGGACACGTCCCGCCACAGACATGCCGCCAAAAGCTATCCCACTCAACACCGCCAAACATGCAGCCGATAGCGGGCCTTTAAGCCGGCTGCATACTATGCCGAGTAGGGCAACGGGAATGCCCGCCAGCAAAATCACCCATTCAATCCGCAGCGAAACATGACGAGCATCTTCCGGCAAAGCCGAAAATCCCAGTAGAATTAACCCGACAATAACCATTCCCAATGCCCGATAAGCATGCCGGATACGATAGCGTTTTAGCAAATAACATTCGATCACAAACGTAATGACTACCGCACAAGCCACGATCGCCTGGACTAGAAACAGCGGCAGACTGTGTAC
>JGI24737J22298_10000056_pt1 | contig 33642 bp, 32 predicted proteins | sample KBSCornC3_FD_22298 | JGI IMG/M metagenome (IMG submission 22298) | reverse complement strand
TGGTTTTAATAAACCGATTGATCATTTTTCCTCTATCCGTATTCCAACCATTCACCTAATCAACCACTGACTAAAAACAAAAAAATCATGTTTGATAAATTAATGGAAGCCCAGCAAAAGGCTGGCGAAATGAAAAAACGCCTTGATGCCATCAGTGTATCAGGCACAGCCGAAGGCGGCAAAATAGTTGTAAACGCTAATGCCAATAAAGTGATCCAATCGGTACAGATAGATCCTGATTTTTTAGCCGATGCCGATAAAGAAGAATTGGAAGAGTTATTGGTTGTTGCGATCAACAAGGCGCTTGAACAAGCCGAAAATATCAGCCAAAGTGAAATGGCTGCCATGACCCAAAGTATGTTTGGTGGTTTAGGCGGCTTGGGTAATATGTTTGGTAAATAAAATTATACCATCCATCTTAAAAATGTCATTTCGATGAGCGAGGGCGGGCAACAGCGGCTGTGCGAAGAGAAATCTCCTACGCCATGCATAACAAACTGTGCTAAGTGAGTTTACAGGGTGTACAGGATTTTCTCCCTATTCTCCATGTGCGAGTCTTCCCAGGCTCGGTCAGAATTGACATTAACTTTAAAGCTACCCCTTGCTTTTGTTTGTTCAAAAAACTGCTGTAACTTTTCTCCCAATAAATCAAATCGGGATTATAAGTGTTTACTTTTGAATTAGGTTAATAAACTATTTTCTATGAAAACTACTTATTATGGCCAGTCGGCCCTTGAGATTGTAGCTGGTGGAAAGAAACTGCTTTTCGACCCATTTATAAGCCCTAACCCGCTGGCAAAGGATATTGATATCCACAGTTTGAAGCCCGATTATATTCTGGTATCGCACGGGCACGGCGACCATGTGACCGATTTGTTGGAAGTTGCCAAAAGCAGTGGTGCAAAAGTAATTTGTATCGCCGAAATTGCCGGATGGCTTGGTACTAAAGGCATTGAAAATGTACATGGCATGAACATTGGCGGTGGCTTTAACTTTGATTTTGGCAGGGTTAAAATGGTAAACGCTATTCATTCAAGTACCTTGCCCGATGGCTCGCCGGGTGGTAATCCTGCGGGTTTCTTAATTTATGCAGAAGGAAAAGTGATCTATTTTGCAGGCGATACTGCGCTTACCTATGATATGAAACTCCTGGCCGATGAAAACCTCGACTGGGCATTTCTGCCTATAGGTGATAATTATACCATGGGCGCGGATGATGCCATTAAAGCGTCGGCGTTTATCAATTGTAAAAACATCATCGGCATTCATTATGACTCATTCCCGGTTATTAAAATTGATAAGGATGAAGTAACAGAGAAGTTTATCAAAGCAGGCTTGAATTTGAAGTTGCCGGCTATTGGCGAAACTATAGAGTTGTAAAAAAACACATCAAATAAAATAATCGTCATTGCGAGGTACGAAGCAATCCCCATGAAGCAGAGCGGCTGTACAAGTCTCTCTGTAAAGTTTGGGATTGCTTCGTACCTCGCAATGACGGTTGGAGATATTTTCAAACGCAAACAGCCCCGGCAAAATGCCGGGGCTGTTTCTGTTTGATACCACCGGACTTAAAACTTCCGGCTTCAGACTAAAGACTTATTTTCTCTTCATCTTCATGGTGTCTTTTTTCATGATGGTATCTTTTTTCATTTTCTTCGTTTTCTTTTTCTTGGTAGTATCAGTTTGCATAATGCCTTTTGAGGGGCGAACTACTGTACCGTGAGCGAAAACGCTGCTGAACGAGATCGCTGCTAAAGCGATCATACATAGTGCCTTTTTCATAGTTGATTATGTTTTAGATGGTTAGTTCTATCTATAACAAATTAACTATGGTTTGTTTTTTTTATTTTTTAATTAAATAACCGTGCCGCTTGGTATTATAGCCCGTTTCTTAACTACAACAATGCCATCCTGCACGGTATGGGTGCCATAATCACCGTCTTCAAGTTTTTCGCCGCAGTTGATGGTTACGTTATTACCGATGTAAGTATTTTTATCGATAATGGCGTTTTGGATATGGCAATTATCGCCTATACCCATAATTGGCGAACCGCTTTCTTTCGATTCGGCAATTTCCTCAAGGGTTTGGTAATTATCGCTACCCATCACATAACAGTTTTCGATAATGGTATTAACCCCAATACGGGTACGGATCCCTATTATAGAATGGATGATCTGTTTGGCATTGATAATACAGCCGTCGGCAACAATAGATTTTTCCATCAGCGTGCCTGATATTTTTGACGGCGGCAACATGCGCGCACGGGTGTAGATGGGGTTTTTATCAAACAGGTTAAACTTGGGGATGTTATCAGTTAAACCCAGGTTGGCCTCAAAAAATGAAGGGATAGTACCAATATCTGTCCAGTATCCTTCATACTGATAGCTGGCTACGCGATGGCCTTCAATTGATTGCGGGATGATCTCTTTACCAAAGTCGGTACGCTCATTGCCTTCAAGCAATTCATATAACAATTTGCGATTAAAGATGTAGATACCCATTGACGCCAGGTATACACGGCCTTCAGCTTCCATCTCCGGACTAACCTCTGACGCCCAGCTTTCGAAATTGCTTTTAGGTTTTTCGATAAACGAGGTGATCATGTTGTTCTCGTCCGTTTTCAGGATTCCGAAGCCCGGAACGTCAGCTGCATCAACAGGGATGGTAGCTATCGAAATTTCGGCATTGGTTTCAATATGGTGGTTGATCATATCTTCAAAATCCATCTGGTACAACTGATCGCCCGACAGGATCAGCACATACTCAAACTCATGCACCGCCAAGTGGTGTAAGCTTTGCCTCACAGCATCGGCCGTACCCTGAAACCAGGCCACGCTTGACGGCGTTTGTTCTGCCGCAAGAATATCAACAAAAGCATCGCTAAAGCTGCTGAAATGATACGTGTTTTTGATGTGCTTGTTTAAGGATGCCGAGTTAAACTGCGTCAACACATAAATACGCGTAATACCCGAGTGCAAACAGTTTGAAATGGGAATATCCACCAAACGATATTTACCCGCAATTGGAACTGCCGGCTTTGACCGCGTTGCGGTAAGCGGTGATAAGCGGCTGCCCTGGCCGCCACCGAGCACAATGGAGATTACTTTGGATGTCATATAGTTAGTTTTAAGCTTTCGTATAGTTCAGTGTATTGTTGTGTTGAGCGTGTCCATGAAAAATCAAGCTCCATCATTTGTTTGCGGAGCTGCTGCATTTTTGCGCTATCCTGGTAAAGTTGTTTTGCCCTGAAAACTGAGTGGCAAATATCTTGTACGCTGGCCTGTACAAAGCGGATCCCATAGCCTCCCTCATCGCCAAAATCAATGACAGAATCTTTCAATCCACCGGTAGTACGTACAATTGGCATAGTGCCGTAACGCAGCGCATACAACTGGTTAAGGCCGCAAGGTTCCACGCGTGATGGCATCAGCAGGAAATCGGCCCCGGCATAAATTAAGTGTGCCAATGACTCGTCATAGCCAATAAAAGCATTACAATGCTCAGGGTATTTATTTTTAAGCTGAAGCAGGGCAAGCTCATTTTCCTTATCGCCGGCGCCTAATATGATAAAGTTTACTTCGCCTTCGTTTTCGAGCAGGCTGCGTTCAATAGCGGCAGGCAACAGATCAGCCCCCTTTTCAACAACGAGGCGACCGATAAAGGTGAATAACGGTTTTTCGGGATCGAGCTCAAAGCGTTTGCAAATAACTTCTTTATTAGCCCTTTTGCCTTTGGCCAGTGTTTTAGCCGAAAATTTGGTTGGGATCATCGGGTCGGTTTGCGGGTTCCAAACCTCGGTGTCGATACCATTCATGATGCCATAACCTTTTGCCCGTTCAATGTAAAACAGGTACTCCAAACCATTTGAGTTGTAGGTAAGCTCCTCCAGGTAAGTAGGCGATACCGTTGTATAGCGCCAGCTGCATTTAACCGCGGCAGCCAGTGGGTTGATTCCGCCGGCCCAGTCAAGCAAACCTGTTTTGGTCAGGTCAATTTCAGGCAATAAGGACAGCCTGTCCCAGCCGAAAGCGCCGTGGTACTGGCCATTGTGTATGGTAAATATGGTTGGCGTATTGGCCAGCCTTGTATATAGTTTGGAATGATAAAGCAGAAATGGGACTAAACCAGCATGGTGGTCATGGCAGTGGATCAGATCGGGTGTTTGCTGCGAATAACTGATCCAATCTAAAAATGCCAATTGAAAGGCCATGAACTGGTCGCGCTCATCGGGGTAACTGTAGATGTTTTCCCTGTCGAGCAGCCCGGGGATCTTCACTAAGTAAAGCTCAAAACCGAGTTTGTTTGTTTTTTCTTTCAGGATCTCGAAGAAAAGTCGGCGATTACCGAGCAAGGTTGCAGCAGCAAACACAATTTCAAAGTCGTTTTCCTGGGTAAACTTACGATCGTAAAAAGGCATAACAACCGCAGCCTGCAAACCCGCAAGGTTCTGGTACTTAGGCAATGCGCCAACAACATCGGCAAGCCCGCCAACTTTAGCAACGGGATAGCACTCGGCACTCAAATGGTATATTTTCATTCAGGTTTTATTGGCTCAATTTAAGCAAAGATTACCAAAAGAGAAACCCGCGGCAATTAATATAGTTTTGTAAAATTTAGATTAAAAGCGCTGAAATTTTATTACCGTTAAGATGTTATAGTTGTAAAAATGATAGGGAAAAAGGGAAGGGATAAGTATAGGTTAGTGTATTATGAAGGGGAAAGAATTGTCTTATATTGCAAAATGCATCATAAATTATAGATATGTCAATGCGGTATCCGCCAGGGTAGCCCGAAAAATTAACTTGCGCTCGTTTGCAACGAGTGCTTAACACGGTTAGGCGATTGCATCGCCAGAGATGCGTTTTAAACGCAAGCCCATATTAAGCGCTCGTTACAAACGAGCGCAAGGATCACATTTTTTAGAAGCTCCCCTTTAGGGGGCTGGGGGGCTAATGCGCCTCCAGCCAGTTCAATCCGGTTCCGATCTCTACCATGATGGGTACCTCGGTTTTGATGGCGGTTTTCATATTATGCATAATGATCGGCTTCACGATCTCTACCTCATGATTAGGTACGTCAAACACCAACTCGTCATGTACCTGCATGGTCATGCGGGCATCCAGCTTTTGGGCTTTGAACTCCCGGTGAATGTTGATCATGGCTATTTTGATCATATCGGCAGCCGAACCCTGTATAGGGGCGTTAATAGCATTTCGTTCAGCAAAACCGCGAACGGTTGCATTGGCCGAATTGATATCGCGAAGGTAACGGCGGCGGCCCATCAGTGTGCACACATAACCGTTTTCACGGGCGAAGTTCATGGTATCGCTCATGTATTGTTTAATGCCGGCAAACTGGATAAAATATTGTTCAATAATTTCGGCAGCTTCTTTACGTGGTATGCCCAGGCTTTGCGATAAGCCAAAGGCCGACTGCCCGTAAATAATGCCGAAATTAACCGCCTTGGCGTTGCGACGCTGATCGCTAGTTACCTCGTCAAGCCCGATGCCGTAAACGTTGGCCGCTGTTGCCGTGTGGATATCGTGGTTATTGATAAAGGCTTGCATCATGTTAGGATCTTTGCTGATCTCGGCAATGATGCGCAGTTCGATCTGCGAATAATCAGCAGATACTATGGTATGATTGCTATCCCTCGGGATAAAAGCTTTCCTAACCTCGCGGCCCCGCTCGGTACGGATAGGGATATTTTGCAGGTTGGGGTTAACGCTGCTTAAACGGCCCGTTGCAGCAACTGCCTGGTTGTATGAAGTGTGTACCCGGCCTGTTTTAGGATTTACCATCTGCGGCAGCGCATCTACGTATGTTGATTTTAATTTTTGCAGCTGGCGGAAATCAAGGATATCACGCACAATATCGCTCTTGGCAGCTAATGAAAGCAATACGTCCTCTCCGGTTTGATACTGACCTGTTTTGGTTTTTTTTGCTTTAGGGTCAAGCATCAGTTTTTCAAACAAAACCTCGCCCAATTGTTTTGGCGATGCAATGTTGAATTTTACGCCTGCTTTTTCATAAACTGTTTTTTCATATTGGGAAATATCTGTTTCCAGTTGCTTGCTAAACTCACGCAGGGTATCATGGTCTATTTTCACTCCCTCGTACTCCATATCCGCCAGTACATAAATAAGCGGGTGCTCTATCTCGTTCACCAGTTTTTCGCCCTCAACCTCTTTTAGTTTAGGCTCAAAAATATCTTTTAGCTGCAGGGTGATATCCGCATCCTCGGCGGCGTATTCTTTTATTTTTTCAAAATCCACATCGCGCATATTGCCCTGGTTTTTGCCTTTGGGGCCTATAAGCTCGGTTATGGAAACCGGTTTGTAGCCAAGGTAATTTTCGGACAGGATATCCATGTTATGGCGGGTATCCGGATCAAGGATGTAATGGGCCAGCATGGTATCAAACAGAGTTCCTTTCACTTCGATGTTGTACCATTTGAGCATCAGGATATCAAACTTAATGTTTTGCCCTATTTTGCCGATATTTTCATTTTCAAGCACTGCTTTAAATTCGGTAACAATGCTTTGCGCCCCGGCCTGGTCGGCAGGGACGGGTACATACCAGCCCTGTCCTGGTTTAACAGAAAACGACAGTCCTACCAGCTCGCAATGATTAGGATCGGTACCAGTGGTTTCGGTATCAAAGCAAATGGCTGGCTGCTGCGCTAATATTTTGATCAGTTCGGCGCGTTTTTCAAGGGTGTCGGCCAGATGATACTCATGCGGCGTATTGTTAATATTTTTGGCAGCGATGATCAGGTCCTCACGAATATCTTCCACATCAACCGTCATGGTGGTACGACCAGTTGCCGTTGGATTGCCAAAAAGATCGATCTGGGTTCCGGCCGGCTTCAATTCAGTAATACTGAAATCATCACCAAATACACGCTTGCCTAAGGTACGGAACTCCAATTCGGCAAAAAGCGGCTCTAATAGTTCCTTACTTGGAGCGCATACTTCGAGGCCTTCTTCATCCAGTTCAACAGGTACATTTAGCAATATGGTAGCCAATTTTTTCGACATCAGGCCCTGCTCTTTAAACTGTTCAACGTTTTCGCGCTGTTTGCCTTTAAGCTCATGGCTATGCTCAAAGATGTTTTCCATCGAGCCATATTGCTTAATGAGGGCTTTTGCCGTTTTTTCGCCGATGCCCGGAATACCCGGAATGCCGTCTACCGCATCGCCCCATAGCCCTAAAATATCTATCACCTGGTCAACACGCTCAATTTCCCATTTGGCCAGTATCTCTTTAACGCCCTGTATTTCCATCTCGTTACCCATGCGGGCCGGTTTATAAATGAAAATATTATCTGATACCAGTTGGCCAAAATCCTTATCGGGAGTCATACAATAAACAGTGTAGCCCTTTTGCTCGGCTTTTTTTGCCAGGGTACCGATGATATCGTCGGCCTCATATCCATCCGACGTAATAACCGGGATGTTAAAACCCAGGATAATTTTTATAACATAAGGTAAAGCCTTTGCCAAATCTTCGGGCATGGCTTCACGGTGAGCTTTGTAGCCTTCAAAATCGGTATGTCGTTCAGTTGGTGCTTCGGTATCAAAAACCACGGCCATGTGGGTGGGGGCCTCCTTTTTCAAAACATCCAGCAGGGTGTTTGTAAACCCCATCATTGCCGAGGTGTTTAGCCCGTTTGAGGTAAACCGTGGTGTTTTACTTAAAGCAAAATGCGCCCGGTAAATAAGGGCCATGCCATCCAAAAGAAATAGTTTTTTCATAATATCATTGACACTAATTGCACGAATTTAAGCTAATTGACTCGAATTTTTTGATGCCGGTGTTTATGCAAAGAACACGATTTTTAATGAATTGCATGGTTTTAATTTCATTATCAATTTGTGTAGTTCGGTCACATTCGTGAAGATTCGTGTTTGTTTTATTTGAAGCTGCAATCAGGAATGTGATCATTTACCATACCGGTAGCCTGCATGTGGGCATAACAAATAGTACTGCCGAAAAACTTAAAACCCCGCTTTTTCATATCCTTACTGATGGCGTCAGATTCGGGGCTGGTAGCCGGTATTTTGTGCGAATGATTTACGATTGGCTTTCCATCGGGCATAAAGCTATACAGGTATCTATTAAACGAACCAAGTTCTTTTTGTATACCGATGAACAGTTTAGCATTGTTGATAGTGGCTAATATTTTAAGTCTGTTACGGATGATACCCTCGTCATGCATTAAGCGCTCAACATCTTCATCGGTAAAAGCTGCCACTTTTTGCACATCAAAATTAGCAAATGCCTTGCGGTAGCCTTCGCGGCGGCGCAATATAGTGATCCAGCTAAGCCCGGCCTGTGCGGATTCTAATATCAGAAATTCAAATAAGGTATGATCGTCATGAACTTCCTTACCCCATTCTTCATCGTGATATTTGATATATAATTCGTCGGTGCCTGCCCAGATGCAGCGGGTTAGGTTGTTGGTTTGATTGCTCATTATATTTGTCTTAGGTAAGAATAAATGATTGAAAATTTGTTGATTTTTTGCTGACCTAACATGTCTATCACTTTCTTGATCTCCGGGTATGGGGTTTCAGCATCGGCCATAAGAACAATGCGTGTGCGGGCATTGTGCTGTTTCCATGTTGCTTTGCGCGATTCAATTATCCACTCGCTTAATTCAATGAGTGACAACCCTTGTTGAGCATAATAATCTGAAGCGTTATAATAGCCCGAAATATATTTTTTCATTTGGGGCAGTGGCGTTCCTATCACATCCGTTTCTCCAAATTTAGTTGCATCTGCCGGGGTGAATGTCATATTGTGCTTGCTTCCCATTTGTTTTAAAGCAGTTTCTCGTATATCGGCATCCTCAAGTTTGAGCATTAATTTTTTCTGCCCGACGAGAATTGTGGCGTAATTCCCCTCAGGATCGTTGGTGTTAAAGCACGATCCAACCGGCAGATTGATCAAAATAGGATAACGTGTTGCCGGACGACCACTCAGCATGAGAAACGATAGAACGATCAGTAATAAATTGAATATCGGAAACATATCTACATCAAAATGCTCTCTGCGGGAATTAGGTTTGTACATGACGTGAAAAGGTTAAGTAAAGGATTAAACAACGAAGTTACTAGGAGCGAAGCCTATAATGCTAAACAGAACGCGCTTCACTCGTTATAACGACGATGTCATGTACTTATTTCACTTCGTTCAATTCATCCCAGTATTCTACCGCTCTGCGATAATGTGGAATAACTATTGAGCCTCCAACCAAATTGGCTATCATAATAATCTCGTTCATTTCATCATTGTTGACGCCGGCTTCGTGGCATTTGCCGAGGTGGTATTTGATGCAATCGTCGCAGCGTAAAACCATGCTGGCTACCAGGCCAAGCATCTCTTTGGTTTTTACATCAAGTGCACCTTCGGCATAACTGGTTGTATCGAGCGCAAAAAAGCGTTTAATGTTAGTATTGGCGGTTTCCATGATCCTGTCGTTCATTTTAGAGCGATAGGCGTCAAATTCTTCTACAAGTTTTCCCACGGTATGTTTGTGTTTGTTAATAAAAATTCAAGCTAATTAAGCTAAAATATTTAGTATTTAAAAGATTGGATTGCTATTTTTATGGCGTTAACCAAATTCTTTACACTCTAACTATGGAAAGTTTATCACCTAACATTTTTGTAAACGATATTAATGCAGCCATCAGCTTTTATGAACTGCTTGGTTTTAAACTGGCAATGAGTGTTCCCGAAACCGGGCCCGATCTTGTTTGGGCCATGATGACTAACGGAAGCGTTACCATGATGTTCCAAACCTTTAGCAGCCTAGCCGATGATCTGCCGGAGATAAACCGCACCGACGGCGGCTCATTACTGTTGTACATCAACCTAAAAAATATCCGTACTTTTTTTGAAGAGATAAAGGATAAGGTAACCGTACTAAAAGGCCTCGAAACTACTTTTTATGGTGCTACCGAATTCTCCATAAAAGATAATAACGGTTATGTACTTACTTTTGCCGAGCATGAATAAATAACTTATTGATTAACAAATCGTCATTGCGGAGACGAAGTAATCCCCAAACAGCAGAGCGACTAAGCAAGTTTCTCTGTATAGTTCGCGATTGCTTCGTACCTCGCAATGACGCCTTTTTCATAATATGATCAACTTTAAACGCGCCGACCATATCCAGGTTTGTGTTCCGCCGGAGCGGCTGGAAGAAGCAAGGATTTTTTATACCGATGTTGTAGGTTTACAGCGGATAGAACGACCGGCCTTTAATTCAAAAGGCTATTGGTTTCAGATATCAGATATTCAGCTTCATTTAAGTACCGAAGATGCTTTACCGCGAACATCGCGGCATACCGCCTTTGAGGTTGCCGATATTGCCGAAGCGCGACGCCATTTGGAAAGCTATGGCGTTGAGTTTTGGGAAGAACCTGTTCTTCCGGATCGCACGCGGTTTTCATTTATTGATCCATTTGGAAACAGGATGGAGTTGTTGCAGTTTACGGAGTAAACTAATAACTGCTGCTGGAGCCAACAAGTATTGGGAAGATTAAATTATCTATATCTTGAAATAAAAAAAATGTCATTGCGAGCGTAGCGCGGCAATCTCGTCGCGTATAGGTCGATCTATACTTGACTTTTATGCATTAGCTACGAGATTGCCACGTCGCGCTCACGCACTATCCAGCTCGCTCCTCAATGACAGGGTTAAATGAGTTTAGCGGGAGATTACAACGCCAGTTCTACCATAGGGTCCCAAAAAACTGTTTTAAAATCCTGCACCTGATCGTCAACTACTTTTACACCTTCACTTTCCAGCATTACGGCCATGCGGTTACCGCCGAAATGGGCTTTTGCGGTTAGCAGGCCCTGGCGGTTTACTACCCTGTGTGCAGGTACCGGAGGCTTTGCGTTCCCGGCCGCCTGCATGGCCCAGCCTACCATGCGCGATGAGCCTTTGGTACCAAGATAGGCTGCAATAGCTCCGTATGAGGTCACCCGTCCCGGCGGAATGAGCCGGGCTACTTGGTAAACTTTTTCAAAAAAATTAATGTCCTCCATCAGGCATTTTCAGGAAATGAAAACTTAAGGTAGTTAATGTTTTTGTTATCCTTTAAATATTTTTTCTCGTAGTAAGTTTTGATAGAAAGCACATCGTCTGCATATTCCGAATGATAAAGGTCTTCGGTTCTGGCGTGAAGGTTTAGCTTTAGCTCGTCAATTTTTTCGACAGTATAGGCGTGTAATCCATCGTTATCCGTTTTAAGGTTAACACAGCCGTCCGGCTTTAGCGTGATGATGTATTTATCTAAAAAACGGGGCGATGTCAGTCGCTTTTTTTCGCGGCTTATCTGCGGTTGCGGATCGGGAAAGGTGATCCAGATCTCATCTACTTCGCGGGGGGCAAAATAATCGAGCAGGTTTTCGATCTGGATGCGTAAAAAAGCAACATTAGGCACACCATCTTCGATGGCAGTTTTGGCACCGCGCCAAATGCGGTTGCCTTTGTAGTCGATACCAATGAAGTTTTTATTGGGGAACATGCGGGCAAGGTTTACCGTATATTCGCCTTTGCCGCAGGCCAGTTCAAGCACAACCGGGTTGTCATTCTTAAAAAACTCAACGGCCCACCGGCCCTTAAACGGTTTGCCGGCATCTAATTGCAATACATTACTAAAGGTTTCAACCTCGGCAAAACGCCTTAACTTATCTTTTCCCACTTTACGTTTTTAAAATAAAGCGCAAAAATATTGAAATTATTTTAACACGAATGATTTGCTTGTTGCAGAGCAATTAAATCGAATTACACGAATTGGTTTAATGGATCTGTATAGCAGGTTTGAGACATTCGAATAATTAGCAAAATTCGTGTGGGAATTTTTAACACGAATTGATTTGCAGATTGAGCAGCAACTAATCGAATTACACGAAGTTCAAAGATTAAACTTAATTCTAATTCGTGAAATTCGTCTCAATTCGAAAAATTCGTGTAAAAATTATTATACGACAGATCCGCCTACAGGCTTAACATATGGCGCAGGTTTGTATGCCGCGTCATCTTTCTTTTTGGTGAATTTGGCGAAAAGCGCTTTTGCTTTGTCCCAAATGCTGCTCACGGTATCCTCGTTAACATAATTTGAAGCTTTTTGTGATACCAGGCCAACCAGTGTTTTTACCAAAAAGTTGGAATGTTTAAAAAGCGTTTTATTCAAGGTAAGCGGAATCACGAACCTGGAGATGAGGTTGAGAATATCGGGATGAAAAAAACTGGTATTTTTTACACCATCAGTATCATTTGAACGCGGGAACAGCGTAAGCACAGTTGAAAATAAAGCAGAAGGGCTGTTAACGCGCGCCTTCAAAGCCACCGATTGCTGTTTTTCAAGCGTTTTTAACCTGAATATTTCGGCTTGCAGATCGCTGATGTTGGTGATATGAAGATCCATGGTTTATCTTTTAAATATTTTTTGAATAAAGATGTTGATAAGCGGCCTTTCAAGGTGTCGTTTAAATATCTTGATAAACATGGCTATCAAAAAGTAAAGCACGGCAATACATCCAAAACCCATCCAGTAGGAATGTAAAATATCGGCAAGAAAAAAGCCTAAAGTAACACTTGCAAAAAGAAAAGCCAGTACCATGCTTATTACAGTCACCAAATCGGCAATGATGCTTGCTAATATGGAGGTACCACCTTCAATAGCTTCGTATTTTAAAAGCTTAAACCGGGTTTCGGCATATTCCTTTAACTGATCAACTATTGGGGGTACTGGTGGTTGAGTCTCTTTTTTATCTTCCATGGGTAAGGTTATATATCCCGGATGTTGTTTTATCTGCATCCGGGATTGGTGTTATACATGCTTATGCGTGCTCCAGGTCGTCCTGGTATTCTTCTTCGGCACCTTTAATTTTCGACTTGATGTTTTCAACAACTTTGTCTTTTAAGCCAACCAGGTTGTCAATTTCGGCAGCCGCGGTATCTTTTATCGACTCTCCCAGGTTTTTTAATGATTCGGTAAGCTTGTCGCGGGTTTCATTGCCTTTATCAGGTGCAAACAAAATACCTAACGCTGCCCCTGCTGCTAAACCGGCAAGCAATGCAACAACTACTTTTGAGTTATCATTCATTGTAATATAATTAAAAGTTGAACATTTGATTAGTTACGTGTAAATATCCTGCCAAATATGTGCATTTGGCACAATTATTTTTATTTAAGTATAAATTAACTTTTATCAGCCAAATAAATTTTACCCTGTGTTCACAAAACTATTCAGGGCTGTACGGTATATTTTATACGCTGTTTATCCGTTCAAGCCTGTCGGCCGCCATGCGGTTTGTTTCATAAATTTCCATCAGCAGCAGGAAATAGGATAACAACACCGGGCCAAACACCAGGCCCAGGATCCCGAAAAGGGGCAGGCCTATAAAAACGCCTATTATCGAAATAATAGGGTGTGTGTTGGCAACGCGTTTATTAATGATCATGCGCAAAAAATTATCAATATTGCCAATGAACAATAAACCGTAAGCCAGTAATGCTACTCCCTGCCAGTTGTGCCCCTGTGCAAACAATACAATGCTTGCCGGGATACAAAGTGTTGGTGCACCTACCACCGGTAAAAACGAAATAAAGATAGCGATAACCCCCCAAAAAATAGGGTCGGGAATGCCGAATATCCAAAATCCGTTGGCCAGTAATATTCCTTGCGTAAGTGCTATAATTCCCTGGCCTAAAACATTTGAATAGGTAGAATCGCGCAGGGCATTGGCAAATTTCAATGCATGCTGCTCCCTGAATGGCGCATATTTCAATAGCCCGGCCTCAAATTCACGAATTTGTGTAAACATGAAATACAGTATAATATACAATACCAGCAGGGTCAATATGGTGTTGGCCGCGCTGCCCAGTATAGACGGGAAGAGGCCGGTGGCAAAGGTGCTTAATTTTTGTAACGTGTCTTCGGCAAAATGAGGTTGATTAAGGTTAGCGCCGGCAAAAGCATCGATTTTTGAGATCCATTGGTCAATAGGGAGATCTTTAAGGTTGATGCTTGAAATTTTGCCCACAACCATTATGCTTAGTGTTAAGAAAGGGATCACGATAACGATAAGCGATATAAAAATAATAAGCAGGGCCACCAGCGAGCGGTTCCATCCTTTGTTTTCGGCAAGATTAATGTAAAGGGGACGAAAAATGGTGAACAGCACTACTGCACCAAGAATTGAGCTAAACAAGCTGCTGAGCGCATATAATAAAAAACAGCCAAGTATAATGATACTCGCCAGGATAATATTGTTGCGCTGCTTATAATTGAAGACTGACATGTAGGCTGTTGATTGATACTTGCTTAAACAAAAAAACGCCAAAAAGTTTTAGCGTTTCAAGCATTAATTGCAACGCCTTTAATTAGTATCGTTAAGCAGGGTATTGATCCGGATTGAACTTATTTCTATGGTATCCATGTAAAACAAACAGTCTGATGTTGGATTGGGTATTTCATACCGTAATTGCTCAAGCGCCAGGTGAATGTTTGATAATTGGTTTTTTATATCGTGCCTTAATTTACGCAGGGCCTCGGCATCGTCCTTTTCTTCATAAGCCCCCATTTTACTTAAGGTTAATGGCCTTCATTTTATTATAAAGCGTTTTGCGGTCGATATTCAGGATTTCGGCAGCTTTGGTTTTGTTGAAATTAACTTCCCTTAACACCCTTATAATTGTTTCATACTCGGCCTCGAGCGCGGCATTTTTAAGGTCATGACGAGGTTCTTTTGACTCAGGGGCTTCTGCCACATGCGCTGTGGCATGATGATGCTGCGTATAATGATTAGCCGTTTCGTATGATAATTTATAGGTCGACATTTCAAGCGGCAATGCTTTAAGCGTGATCTCATTGCCCTCGGCTAAAAGCGCTGCACGGCGGATCACATTTTTAAGCTCTCGGATATTGCCCGGCCAGCGGTAGTTCATAAAGCAATCCACGACTTCCTGCGAGAAGGATTCAACATTGCGTCCGAGCTCCTGGTTGGCTATTTTCAAAAAATGTTCGGCCAGTAATATAATATCATGGCCGCGCTCACGTAAAGGCGGCATGTAAATACTGAACTCGTTAAAGCGATGATAAAGATCTTCGCGGAAACGGCCTTTCTGGATTCCCTCCTGCAGGTTCTCATTGGTGGCAATGATAATACGTACATCAAGATCGATCTCCTTGGTGCTGCCTATTCTTTTGACCTTACGTTCCTGTACAGTACGAAGTAAAGCTGCCTGGATCTCGTACGAAAGGTTGCCCACTTCATCTAAAAATAAAGTGCCTCCGTTAGCCATTTCAAAGTGGCCTATTTTAGTATATAAAGCGCCGGTAAATGAACCTTTTTCGTGGCCAAAAAATTCACTTGCCGCGAGCTCCTTGGTTAAAGAACCGCAATCCATTGCTATAAAAGGCTGGTTGTGCCGCGGACTGTTAAGGTGAATGCTTTTCGCTACGGATTCTTTTCCGGTACCGCTTTCGCCTAAAATAATAACACTGTAGTTTGTTGGTGCCACCAGTTCTATCTGCCGGGCGAGCTCTTTTGACGCGCGGCTGGTGCCGGTTACAAATTCGGCTGCAAAAACGGTTTTTTTTACAGTGTTAACTTTAGTTTTCTCAGGTAAAATAGTCGCCTGGGGCTCCTCGTCAATTTCAACCAGGGCATGGTGTGTTTCAAGGGCCTTATTAATAGTATTTAATATTTCATCGGGATACAGCGGCTTGGTGATATAATCATAGGCCCCCATTTTGATAAGCTCAACCGCCATTTTAATATCTGAATAGCCGGTGATGATGATAACCCCTGTTTTAGGATATTGAATTTTAATATTGCGGAGCATTTCGCGGCCGTCAGTGTCTTCGAGCCTGAAATCACATAGTACAAGTTGATATTCACCATTTTTCAACGCTTCCATCCCACCGGTACCGCTTGATGCCGTACTAACGTCAAACCCATTCCGCGTCAAAAACTTCGATAGCAATAACGCCACATTAACTTCATCATCAATGATGAGAATCCTTTTCATATTCAGCAATTATTGTGCGGTAAATGTAATATTAAGTGTCAAAATACAAACAATGTGCTAATTTATACGATTTATTTAATTATAAAGGTTCATATCAACTAAAAAAACATAATAAAAAAGGGGAGCCCGAATGAGCTCCCCTTTTGATATCAAGGTATATGTAGGGCCATATATTAAAAGCCGTACGCTACACGTAAACCTATAAAGTTAACTTTGCTTGCATCAACGCCGGTAGCATATTTGGTAGTTGCTTCATAGCGGATACCGGCATCAATAAAGCTGCTTGCACTCACCGGGAACTGAACACCAACTTGCGGAGCATAAACAAATGCAGTTGATTTATTAGCGCCAACGTCAGATTTGTTTAACAGGAATGCAGCACCAGCTTCGCCCTGAACATAAAAATTGCTGATAGGGAAGTATTTCAAACCTGCTTTAACCGGGATCAAATGAAAATCAGGTGCGTCAAGGCCTTGTACACCGCCAATATCTTTTTTACCGAATACGTTGTTGTAACCTGCGTTAACAGTAACAAATAACTGGTTTGAAACAACCGGGATATCAGCCTGTACCGAACCGCCTAAATTCCATTTGTATCTGTCTTTGAAATCGCCAAGAGGAATACCTGCGTCGACACCGATGCTGTAACGGATGCCGCTTTTAGTTGTAGTTGATGTTGTAGCAGTGGTAGTAGGTGTAGATGTTTGTGCTTTTGCACCAAATGCTAAGCCTGCAAATGCAAGGGCTAATGCTGAAACTTTGAATAAATTTTTCATAACTATTGTTGTAATTTTTATATGTGTTGTCTTAAACACACAGCAAATTAACGACAGAAATCAGATGTGATTTTTCATCCAAAAGTCATGAATATTTAATCGATTGATTAATAGTAATTTATTTTTTGACCCTATGGGTATTTTGGTCAGGATAGTGTAAAATGCCCTTTTAATTGCTGTTTTTCTGTCAAAATTAACATTGGTTTAACATGTGTTTTTGATCCCAAAAATGATGAATTCTGCGTGAAATTGGGCGAAACGCAAAATGCCAAAAAAAATCCTGTGAATTTAGTGTACAATGTGCATCCGGTAATCATTACAGAACTACTCAAAACAAAAAGGGCTTAAGCAAATGCCCAAGCCCTTTAGTTGCTAAAATAATAGCGGATATTATTCTTTATTCTCCAAATCGGCAGCAGCAGGTTCGTCGAGGAACCATTCTACTTCGCCGGATATGGAATCAATAAGCTGCGCCGGATAAAGCTCAATATCCTCATCATCTTCCAGGATGTGTTTTACAGCTTCGGCTTTACCTGCGCCGTAAACTAAGAATGCTATTTGAGCAGCATCATTAATAAGCGGTGCGTTGAGGGTAATGCGCCATACCTGCTGGTCTTCAAGCCATACTTCTTTTACACCAGGCACACGGTCATGTAACACCGGCGTATAAGGGAATAATGATGCGGTGTGCGAGTTATCGCCTAAGCCTAACAGCACGAGGTCAAAGCTTGCTTCGCTATCATCAAAAAACGCCGAGATCACTTCCCAGTATTTGGCAGCGGCTTCGGCAGGGCCAAACGATGTCTCAACCGGGAAAATCTGCGCCGGGCTTATCATCAATGGCTCAAACAACGCTTTTTTTGCCATCAGGTAATTGCTGTCCTTGTGGTCATGCGGCACGTTGCGCTCATCGCCAAAAAAGAAGAAAACTTTTTCCCAGTCCACCTGGTCGGCGTATGTTGTTGAAGCTAACAGCTCATATAGCTTTTTAGGTGAGCTGCCGCCCGAAAGCGCCACACTGAACTTGCCGTTTTTGTTGATGGCTTCGGTAGCCAGGGTAACAAAATGATCGGCCAGCCCGGTTAAAACTTCACCTTCCGTGTTATAGATATTCAGTTTCATCAGCTTTTTATTTTTTACCATTTACAGGTAAAGTAAACCAATTATAGCCATCACGTGCAATTAAAGCTTCTGCTGCTTCAGGGCCCCATGAATCGGCCGAATAATTAGGGAAGTTAAGGCTCTTTTTATTTTGCCATGTGTTTAGTATCGGCATTACCAGTTCCCATGCTGCCTCAACCTGGTCACCACGCATAAACAGGGTTTGATCGCCCATCATGGTATCCAGTATCAGTGTTTCATAGGCTTCAGGCGCCTGGTTGGTGTAGGTACCTTTATAGTCAAACACCATATCAACGGCGTTTAATACCATATCGATACCGGGGCGTTTAGCCTGAACCTGCAAACGGATGCTCATCTCTGGCTGAATGCTGATGATCAACCTGTTTTGCTGCCAGCTTTCAGTAGCTTCGGCCGGGAAAATCTGGTGAGGGACATCTTTAAACTGGATAGTAATCACTGATGATGACTGGTGCATTCTTTTACCTGTACGTAAATAGAATGGAACACCCTGCCAGCGCCAGTTGTCGATAAAGAACTTGATGGCCGCAAATGTTTCAGTATTTGATTCGGTGTTAACCTTTGGCTCTTCTCGATATCCCGGTACTTCTTTACCTTTCATCCATCCGCTGCCGTATTGGCCCCTAACTGTTGAGTTACGTACGTCTTCAGCAGTAAACTTGCGCATTGCTTTCAATACGTCAACTTTGCGGTCGCGTACTTCATCGGCGCTAAAACTGATAGGAGGCTCCATAGCCACGTGGCAAAGCAATTGCAGCAGGTGGTTCTGGATCATATCCCTCATCGCACCTGAGCCATCGTAATAGTCGCCACGTTCTTCAACGCCCAATTGCTCGGTAACTGAAATTTGTACGTGCTCAATATGGTTACGGTTCCATAGCGGCTCCATAATGGAGTTGGCAAAACGGAAAGCCATGATATTTTGAACAGTTTCTTTACCCAGGTAATGATCGATACGATAGATCTGGCATTCATCAAAAATGCTTTTCAATAACTGGTTCAGATCTTTTGCAGTTTCCAGGTCGTGTCCAAATGGTTTCTCAATGATGATCCTTACACGTTTTTTATCATCGGCCAGTTTAGCTTTTGAGATGTTTGAGGCAATGATCGGGAAGAAATTAGGCGCTACCGCAAGGTAAAACAACACGTTTGCCTTAGTTTTCCACTCGGCGTTGTGTTTTTCAATGCGTTTGCCAAATTCTTTGTATGTTTCAAAATCAGTTGCGTCAGATACCTGGTAATAAACGTTTTTTACAAATTCGGCCCATTGTTTATCATCCGTTTTACCGCTGCGCGAAAACTGGTTGATATCTTTATATAGGTTTTCTCTGAACTGCTCGTCGGTTAGCTTGGTACGACCGGTACCAATGATTGAAAATTGTTTGGGCATCCATCCATCTAAAAATAGATTATATAGGGCCGGCGCAATTTTCCGGGAGTTCAAATCTCCCGTTCCACCAAAAATGATAAATATGGTAGGGTCTGATTTAGCTGTTGTGCTCATTGTTTTGTTTTAATTAATAGCGTCAATTAGTCGTTTGCAGGAGCCCATTGTGTATGGAAGGTGCCTTCTTTACCAATCAGCTCATAAGTGTGCGCGCCAAAATAATCACGCTGGGCCTGGGTAAGGTTTGAAGGCATTCTTTCGCTGCGGAAAGCATCAAAATAGCTCAATGCTGAAGCATAACCAGGAGCAGCAACACCGGCAGCAATAGTAGCCGATAATACTTTCCTGATGCCTGGTAAGGTACCGGCAACCAATGCCTGTATGTCACTGTCAAGCAACAGGTGAGGCAGTGCCTGATCTTTATTATAAGCATTGTAAATGTCATTCAAAAATTCTGAACGGATGATACAGCCGCCTCTCCAGATCTTGGCAATTTCGCCCAAATGAAGGTCATATTTATACTCTTCAGATGCTTTGGTAAGCAGGTGCATGCCCTGTGCATAAGTAAGGATGCTGGTAAAATAGAAAGCCTGCTCTAAAGCAACCAATAACTCCTCCTTATCGCCTTTAAGCTCGATAGGGTCGTTATAAAGGGCAGAAGCTTTTTCGCGCAGTGATTTGTATTTTGAAAGATCGCGCATAGATACCGATGTATCGATGGTTGGGATTGGGGTTACCAAATCCATAGCCACCTGCGACGTCCATTTACCTGTGCCTTTAGCTTTCGCTTCGTCTTTAATATCATCTAACAATAAATGATCGGTTCCAGGTGCTTTGTATTTGAAAATATCTTTGGTGATATCTAAAAGGAATGACTGTAAACGGCCTTCGTTCCATTTAGTGAACAGATCGCCAATTTCGTCGTTACCTAACTTTAAGCCTTTTTTAAGGATCTCATAAGTTTCGGCAATTACCTGCATGATACCGTACTCGATACCATTATGAACCATTTTAACAAAGTGACCTGATGCGCCAGGGCCAACGTAAGTAACACAAGGTTCGCCGTTAACTTTAGCAGCGATGGCTTCAAAAATAGGTTTCATCACAGCATAAGCATCCTTATCGCCACCCGGCATCATGCTTGGGCCACGACGGGCACCTTCTTCACCGCCTGATACGCCCATACCGAAGAAATGCAGGCCTTTAGCCTCCAGTTCCTCAACACGACGGTTTGTATCAGTGAAGTGCGAGTTACCGCCATCAATCAGGATATCGCCTTTTTCCAATAACGGGGTTAATTCCTCAATTACAGCGTCAACAATTTTACCGGCAGGCACTAACATCATGATAGCCCTTGGTGTGGTAAGGCTCTGTATAAATTCTTTAACATCGGCAAAGCCCTTAGCGGCCCTGTCACCAGCTTCCTGGTTCAATGAATCTACTTTACCGGTATCTTTATCGTGCCCGGCCACCGCGAAGCCATGATCGGCCATATTTAGCAGCAGGCTGCGACCCATAACACCCAGGCCTATCATGCCAAAGGCGTATTTGTTTTCTGTTGCGCTCATTTTGTTTTGAGGTTTTCTTTTTTAAGAGTTTCTAAAATTTTCTTGGTGCTTTCGAGGCTGGTATGCTGAAAAGAACGGATCCCCAGTTTTTGGGCGGTATCAACAAACATCTTTCTGTCGTCAAAATACACGCATTGTTGAGGCGATACCTGGGCTATACCCATAGCTAACTGCCATATGCCGGGGTCGGGTTTGCGCATTTTTACTTCGCATGATGATACAAAGGCATCAAAACATTCATGCAGTTTAAATTTACGCACCCGGTAGTCGTTCAGCTCCTTGCCTTCGTTGTTCACTGAAATAATACGGAAGCCACAATCTTTTTTCCAGTCTTTAAGGAATTGCAGCATAGGCAATTCAACAGAGGTAGAATAGATAAAATCCTTAAAATCTTCGCGTACAAAATCCCGCGGGTGGTTAAATATCACCGTATCAAGGTATTCGTCGAGCGTGATACTGCCAATTTCATATACGTTAAAAATGAAATTATGCAGCGCGTTAACTTCTTCGTAATCAAGGTTAAAACGTTTGGCCGCTTCTTCGCGCGCCTCATGCCCCCATCCGTTCGACAGCAAAATGCCGCCCACGTCAAAAAAAAGGATTTTCAGATCAGCAACTTCCATAGATGTATTTGTATTGAAGTCGTTAGTCTAAAGTCTTAAGTTCAAAGTCAAAGAGATGATCCCGACTTCGAACTTAAGACTTCCGACTTAAGACTTCGAACTTGATTACTTATTCTTCTGTGTTTCGATGGCGTTCAACAACTTTTCAAATGGCTTGTTGAATTTTTCGATGCCTTCATCTTCTAACTGCTGGGTTACAGCAGCAAGGTCGATACCTAAAGATGGTAGTTTGGCTAAGATCTCGTTAGCTTTATCTAAACCGGTTTCTAACGTGTTTGCAGCAACGCCATGATCACGGAAAGCGTCAACAGTTTCCAAAGGAACGGTATCAACTGTGTCCGGGCCAATTAATGCCTCAACATATTTGGTATCTTTAAATGCAGGGTTTTTACTACCTGTACTTGCCCATAATAAACGCTGTGGTTGTGCGCCTTGCTCGGCAAGTTTTTTCCACCTTTCGCTGCTGAATACCCTTTTATAAATTTCGTATGCTTTTTTAGCTGATGCGATTGCGACCTCACCATACAGCTCTTTTTCGCCTTTTGCTTCAATGATCGGGTCCACAATAACATCAATACGGCTCAGGAAGAAACTGGCTACTGACGCAATGTGGGCAATTTTATGACCTGCAGCTAAATGCTCTTCCAGGCCTGCAATGTAAGCTTCGGTCACTTCTTCATAACGCTCTAAGCCAAACAGCAGTGTAACATTGATGTTGATGCCTTTTGCAATTGATTGCTGAATAGCAGCCAAACCTGGTTTAGTACCAGGGATTTTGATCATTACGTTTTCGCGGTTAACTTTTTTCCAAAGTTCTTCTGCTTGTTTAGCAGTACCTTCGGTATCTAAAGCCAGGAACGGAGAAACTTCAAGGCTTACGTAGCCATCAACTTTGTTTGATTCTTCGTAAACACCTTTAAACAGGTCGGCAGCAGCCTGGATATCTTTAACAGCTATTTCAAAAAACAGCTTTTCGTTGTCGCTTTCAGATTTAAGAGCAGCGATATCAGCATCGTAATCAGAACTGCTGCTGATAGCCTTTTCAAAAATTGCAGGGTTTGAAGTAACGCCGCGTACGCCGTCAACGTCAATTAATTGTTTAAGTTTTCCTGAAGAAATGATCTCACGGTCAATAAAATCAAGCCAGATACTCTGACCAAAACCATGTATCTGCGCTACGTTATTAGTTGCCATAATAGGGTTTGTTTTTGTGTTTGTTAATTATTTTGTTAAAAGCGCGATGAAGGTAGTAAAAATTGCTACCAAATCGGTCTATTATGTAAAGTTCTTAATAAGAATGTCAGTAATTGTAAGATTTATATCATACTTTGTTAATATTTCCGGATTAAGTCTGCAGTTTTTAGCAGTAAATGCCGGTTTTTAGTCTTAAATTAGAATTAGCAAATCAAAAGTCTCATTTTCTTTAAGATTTCGGACTAAAGAAGTCGAACTTAAGGCTAAATCTAACTGTTCGAGGCCATGATAATATTCACATCAAAGCCGATAAAAAGCCCGCTTTCAATTACCCCTGTTATCGATTTAATATCCCTTTCAAAACTTTTACCAATTTCATCGAATTTGCAATCCAATACAAGGTTGCCATTTTCTGAAATTATTGGCCCATCCTTACCTTTTGCCGGACGGATAGCTATTTCGGTGGCCCCTAAACTTTTCAGCTCCTTTTCCACATAAGGCAATGCCTGTGGGAAAACCTCGATAGGCACCGGAAATTTCGAGCCTAATTTATCAACCATTTTCGACTCATCAACTATAATATAACTTACTTCACTTGAGCTGATGAGCAACTTCTCTTTAAACATAGCCCCGCCGCGCCCTTTGATCAGGCTTTTGTCGGGGTCAACCTCATCTGCTCCGTCAAAAAGCCAATCGGGTTTATATTCATACAGTGTTGTAACAGGCAAACCTAATTTGGCGCAAAACATAGAAAGCTCTACCGAAGTAGGGATAGCCTTTACATTCAGCTTTTCATCTTTTACCCTTTGGGCAATGGCCACCAAAGCCAAGTATGATGTTGAACCCGAGCCAACACCTATAATATCGCCATCCTTAACTTTTGCCGCTATTTCGGCAGCTACCTTTTGTTTGCCTTCGATATTGATAATCTTATCGGCCCACTCCAGGTTATTTATCAGGTTGCTGTTCCAGTTCATTTTGATTAGAATCAAGAAGTCAAGAACCAAGAGACAAGAAGAAAAACTTATCTTCTTACCGTTTGATTCTTACTTGTATATTTTTTAAATCAAGAGCCAGGAAAATCTTGATTCCTGACTCTTGATTTCTTGCCTCTATAAAAGAGCTTTTGCTTTTTTAACAACGTTATCAACAGTAAAGCCGAAGTGTTTGTACAGATCTTCGGCAGGGGCCGATTCACCAAAGGTGGTCATGCCCAGCATATCGCCTTCGTCGGTGATGTATTTGTGCCAGCCCATTGGTGATGCCATTTCAACCGCCAAACGTTTTTTACTTGCTTTAGGGAATACTGATTCTTTGTAAGCCGCATCCTGTTTTTCAAACAATTCCCATGATGGCATGCTTACCACGCGGGTTGAAATGCCTTCAGCTTCCAGTTTTTCCTGCGCCTGCATAATTAAGGCTACTTCCGATCCTGTAGCTATCAGTATCAGATCCGGGCCTTTGCTGCCTTCTGAAAGGATGTAAGCTCCTTTTTCCAGGTTTTCGGCTTTGCCATATTTATCCTGGTCAAGGATAGGTAAGCCCTGGCGGGTAAAGATCAGCACAGTTGGGCCGCCTTTTTTCTCGATGGCAACACGCCATGCATGCGCGCTTTCGTTGGCATCAGCCGGGCGGATCACGGTTAAATTAGGGATAGAACGCAATGAAGCCAGTTGTTCAATAGGCTGGTGGGTTGTACCATCTTCGCCCAAACCGATACTGTCGTGCGTATAAACAAAAATCGGGTTTATTTTCATGATGGCAGCCAAACGGATTGGCGGGCGCATATATTCAGAGAACATCAGGAAGGTAGCACCAAACGGCAGCACACCTTTGGTTAAAGCCATACCGTTTAATGCAGAACCCATGGCATGCTCACGGATCCCGAAGTGGAAGTTGCGGCCTGCACGGTTTTCTGATGTAAACGAATCGTACTCTTTCAGGTTAGTTTCGGTTGATGGGGCAAGGTCGGCCGCACCGCCAATAAGGTTTGGCAATGCCGGTGCAATAGCGTTTAATACTTTGCCCGATGCCTGGCGGGTTGCCATTTTAGGGTCGGAACCTTTAAATACCGGCAATTTATCTTTCCAGCCTGCAGGTAGTTCCCCTTTCGCGGCAGCTTCGTATTCGGCGGCTAACTCAGGAAATTTTGCTTTATAATCTGCAAATAATTTGTTCCATTTTTCTTCAACTGTAGCGCCGCGTGCACCTTTTTTGTGATAGTAATCCAGCACCTCGTCAGGTACGTTGAATGATTTTTCAGGATCGAAACCGAAGAACTGTTTTACCAGTTTAATTTCGTCGGCGCCAAGCGGCGAACCATGTGAACCTGCAGTGCCCGATTTATTAGGGCTACCATAGGCAATCAGCGAGCGAACGCGGATAAATGATGGTTTCTGAGTTTCGGCTTTGGCATTGATCAAAGCCAGCTCAAGCGCGTGGGTATCGTTTACGTCAGTAAGGTCCTGCACGTGCCAGCCGTATGCGCGAAAACGGGCGCTTACATCTTCATTAAAAGCAATATCAGTGCTGCCTTCAATTGAGATGTGGTTGTCGTCATATAAATAGATCAGGTTACCCAATTGCAGGTGACCTGCCAATGATGCCGCTTCTGAAGTTACACCCTCCATCAAGTCGCCATCGCTGCAGATGGTGTAAATATTGTAGTTGAACAGCTCAAAACCAGGTTTGTTGTAACGGGCAGCCAGGTGTTTTTGAGCAATGGCAAAGCCCACAGCATTGGCAAAACCCTGTCCCAGCGGACCGGTAGTTACTTCAATGCCCGGAGCCAAACCATATTCGGGGTGACCGGCCGTTTTGCTGTTTAGCTGGCGAAACTGTTTGATATCATCTAAAGAAAGATCATAGCCCATTAAGTACAAAAAGTTGTACTGTAAAATACAAGCATGGCCTGCCGAAAGGATAAACCTGTCGCGGTTTGCCCAATCAGGGTTTTTAGGGTTGTAGTTTAAAAACTTTGTCCATAAAACGTGGCCCATTGGTGCCAGCGCCATAGCTGTACCCGGGTGGCCTGAGTTTGCTTTTTGCACAGCATCGGCTGCCAATACCCTTACGGTATCAATCGCCAATTTTTCTATGTCTTGTTGGTTTTCCATTTTGTTATCAGGTATTGTAGTTAGTGTTAGTTTTTAATTTACTCGGTAGGTGTTGCTATTTTGCGCTTGGTTTTACTTTCGTCCTCGCTGAGCCAAAGCCTTGCGCCGCCTTTGATACCATCGGCGTTGGTAACTATTTTCATGTTTTTGTCGAGCTTAAAGGTAAGCTCATCTGAATTGCCGCCGCCAATGTATAAAGTATCGTAATTGAATACAGTTTTCAATATTTTGAAAACCTTTTTCATGCGTTTGTTCCATTTCTCTTTGCCTTCTTTTTCCAAAGCCTTCTCGCCGATATAGTTATCATAGGTAATACCTTCTTTTATCGGAAGGTGCGCCAGCTCAAAGTGGGGCAATAAATGGCCATCCATTAACAAAGCAGTGCCAAAACCTGTGCCCAGGGTTATCACCATTTCAAGGCCTTTCCCGGCAACTACGCCAAGGCCCTGCATATCGGCATCGTTTACCACCTGGGTTGGTTTGCCCAATGCTTTTTCCAGTTTTTTGCTTAAATCAACATCAGCCCAGTAATCGGTACCCAGGTTAGGCGCGGTTTTAACAACCCCGTTTTTTACATAACCCGGAAAACCAACCGATATTTTATCATATGCCGGAAAATCCTTCACAAGGGTGTTGATAGCTTTTATAACGTTTTCGGGATTTGCAGGAGCGGGAGTAGGTATCTTGTCGTACTCCATTTTTAAATCCCCTTTTTTATTCAGGATAGTGGCTTTAATGTGTGATCCACCGATATCGATTGAGAGAACCCTTAATTGGGATGGTGTTTTTTTCATTTAGCGTAATTTATTTAGCTGGTTGGCAATTTGGTGAAACCCTTAGTTCCCAGCGCATAAATATCACATTTTAATAATATCAAATTGTTAAATAATGCGATAAAATCAATTTATCCCATTAAAGCAACAAAGGTAAAGTTAGCGTTGCTTTTATTTAACGAGTCAATATTTAAAAGTATTTTACTTATGCGTGGCAAAATCAATGTAATTAAGGTAAAATGTAAACACCCCGGTTATTTTTTTCAAATGCTTAAACTGTTATTACCTGTTTTTAGCGTAAAAGTTTTTCCTTTCCACACAAAAATGCCTGATGTGTTTTTGGGGAGCACTATGTTGATACTCCATTTTCCTTTATCGAACACATATTTGGCACAAACTTTTCCGTTAGGGTGAGGCACTTCGCCGCTAATGTTTTTGATCTGGCCCAAATGCGGCTCAATTTTTATTTTGCTGAACCCCGGCGCGTAGGTATCCACCCCTAAAATGGTACGGTAAAATTCAATGTTTGGACTTGCACCCCAGGCGTGACAATCGGAGCGGTTATGGTCAAGGTCGGAGATTTCGGCCCAAGTAGTCAATCCCATTTTGATATTATCACGCCAGATGTTGAGCCAGTTTAGATAATTATCGCCCAGACCGCCTTTAACCATAGCCTGGTGCAGGTAATATTTAAAGTAGATGGTGCATAGGGTTATTGTAGTGTCATTCAATAGCTTTAAGCTGATATCATGCGCTACTGTACTATTTACCATCCCGGCCAATACAGCTATGGAGTTGGTATGCTGTGAAAACAATTGCTTGTCCTCGGTATCGGCATAAAGTTTTTTGCCCGTGTCCCAATATTTATTTTGGATAGCCGTTTTTAATTGTGTTGCTTTGGCCTTGTACATTGCTGCAAACGCGGGCATCCCCATTTTTGCTTCCATTTCGGCGGCCTGTCGGTAGGCCCACATCAACTGCAGGTCTAATATAGCCGAAGTGCCTTTGGCGCTTTTGGGCGCCTGTCCAAAATCCCAGGCTTTGTCGTTCACCCAGTCAACAAATGTCCAGTACGGTGTATCTTTTAAAGAGCCATCAGTTTGTTGATATTTGCTGAAAAAATTAAGCACATCACGCATGCCGGGCAGCTTATCTTTAATAAATAAACTATCGGGCCGGTACATCCAGTAATCATGCAGCATCCCGATATACCATAACGAAAAGGTGGAAATGATTTGCGGTGAGAACGAAGGGTGACGGCTTAGCGTGATCCCTTCGGCCAGGCGGGAATGATCCATCTGGTTGATGGCGTTGCGCACCAGGCGGTCATCGCCGCTATTATAAAAAGATACCAGCGCCTGGATGCGGGTATCGCCAACGTATTGCAGCTGTTCATAGTATGGACAGTCGGTATAGGTTTCACCGGCGCAAAGACGGGCGGTGCGCCAGCCGATATCCAGCATTTGCTGTAATTCGGGATTGGGCGTTTCGAGTTTGGCATTCATTTTAAACGGATACCCGGTAAACGTTCCGTAAATATCATCGATAATTAATGGTTCATCTTTGGTGGTTATTTTTACTTCAATGTACCTGAATGTGCGCCATGTTAAAGTAGTGAACGAGTTACCGGTAGCTCCATCGGAGATGATACTATCCCGCCGGCCGACAAAGATTTTTCCATCAACATCATTCCGGTTGCCTTTAACAGTACCCCCCGGGCCGGTAAGCGCTTTAAACAACGATTCGGTATAGCTAATGCCGATACCTGCATTTTTTCCCTTGCTAAAATTGAGTGTTAAAAACGCGTTAGTAAGATACGTTTGGTCGAGTATCAGGGTAGCCGAAGTATTAGCCGGGATAATGACCACAGTTTTGCTTGCCGGGAATGAAGAAGGAATAGTTATACCATCGGCTTTTCTTAAAACCGGAATCCTTTGATTGGTCATTTCCATAGCAGGAATTGACGATGGCACCAGCATCCAGCCAAAAGCATTGGTTACGCCTTTTGGATTTCCGTTGTCAATACGGATAGCGTTTTTCCAGTTACTGTCATCAAGTCCGGCGGTATTCCAATCTTTTACCGATTGGTTTAAATCTACCCGCTCGCCCGGCCCCGCAACGTAATAAGGATGCCAGCCGATACCGGTAATAGGCTGAAATGATTTATCACGGATGCCTTTCCATGTTTTATTGGTATTGATGATTTCTTCATTTGGCGTATCGCCCTGTATAATGAAACCTGTTTGCAGCGAGATCTGTGCTTCGGGGCGATAATCGCCATCATTCCAAACTACAGCGGCAATGAGGTTTTTGCCCGGCTGAAGATATGGCGCCAGATCAACCGTTTCATAATTCCAGTAATAGGTATCTCCGCGGGCGGGGCCTAACGAAACCAAAGTTTGGTTAACGTATAGTTTATAACGATTATCTGCCGATACATGAACGACGAAGGAAGCAGGCTTAGCTGAAAGCTCAATGCTTTTCCTGAAGTAATAAACGCCATATTCTTTTAATGATTCCTGTGGAACAGTGATCCACGATGCTTTCCACTGGTGTTTTAAAAGCGCCGGACTGATGGTTTGCGCATAGGTGGATGCTGTAATAAAAAGAAAACACAAAAAAAAGTAATGTTTAAAAGATGTCTTCATGAAATAGGGTGGTTTATAGGTGATCGGCATTTGCCTGTACAGCTAAATTACAATTAAAGCTTTAATTTATATGCAATATGCCTATTGGCCGGCAGGCCTGATAGTGGAATATTTCATAATTCCGTTATCTTTATTTTTTACAAACCTAAAACTATGGATGTATTAGCCGTCTTTTTATTAGTGGTGATCATTATAATGATGCTGAACCACAAGGGCAGTTTAAACAATAAGATCAAAAAACTTGAATTTAGAATATTCGAATTAAAAGGTATTATTGAACAGCTTAAGATAACCCGGCCGGGTGCTGAAGATGTCAAAAAAGCAGAAGACCAGGCACCTGCAAGCGTTTCGCCTCCTGCGCCTGTTATACCACAACCTCCTGTTGAAAAAGTAAAACCTCCTGTTGAGGCAGAGATAAAACCAGAGCCTATCACGCCTCCTAAAGTTGAAAGACAACCCGAAGTTATTGAAGACAACTTATCAATCATCAATCGCCCTATAAAAACACGCGATTTTGGACCCGCGAAGCCTTTACAGCCCAAGCCGTCTTTCTTTGAGCGCCACCCCGACCTGGAAAAATTCATCGGCGAAAACCTCATCAATAAAATAGGTATAGCCATCCTGGTGCTGGCCATTGGCTTCTTTGTAAAATATGCTATTGATAACGATTGGATAGGCTTAGTAGGCCGCGTGGGCATAGGTATTGTTTGCGGTGGTATTTTAATTGCTGTTGCACATGCGCTGCGTAATAGTTATAAGGCCTTTAGCTCGGTACTTGTAGGCGGTGGATTGGCCGTGTTTTATTTTACCATAACGCTGGCATTTCAGCAGTTTCATTTGTTTAACCAAACTACAGCGTTCATCATTTTAATTGTCATCACCATTTTTGCGGTGCTGCTCTCCTTATTATATGATAAGCAGGAGCTGGCCGTAATTGCTTTGGTTGGTGGTTTTGCAAGTCCGTTCATGGTAAGTAACGGCAGCGCCAATTATAACGGTCTGTTCATTTACCTGCTGATATTGAATACCGGCTTGCTCATCATTGCGTACTATAAAGCATGGAGGGTGCTTAACATTGTTTCGTTTGGTTTTACGGTAATTGTTTTTTCAACGGTGCTGTATACACTTACACCTCCTACCTACCATTTCGGCTTTATTTACGCCAGCATTTTTTACGCGCTTTACTTTGTTATCAACATAGCCAACAACGTACGCGAAAATAAAAAATTTATCGCGTCCGATTTCAGCATTTTGCTTCTTAATACCGGGTTATATTTTGCTACCGGCCTGTACCTGTTAACCATGATGCATGCTGAGCAATACCGGGGTTTGTTTTGTATTTGCCTGGCTGTGGTAAACCTGGTGCTTTCATACGTCCTGTTCCGCAATCGTAAGGTGGATACCAATATTTTGTACCTGCTTATTGGCATTACGCTGACGTTTATTTCGCTGGCTGCACCTATTCAATTGCACGGCAATAACATTACTATTTTCTGGGCTTCAGAAACGGTGCTGCTTTATTGGCTGTACCTGCGTTCGGGCATCCAGCTCATGAAATATACAGCTGTGTTTTTATGGATAGCCATGTTGCTGAGCTTATTAATGGACTTGTTCCAAACTTATGGTAACTACAGTTTGAGTTTGACCATAATTGCCAATAAGGGTTTCATCACTACACTATTCGCTGCTGTGAGTTCATTTTTACTTTCGGTATTGGTTAAAAAGGACGCAACCAAGCTGGAGCATACCAATGTTTTCACCGATCAACTTTTTGGGGTAGCCGCGCTTGTGCTTTTATTTTTAAGCGGTCTGCTGGAAATCAATCACCAGTTCCTGAATAATTATCCGGATACCAACCTGAATATTTTATACCTGATGGTGTATACCCCTGCGTTTGTGTTCGTTTATTATACGCTGTCGCCCAAAATACAGGTTATCAATTTTAGCAGCGACGCAAAGTTTGTGATACTACTCGTCTGCCTGATTGTTTACCTGTTGCTTACGCCACAATATTATTCATTGCAGCATTTAATGCTTGAGGGTGGTAAACCATCAACAAGCCACTTTATGGCACATTGGATAGGTGCTGTATTTATCGGTTTGCTGTTTTACAGGGTGATCCGCCTGTGTCAGCAAAGCATGAATGAAAGTTTGAAAAAAATATTTACATGGGTATTAAGTGCAGGAGTGGTAGTGTTTTTAAGCTTTGAAGCAAGCCTGATGAGTAACCTGATTTTCTTCAGCAAAGCTAACTCTGTCGATCAAATAGAAACCGTGTACGTAAAAACCGGCTTACCGGTATTATGGGGATTGCTTTCCTTCGCGCTGATGTGGCTGGGCATGAGGTATAAATTGCGGGTAATGCGGGTGGCTTCGTTAACGCTGTTTTCGCTTACTTTATTAAAATTATTTTTGTTTGATATTAAAAACATCCCGGTTTGGGGTAAAATAGCTGCTTTCTTTTGTTTGGGAGTACTATTGCTTATTGTGGCATTTATGTACCAGCGAACAGCAAAAAAATCCATTACCGATGATGAAACTAAAAAAAATGAATAGGTTAACGCTTTTTATACTGCTGCTTTGCGTGGCCATATTACCGGCATCGGCACAAAAAAACTTTAAATATAAAGCCGCGCTGCAAAAAATTGACAGTACCGGTTTTTACCGTATTGGCCTACAGCCGGAATTAGTGGCGAAAGCCAAACCAGATTTATCCGACATCCGTATAGCAGATGCTAAAGGGAACTTTGTACCATACATCCAGGCCGGCAGCCTGCCACAAAAGAGCCAGAAAAGTTTTGTTGTTTTCCCGGAGATCAGCAACACGCCAAAAACCGATACGAGTACCGTTTTTATTATCGAAAATAAAACCGGACTGGTGCTCGACCGACTCTGGGTCAGGCTGCAAAACACAGCCGTAAAACGTAAAGTAAACCTGCTGGGCAGCGATGATTCGAACCAGTGGTTTGCCATCCAGGAAGATATCCCCTTGCAGGAAGCTATACAAAACAGTGAAGGTACCTACCTGCAATCGCTATCGTTTCCGGCGAGTAACTATCGCTATTTAAAAATCCAGGTAAACGATAAAAACAAAAACCCGGTTAAGTTTTTGGAGGCCGGCATTTATACTGAGTACGCATCGACAGCGCAAAGTTACACGCCTGTTGCGCCTTTAAACATCATCCGTGCCGATAGTAATAAAACCACCTTTATCGACATTAAGCTGAACAATAATTACCAGATAAATAAGTTGCACCTCAATATCAGCGCGCCGAGGTATTATAAACGGGCAGTTGCTGTTTATCAGTTTGTAAACAATGGAAAAGAGCTGCTTAGTGAAGCTGAACTATCGTCAGATAAAACCCCTGATCTGTTGATTGCCGCGAAAGCCAAGCACCTGCTGCTTGAAATAAGCAATGGTGATAATCAGCCATTAAGCATCGGCGAAATCAAAGCCTTCCAATCCGACGAATACCTGGTCAGCTACCTGGAAGCTAAGCAAAGCTATCGGTTTGTGGTTGGGGATTCATTGGCACAGGCCCCGGAATATGATCTTAAGTTTTTTGCTGATAGTATTGGAGGGAACACCCCGGTTATTAAACATGAGGCTGTTGTTAAAAATACCGGCTATGCAGTCGCAGCAAAACCTGCCGGGAAAGATTACACTGTACTGATTTGGGTTGCTATTATTGTTTCGTTAGGGTTGTTGTTGTTGTTGACTTTGAAGATGACCAGGGAGGTGAAGAAAAAGGAAGGGGAAAGATAAAATTTACACTCTTTGAATTTAGGATGAGGTTGGATGTAGAGGATTGCCCATCCGGCAGGCTTATACTTTAGAGCAAATAACCGTCATCAGAAGCTTAGAGCGTAAATCAAAGTTTTACAAACCATCGACCAGGGTTTATGGACTATCAACCACAAATCCTTACATTTGTATTGAGGTAAAAATTGGATAAAGTAAAAGTTTTAGAGAAATATCTACCGGCAGAAGCGGCCCCGCTCATTGCCCGGTGGATTGACTACTTCAAATGTGAATTTAAAATTTCGCGCAACCGTAACAGTAAATTTGGCGATTACCGCTCACCTTATGGCGGCAAAGGTCACCGTATCTCGGTTAATTACGACCTTAACCCCTACGCTTTCCTGGTAACTACAGTGCACGAGTTTGCACACCTGCATACCTGGAACGAGCATAAGCAAAAAGCCAAACCCCACGGAACAGAATGGAAAAACAATTTCAAAAAAATGATGCAGCCATTTTTTGAAAAAGAGATTTTCCCGGCAGATGTTAAAAAGGCTATTGTAAACTACCTGGATAACCCGGCGGCGTCAAGCTGCTCAGATTTGAACCTGTACCG
>JGI24737J22298_10000055_pt1 | contig 33719 bp, 24 predicted proteins | sample KBSCornC3_FD_22298 | JGI IMG/M metagenome (IMG submission 22298) | reverse complement strand
CCGACGGTTAGATCACCGCCCTGTACGATAACATCTACGGCTACCGTTACGTTTGTACCGTCGTCGGTGATAGTCGAATCGGTAATAGTCTGGGTGCCATTAAATTTAGCAAGTTTATTAGTTGTTCCGCCTCCGGTTGTTACGCCACCTGCGGTGCCGGCACAGTTACCCGTCGACAAGCAAATAGCCGCTGATGCACCTCCTGGATCTGGCAGAGTGTAGACGGTATTTTGACCCAGCGCAGCCACCTGTAGAGTACCGGTGTTAGAGCTGCCGTCATTTAGTACAATCGTACCTGCCTGACTACTCGTACCGACTGTTGCGCTCCCACCCTGGAACGTGGCATTACCGCCTGCCGTAATACTGGCAATATTGATAAGGTTGCCGCTGTTGTCAACCCGGGTAGTGCCGCCGGTCTGCAGGCCACCAGCGCTGGTATTTATGTTGCCTGAGCTCGTAATAGTCGTACCGCCAGAGATCGCTCCTGACAGTGTTATATTGCCGATGTTTACGGCGTTGCCGCTATTGTCAATGCGAGTCGTAGCGCCGGTCTGCAAACCACCACTCGTCGTATTAATATTACCGCTCACGGTGGCCGTACCTGTGATAGCAGCACCCGAACTCGTGACTGCCAAGTATGTGGCGCTCCCGGTATTGTTTTGTACTTCGAACAAGTTGCCGCTAATTGGTGTGGCATTGTCGCGAAGCGTTAAGCCACCGCGCGTAGCATCAAGAATTATCTCGGGATTACTAGAGTTATCGTATGCCCCTTGCAACGTTGTGGCTGCGCTGGCACAGTTGCCAGAAGTCGTACAGATAGTATAGGTACCTGCAGCCAGCGCTGGGAAATTCAACGTCGTATTAGCAACCGGGTTAGTAAAGCCGACTACCGTGGTATTACCACTGCTTGTAGCACTAAAGCTCGTTGATGCGCCACCTTGCAATGTCAATGTCTGGCTGGCAGAGCCAATAGTAAGTGTTCCCCCTGGAGTGATGTTTAATGCAGCCGAGCTAGTAATGTCACCTCCGTTTACCGCCAGATCACCACTCGTATTTAGGTTACCGGTTACATTTGTTGTATCTTGCAGCTCTATAGTGCCTGCAGAATTGAGCACAATATTATTACCAGCTCCGTTTGATGTGATAGTCGTCGTGGAACCTTGCAGTAATGCCGTTTGCGCACTAATACCTAACGTCAAGGCAGCATTCGGTGTAATATTATTTGTGTTCACTCCCGAGAATGTAGGGGTGGCAGTTGCATTAATATCTTGGACTGTGTTGACTGCACCACCACTAACAGAAAAGTTGGTGCCACTAAAGCTTGCTATACCCTTGCTGGATGTACTGGCATTGTCAATGGTGATTGTGCTGCCTGCAGCGCTGGCATTTGAAATGTTGAGTGCACCGCTTAAGCCGTTTAGTGTGGTAACGCCACTGCCGCCAGGACAAACGCCCCAGGTTGGCATGCCTGAAGTCGAGAGTAAGCAGAGTCCTGCTGCACCAGACGTGACCGAGCCAATCGGACCTGTACCCTGACCGACTAATATACCATTTAGCGCCAAAGAGTTAGTACCAGTACCGCCGTTACTAACAGTTAGGGCGTTACTTAAGCTTAAGCCGCCAGTGACTACGCTTAGGTCACCCGAGATAGTAACCGTTAATCCGCTCTGCGTTATTATTGAATCTTCGATATTTTGACTTGCTGTAAAGAGCGGTATATGGCCAGGGGTACCACCCGAACTTTGTATCGTTCCCGTGCCCATAACCGGTTCAGCAACACTTATCGTTACACCCCCAGCGCCATCATCGTTAACCGTTACATTTGGCGACCCAGAAGCTACGCTTAATACACCGCTGTTACTGAAAGTGGTGCCATTAATCACCATGCCTGGTCCTGCGGCAAACGTCACTTCCCCGCTTTTACCCTGTACGGAGAGTACTCCGCTATTAGTCAATTGGCTGCCCGATAATGACAGCCCGTTGCCGAGTGTCAGCTGACCGGTAGCGCCACCTAGGCTTTGTACGCCTCCTGGTGTTTGTTCGGGGCCGGTCAAGAAAACAAAGTTCGACCCGTTAAAGTATGCTAGCTGGTTTGTACCTTGGTCATAATAAATTTGTCCAGGTTTAGCACCGGTAGGCTGGAGAGTAGGCGTTATAAGTAACCCGTTATTAAGTTGCATCGTACCGTTTATCGTTACAAGTGCCGGGCTAGCCAGTGCTAAATCTTGACCTGCGAGTAAATCATTTAATGATAACTTGACGGAGTTGAACCGGTTGGCGACAGTCTGATTCTTATCTGTTGCTTGCTGATTTTTAGTTAAAATAAATACCGTAGCAGCGCCAACTATAAGCAAAAGCCCTGCCGCAATTAAGAGCGTTTTTTTAGCAAAACGAATAAAATCCCGGTGTACCTGAGGAGGAGACTCCGACATCGGTGCCATATACTCTGCAGGCGTTTCGAGTGATAATGCGTTTGTGCTATCTGGTATTTTGACAACACCTAACTGGGGCGGTGCGCTATGAACGCCGCCATTACCCTCGGCTGAGGTGTTGTACTGGTCTTTGTTTTCCACTTTTGATTTGTTGTTTTTAGTGTCAGGGCATGATACGCCCTATTGAATAGTATAACGCTTATGAATACAGTCTCAACCTGTTTTTACAACAGTTTTTATGTTCTAATTATTTGTTCGATTGGTACTATAAAGCTAGTAGTAAAGCGCTTATGCTCAGGCTGTACAAATGTCGCTGAACGATTTACATTACGACTATAAAAGCATGGATTCTTCTTTGGTGCCCGCTAGACCAAGTCGTAAAATGATCTATCTATGCCTCGCGCTCGGAATAGTTATTATAAGGCATAGTTATATTTTTCCGTGACCGCGGTCCTATTCCTTCACAGATACGTTCTCGCGCGAACTATACGCTGTATCTTCCACCAGCCTACCGCCAAGCTTTAAGTATGACAAAAAATTCACGCGACAAGAGTCGGGCATTATTTTTTATACATTTCTCAACGACAAACACGAAGTAAGCATCAGTAACAACCGCTAGCCGATAATCCGCCCAAGCTTAACAACTTAGCGGTTTAGCAAGCTTGAGGTTACGGCCGGTAAAGTGCCATAGGCGTAAATGGTTCAAGCCCAACGGCTACCATCCTTAACAAATACAACTATATATCACTATTAACAGCAACAAGGACACGCCGCAGGATGTCGTCGCGACGATTGCAAAAATTATGGCGTCCTTACCTGATTAAAGTAAAAGCTTCAGGCCTTAATGACTACTAACCCACTCACAGCCATACGGTTGTTTGGTTTCGTTATTGAACCATTTACCCCCGCGCATGACCTTATCGGTAGGTACAATCGCCGGGATATTAATAGTCAACTGCGGGTAGTTTGTGTATGACGTAAATGTAGTACCGTCATCTTTGACCATGCGGAAGTAATATGTACCACCACAGATACTGCCGGGATCCAAAGCAAAGTCCCATTCGCCAATACCGCCAATTGGGGTAGCTGTAGGATTTGATACGGTTGGGTTGGCTTCTTGGTATGATTGCTTAGTTGTCGCACCTCCGAGTAAAAGCGTAGTGATCGTAGCACCGCTGGCGGCTGTTGGGTTATGGTAAAACTTCCATTTACCGGCACTATAATCGATTGTTTGGTCTTCTTCAGACCCAAACGACAGCATCGTATCGCTTTGACTTAAATAGTCAGCCTTAATCCAACTTGGAGACCGGGCAGAAGTTGATACGCGAGGTTCGTCGATAAGACCTGTCCAGCGTTCACCGGCAGAGCTTTGACCGAGCGCAAAAGCCGCGGTGCTATTTAAGGGAGTAAACGTTGTCGTAGAACTCCCGCCATCATCAGTGCCATTCACATATACCCTGATTGACGAACCATCGTATGTACCTGTCACAAAATACCAGTTACCTGTTGCTAACGTAGTAGTTCCTGTTGCCTCTGCAAAGGTGCCACAGCTACTACTACAAGCGTTAAAGTCCAAATGGTTACTTGGTTCAATCTGCATACAATAGTTCGGATTGCCGCTAGCGTCCTTACAGGCAATGGTCTTCCAGTTACCAGCCGATAAGGTCGTAGCGTTTACCCACGCCGACACCGTAAATGTTGTTAGGTCCAGGGTGGCATTGTCGGGTGCTGATGCCGTAGAGTTTGTACCGTTAAAAGACTGCCCGCCACTAATTTGGCCGGTAGCTCCGGTAAGGTTTGATTTAGTAGTCATGTTGTTAGCGCTACTAGTTGAATCCGCCAGTGAAGTGGCGCTCGTAATTTCAGAGGCATGGTACACGCCCCGGAAGTTACTGTCCCAAACATTGGATGCATCCTGACCGTCACTGGCTGACGCATTGCCATAGTACATCCATAAGTAATCGGTTGCGGACGCCGCGTCAATCTGGGGGACTTTAACCCAGACATAAGAGTTACCGCTTTCATCCCACTTCTCTATCTGACACGGCAGTACGGTATTAGGGTCAGATGGATCAACAAAGCGAATATCTTGGCCAGAATTCTGAGTTTTTGAGTAATCTACCCTGCCCGAATTTAATTTTATGAGCAAGGGATAACTACTCAAGCTTGCAGTCAACGACGAACTATTAATCGTTATCTTTCGCCGGTTAGTCCATGTGGTATTACATATGATACCGGTAGTATCGTTACACCAGGTATTCTGATTACTATCCACATCTGTCCAAGGTCCACTAGCAGATGTACCATATTGAAGCTTAAAAGCTTGCGAGCTGGCGTCCATGTCGGCCGTGGCAATAGTCAGCCCCATGCGTAGCCGGACGATAGTAGCGTTGGAGCCTATTGAAGCCGCAGTATTCTGGTTAGCTAATGCCGAGCTGGGCTGAACATCGTCAGCATTGTCATACCAACGATAGGAAGTTTGTGTGTAGGCAGAAGTAGCCCGCCAATATGCAAAGGAGAAGTCACCACCGGCTGCTTGGGCTATGGTAGTAGTCAGAGCCGAACCACCTTCGGTATTTGACCACGTAAAGTTAGCCGATGAATCCATGGTTAACTGCTTAGCAAACAATGAGGTGGCGCTATCTGATATCGTAAGCATAGCACGGTTCTGATTGAATGGGTCAGTTTGAAAGTCATACCAGGCTCGGACGTCATTTATGGCAGGGCTTGCGGCAAAATCAGTAGGAGAGGTTAAGGAGCCGCTTCCGTTGGCGTACTTATAGCTTATGCCCGTACCCGTAGAGTCGTCATAGCTCAAGACCCAACGTGTCGTAGCACCGCTGACAAACCAAGCGGTTGAAACTACCTGTTGTCCGGCAGTTGGACATTCTGCTGTTGTATCCACGTTAGCGTAACCCGTCCAGCCGCTGCCCGACCAGTACCCTGCCGACATGTCACATGAGTTAGCACCGCCACCATCATCTAACGCAACCATCGATATCTCATCGGTGTTAGGATTGGACGCTAAATCCAGATTGGTGCCGGAGTCTGCCACTGTTCCGATATTACTTATTAATGTGCCTGGCCAAGTACAAGTAGATGTTCCACCCGTACAGGTCGTATATTTGAGCAAGTTGGTAGTACCCGTACCGGTAACACTCCAGGCGATCATTAAGTCACCCGACGATGATTCATAGGATAGATCAAAACTCTGGACGTCCTGCGTTGCGCCTACTCTTTCCAGCGCTGCCGCTCCACCACCTGTTGCGATGGCAGAGCTAGGTTCATTTCCCCATGCTGACCCCGACCATATCATTGCAGAAGCCGAAGATCCGGTATCGGCCCACATAGCAGCTATCAGGTTGGAGCTACCGCGGCTATCCGCAGCGAGCTTCACCCACGCGATTGTGCCCGATGTCCTGACCGGATCAACGTTCGTAGCACTTGACCAGTTGGCGCTGCCGCAGCCAGTGCTTCCGGATTTTGTACGATACGCCAGTTCGTTTGTAGTCGACACATTCGTGGAATACATTACGACTACGTTTCCTGAGTTAGATTCATAAGCAATGTCGAAGCGACGCGTGGTTCCAGTTCCACCGACAGTTACGGTCCATTCATTAGTCCACGTGGTACCGTTGTAACACATTATCTGCAATACGCCCGCTGTGGTTGTATAGCCCGCCACCATCTCTTGTTTCGTTGAAGAAGCCCGAACAACCATGTCTAGTGGGGGGTTGGTTCCTGCAACGGTATTTGCCGCTGATGAAACCGTATTTGCCGAACCGCTGTACGTACGTTGTTGGGGGTTAGAATTGGCCGAAACACCATAAAGCAGTACTCCGTCACCCCGAGCATTCGCAGAAGTGATGCCGCTGTCCGATATAAATATGCCAAGAAGTACGAGGACCAGGACACAAAGTGGTGCCATAATCTTAAAATTCTTACTAAATAAGATTGATTGCAGTCGTTTTTTGGTTTTATAGGTGGATAACGACACAGGACCCTCTTTGCACTCTTATTAAAGATAATTATAAAGGTAGTTGATTGCTAAAACAATGAGACTGCTTATGGCTACCATTTACTGTAGTAATCGAAACGTAACTCACCAAGTTTTGTAACACCACCCGAGGGAGCTTGCATACGGAATCGTAACCAGATGCGGCCATCGGCGCTGAAGCTACAAGCTGCATCCATTGCCCCGGTCGACTTTTCTTCCCAGGTGTTCGTCGTAGACGGAGTTAAGCTGGCAGGTGTATCGCTTGCATTGCCAAAGCAATAATTGCTTCGTGTCGAGTTGAAGACCTGCATCGTTACAGTTCCGTTTGTCGTATCGCTGGTTTTTGTCCACACCGAGAATGGCGTACTGCTATTTTTGAGAGCCGCAAAGTCACTGGGTATCGTGTAGCTCACCCATATATCATAATTTTGGTTGGTTCCCTGGGTTGTTGTCCAAGAATAGTAACTGTGGCCATACCCTTCGGCTGCGGATAGAGGCGATACACCTGCAGCCGGCTCGGCATCACTGGTCATCGTGCCGCTACAAGAGGTACAGCCATTCTGGGCCGTCATAACTGCGCCAGCAAATTCAGGCTGCAGGGTTACACGCCGAGAGTGTCGAGCGTTGCCATTGAGAGTCATTTCTCTGGTGCTGCCAGCAAACGTAACATTATTCGTTCCATCCCCTACAACGATACTAGTCGTTGTAACACCGTCACCAAGCTTAATGGAAGCTCCTGATGTATCCACGGTAAGATATGAGGCACCTGTTGAATTCTGTACCGCAAAGGCGTTTGCTGAGTTGGCCGATTTGAATAGCGCTGCGCCAGCACTTCCAAAACTGGCAATTACATTATTACTGCCATCTAATAGGTCCATGATATCTCCCGCTCCATTAGCTTGGAACTTGGCCGCTACCGATCCACTGCCTGCAGCTTGGATGAATATATTGGCAGCCTGAGATCCCACTTGGTTCTTAATGTAATTTGTGGATCCAGCTTGAGCAATACAGCCCGTACTATCACAGACTGTTGTATTCCCGACCTTAAAGGTACCCGTGGAATCAACACGCACATCTCCTACAACATCTATTTTATACTGAGGATTTGTATTATTTACACCAAGGTTACCTGTTGAACTGACACGCACACGTTCCTGAAGATCACCACCGCTAGGACGAGTGAATACGCGCAAACCACCAGCATAATCACTGGTCGTTGCACTCTCATGAAAACCCTGGATGGCGCTAAAGGCGCGTAGACTGTCTGCGTTACCGCCAAAGCCGATGCCGCCACCTGCATTTTGTGCTGCCGTTGCCGTATCAACAGAAAATATATTAAAGTTCTGGTTAATCGCCGTGTTAAGTAAGCCCTTGTCGACTTCCAGTCCGGTGTTTGGGCTATCGGTGCCGATTCCTATACGAGAGTTAGAGGTGTCAACGTTAAATACCGGGGTCGTTAAACCGTGTGGCTGGATTTGGAAAGCCGTAGTACTGTCCGCCTGTGGCTTAAAGAGTACCACACTGGCTTGCACGCGAAGACCTCCACCTGCCTTTTGAAGATATAGTGTGTCCGCACCCGTACCATTACGTGCCATGATCTCATTATCGTCAGCCAGTAAATTATATGTAGACGTTGGCCCGATTTGGAAAGCTCCGCCAGATGTGCCATCTGAAGCAATATCGCTCATGGTACCACTTATAATCTTGACGATGTTGGCTGACGTATCAACCGTTAAGATATTGTTACCGCCAGCGCTCGTTACCTGCAAAGCAGTAGGTGAATTCGCAGTTATATGGGTAGCTCCTTGGATAGTCACTGTCTTACCGCTTGCCACCGTTACATTTTGATTTAAGTTAATGCCACTCGTGGCATTAGTCGTACCGATATTAAGCGTCGTGGTGCCCGAAATCGTATCGAGCGTATTTCCATAAACAGTGGGCGCTTGCAACGTGCCGGCAATACCGACACCACTCACATTAAAATTGCCCGTCTGTACAGTACCCGGAGTTGTTCCCTGCAGCTGTACGACGCTGCCACCGGTCATGAAACCACAGTTTACAGAGCCCTGGATACATATAGTACCGCCCTCGTTAGGCAATAAGATTGAGTTAGCCGCACTTTGCGTTGCCCAACCTAAGGTACTACGATTGGCACCTGTAGTATTTGCCAGACCGCCTGCCTGGAAGGCAAAAGGTACGGCGGTCAGCTTTAGGGCAGGAGTCATTTCTCCATCCCACCCCGGTGTTCCGGTACCACCGATATTCATGGTCATCCAAAGTTCTTGATCCCAGTTAACACCACTGAAAGCGTTTACACTGCCCAAGTTAACCGTGAGATATCCGTTAACAACCCGGACTTTGTTGGTACTCGTTCGAGTCTCCGTCCAAACATTCCCACTGAATGTCGTACAACCGCCACTGCTGGCTACAACCGTACAGGTATTGTAGAGCTTAAATTCAACGTTATATGTGCCGTCGGCCACGGTGGCACCTGCGGCAGTCAACAGTCGAGACTGGAAGTTGACCGTAGAGGCAGCAGCCGCGCTGACTTTGCTAGCAGGCCGCCCTAGGTTTAGACAGGTTAATACCAGCGCTACGGCCATAAGTATGGTCACGCGAAAAAATAGTGCCGGTCTTTTTATTTTTGATTTGATCATTTTTGTTTCGCAATGCCCCTACTTTTTGAGGCATACTAATGCGTAAGTTTATTATTGCTCGTTTTTGTGCTCACTACAATAGAAGTTACGTGAAATATTCAAGAGATAGTAAAGCTATTAATATAGACGTCTTTTATAAAGATACCGTTATATTTTTGTCTACGTTTGAGTCACGGCATCTGGACTACTTTTTTGTTCTATGGATAACATGATCTTTCGTAAGTAATTTTTCGTTGTAATAATTGTTATGGTTACCTTACTGACAGTAAAGTTTTCCACAGCCATAAAAAATAACGCCCCTTGTGGAGCGTTATTGCCAGCTTATTACTAGAGATTAAGCAATCTTTGTGATTTTAATCTGTGTATGCTGCTGACGATGACCACGAACTTTGTGGACACGCTTTTTTGCTTTGTAACGAATAGAGGTAACTTTATCACCCTTAACTTCGTCGGCGACAACTTCAGCGCTAACCTTAACTTTAGCAACGTTAGGAGTGCCAACAGTTACAGCATCACCGTCGATAACGAGCAGTGGTTCAAAGCTTACCTTCTTGTCGTCGCTGTGCAACAGCTCAACTTCAATGGTTTCACCTTCGGTGACCAAGTATTGTTTGCCGCCAGTAGCGATAACTGCTTTTTTCATAATATGTTTACTCTCTTTAAAAGAATTTAACTACCATGAGATGATATCAGATATTATCGCCCCTGTAAAGGGTTACACACGGCTAGGCTTTCTCTAGCGAAACCGTTAATGGGGCATCCTCGATGCTACAAGATGTCTCATTTTCATAGGTATGATCAAAAGATAGGTTATCGGCGAGCGTTTCACTGGTGATTACCTGCTTATGTTCCTCAATCGCCTGTCGAAGCTCTTTGTCTGTCGTGGAAAGGCTAAGTACGATACGGTCGTCAACGTTTAGGCCGGCTTGCTTGCGCGCGTTCTGAATATTGCGTACTACTTCACGCATCATACCTTCACGTTTAAGTACGGGCGTAATCTGTTTATCTAACTCTACCTGTACCTGCTCGCTTTCGCCCATAAAAGTAACCTTTTTAACATTAACTTCTTCGGCAATAATCTCTTCAAGATTAGTATCCAGTTGGCGGCCATAATATCGTAACGTGCTTAACGGTTGTCGTACTTTAACTTGCTGCTCGATGTCCGATTTAAACATACGACGCGCGAGGCCCTGCTCGATGAGCTGACGGGTTTCTGTCATCTGTGCCAGGATAAGCTCATTTATGTGACCCGTGGCCGGCCAGTCTCTAAGGTGCACTGATTCACCAGCCGTGAGCTTCATATAGAGCTCTTCAGACAGAAAGGGAGTAAAAGGTGCCATAACATGCGCTAATTGCACTAAGAGGTAATGGAGCGTCTTGTATGCGTCTTGTTTGTCACTATCACTGTCACTTTTCCAGAAGCGGCGTCGTGAGCGTCTGACATACCAATTTGAGGCATCGTCTATGAATGGCAAGATAGGTTTGGTAGCATTTGGCAGGTCATATACTTCCATATGACGCTCAACCTCTGCAGTCAGCTGATGGACGCGTGAGACGATCCATTGGTCTAACGGATTAGTAAGGTCTTCCGAGGGGTCGTCTAGCGTACCGTCCCACTCCCAGCCGTCTACGTCAGCATAGAGCGTAAAGAAGTCATACATATTCCAGACCATACTCAGTTTGCGGGCGATATCTGCGACATCTTTATCTACCAATGAAAAATCTTCTGCGTTTAAAAGCGGGCTCTGCAACAATAAAAAGCGTAAGGAGTCTGCCGAGTACTGGTCCATAAGCTCGTTAGGGTCAGTATAGTTTCCAAAGCTTTTACTCATCTTACGGCCATCGTTGCCAGCCAAGGTGCCTGTAACGATGACATTTTTAAAAGCATTTTTTCCGAAAAGGCCGACATTAACAGCGTGCATGTAGTAAAACCACGCACGTACTTGGCCAACGTATTCAACGACAAAGTCTCCTGGGAAATTCTGCTCGAATTTTTCGACATTTTCAAAGGGATAGTGGAACTGGGCAAAGGACATCGAACCACTCTCGAACCAACAGTCTAAAACCTTCTCTACTCTCTTATAATTGACACCATCTATTGTAAATGTGACATCGTCAATCCAGGGCCGGTGGTAGTCTTCCAGCTCAACGCCGCTCAGCTCTTTGAGTTCGGCATAGCTGCCAACGACTTTAATGTGTTCTTTACCCCGCTCGTCTACGCCTTTCCATACAGGAATAGCGGTCGCCCAAAAACGGTCGCGGCTCATATTCCAGTCTGGCGCACTTTGAACAGTCTTGGCAAATCGTCCATGCTTGATATGCGCCGGGAACCAGTTGACATTACCATTCTGCTCAAGCATTTCAGTACGTTGGCCGTCAATATCCATAAACCAGCTCGGATGCGCACGGTACATCAATTTGGTACCGCAGCGGTGACAGTGAGGATAGCTGTGTCGGATATACTCAATTTTCCAGACCACGCCATCTTCATGTAACTTCTTGGCGATAGGCTTATTGGCGTCCCAGACATATTCGCCTTTCCAGGGGCTGCTCTTATAGAAACCGTTATCGTCGATGTTAGATACTGTCGGAAAGCCCTTAAATTGGGCAAGTTCGAAATCTTCCTCACCATATGCTGGCGCTAGATGCACTATACCTGTACCATCTTCTGCACTTACGTAGTCAGCATGCCAAATAAGGTGCGCTTTGGGGCCACGATCTTCAAATAGCGGCTCATAGCTTTTACCAACAAGCTCCTCACCTTTAAACGTACGACCGACGGTGTACTTGAGCGGCTGATGCTTTTCATCCGTCAAGACTTTGCTGATTAAGGTCTTGGCCAAAACAAACTTCTGGCCATCCTCTAGCGTAACTTCGACATAATCGAGATCTTTATTGACGGCGACAGCTGTGTTAGCCGGTAACGTCCAGGGAGTCGTTGTCCATGCCAGCAAAGTTGTGTCTTCGTCTTTAAGCCTAAACTTCACAAATACCGAAGGGTCGGTAACATCCTGGTACGAATTATCCATGGCTACTTCAGCTTTAGAAATAGGAGTAGCATCACGCGTACAATATAAAAGTACTTTCTCACCTTCGTAGATTTTCCCTTTTTCGTAAAGCTGCTTAAAAGCCCACCAGACGCTCTCCATGAATTCCTTGTCCATGGTTTTATAAGCACCACGAAAATCGACCCAGCGTCCAATTCGTTCGATAGTATCTTCCCAAAGTGACCCAGTCTGAACCATATTCTCGCGACAGGTTGTAATATACTCTTCAAGAGAAATTTTAGTGCCTATATCGCGCTTGTCGGTGATGCCTAGTTTCTTCTCGGTAAAGACTTCTGCGGGCAAACCATGACAGTCCCAGCCCCAAACACGCTCCACACGCCTGCCCTTCATTGTCCAGTAGCGCGGCACCGCATCTTTAACGATTGAACTCAGGAGCGTGCCATGATGCGGCACCCCAGTAATAAACGGAGGGCCATCATAAAAAACATAACCATTATCTTTTGGCCTCATCTCTATAGACTTCTCAAAAGTCTGGTGTTTCTTCCAATGGGTAACTAGGTCTTTCTCATATTCAGTTGCCTTGCGGCGTGTGCCCTTTTTAAATTTCATCTGTTTCTCCTTCTCGCTTTTCTCGTTTCATAAGTATTGTATCCACTTTTTCGCTACCAATACGTTGCACATGACTGCTTTGTTCTATGAACCCAAAGTATCTACAAAAACTTTGTGCCCGTTCGTCCTTTCTGTGGACATCCAACCATACCGGTTGATCTGTTTTTCGCAGGAATGTCTCCATAAGCATTGTGCCGATGCCATGGCCCCGACATGTTTCACTGATCTGAATAAGTTCGACGTAGCTATCACCCATGCACTGTTTGAGGGGTGAATTCCAGTGAGCAATAAAAATACCGCTGACCACCCCGTCTGCTCTTAAGCCAAGGATGTGTTTTTCTCCCTCAACGCCCGAAGCAAGTATACCTGACCATGCTTCAACATCCGATGCGTTACTGCTGCCCCAGTCTTCAACATGAGCATCAATAGCTAGCCTTGGTATGCCTGCCTTACAGGCCTGCTCTACGAAAGTAGCTTTTCGAAAGTCAGCATATTCTGCTGCTTCATCTTCGGGAGGTCGGTATATCTTATACTCTGTGCTCATTGTATTTTGTCCAAATAAAAAAGTTACCTCTTTTGGTGTTGGAATCCCAGATATAGGGACGGTACCATCCAACTTCCAAGAGAGATAACTCTTTGGCACTTGCTTGTGGCTGTTACGGGCCTCCCGTCAGATTCTACTTTCTTTTACAAGATTTCTTTCTGCTGCTTCGCGGTTGATGGCCGCTCATCTGTTATTCAGAATGCATTGTTGTCACAAACGTAACGTTTTTATCATATATCAAGATGTTAAAAGGTGCAACTAGCTATGAATATAGCCAAGGACCTCATCCATAAGTGGGAGGCGCTCACCTTGCCACATATTCATCATACTTCCATCATCACCAAGCGCCAATATGGCTGGAAAAGACCATATGTCGTATAGCGATGCGGTGGCAGAACCATCTCGGGTGTCAACACTTACAAGCTCCAGTTTATTGCCGATATCGTGCTGATGCTGGAAGTCGCGCACGAATGATTCAACAGTAGTCGCATGCTCTGAATTAGGCCGGTAAAGAATAAGCACTTTCATACAAGAAGCTTAGCATGCCCTGCTTGGGCTAGCAAATTAAAACAGGGGTGGATTAAGTGTTAATTAATAAAGGAGGAGATCGAAGCCTCCTCCTTTATCTACCGGCTCTATTCTTACGAACAGCCCGTAGTTGAGCCGCAGCTTGTACAAACATAGCAGCTACCTGCTCGTTGCGTCTGGTTACCACAGTTGTAGCATAGTGGAGCAGCGACATCAGCCGAAGACTTTTTCGGTTGAGCGGCCACTGACGTTACCGAAGACACGACTTCCTGAGCAGCTTTGTGGCCCTCGGCTGCAGGAGCAGCTTCTTCCTGAGGCTTTTTTTCAACCAATTGGCCAGCCAATGACTGATCATCGGTCAAAAGCATCGTCTGTTGGTCATCAGGCATGTCCTCAATGGATGCCAAACCAAGCTCAAGCCGATCATCAAAACTGAGATAATCGAGAGCTAAGCGACGGAATATGTAGTCCGTGATCGAACTTGCAGTACGGATATCTGGATCGTCCGTAATACCTGATGGTGCAAAGCTACTGCTCATTAATGTCTTAACGTAGCTCTTCAGTGGAACACCGTACTGCAGACCGTGGCTAACAGATATAGCAAATGAGTCCATGAGGCCTGAAAGTGTTGAACCTTGCTTAGAAACGTTTACAAACAGTTCCCCTGGCGTACCATCTTCATATTCGCTAACGGTAAAGAATCCCTTAAGGTCTGCGATTGCAAACTTGTAGGTTCGGCCGTTACGACGACGTGGCAGCAAGCGTCGCACAGCACCCTTTACGACGATACGATCGTTGACGGCTTCAGCCGTTGCGACAGGAGTCGCAACCGTTTCTGCAGCTACAGCTACAGGAGCATCTTCAGCTTTCTTTTCTTTTTTCTTACCAGAAAGTGGTTGAGCAACCTTACAGTTATCACGATAGATAGCCACCGCCTTAAGACCCATCTTCCAGGCATCAATATGTAGCTGTTCCACTTCTTCCACCGTGGCCTCTTCAGGCATGTTAACGGTTTTAGAGATAGCGCCTGATAAGAATGGCTGGACGGCAGACATCATTTTTACATGTCCAAGATAGTGGATCGCGTTGTCACCAACCGCGCAGGCAAATACTTCGTAGTGCTCTTTCTTGAGATGGGGTGCATCAACGACAGTGTTGTGCTCAAAGATGTAATCAACGATTTCATCAGCTTGGGCCTTTGTGTAACCAAGTGTTTTGAGCGCACGTGGTACCGTCTGGTTGACGATAGCCATCGAACCGCCACCCACCAAATTCTTGTGCTTAACAAGTGAGAAGTCAGGCTCAATTCCGGTAGTGTCGCAATCCATCATCAAGCCGATAGTACCCGTTGGGGCAAGCACGCTCGCCTGGGAGTTACGAACACCGTATACTTCACCAAGCTCTACTGCTTCATCCCAAGCAGAAGCGGCTGCATTGAGCAAGTCTTCGGAGACCAGGCTGGCATTAATCTTTGACACTTCCTCACGGTGCATACGAAGCACTTTAAGCATACCTTCGCGGTCTTTACGGAAGCCGGCGAATGGTCCGACACGCTTTGCGATCTTAGCGCTTGTTGCGTAAGACTGACCTGTCAGAAGCGCAGTAATAGCTGCTGCTTGTGCACGTCCCTCTTCTGAGTCGTAGGCAAGGCCCTGAGCCATTAATAGCGCACCAAGGTTAGCATAGCCTATACCAAGCTCACGATAAGCCTTGGCGTTCTTTGTAATGCGCTCTGTTGGATATTCAGAGTAGCCTACCAATATTTCCTGAGCCGTAAAGATCATTTCTACGGTGTGCTTAAAAGCAGCAACGTCGAAGGTATTGTCTTCTTTTAGATACTTAAGCAAGTTGATAGATGCCAGGTTGCACGCAGAGTTATCAAGGTGCATATATTCACTACAAGGGTTACTACCATTGATACGGCCTGCGTTTGGCGTAGTGTGCCAGCGGTTAATAGTCGTGTCAAACTGCATTCCAGGATCTGCACATTCCCATGCAGCTTCAGATATCTGTCGGAATAGCTCACGGGCTTTGACAGTTTTAACCACCTTGCCGTCAGTAACGGCTTTTAGATCCCAGTCATCGTCGTTGACGACGGCTTGCATGAAATCATCTGTCACACGTACAGAGTTATTGGCATTTTGGTATTGGACGCTGAAAGCGTCAGCACCGTTAAGGCTCATATCAAAGCCATTGGCCTGTAGTACGCGAGACTTGCGCTCTTCGATAGCCTTACACCAGATAAACTGTTCCACATCCGGGTGGTCAGCATTTAAGATAACCATCTTAGCGGCACGACGAGTCTTACCGCCGCTCGCAATCGAGCCTGCTGATGAGTCGGCGCCTCGCATAAAGCTTACGGGGCCAGAAGCACGTCCGCCGCTCTTGCTCAAGCCTTCTTTTGAAGATCGAATAGGGCTTAAGTTAAGGCCGGCGCCTGAGCCGCCCTTAAAGATCATGCCTTCTTCTGTATACCAGTTGAGGATCGAGGTCATCGTATCTTCGACACCGAGGATAAAGCAAGCGCTTGCCTGCTGTGCACGATCAGACGCACCAATGTTAAACCAGACTGGGGAGTTAAATGCAGCCCGCTGTGTTGCCAATATAAACTTTAACTCTTCGCGAAAATCTTCGGCTTCTGTCTCAGTCTCAAAATAACCCTCCTGCACGCCTTGGCGGGTAACGGTATCAACAACACGGTCGATTAGCTGCCTTAAAGAGCCTTCACGCTCTGATGTTCCAGGAGTCCCAGAAAAGTATTTCTGCGCCACAATATTAATAGCGTTTAATGACCAGCCTTCGGCAAACTCAACATCTTTTTGCTCGAAAACCGGCTTACCAGTAGCAGGGTTCTTGATTAAAGAGTCCTGCTTTGACCAAGATAGTTGGTCGTACGCCTTACTTTTTGGCGGGGTGAAAAATCGCCCGGCCTGTAGACTGGTTGTTTGTCCCATCTTACCCTCACTTGTCATCCTGACTCACCACCAGGATTATTACTTAGTTGTTTTTTAGTATTTGTTTAGAGTCTTAAGCTACCCTCAACTCCCGTTAGGTGCTGTCAGCTCCCCCCGAGCCTCATACTCTACCTTATGTTATACGCCACGAATGGACGGGCGCACAAGTCTAAAAAAGTATAAAACCTCGAGAGAGCCGACAGATGCTAAGACGCTTCCGGCTCAAGAGCACGCTGTTTAATTTGTGACAGCTCCTCTTCAAAACCTGCTATATCTTTAAACCTACGATAAACACTGGCAAACCGTACATACGCTACTTCATTAACCTTAGCCAGGGCTTCCATGACCATACCGCCAAGTTTTGTAGAAGCTACCTCTGGTTCACCACACGCGTATAGCTGCTGTTCTATATCTGACACAAGACGTTCTAGCTGCACATTGCTGACTGGCGTCTTTTCGCATGCCCGATAGAGCCCTGCCAATAATTTTTCACGGCTAAATAGTTCTCGCGTACCATCATTTTTAATAACGATCAGTTGCGGCCGCTCAATACGTTCGTAGGTCGTGAAACGATATTCGCACTGCGTGCACGCACGACGACGACGTATTGCCTGTCCATCGTTTGCTTCACGTGATTCAATAACCTTTGTGTCGGTAAAGTGACACTGGCTACATCTCATTTCACTTCTCCCCCTATGATTGATAATGTACCATCACTATATATAGTGGTTGTGCTTATTAGCATAGCTCTATGTATAGCGTTTGTATAGCTAAAATGGGTTGTATTATTTATTACAGAACTAGCCGTTTAGATCTGTTTTATCAGAATCGTTCTCTTTATGACGGCGGGCCAATCGTCGCAGGAAAGAAGGCTTCTCTAGCTCTTCATCAACGTCACTCGAAAGTACTGGTTGGTGCTTGGGTTCATCGTCTTTCTGAGCATCCTCGTCATCTATCGTCCATATATTAGGAACAGAAGCATCCGATACGAAATCGGTTACTGGCTGGTGGTCGCCAAGGTCCATATCCAAGTTGGAGATGTCCGTGGAAGGATCTTGTGAAGTAATAGGAGCTGGATCAGGATCTACGACGCTGGAGCCACTACTAAGATCATCTGAGGGCTGCGTGGTAATAACCGTGTCATCAGCTTGGCTACGACCCGCAAAATAAGAGGCATCAAAACCTGTAGCAACGACAGTAATAATTATCTCTCCATCAAGTTCGGGGTTGATGGTAGCGCCAAATATAATGTTTGCATCCGGATCGGCTGCGTTAGTAATAGTCTCCGCCGCACTATTGATCTCATGCATGGAGAGATCCTCGCCACCAATGACGTTGAAGAGGATACCTCGAGCGCCATCGATAGAAACTTCGAGCAGCGGTGATTCAATAGCCTGCTGTGCGGCAAGTACAGCGCGGTTTTCACCATCTGCACGGCCGATACCCATAAGCGCGGACCCGGCACTGTTCATAACAGCCTTGACGTCCGCAAAGTCCAGGTTAATTAGTCCGTGCACGGTAATAAGATCCGAGATGCCCTGCACCCCTTGCCTGAGAACATCATCTGCAACCTTGAATGCCTCAACTAACGGGGTTTGGCGATCAATTGTTTGCAACAGTCGATCATTGGGAATAATGATAAGTGTATCTACAGCACTTCGCAGGTTATTAATGGCCAGGTCAGCATTTCGGCGACGTTTCTCGCCTTCGAAAGCAAATGGCTTAGTGGCAAAGCCAACCACTAGAATACCCATATCTTTGGCGGCCTGCGCAACAACATGCCCTGCGCCACTACCAGTGCCACCGCCAGCGCCAAGCGTCACAAATACCATATCTGCGCCTTCAAGTGCTTTCTTGATTTCATCAATCGATTCTTTGGCTGCATGCTCGCCGACAGATGGATCGGCTCCGGCACCCAGGCCACGCGTGGCATCTTTACCGATATGGATTTTTACCTTAGCCCGAGAGTGATGAAGTGCTTGCGCATCTGTATTGATGGCGATAAACTCAACGCCGTCTACGCCTGCGTCAACCATACGGTTGATCGCAGCACCACCTGCTCCGCCCACGCCAATAACTTTAATGCGTGCAAATGTTTCTATAGCTGGTGCAACTTGAGGCATAATACGTTCAACCCTCTCTTAATTCTTGTAATCTTCACGTAAGTATACTGAAGAGTATACCGCACACATCAAGGGACGTGCAACAAACTTATGCGCTTTAAACGTAGTAGGTACGTTGCGAGTATTTTGTGTACGCATTAATTTAACGCTTAAAGCGGCCAAGAAAATTATCAACCATTTTTAGTGCTCGGTCACTCGTTTTCTCTTTCGCTCCTGAATGCATTTCTGGTTCAAGCAACATATCAAGCATCATGAGCCCTGCTGCAACTGCGAACTCAGGGTCTGCTACTGTGTCAACTAACCCTGAAACTGAATGGATTTTACCAATGCGAGAAGCCAGCTGCAGTTTTTCCTTAGCGAACTCTGCTATACCGGGGAGCTTGGCGGCTCCGCCGACAATTACCACTCCACCAGGAAGCTTGTGAGCCCTATGTATACGAATCAATTCTTTTTGGACATATTCGAATAGTTCTTCTACGCGCGCCTCTGTGATCATAGCCACCTCTTCCGCTTTGAAGATATGGTCTTTGTTCTGTGTCCGAATGCGGATATCGCGCTTGGAGGCCTGCGCATCAAGGCTGGCGTACTTTATCTTAACGGCCTCGGCTATGTCTAGGTCAGTCTTGAGACCAATAGCAAGGTCGTTGGTTATGTGCATACTTCCAAGTGGGAGTATCGCTACATGCTGAACTTCACCATCTTCGAGCACAACCAGGTTAGTGGTACCTGCACCTATATCAAGCAGTACGGTACCTGCCTCTTTTTGCTGCCGGTCCATAACTGCTTCAGCTGCGGCTAAACTTGAAAGGGTATGGTTATGTGGCGTAATCTGAGCTTTCTCAAGAGCCATATCGAGACTTCGAAGATTAGGGGTTGCAGCGGTCACAATATGCGTGTCAACTTCCAACCGGACTCCGTGCATGCCTACGGGATCTTTAATGTTCTCTTGGCCATCTAAGCGATAATTTTTTGCAAATACCTGGATAATTTCCCGATTTGAGGGTAACTGCATAATCGTAGCCGCTTCTTCGGCTCTCATCCGGTCTTCTGCTGATATTTCACGGTTGGCTGCGCTAATTGCAATGACGCCCTTGGAGTTCACGCCAGTTACATGAGGACCGTTAACATTAACGGTGGCACCCTTTATGTGCATACCCGATACACGCTCCGCCTCAGTAAGTGCTTGTACTACCGCCTCGGCCGCATCATCAATGTGCGCAACAACTCCCCTTCGCATGCCCATGTTCTTTGCAGAGCCATGTCCTACGATAGATAGCTTACCGGGATTATTGGGGTCAACAACACCGACTACGCAGCGAACAGCGCTCGTACCTATATCGAGACCAACATACGGTGTTACGGGAGTAGACCCATGCATATGCAGCAAGTATAGCGCTTATACTTGGTTTTCGGCAAGTCTTACACTTGAGTAAGGATCTCGCAACCTGTCGGTGTGACCAAGACAGTATGTTCAAACTGAGCCGACCAGCTTCCATCTTGGGTAAGTAATGTCCAGCCATCTCTCGTCTGGAAAATACGAGGACTACCGAGAGTACTGATCGGTTCGATGGCGATCGTCATGCCCGTCTTAAGCGTCGGACCCCTGCCCGCTTTGCCGTAATTAGGAATGTCAGGAGCTTCATGCAACTCATGGCCAACACCATGTCCCACTAATTCCTGCACAATAGCTAACTTGTATTTGCGCAGCGTACGCTCAACCGTAGCCGAAATATCACCTACCTTAGCACCCGCCTTTACTACGCGCAGCGCTTCATGAAGTGCACGCTCCGTGCCCTCCAGGAGACGCTTAGTGTCTGCTGTAAGGGCGTCATCGACACACACGGTAATACCTGAATCAGTAACCATACCATTGTAGGTAACGCCAAAGTCATAATTAACAACATCACCGGCTTTAAAAGGCACTTCGTTTGGGATGCTATGTTGTACTTGGTTATTTACGGAAATACATATTATGTCTGGATACCCGTGGAACCCCAGGAACGACGGCTTACCCCCAAGCGCGGTCAGCTCCTTTTTCGCCAAAGATGACATATCTTTAGGCGTAAGGCCAGCTGTTGTTTTTTGGCGCAATAGCTCCAAAACTGTGGCAAGCATTCTGCCGCTCTCGCGCATAGCTGCTATTTCTGTATCGGTTTTAGGCTTCATATAATTACAACGCCCGCCCTTTAACCAATGTGCTTTAAGATAGCATCATGCACGATTCGTGGTGCCTGAGAAGCATCTATATTAAATACCTGCACACCCTCTTGCCGTAGATGCTCAAGAATGGGCAGTGTGACGGTTTGGTATTCCTCAAAACGCTTTCTAATAGCTTCCTCGGTATCGTCTTGGCGGCCACGATTCATCAGACGACTCTTAACTACTTCCTCTGAAGCGTCAAGATTTACAACCGCAGTCAGTTTAAAGCGACCCCCGTGGATCTGTTCAAGCAGCCAATTAGTCTGTACGGTAGTCCTCGGGAATCCATCAAGAACAAATTCCTGATCAGAATCTATAAGGTTAAGTACTGTATCAAGAATGGTAATGACCTCATCATCACTCAGAAGTTTACCCTCCAACATCTGATGACGTCGTTTGCCCGTAACTAAAACACGCAGTATTTCTCCGGTTGATATCCAAGCATAGCCGTGTTCATCTGCGAACATTTTGCCTTGCATACTCTTACCGGCGCCCGCAACCCCCGTTAGGATAATCATAGTCTATGTAAGTCTCTCTTTAACCATTTGTGCTATACGGCCTCCGTCGGCTTGGCCGGCAGTCTTTTGTTTGACCTGGCCGATTACCTGTCCCATAGCCTGCATACCTTCAGCCCCAACATCAGTAATCACTTCATCGATAACTGAGATGAGCTCAGCGTCCGATAACTGCTTAGGGAGGTATCCTTCTATTATCTCTTTTTCTGCGAGCTCTTTATTGGCACGATCCGGGGCTCCGCCCTTTATATAAAGGTCGGCACTCTCCTGACGTTTCTTCGCTTCCTTCGCTAAAAGGACAATAATCTCGTCATCTCCAAGGCCCGTATCGCGAATGCCCTTTGCTACTTCGGCATACAGAATAACACTCTTGATGCCACGGAGTGTCGTTGCGCGGTCTTTATCACCGGCAAGAAGTGCTGCCTTAAGATCTCGGTCAATTTGTTGCTTCAGCATCGCTGGAGACAACCCTAACGCTGGCCGAGCTTAATCTTCTTAAGTTTGAGGCTCTTACGCTGTTGGCGCACGATAGCTTTTTGACGTCGCTCGCGTTTGCTAATAGGCTTTTCAAAGTATTGATTTCCTTTAACAACAGCGATTGTACCAGCTTGCTGTACCTTGCGGTTAAAGCGGCGGAGCAGGTTCTCTAGTGATTCTTTTGAGTCTTTACGTGTAACTTGTATCATTTCGATTCTAATTCTACTTTAACAGAGACGTTTTTGCAAGCGTAAGTGTGGCCTCATGCTAACCTATTTGTTTTTTAGCCTGAGTTGCCCGTTGGCTCTTAAGCACAATGCTCTGTAGTTCTTTAAATATAGGGAACTGCTTATTGGTGTGGTAGATCTTAGTATTACCCTGTTTTTCAGATATAAGAAAGCCTACTTTTTCCAGACGCTTTAATTCCCTTTGGATATTGCCGGCGTCCTCTTTGATAAGCTTAGCCAATCCGCGAACATGTGTCTTGAAATCGGGATACTTGGCATAGATCACAATGATCTTTCTTCTAACTCGTGAGGTGATAAATACATCTAACATAAGCGTATATTGTTATTCAAACAACGTGAACAAAGTATAGCTGTTCTGTTGCACGTTTTCAACCGTAATTTCTGTTTTTAGCCTAGAAAATCATATAATGCAGATATGCACTATATGGAGGTTATCGTTGCAAGCGCTGCATACCATGGCGGCGAACCGCTTACCTATAGCTCAGAGCTTGCCGTTGAACAAGGCTCAGTGGTTGAGGTTCCGCTTAGGAGTGACACCGTCTTAGGTGTCGTTGTTAAGAATGTGCTAAAACCTTCTTTTAAGGTTAAATCAATCATCAGAAAAGCCGAAACCCCTCTTCTGCCTGCTGCCTCACTAGCCTTAATGCGCTGGATAAAAGAATATTATCCTAGCCCGCTAGGTATTATCGCTCAGCTCTTTCTGCCACGTAGCCTGCCTAAAAAATCAGTTGACCCCTTATCAATCGCAACCAGCAAGGATCACCCCCTTCCACCCCTAACGCAGGAGCAAAAGATTGCAGTCGAAACCATACGCGAACCCAAAACTTACCTGCTCCATGGGGATACTGGCACAGGTAAAACTAGGGTGTACCTGGAATTGGCAAAGCAAAGTATAGCTAAGGGGCGATCGGTAATTATCCTTACCCCCGAGATAGGCCTGACCTCACAATTGGAACAGGACTTCAGCAAAACGTTTCGCGACAGGGTCATTGTTATCCATTCGCAGCTTACAGAAGTAACGAGACAGCGTATCTGGTTATCGATATTAAGAGAGCAGGAACCTCTTATACTTGTGGGGCCTCGGTCGGCTCTCTTTATGCCACTCAAGAAAATAGGACTTATCGTAATAGACGAGGCGCATGAAACTGCGTACAAACAGGATCAGGCACCGTACTATCACGCGTCGCGAGTTGCCGCAAAGCTCTCAACCTTTCATGGGGCACCACTGGTTTTGGGCACCGCTACTCCTTTGGTAGGTGACTATTTCGTCGCTCGGACCAAAGGATTACCGATTATAAGGATGAAGCAAACAGCCGTAGACTCTACGGCGCAAAAATCGATATCAGTAGTAGATCTTAGAGATCGCTCAAAGTTCACTAAGAAATCATACCTCTCCGATGAGCTCATTAAAGCTGCTGCCGATAATCTTGCGCGAGGCGAACAAACACTTTTGTTTCTCAATCGCCGGGGAACTGCACGTGTTATCTTCTGCGAGCAATGTAGCTGGCAGGCATTATGTCCACATTGTGACCTACCCCTGGTATACCATGGTGATACTCATACAATGCGTTGTCATAGTTGCAACTATAGCGCTCAAAGCCCCGTTAGCTGTCCTAATTGCCACAACGCTACCATCGTTTTTAAAAGCATCGGAACGAAAGCTATCGTAGACGAAGTAGAGCGGTTATTACCAGATGCACGTGTAATGCGTTTTGATACTGACAACAAGAAGCATGAGCGTATTGAACAACACTACGATGCAATAAAAAAGGGTGAGGTTGACATTCTCGTAGGCACCCAGACGCTGGCCAAAGGACTCGACTTACCCCAACTTAGTCTTGTGGGTGTTGTAATGGCTGACGCCAGCCTCTACTTTCCCGACTTTAGTGCACAGGAAAGAACCTATCAGTTATTGGCTCAGGTGTTTGGTCGCGTTGGCAGGGGCCATAGAGATAGTCGGATCATCGTACAAACATATAGCCCAAAGAGTCCCCTTCTGTCTTCGGTCATTCAGAAGGATTGGGAAACATTTTATGAAAATGAAATCGCGGAGAGAAAACAGTTTCTGTTCCCCCCCTTCTGCTATTTGCTAACTCTGACTTGCCGGAGGGCTAGCCTTGCTAGCGTTCAAAAAGCCTCCGAAACCTTTGCGCAAAAACTACGCTCAAGCAACCTAAAAATTCAGGTTGAAGGCCCAGCACCAGCATTTCATGAAAAACTACAGAATAAGTACCAATGGCAACTCGTTATAAAGGCCAAACAGAGAGGTGAACTCCTTAGGGTCATATCGCAGCTACCGAGCGGCTGGTCTTACGACATCGACCCCCTTAACCTTTTGTGATCAATCAGTTGAGGTTCTCTGTAAAAATGTCTATACTGGCTTAGTAATGAATAAAACAGATATTATTTCTTTGCCAAATGATCATCTTAGGCAACGCTCTAAGAAAGTCGGCTTTATCACTGAAGATGTTCAAAAACTCATCGAAGATATGAAGTCAGCGACTATCGACTGGGAAAATAGTCGTGAGCATGAAGTGGGAGTAGCGCTTGCGGCAATTCAAGTTGATCGACCCCTTAGAATTGTCGTAATTCGTAATGATTTCGACAACAGAGACGACAAGACGTTCACCGTTTTTATCAATCCTGAAATTACAAAATACGAAGGAAGAGTTGAACAAGATTTTGAGGGTTGCTTAAGCGTCCCGGATATATACGGAAAGGTCCCGCGCCATACTAAAGTTCGTATTCGAGCACAAGACGAACAGGGTAAATATTTTCGCATCACTGCGGAAGGCTTTCTTGCACGAGTATTTCAACACGAGATTGACCACACAAACGGCATGGTGTTTATTGATAGAATCAAGGATGATCCCTCAGCTTTCTACCGCCTCCTTAACGATGGTCATCTAGAAAAAATAGATTATGAAAAAGAAGTCCGAGACAATAACATTCTTTGGTAGTGGACCCGTAGCCGCTGAAAGCCTTCGTTTGCTGGCTCAGGACTTTATTATTGAGGCCGTCATCACCAAGCCACGGGCTGAACACCATAAAGGCACAGTACCCGTGTTAGACATCGCCGCGACCCTTAACATACCAGTACACACCGTTTCTAGTCGAAAAGAGCTGGATACACTCTTTGAGACCGGTCCCATTACCAGCAACGTGGCCGTGCTTATAGACTTCGGTATCATTGTTTCTCAAAAGGTAATCGATTACTTCCCGTTAGGTATTCTAAATAGTCATTTCTCATTGCTGCCGGAGTGGCGTGGTGCAGATCCAATCACTTTCTCTATACTCAGCGGGCAAAAAACCACAGGTGTCAGCCTTATGCTTCTCACGGCGGGCATGGACGAAGGCCCTATACTTGCCTACACCACCCGGGATCTAAGCCCTGAAATCACAACGCCATTACTAACGGAATTGTTAATTGACGATAGCTATCGGCAACTTGCAGTAATCTTACCAATGTACATAGAGGGTGATGTCGTAGGGATTCCCCAAGATAGTAGCGGAGCAACCTACTCACGAAAGCTGACAAAAAGTGATAGCATTATCGATTGGAACAAGCCGGCAGACGTGATTGAGCGTGAGATACGCGCGTTCGTTGAGTGGCCAAAAAGCAGAACAAAGCTTGGGGATATTGATGTAGTCATAACTCAAGCACACGTCGTTAATGAGCAAGGCGTACCAGGGACGATCAACATACGCGACAAAGCCCTATTGGTTTATTGTAGCCAAAATGCTCTAGCCTTGGATATGCTCAAACCAGCGGGCAAAAAAGAGATGACCGGCGAAGCATTCCTCGCCGGCTATAAAAAGTATCTGGCCATAGCCAATTAAGCGGCTAGATCGTAGTCGCTCTGCTGAGAAGGCTGTTGCGGTTGGGTAGGTTGCTGAGGTTGTTGTTGAGGAGGACTTTGTAGTGGTTGCTGAGGTGGATATGGGTTTTGCATAGGCTGCTGAGGTATACCTTGGTCTTGCTGTCCAGGTCCGGGCATTGGGCCAGCCGGCTGCTGCTGTGGGTATGGCTGAGGTTGAAGTGGCTGTAGCTGCGGTATCGGCTGTTGCGGCTGTGGTGCATATGCAGGCGCCTGAGGCTGTTGCGGATACTGCTGCTGGTATTGAGGCTGGGGTGGAACCTGTTGGTGCATCGGCTGTGGCTGCGGTGCTGGCTGATATTGTTGGTGCATCGGCTGTTGCGGCTGTTGGTATGCAGGCGCCATCGCAGCCTGTTGCTGGGCACCAGCAATTATCTGAGGGGCAACTTGTTTGATTTCAAGTTTCAGCTTTTCGAACTCTGCAGCCACGACCTCTTTATAGTTCGGGAAGTTAGTCTCTAGCCAGTGCAATGCACCAGCCTCATCATTCTGATTGATAAACTGTTCGAATTCCCTTAATTGTGCATCTGTCATTTGCTTAGCCAGCTCCATGCCAACACGCATTTCAAGCGTCTCGTAGATGTGAGCAAGCATTTTTTTCTTCTCTTCGGGTGGCAGGCTACCAAGGCCTAACTCTTGTAGTAAGTTGTCGTCTAATTTAATCATCGCACTCTACTATTACGTTTGTTAATACTTATTGTAACATGCCCGCTGAACAATAACAGTTATCCCTAACGAGATGGCGCATCTAGAATGCGTACGTTATTGTCAATGACGATGCCTCCGTATAACCTGTCGGCAGGATCAGCAGCATGGCGCGCTAGTTCTTCGATCCTAAACAGCATTTTCCCGCCTAAGCAATTAACAATATACTTTTCGATATGATTTCTTCGACGTCCCAGTAAGATATCGAACACGCCGCCATACTTTTCTAGACGCACCAAACTTTGGCTACGACGGTGTTTTTCCATAGTTTCCGGAATCTGCTGACAAACTTCAAAGATTCTCTCGCAGGCCCAAATAACACTGCCGTGGAACCGTTCCGGCTCCCGTTTTCTTGGATCGGGCTCATCATCAGGCTCTAGAGGTTGTACGTCATCTATCTTGGGTTGTATGTTAGGTGACCCCTTGGGGTCACGTATCGTTCTCCATACATCTGAACCGTCACAACCATTTTTCGCGGGACGTTGCATACGCTTGCCGTCTGGAGTAAGTCTTACTTTTCCCCAAGTCTCTGGGGGCCGTGTATGAGCTGTCGAGGCCAAACGTCCAAGTTCGCATACATTGCTGTCTACACACCGATAGAGCCGCGAATCTTCCTCTGCCAACGCAAACATATCATTGACTGTCTCGTGCATAGCGCGAACAGGATCGACATTCCAGTCCTCAAACTCTTGGTTGTATAGTGGGGCGTAGGTTATAGTGTCTGACTGGTTCCCTGCCATATAGGCGTCCTCACCTTACATTGTAGGTATTTATTTTATAACATCTTGAGTGTTATGTGGCAAGTTCTAAAGACTACGGGCAATCGTTTCGCGTGTAAACAACTCAATACGGTCACCTTCTTGCAGTTCAATACGGCTTGCAGTCTTGATGCTTATACCGCACATCTCGCCTTCGAAGACTTCTTTAGTGTCCTGGGGACCGCGCTTCAGGTTAGTAACCTCGACTTCACCGAGGTTATCATCACCACGGGTTATGCGTGCCAGCGAAGGTACTGTTAGCTTGCCTTTAGTGACTTCGCCACCGCATATAATTTCCGTTTTTGTTGTTTTAAATACACCTTTAACTACCAGGCGACCGAGATCTTTTTCGACGATCTCTGGTGCGAGCAATTTGCTAAGCTCATCCTTGGCATCATCAATGAGTTCATAGATAACGTTGTAGAGACGAATAGAAACTTTATCGCGGCTAGCAAGACGCTTTATATTTGTAGGTGCTACAACGTTAAAGCCATAGATGATAGCGTTACTTGTTGAAGCAAGGTGTAAATCATTTTCAGTGATTGCCCCTACGCCCGAGCTGATAACATGAATAGCGACCTCGTCAGTATCCATGGTCTTTAAGCTATCTATGACAGAGGTAAGTGAGCCTTGTACGTCGGCACGGATGATGATATTGAGTTCTTGGATTTCGTTATTTCGGTTAATCATACGGATCAATTCACTGCTGCTGATGTCGCTACGAGCCGCGGCGCTATGTTTTTGAGCAGTTAGCTTCTCTGCATGTATACGCGCTGTCTTTTCATCTTTTACAACGCTGAACTCGTCACCAAACTCCGGTAGCTCCTTAAATCCTGTTATGACAACAGGTGTAGAGGGTAATGCCTCTTTAAGTGCCTCACCACTTGTTGAGGTAAGTGTACGTACTTTGGCGTATGTGGTGCCAGCTACAATAAAGTCACCTGTCTTAAGTGTGCCTTCTTCGATGAGCGCATTCGCAATTGGTCCCTTACCCTGTTCAAGATGAGATTCGATCACTAATCCTGTTGCAGGACCATTAGCTTCCGCACGAAAGTCTTCAACATCGGAGACAAGAAGTATCATATCGAGCAAATTATCTATGCCCTGTTTGGTCTTTGCGGAAACTTCAACGATTACAGTATCTCCGCCCCATTCTTCTGGTAGCAATTCTTGCTCGGCAAGCTGTTGCTTAACACGATTAGCATCCGCGCCTTCTTTATCGATTTTATTTAAGGCAACGATCATTTTTACCCCTGCCTTACGGGCAAAACGGATAGCTTCCAGCGTCTGAGGTTTAATACCGTCATCGGCAGCAACAACGATAATGGCAATATCCGTAAGATGAGCACCGTGTTCACGGATAGCTGCGAAAGCTTCATGACCAGGCGTATCCAGGAAAGTTATCGCACGTTCGTTGTGTTTAATCTGATAGGCGGATATATGCTGAGTTATTCCGCCTGCTTCGCCTTTAGCTACCTGGGCAGTACGGATAGCATCAAGCAAACTGGTCTTACCGTGGTCAACGTGACCCATAACCGCCACCACAGGTGGTCGTGTCACGGCAGAGTCACTGTGCTCGTGCTTCTTTACGCGCGGAGCGGACTGTTCTTGTACCTTTTTAGCCAAAGATACGTCCAGGCCTAATTCTTCCACGATAATCTGAGCGGTATCAAAATCGATCCGCTCATTTATCGTAGCCATTACGCCATTCTTCATAAGCTCACCAATAAGGCGAGTAGCTGGTAGCTGCAACTTATCGGCTAGAGTGCCGACAGTAATCATATCTTCGATTTCGATGGTTCGAGCCATAGGTCAGCATTTCCTTTCCTGCCGATGTTACGTACTACATTGTGTTATTTAGCGCTTTTAAGACTCAAAGCAATCTTACGAGCATCGGTATCGATGTCGATTACTTTGAATTGTTTCTTTTCGTTAAGCTTGAAAATCTGTTGAGGATCAACAGTCTCATCATCGCTCATCTCTGATACGTGCACCAGAGCTTCAACGCTCGGGCTTAATTGAACGAACGCACCGAAAGGTGTGATACGGGTGATCTTGCCCTCGACGATGTCACCCTTCGAGAAAGCTTTTACTTCTTTCAGCCATGGATCTTCAGTCATCTGCTTTAGGCTAAGGCTCAGGCGGTCTTTGTCGATTGCGATAATCTTTGCTTTGACCGTATCGCCAACCTTGACGTAATTACGAGGATCTTCTACCCGTTCCCAAGATATTTCCGAAATATGGATAAGACCTTCTATGCCTGCAACGTTTACGAATGCGCCAAAGTCGATAACACCCGTAACAACGCCTTCAACAACGTCGCCGACCTTAAGTTCGGCGAAACGTGCCTGCATGTCGTCTTTAACGGCTTCTTTTTCAGAGAAGATAAGTTTGTTATCCTTACGACTTACATCAAGAATACGTACACGGAGAGGGTTGTTTACCAGTGCGTTTAGCTTCTGCAAGATTTCATCCTTGTCAGCGCCCGAAACACGCGGGTAATGACCCGCAGCTAGCTGAGAAACAGGCAGAAATCCACGGATGCCTTCAAGTTCTACCAATAAACCACCTCGGTTAGCATCGTATGGGCTAACTTCAATGATCTCTTGGCCCTCGAATAGGCGACGTAGCTCGTCCCAACCGCGGTCTTTGGCTGCACGCTTCATGCTAAGCAGCGCGTAACCTTCCTCAAGCTCAGGATCGATGACACTTACGGTCACACTTTGACCTAGCTCCAATGTCTGGCCGTGTCCAATTTCGCGGCGCATGACAACACCGACACCTGCAGCCCCGAGGTCAATCCAGACTTCGTGTTTTTTAACAGAACTAACTACACCTTCAATGACATCACCTGTTTCAAGGTGTTTAATGTCACTGCCAGCGAGCAGTTCATCCATAGTAATAGTAGTTTTTGACATGTTTTACATGCCTCCTTTGTAATATATTTCTGTCACTTAACCGGTGTTATTACTCCAGATAAGCGCAAGATTATCTCTATTATAGCGTCTTTAACTCCTTAGGTCAAAGGGTGGTATAGATGGCCGAAAACGAGCATGGTACACTACACATAAGATGTATTTGGGGATAGACATTGGGGGAACTAAAACACTTGTGGCACGCCTAACGAACAAAGGCGAGATTATACAGAGTACAAAATTTCAGACGCCAAAGATCTATAACGATTTCCTCAAGGAATTAGCTATAAGCGTTGCAAATTTATCATCAGATACTTACGTTGCTGTCGGTGTTGCAGCACCAGGTTCCATAGACCGAGAAAAGGGTATCGCCCAGGATTTCGGCAACCTACCTTGGCACCATGTACCACTAAAGAGAGATATCGAGCAGCTCATCGGTAGTCCTACGATCATTGAGAATGATGCCAACCTCGCCGGCCTGTCTGAAGCGACGCTCATAAAACAATACCGGTGCGTGCTCTATGTTACCGTCAGTACGGGCATAGGAACTGGCATAATTACCAACCAGGAAATTGATCCGGAATTTGCAGACTCTGAGGGTGGGCATATTATGCTTGAGCACGATGGATCTCTGCAAACGTGGGAGCATTTTGCATCGGGCAAAGCTATTGTAAGGCGTTTTGGAAAAAGAGCCGATGAAATAAAAGAGTTAAAGACATGGAAAATCATCGCGCACGATATTGGACTCGGTCTATACGACCTCATAGCCTTCATTCAACCGGATGCCGTTGTCCTCGGGGGTGGAGTTATGTCTCATCTAGATACTTTTGAAGACTTGCTCCTAAAGGAGCTTCATAAGTATGAAACGCCGCTCACTCCTATTCCGCCAATTTTACGAGCCAAGCGTCCAGAACAAGCGGTAGTCTACGGATGTTACGAATTAGCACGACGGACATATGGAAGAATTCATTAATAAATTACAACAGCTTTGCCCTGAAGTGTCCTTCATAAGTGGTAATAGTGCGTCTTGGTCTCCTCAAAAACAACAAGTTACCTTCGTGAACACAAAATCAAAAGATGCAATATGGACAACACTACATGAAGTCGGCCATGCACTTCTCGGTCATTCAACCTACCATAGTGATGTAGACCTGCTGAATAAAGAAACGGCAGCATGGCAGAAAGCACATAAGCTCGCAGAAGCTCTAGGTGTACACATTGAGGAAGATCACATCCAGGAATGCCTGGATACGTATCGTGACTGGCTCCACAGACGTAGCGCATGTCCTCATTGCGGAAACACAGGTATACAAAGCTCCAGGAGGCTGTACGGCTGCCTGAACTGCCATAGTCGCTGGTCGATTACCGATGACCGCTTTTGCCGCCCATATCGGCTTACAAAAACTATGACATCAAAATAAGGCCGGTAAACCGGCCTTATTTATCTATGTCTTGGCTATTAAGCCGCTTCTGCTACAGTCTCTTCTGCGACGCGCTTTGTTGTGCGACGAGAGATACGACCGCCACGAGCACCCGCAAGAGCTGCTCGCTGCTTGCCGGTTAGACCATCTTCGCCAACTTTGTCGCTACCGAAGCCACCAGTACGGCCTTTTTTACCACCTTGGGCACCAATCTTTGCATAAAAATCGCTACCGTACTTAGATCTATTAGTTGCAGCAGCCGCTTGGCCGCCAGCTTTAGTTCCAGCCATTCTGAAAACCTCCATTATATTCTCTCTGCTTCCGCATTCGAGTATATAAAAAGATTCTGCCCCTCACCGGCAAAACCCTCTTAATTCCTCACGAAATTATGCTTATGATAACACGCAATATCGCTAATGTCAATATTATTTACTGGCGGTGTTTGCCATATCAGATACGACAGCCTCAAACCGATCATTAACAGCGCTAATAAACCTCGTGGCCCGACGTACTCCGCCTAAGCCCATTTCCAGCGTTCTGCTATCATAATGCTCACCTGTCGCCTCAATTTGACGGTCGACGGTGGCACCGTTTAGCTCAAGTGTCAGAGTAATAATTTTTATAAGTCCGTCACTTATTTCCTCTGTATTAAGCCTAATCCGATCCGCCTTAACAGTATCAAGCAAAAAACCTCCGACTAACCCGAATAATTGACAAGTCTCATCCTCAATATCAGCCTCAACTTGGTTTAGCACCGACCACTTTTTGCCGATTAGGTCACCTGTGCCTGAATAAAAAGCAAACCTGGCGGACAATGATGAAAGCTCAGAACAGGCTGTTTCGGCGTCTAAGTCTAATGAGCTTCGAGCGTTTGTTGCTTCAGACGATCGCTCAGAAGGAGTCGTTTTACAATCTCCGGGATTCTCTAGGCGTTCTTCATCTATTCGCATTACGACCAGTTGGCTAGAAATTGTCGTAAGCTCCTCAGTAGTAGCGAAAAGTTGTTCGTTAGCTTGTCGTAGTTCAATATTACTCATATACATACTTTAACGTTAAAAAGATAAAAGCCATCCTATTCGGATGGCTTTTATATAATTCGGCACCGTGCTATTTTCCCAGGGGTGAGCCCCAAGTATTGTAACCGCTACGAGGCTTAACTTCTGTGTTCGGCATGGGAACAGGTGTTTCCCTCGCGCCATGGGCACCGAGCTTTAAGCATAATCTTATAGACAATGGATATGCCGTAATAATAATTACACTTACCTTCGATGTCCACGTGGACACGGGTGTGAGAATTAAGCGTTTAAGATAAACGGGTTGTTTACCTGGTGGTAAACACCAATAACCAGTCAATTGCTTTTTCTCTCATCCAGAATAGCAAGCTATTCGAATGAGAGACCGTAAAAAGTCGATGGGACTATTAGTACGCTTCGGCTACATACGTTACCGCACTTCTACCTTGCGCCTATCAAACTGATCGTCTATCAGTGTCCTCATAGGGAAATCTAATCTTGAGGTCAGTTTCGCGCTTAATATGCTTTCAGCGCTTATCTATTCCGCACATAGCTACCGGGCGATGCTCTTGGTAGAACAACCCGTACACCAGCGGTGCGTCCGCCCCGGTCCTCTCGTACTAGGGGTAGATCCTCTCAAATTTCCTTGCGTCCACAGCGGATATAAACCGAACTGTCTCACGACGTTCTGAACCCAGCTCACGTACCTCTTTAACCGGCGAACAGCCGGACCCTTGG
>JGI24737J22298_10000050_pt1 | contig 34364 bp, 14 predicted proteins | sample KBSCornC3_FD_22298 | JGI IMG/M metagenome (IMG submission 22298) | reverse complement strand
TAAAGTTGATCTGATCTTGGAAAGGATAGTGGCTTGTTTCTGCGATGCTTACCGTAGTTCCGTTACCGACCTTCGCGTTCACCTTACCTTCGGTGTAAAGCAGGGCAGCTATGCCGTTATCAGGGGTAGCCATCCAGCTGTTTTCGGCATAATATACCCAACCAGCAGCGTGGTTATGCTGGCAGCAACGGCTGCCGAAAGGGTTCATCATCAAAAACGGCCCTTCATTGGCAATACCCGGATGGTGGTTTTTACCATCACTCACCACCATGTTAGGTGCAGTTAAATAGCGCAAAGCACGATAATCGGGCATAAAGGCAGCCGGGAAAGTATTGAAAGCTACGTCCTCGCAATTCTCTGCCCAGAAACGGTCGCCGGTATTGCCCAATAACATCTGGTCGGATGTCATTTGCTCTACCAAACCACAGGTTTCTACCGCCTGGCGCGGATCATCATAACCTTTACGTGCGTTTTCATCGGCACCAAACATACCACCCGGAACCTGTCCGTAGATATCACGGATCAGCTTGAAGTCATTGTAAGTAGCATCCAGATCTTTTTTATCATGGCTTTGCAGGTAATAAGTTGCCGGCTCGCGGAAACACTGCGCTACGTTAACATTATGCCAGTTGGGCAGGTTATTGGCCTGGCGCCAGTCGGCAGTGTTTTTGTCAAGCTTGGTAGCTAAATCAAGCAAAAATTTATCGCCGGTGCGGTTATACAGCCAATAAACACTCAGCATATTATCCCCGCCGCGGCTGTTTTCCCAGTAATCCTCTAAAAACTTGTTATCAGGCGTAGCTAATTCATACTTAAAGTATTTGGTCATGAAAGGGATAACACGGGGATCTTTGGTGTATTCGTAATATGATTGCAGGCACCAAAGCATCGGCATGTTAGTCCAAAGGTCACGGTTACCGTTATGCTCAACCGCCGGACCAAAATCACCGTTGTCGCGCTGGTTGTTCAGCACGGCATCAATCCAGAATTTGGTTTCGGCAATCATTTTTTTATCCTTCAGCGTGTAGGCTATATCCGCATAACCCTTTAACCAGTAAGGCAACTCTTCCCAACCATATTCACCTTTGCCCTCTTTGTTAAGCCAGGCATTGTTAGTTTTTGAAAGCCATACGCTGATCTCACCAAGGTTACCGGTTAAACCATCGCGCTGCAGCTCCATCATTTTTTTGAGCCAGCCACCGGCTTCAATGCTACCGGTAGGTAACTTGGTAAAATGTTGCCTTTGCAAAGGAGCACGGTTGTTTACATAAAAAGCATTTGCGCCTTTGTTATCAACCGTTGTAACCGTCGTTGCTTTCACACCCTGCGCATTCACAGTTGCAAAGCCGGCACAGATCATCGCCACGGAAAAACAAACTTCCCTGCGTATTAATTTTATACTGTTTTTTATAGTCATTACGTAAAGATATTATTTCACCAGGGCAGGATCATACAATTTGCTATTGGCTTTTTGTAACAATTCAACAGGCATTTTAATAACCTTACGGTCATAAGTCATGAAGCCGTTTACTTCGCCCTCCACATCTGTTGTTTGTGTATATACTGCTGCCGAAAGACCAACCTTAATCAACTCCTGTAACCTGTCGGTAAAGGTTGAATATCTTTTAAACAGGTCGTCGCCGTTTTTGAAGTTTTGGTAGCCCCAGTTTTTATTGGCCTGCCAGGTATGTCCGTCAACCGGCCAGCCCAAACCACCAAACTCGCCTAAAACAACCGCTTTAGTTTTACCGAAGATCTCCGGGCGTGGCATAGCCGGGTGCGGGTAGTTGTGCAAATCGACAATGTTACCGGTATCGTAGAAGTTGCCACCGCTGGCACTGTTCACCAAACGTGACGGATCTTTTTTCATTGTCCACTCGGTAATTTCAACAGTTTTAAACTGGCCCCATGCTTCGTTAAACGGAGTCCATACCACAATACATGGGTAGTTGTATAACGAGTTCATAATGGCGTTCCACTCTTTCCGGTAGTAACCTTCAGACTCAGGGGTGCGCTGCTGGTCGGTAGCACGGTCAAGCACACCTGGGCGATTTTCCCAATGGTTACCTAAATCGCCGCTCGGCATATCCTGCCATAGCAGCATACCTGTTTTATCGCAATAAGCATAGTAACGGGCAGGTTCAACCTTAATGTGCTTACGGATCATGTTAAAGCCCATTTCCTTAAGCTTATCGATATCAAAGCTCATGGCTTCGTAAGTTGGCGGAGTATATAAGCCATCGGGCCACCAACCCTGATCAAGAGGACCGTATTGAAACACAAATTTGTTGTTCAGCAACATGCGCTGAATGCCGTTGGCATCAGCTCCAAGCGAAATTTTGCGCATGGCAAAGTAGCTGCCTACCTCATCAACAGCTTTGTTATTGCGGATAACGGCAACTTTCAGGTCATACAAAAACGGATCGGTAGTTGACCATAAGTGCTGGTCTTTAATATCCAGCACGGCGGTTTCGCCGGCGTCAATTGTTTTTTCGGATACGAGGGTTTTGCCGTTCCAGGCGCTGATCTTCAGCTTATCACCCGGCTGGCTATTGGTAACTTCGGCCGAAACCGATAGTGTGTGAGCGTCAATGTTAGGGGTTTGTTTGGTGGCTTCAATGTGCGTTTTAGCAACGCCTTCCAGCCAAACAGTTTGCCAGATGCCGGTAACAGGAGTATACCAGATACCCTCGGGCTTTTTTACTTGTTTACCACGCGGCTGCGGACCATCATCTGTTGGGTCCCATACGCTTACGGTAATTTCTTGCTTTGAACCACCTTTTAAATAAGGAGTAATGTTAAATGTAAAAGGATCAAAGCCGCCTTCATGGATACCGGCACTTTTACCGTTTACAAAAACTTCGGTACGCCAGTCAACCGCACCAAAATGCAGCAGTACGTCTTTACCTTTTAATGTTTTGTTTAAGCTGATGGTGGTTTTATACCACAACATGCTATCCTTACCCACCGTTTTACCCACTCCCGACAGGGCAGATTCAACCGCGAAAGGAACCAATATTTTTCCTTCATATTTGGCAGGCCCTGTGGTTGCTTTAGGCACTATGGCATAGTTCCATAAACCATTGAGGTTTTGCCAGTTGCCACGTATCAATTGCGGGCGCGGATATTCGGGTAGCGGTGCCTTAGGGTCAACCTTTTCGGCCCATGAGGTAGTGATCCTGTCTTTTATCAAATGCCATTCGCCTTGCTGTGCATTGACAGATAGATAAGTAGTAATAAAAAGAGACAGGCAAAGCGATAGTTTCTTCATCAGTTAAAAAGTAGAGATGAGTTATTATATTAATTTAAATTATTGCATAGGAAAAAAAGGCCCCGCTATGCAGCGGGGCCTGATTATAAAACTTAGTAAGTAACTTTTACCACAGGCGAGAAGATCATATCTTCCACACCGGCAACCCTAAGCCCTACACGGGCAAACACATAATTTTGCGTAGGCGTGATAGTAGGGATATTTACATTGATGCTGACACCATTCATGCTTGTTATGGCAGAACCGGCAACTTCAGTAGCAGCGATATTATCACTGCCCGATACAAACTGGGTTTTATTGATATATAACACCACCGAGCCTATATCTTTAGCATTGGCATCAGTTATAACTTTCTGCAGATCAAACACCGCGTTAACTATTTTATTGGCAGCTGTTATTTTGGCATTATTAATAAGATAATAAGGCGTTACCTCAACATCCATAGTTTGGCTGCCGCTAATGGTAACCGCTATTGTATCCCTTTTCCCGGCACTTACTTCCTTCCACATAAAAGGCCCCTGGTTTGCAGGGATAGTGAATTTGTAATTACCGTTGAACAACAGTGACGAATAGCTGCCATCCTGCTGAAAAGTACCCCTGATAGGTGCATTCTTACCGAAGCCCGGCTGATAAAGCTCAAAAGGCACCTGGTTATATTCAACATTTATAGCCTGGCCTTTATATGTGAGGCGGCCGGTGAGCTTTGATGCGGGCGCTTCATAGTTGTCCTTCTTGCAACCCATGGTAGCAAGTAAGAGCCCTAATATGATATGATGAAATTTTATTTTCATGATGGTTAATTTATTAATACCTATTGATTTGGTTGCTTTACAATTTTAGGGTTTGCAGATAAAATATCATCACCAATTTGCGAATAATAGTTACCTGCCTGGAATTTGTTGGCGCCCGTAACCGCACTTGGTTTCACCTCCTTAAAGATCCACTTACCATTATTGGCGTTACCCGGATTGTAGTATTTGTATGGCCATAAACCAAAAGGCTGTGTATTATGCTTGGTAGCGCTGCCGATGTTGCTAACCAGGTCGGCAACTGACATCTGGTTCCCATCCCAAACTTTGGTAGCAAGTCTCCAGCGTTTCATATCATACAAAGTGTGGCCTTCAAATGCAAGCTCAACCCTGCGCTCATGTACTATCCTGTCAAAAGTAAGTAAAGCCAAAGGAGTGGTTAAGCCTGCACGTGACCTTACCTGGTTAATATAACCAAGTGCGGTACCTGTTTGGCCAAGTTCAAAGGCGGCCTCCGCAGCATTCAACAGCACTTCGGCATAACGGTAACGGATAAAGTTAACATCGCTTCCGCGGCCACGACGGCCTGAACCAACAGTTGGATCGAGATATTTACGTACATAAAAACCGGTTTGTGTACGGAACTCGAGGCCGTTAACCGGTCCGTCCTTGCCCACTACCTGTGTTTTACCTAATCCCGGTATGTCTTGTGTTATGGTAGCGTCGCCGCTGCTGATCACGGTACCATCACCAAGCTGGTAACCTGCATAAACTTCGGTTCGTTTACCTTTAAATAAGCCGTTTGGTAAAAGCACGGTACCAGCAAGCCTTGCATCCCGGCCGGCAAATGCATCAAGCTGGTTAGCGTAGTATATCGGGTTGCCTGCACCATCTTTTGTTGCAATTGGCGCATAGGTGTTATCCAGCTTTTCAAAAGCCTCAACCAGGTTCAACGACGGATTTAAACGACCTGCGTCCAAACCTTCATCAGAAATGGAGAACGGCTGATCATTAGTGGTAAACCCGTGTACTTTACCGCCGTTGGCTTTAAAGTCCTCAACAAATATAGCTTCCTGGTTTACACTGCTTTTATCAAGGAAAATAGCAGCGAAGTTATCGCTCAGGTCTGGAAGAACTTTGTATAACTGGTAGCTGCCTGCCGAACCGTTAATAATTTCCTGAGAAGCGCTCAATGCTTTGGTATAATAAGCATTAGCCTGCGTAGAAGGAATACCAACTTCGTTCCCCGGTAATGATACCTGGGGCGTGGTAGCGCCATACTTCGCAATTGAACCGGCATATAATGCAGCTCTTGATTCCATAGCTAATGCTGCAGCTTTAGTTGCCCTTGATTTTTGGTTAACATCTGCCGGGAGTATTGATTTAATAGCCTCTGCTTCGCTGATAATAAAATCATATACTTCTGATTCTTTAGCACGCGGTCTTTGAAGCGGGGTAACGTTACCGGAGTAATCATAAGCCAACGGATCGGTAATTAACGGAACGCCACCCATACGTTTAACCATTTCAAAATAATAGTTAGCGCGTAAAAAGCGGGCCTCGGCAATAAAACGCGCTTTATCACCTTCGGTAAGTTTGGTGGCCGCGGTTGCACGTTGTATAAAAAGGTTCAGGTCGCGGATATAACCATAATCCCATATTGCCCATTCGCCGTAGCCCCAGCCTGTACGTTGCACAAGGAAGCTGCTGCCATTTTCTGAAGGGAAAGCCTCGCTGAAATCAGCGAATGTGCGCCATCCCGGCTCCCTGTCACCATTTGGTGACTGAGGATATTCTCTTGAGGGATAACCATCTAAACTTGAGAAATCGCGTTGTCTGTCATAAAGATCGCCAAGGATTGAAAGTACCAGGGCAGGGTCTGAAAATGCCAGATCTGTTGGCAGCACCTGTTTAGGCGGCACATCTAAAAATGAACTATCTTTTCTGCACGATCCCGCTACTACCGAGATTGCCAGCATTGTTATAATTGAAATCTTTTTCATTTGCTTTTAAACTTTAGGAATTAATTAAAAGGTTAAATTAACGCCGAAGTTGAGTACCTTACTTTGCGGAAACTGTAAACCATTATCATCGGTAGTTTCCGGGTCAACGCCATACTGTTTCAGGTTATCAAATGAAAACATGTTGTACGCGTTAACATAAAATCTCGCTCTCCTGATCTTCACTTTCTTAAGCATATCAGTCGGCAATGAATAGCCCAGTTCTAAAGTCCTGGCCCTTAAATATCTTACACTATGCAGCCAAAAAGTTGAGTTACGCTGGCCGTTTAGCTCGTAATCGCTATGACCAAAACCTGGGTTCACCCTGTTTGCAGGATATTTACCCGGTACCCACGGACTGTTTAAATCAAACATATCCTGGCGGTGCCACCTGTCTTCAAATATTGAGTTCAGGTTACCATTGTTCTGGAACGCCCAGCGGGTTTCATAATTCTGGAACCAGGTATAACCTGCACCACCTGAAAAATCTGCATGGAAATCAAAGCCTTTATAAGCAGCACCAACTGTAAAGCCAAAGTTGATATTAGGCTGTGTACCATAACCGAAACCTATAGGGCGCTCGTCATACTGATCAATTTTACCATCACCATTCTGATCTTTATACATCAGGTCGCCCGGCAATAAGGTACGGTTACCTTTGCCATCGTTGTTAACAGTATAGTTGTTGATCTGTTCCTGCGACGTAAACTGGCCAATAACCTGGTAACCCCAGTCGATATGCGAGTACCTGTTTTCGGTCGAGTTACGGTATTGATCCCATGAGTTAAAGAATAGCGGGTTATAGCTTTGCAGGTTTTTTTGGCGGGTGTAGCCAAAGTTACCGCCTATATTATAGCTTGCTTTGCCAATTTTACCGTTATAGTTAAGCGAGATCTCAAAACCGCGTTGCGAATCGCTGCTCGCGTTTTCCTGCGGCAGAGAGTAACCTATTTCAATAGGTACCACAACGTCATTTTTAGTACCTAACAAGCCCGTACGTTTACGATAGAAATAATCGATAGTACCATTCAGTGAACTGTTAAACAAGCTGAAATCGGCAGCAACATCGGTAATTTTACTTTTCAGCCATGAGATACGGGTCACAGGGATCCCTTTATCCCTTGAAGTGATAACTGCGTTGCCATCAAAAATATAAGTACCCTGATTGTAGTTGTAACCCGGCAAGTAAGCGTATGGAGCCACGATAGGGTTGGCTGAATTTCCCGGATCACGGTCATCGCCTAACACACCGTATGAACCACGGAATTTCAAATCATTCAGGATACTGTTTTCACCCAATAACTTTTTCATGAAACCTTCCTGTGTGATGCGCCAGCCGGCAGATACACCAGGGAAATAACCCACACGTTTATCAGGGGCAAACAGGTATGATGCATCCCGCCTTGCCGATGCTTCTAAATAATAGCGGTTGTCATAGTTATAGTTTACACGGCCAATGTAACCTATGCGGGTTTCGGTATTATCACTATCCTGGTATTGATCGGCTGTTGGGAAGTAGATCAATGGCAGGTTATTTGAAATTGGCGAAGCATGGATCCAGTTACGTAAATGTTTTAACTCAATACGTTCGGAAACAAACGTAGCGCCAATGGTATGTTTACCAAAACTGTTGTTATAGTTAATTTGCCATTGGTAAGTTTTGGCAAACTCTTTACGCTGCTCACGTTCGCGCCATGGGTTGGTGCTGCCGCCGGTTACATCATAAGTATCGGTAGCGGGCCTGTAGGTATACGCATTGTACGTGTACTCCTGGTTATTAAGCAAATAATCAGCAATATAATAAGAATACAAACCTCTCACATTCAATCCTTTTACTCCAGGTATTTGATACTCAACGCCAAAGTTACTTTGAAGCACTCGCCAGTCACTGTGGTAAAGCCCTGAAAGCTTTTTGTTAAGAAAGGCATAGTTTGATTCAGTATGGCCGATATCATTAAGGTATGCCGGGTTATCATTAGCATAAGGGCGCTCAAGCGGCGTATTTCTTAAAACGGCAAAACGGGCAAGGAAGTAATCATCACCACCCGGTACGCCAGGGTTTTCGCGCGTTTCGATACGGCCATTAATGTCCAGGCTTACTTTTAAACCGTTGGCCACTTTAACCGAAACGTTCGACTGGATATTTGAACGGTTAAATTTATACTCTTTACCCAACTGCGAATTTTGATAAAGGTTAGTTGCCGAAACATAATAGTTAACCCTGTCGTTACCGCCGGTAAAATTGGCATTCACCGAGTTTTGCGGGGCGTTGTTATTGGCCTTCAAAACATAATCGCGCCAGTTAAAGCTTTGATAACCTTTTTCGGTGCCGGCTTTATACTTATCAAGCTCGGCCTGGGTAATGCTGGTTGAGCCATTGCTGTTAACCTCGGCATCAGCGCGGTAACGCATGTAATCATATGAATTGGTTAACACATTAGGGAACCTGTACCAGTTTTGATAACCGGTGTAAGCATCAATATTGATGCGGGCATCGCCTGCACCTTTTTTTGTAGTTACCACAACAACACCGTTAGCCGCACGTACACCGTAGATAGCTGCCGAAGCGTCTTTCAATACCGAGATACTCTCCACATCGTTAGGAGCAAGGTTGTTAAACTGGCCTTCATCCTGCTGGATCCCGTCAATTACATATAAAGGTGTACCCATGTTACGGATCTGGATGCTGGCGCTGGCACCAGGCCTGCCTTCAGACATCCTGAAAGTTACACCAGGAATTTTACCTGCCAAACCTGTACTTACAGTTGAACCGGCATGTACGCGGTCGAGGTCTTTACTGGTAACAGTTGAAATGGCACCTGTGATAGATGCCTTCTTTTGCGTACCATAACCGGTAACAACCACCTCCTGCAAAGCCGAGTTTGTGGCACGCAAACGCACTTTTACGGCTGTTTGGCCGTTTAATGGTAATTCGAGTGTAGTAAAACCGATGTAAGTAAAAACCAAAGTGCTGTTTGCACTTGGTACGTTAATGCTGAAATTGCCTTGTGCATCGGTTGTGGTGCCCCCCTGTGTGCCCTGTACCCGTACGGCTACGCCGGTAAGTACCTGGCCGGTGGTGTCAACCACGTTGCCTGTTACCTTAATTTTATTTTGCGCGGATGCGCTAAACGAAAAAAGGAAACCGGTCATGATGAAAAAAGCGATTAGCATTACTTTGGGGCCCCACTTACTGGGCGGCCACTGCACATGAGGGTTTCCCCCATGCCTGAGTAGTAAAAATTTTCTCATAAATGATCTATTAATTGGTTAAGTTTTGATTTTAAAAATGTACAATTGACATATCTAAAATCATGTTGTAAAGAAAAAGGATTTTAGCCCCGGCGCTTAACCAAATCATATCAATACTTAGTCAAAAAGTATCAATTTTCGGGAGAGGGGAAACGCTGCAACAGATTGGCTATATTTGCGTTAAGCTGATTATTTTGAAACCACTATACATATTTCTATTATTTTTTACAGTATCATGCGGTATTTGTAATGCCCAAACCTACTACTTCAAGCATTACCAGGTTGAGCATGGGTTATCGCATAATACCGTTTACTGCAGCATGCAGGATAGGCGCGGCTTTTTGTGGTTTGGTACCAAGGACGGCCTTAATCGTTTTGATGGTTATACCTTTAAAACGTTCAGACATAACCCTGCAAACAAAAGCACCATCTCCAACAACATGGTGCATACCCTGTGCCTTGATAAAGAAGGTACGCTTTGGATAGGTACTGACGAAGGTCTTGATAAGTATGATCCCCTGTCAGAAACATTTACACATATTAATACGGCAAACATTAACGGTGTGCGCAGTATCACCTTTGATGAACATGATAATTGCTGGTTTGTGGCCGGAGCTTCATTAATAAGATATAACACAAAAACCGGCGAAAGAACTGATTACTGGCCTTCGCAGCATTTTGAGGCTACTTCTGTAGTAATCATTAATGGTACAGTTTGGGCTTCTTCTTCAACAGGCGCAATGGAGAAATTTGACCGGGCAAGCCGCACTTTTACCGCTTACAACGTGTTTAAGCCAACTGATAAAGTTACCTCAAAGTTTATTGAAAAGATTTATTATGCAGGCAATAACAAAATATTTGTAGGTACTAATAGTCATGGTTTTAAGGAGTTTAATGCTGAAACCTATACCTACAAGGACCTGCTTAACTACAACCCGGATAAAACGGCTGTTTACGTGCGCGATTTTTTAAAATACAGCGATACAGAATACTGGATAGCCACAGAATCGGGCGTATTTATTTATGACCCGGTAAAGGGCACATTTCTTAATCTCAGAAAGCATTTCAATGACCCTTACTCCATATCGGATAATGCCGTTTATTGCCTTTATAAGGATTCGGAAGGCGGAGTTTGGGCAGGCACTTACTTTGGCGGCCTCAACTATTACCCTAAACAATATTCAACCTTTAACAAATTTTACCCCGACACCGAGCCAAATTCCCTTAAAGGAAACGTGGTACGCGAAATTACCAAAGACATGTACGGCAACCTGTGGATGGGGACCGAAGATAACGGATTAAACAAATTGGCTCCCGATAACACCTGGACTCATTATAATCCCGGCGGAAGCGCCAGCATCTCCAATACCAACATCCACGGTATATTAGCCTTAGGCAATGAACTGTTTGTAGGCACTTTTGAACGGGGGCTGGATATCATGAACATTAAAACCGGCAAGGTTGAACGCGTTTACCTGGCCGGAAGCAGAAATAATGATCTCAAAAGCAACTTTATAATTTGCTTTTGCAAAACCCGCAGCGGGCTCATTTTTGTTGGTACTACCCGTGGCATTTACAGGTATAACCTGGCAAGCAAGGATTTTACCCTGATAGATAAATTACCCCCATATGATTTTATTTACGCCATAACCGAAGACCATACGGGCAAAATATGGGTTGGCACCGTAAGGGATGGCATTTACTGCTATAACCCGGCAAACAATACAAGCACTAAGCTAAACTATCGGTACCCCGTTAAAAACGTGCTTAACACCACCACGGTTAACGGCGTTTTTGAGGATAGCAACCACAAATTATGGTTTGCTACGGAAGGTTTGGGTTTATGGAGATATGATCCCGAAGCCGATAGCTATAAATTTTATGACACCGGTAACGGCTTTCCGAGCAATTACATTTTCAGACTCGAAGAAGACAAGCATAAAAACCTATGGATCAGCACTACCCGGGGCCTGGTTTGCTTTAATGATAATACCGGGAGCATCAAAATTTACACAAAAGCCAAAGGTTTGTTAAGTGATCAGTTTAACTACAACTCATCTTTTAAAGATGCCGACGGTACTATGTACTTTGGTTGTGTACGTGGTATGGTTAGCTTTAATCCTGCCAGTTTTAAGCAAAATTACTTTATAGCCCCGGTTTATATAACTGGTTTCCAAGTGCACAATAAAGAGATCTCTGTTAATGGTGCCGATTCATTATTAAAACAATCTATCATCACCACAAAAAAGATCAACCTTAATTATAACCAATCTTCATTCAGTATTGATTTTGCTGCGCTGAGCTTCCCATCGCCCGAAATGACCCAATATAAATACACGATGAAAGGTTTGGATAAAGGCTGGACCGAACTTAAACGCAACCGAAAAGTTTACTTTACGCAACTGCAGCCCGGACATTACACCTTTGTAGTAAAAGCGGCAAACAATAACGGCATCTGGACCCAAAAAGAAACAAGTATTGAAATTGATATAGCACCTCCTTTTTGGGAAAGCGTTTGGGCATACATTGCTTACTGCCTGTTATTTTTACTAACAGGTTACTACCTGCTCAGAAGCTATCACCGTAAAACCCGCGAAAAAAATAAGCGCATTATCGAAACCCTTGAAAATGACAAGGAAAAACAGATCTATAATGCTAAGATTGAATTTTTCACCAACGTGGCCCATGAAATCCGTACACCTTTAACGCTTATTAAAGGGCCGATGGAAAAAGTGATCAGGCGGGCGGAGCATGTTCCGGATATTCAAAACAACCTGAAGATCATGGAAAAGAATACCAACCGGCTGCTCGATCTTACCAACCAGCTGCTTGATTTCAGAAAAACTGAAACCAATGGCTTTAGCCTCAGCTTTGTTAAAACCGATATTATGGATCTGCTTGCCGATACCTTTTTGCGGTTTAAGCCCATGGCCGAACAAAAGAACCTCAGTTATACCTTTATACATCCGGTTAAAACCGTTTATGCCTATGTTGATATTGAAGCGTTTACCAAAATAATGAGTAACCTCATCAGTAATGCCATCAAATACAGCACTTCTGTTGTTGAGATCGAACTGCTTGATCACCCGGTTAACGACCCTACCTTTACCATCGAAATAAGGAATAACGGGCACCTGATCCCTTACGAAATGCGCGAAAAGATCTTTGAGCCTTTCTTCAGGATGAAAGGGTCGGAAAAACAAATTGGCACCGGGATAGGACTTTCGTTATCGCGCTCTTTAGCCGAATTGCATAAGGGTTTATTGGTGTTGAATAAATCTATTAACGATTTTAATATATTTAACCTTACTTTGCCTGTTCACCAGGAAAAAGAATTCGACCTTCATATTACCCCCGATGAATATGAGCAGGCAGACCTAAGTAACAGAGAGGAGAATATTGACTTTATGAAACCAGTTATACTTTTAGTGGATGATAACCCTGAAATACTTGATTTTATTTCGGATGATCTGAGCGATAAATATTCGGTTATTAAAGCCCTTAACGGACAGGAAGCGCTGGATATGATAGGCATAGAGAACATTCAGCTTATTATAAGCGATGTAATGATGCCGGGAATAGATGGATTTGAACTGTGCAAAACCATTAAAACCAATTTCGATTACAGCCACATCCCCATAATACTGCTTACTGCAAAAAATACCCTGCAAAGTAAAATTGAAGGCCTGGAGGTTGGTGCCGATGCCTATATCGAAAAACCGTTTTCGCCCGAACATTTGCAGGTGCAGATAGCTAACCTGCTTATTAACCGTAATAAAATTAAGGAGCATTTCGCGAGTTCGCCGCTGGCGCATATCAAATCGATGGCTTATTCAAAACCCGATGAAAGCTTTTTGGATAAGCTAAATGGTGTTATCTATAAAAACATCCAAAACGCTGAGCTTGATGTTGAGCAGATAGCCAATCTCATGAATATGAGTAAGCCAACGCTGTACCGCAAAGTTAAAGCTATATCCAATCTTACTATTAACGAGCTTATCAATATCACCCGCCTCAAGGCTGCCGCGCAATTACTGGAAGAAGGTGATTATAAGATCTACGAAGTAGCCAACATGGTAGGTTACAGTTCTCAATCACACCTTGGTCGTAATTTCCTGAAACAATTCGGTACAACACCTACTGAATACCAGCAGGCTAAGCGCAGTAAAGTAAAACAGGTTTAATCTTACCTGGATGGACTATGAGGCTAAGTCAGGAGCAATGGGCTTTATATAATAGCCCAAGCAAAGCACCTGCTGTTAAAGCAACCCCCTTTTTTACAATTTTTGTTATTGCTGAAGTCCCTGAACGCTGCAAGCGGGCGATTTAATTGTGTGGGCAACAATATCTGAAAAAATAACGTAGAACTGCCGGTTCCGCACAACAGGGACTGGTTGATTATCAAAACTCTTTCAGATTAATAAATGAGAAATAACAATTACTTACTAAGCATGATTGCTGGTATGCTGGTAATATCATGCTTCGCGTGTTCAAAAAGTATAAACAAAATTGAGACACCGGCAAGTTCAATTCCGGAGCAGGATGGAAAACTACAAAGTTTGAAAACCAGGCCGATAACTACCTATACTTATACCGTTAAAACTACCGAGTGGATGGTTGACGGGACAAATATCCCCGCGGGGGCTATAATATATATCCCCGCCGGTGAACGTGGGGCTTTGCTGCTTAAAAACTTTAAAGGAACAGCCGCTGCTCCAATCTTAATTGTTAACCAGGGTGGCAGGGTATCATTCACTACAGAAACTACCGCCTCGTATGCATTTAAGACACAAAACTGCCAGTATTTTAAGGTAATGGGAAATGGAGTTTCCTCAATTAAGTACGGGTTTGATATGAACGGCGGCAACATTGGTATGACGATGGACTATCTGAGCTCGGATTTTGAGATCGCGAATGTTGAGGTGCGTAACAGCGGGTTTGCAGGGATCATGGCAAAAACCGATCCATCATGCGACGCTGCAACCTGGCGGGGCAATTTTACGATGAGTAATGTAATAATTCATGATAATTACGTTCACAAAACAGGAGGGGAAGGCCTTTACATAGGAAATTCTTTTTATCAGAATGGTGTTTCCACATCATGTGGTACAGTTTTACCTCATGATATCGTGAACGCCAGGATCTACAAAAACCTTGTTGACTCAACCGGTGCCGAAGGAATCCAGGTTGGCAGTGCTACGTCGGGATGCATGATCTATAGTAACACAGTTAAAAACCCGGGAATAAGTCCGTTTGCTTCCTATCAAAATAATGGCATACAAATAGGAGAAGGTACCGGCGGCCAATGCTATAACAACCTGGTTAAGAATGCACCCGGCAACGGTATCATTGTTCTTGGCCTTGGGGATAACCAGGTATTCAATAATTATATTATTGACTCAAAAGCTTACGGCATTTTTGCTGATTCACGGTATACGCCGGGCCCGAATTTTCAGTTTATCAATAATACCATTGTGGGTTCTGTTTTAGGTGGCATAAAGTTAAACTCCGAAACTATCCCCATGAATACCGTTATCAATAATGCTATCATACAATCGGGATCGGTACAGCCGATAATTTTAAAAAGCACCAGCGTTAAACTTACCGAATCAAATAATTATGTAAACACAGATGTAAGTGTTTGCGGGTTTGTAGATTATAACGGAGATGATTTCCATTTACAATCGTCATCGCCGCTTATCGATCAGGGGGCAAATGTTTTATCATACGGCATAAAATTTGATTATTATGATGCTGTACGCCCATCGGGTACGGCTTTTGATATTGGGGCTACCGAGTATTAATATTTAATAAACCAAGGGTTTCTGTCAGGGGTAAAGGGAATTCCTGTAAAAGAAAAAGGGACGGCAGCACTGCCATCCCTTTTTACGTTTTAAAGTTTTAGCCTTAAGCTTTGTGGATTCGGCTTTTATCTAAAATCATGGGCTTACTATCATGCGTAATGGTGCCAGATTGTTGATCTGAACAAAGTAAACACCGGTCATGTACGACCGGGTTAACTGAACCCCCAGGTTCCCGCCAAAACCGCGATACCTGCCGCTTTGCATAACCTTGCCAAAATTATCCCGGATAACCAGGTTGATCTCTTTCTGCTCCAGGTCGGGCGTTAGTTTAATGTTGAAGCTGCGCGCAGCCACCGGGTTTGGATAGATAACGTTATTTTGAACGGTACCGATAGGTGCACTGTTATCCTGTACAATACCGGTCTTTTGACCTATGGTTGAAGCCAGCGAATTGCTGCTGAGCAATGTAGGTTCCGTTCCATAAATCAGCTGATCTTTATAATAAACGGTAATATGGCTGTTAAGCGCCATAGCAGCTTTGGGTGCATACGAATAATCATTTGCCTCATTAAATGCCGACCAGTCTGTTTTATTTACCTGGTATTGAATGTTGCCGGTATTACTTAAGGGGTAAAACGAACCAGCCGACGGATCGAAGGTTAATTCGAGGTAAGTGTCTGACCCGGTTAAAGGGGGACTTAAAGTAACAAACCGACTGTTGATTTTGCTGTTGCCCAGTTTGGCGTAGCTTACCGAGAAATTCAATCCTGCCGTGCCTTCGCGGCTAAACCAGTAACGAACAGATAAATCGCTGTAATTGACAGGCACGTTTCCGGTATTGTTAAGCGCCAGGTAGGTACTGATCGTATTTCCGGATGTGCTTTGATTTTGGTTTTGATAAGATACAGTAAAAGCCGTGGTAGCTGTAACTGCGGCCGGCTCGGTACCGTAAATTAACTGTCTGTTGCGGTAAAGGGTGATATGGCTGTTTGCAGCATAGCTCCCGGTGTATGGCAGGTATGAATAATCATCGGCCTCCGAAAAGTTTGACCAGTCCTGGTTGGCAAACCTCGACTGAATAACCCCGGAATTGCCGCCCGCGCTGAGTTGGCCGTTTGTCAGGAAACCATATTCTATATATCCCAGAGCGCCTGTATGCGGGTTGGGTAACTGAACGTATTTCATGGTAACGTTACTGTTGCCTATTTGGGCATAATCAATCCATGAATTGATCCCGGCATAATTTTCCGCGGTAAACCAATACCTCATGGTCAGCTCGTTTAAATTAATGGCGACAGAATCCTGGTTAACAATTTTCAGAAATGGCTTGATGAGATTGTTTAAAGGTTGGTTATTATCTCCGTCGGAGGATTGTACCTGGACATTGTATGGCAATACGGTGAAGGCTTTGCTTGAGGCTGTCGTGTCAAAACGTGCGTTGCCGCCTTGCTGCGCTGTGATAGTACTGCTGCCCGTGCCTACAATATGCAGCTTGTTATTGATTACCGTAGCTACGTTTAAGTTTGAGCTGGTGTAAACAACTGTAAGTCCGGAAGTAGCTGTCGCATTCAGGCTGATATCGGCATCGCCGGGCCTGCTTAGCGGCAAAGCAGCAAAGGTGATGCTTTGGCTCAGCTTGTTAACTGTAAGCGTTTGTGTAACCGGTGATGCCGCAAGATAATTAGCATTCCCACCCTGCGAAGCGGTGATCACGGCCGTACCCGCACCAGTGATGTGCAACTTTCCGCCCGCTATCTGAACTACCGTACTGTCCGAACTGCTATAGCTTACCGCAAGGCCAGAACTGGCTACAGCACCGGCCACAAAATCGCTGTCGGCAACTGTTTTTGCAGGGATCGCATTAAACGTAATGGTTTGTGCTTTTTGGCTAACGGTGAGGCTTTGATTAATAGAAGTAGCTGCTTTAAAACTGCTGTTCCCGGCCTGGGAAGCAGTGATGGTTGCTGTTCCGGCCGCTTTAATGTGGATGGCCCCATTGATCACACTGGCAACGGTAGTATCTGAACTGCTGTAAGAAACCGCTAAACCTGATGAAGCTGTCGCCGGGGGTACAAAATCTGCATCACCGAATGTTTTTCCGCTGAAGGAGGCGAAGGTAATTGTTTGATCGCCCAATACATCGGCAGCAATTTCGGTGCTGCTTAATGCCCTGCCGTAGATCTTGAAATTATCAATGGAGCCTTTGAACATCGGATCGGCAAACTGCGATTTGCCCAGGTAATTTTGTGTGGTGCTGCCGAGCGCCGATGGTTTGATGGTAATGTTTGTTGAGGAGGCAACTGATGTACCATTTACATAAAGTGTAGTAGTAGTGCCCGCCCGGGTTACCGCCAGGTAGGTCCAGGTATTTAATGGGAAGGTGTAATTGTAATTGATATTCTGTTCTGCAGCCGAGCCGTTTTTAGTAGCGTAACGAATGGTTGACTGCCCGTTGGTAACACCGGCCTGTACAGTAAGGAACATATATTGGGTAGTGCTTGAGCCAAAGTCAAAAACACGCATCCAGGTACTTATGGCGTCCATCCGCACCCAGGCAGATATGGTAAAATCGTTCAGGGTACTGAAAATACCGGCAGGTAAAGTTGCATAAGCGTTCGCCGAACCATCAAGCAGCAAAGATTTTCCATATTTACCCGCAGCACGGCTTGCTGTTGCCGCGAGTGCAGCATGATTGGCGCCCCAGGCATCAATGCCTTTACTGCTGCTTACCTCATCAAATTGATAAAAGTCGCGTTGCCCGGCATTGGGTTTAGCAACCGCTTCTGTGCTTTGGGTACCTTCGCCGGTACCGTCTGCAGGAGCTATCACATAAAAATAGGTTGTGCCATTGCTCACATTGCTGTCGGTGAAGGTAAGGTTACTAACCGAGCCAAGTGCAGTATATGGCCCGCCGGAAGTTGTTGAACGTTTAACGTTATAAGTATAGCCGGGAAGTGATTGCCATTCAAGGATGTTTTTGGCATCGCCAGCGGCAATTGTCAAAGAGTTTACGGCACTGCTAAGCACTGTGAGTACCAATGTCGAAGTACCTGTTGTGCTGCCGTTACCTGCCGACAGGCTTACATTAAAGGTGCCTGATTCCGTTGGTATTCCTGAAATTTTGCCTGATAGAGAATCAATTTGTAACCCGGCCGGCAATCCGCTGGCCGAAAAATGGTTGGGCGACTTAATTCCGGTTACGGTATAAGTCATAGGTTTTCCTATCAGCGTGGTATCCGTTGGCGCGCTGGTGATAATTACCGGTAATGGCCGGTCGTCCAGGAGCACAATATCATTGCCCGTACCGCCTTTATAGCTGATGCGAAGCGTGAAATTACCAACAGTTACCGGGGCAAGTTCGGGCAAGCCTTTAAATGTACCGGATATTGCCGCGCTTCCGGTGTTATCAATGATAGTGAACGAAGTTCCCTGGGCCAGGCTGGTCGAGTCGATAGCCGTGACCTGCAGTTTAGGCTGGTTCACTAAATTAACAATGGCTGTACTTACCTTATCACTGGTGGCCGAACTGGTGCTTAATTCTACTTTATAGGTGGCATCGGCATTCATGGTGAGGGTGCCCACTTTTATGGTGCCTATGGCCTGATTACCGGGTGCCAGTACCGCGCCTGTACCTGAGCCTGTACCAATAGTAGCCGATGATGTACTCTTCCCACTGCCGCCAAACGTGCCGGCCGTTGCAACCACCGGACTGGTGAATGTGCCGCTGTTAGGGTCGTTATTGAGCAAATAAATGCCATTTTTTATCGTTGTTGTTCCCGAATAAGCCTGGTTGCCGGTAAACGTCAGAACAGCCGTACCAACTTTTTCTACGTTCATGCTGCCTGTCATCGTTCCGCCGTAGCTGGTAGTTATGTTCAGTGCACCGATGCTGATGGTTGGGCTGCCGCCACCATCAGTACGGATAGCCCCGCGGCCGCTTAACGCACCAAAACTGATAGTGCCGGTAGGGAACATGATGCCCTGGCAATCATTCCCGTTGGCGTCAAGATTCCATGATGCATTCGCGCTGCCTGATTGCGGCACTTCAAAACGGGTACGTGAGTTGCCGCTGCGTAATTTGGATACAAAGTAACCCGTAAAGCTGCTGTTATCGGCAAACAGGTGCAATCCGGCATAAACGTTACCATCCTGAATAATTGTTCCGCTGCCGGTAAGCCGCCCGTAGAGGTTCAGTGCATTGCTGGTTTGGTAAAAATAGCTGGTTTTGCCGGCAGCGATTTCAATATCGTTGTACAAGGTAGCATCGCCGTTGGCCGAAAAAAGCGCGCCGCCGTTCATGGTTATTTTTCCGGTACCGAGCGGGCCTGATGTAGGGGCGGAAGGCGCTCCTGTACTTGTTCCCGATACTTCCATGCCATAAACCGGCGGCCAGCTTTGCCCGTTTCCGTTGAGGATAGTACCGCCGGAGTAGGTGTTGTTGCCCCCTGCATACAGGAACCCGATACCGTTCTTGAGCAGGCTGCCTGAGCCTGTTATTTGCCCGGTTAATGCTACGGTGCCGCTCACGTTGGGTGTGTTTACATTAAGTAATGTATCGAGTGTTACAGGCATCTTCAGGGTTTGGTAGCCAGAACTGTTATTAACCAGGTCATTTCGCAAATGAATTGCTGCGCCGTCAATGGTATAGCTGCCGGCGTTTGCATTAAACTGAATTCTCGAGGCTACAAGGTTTGGGATGTCGTTGGTCAGTACGGTATCTGCACTGTTTTGAAAAGTAATAATGGCTGGATTAACAGGTGTCGCGTTTTCCTGCCAGTTGCTGGCCAGGGTAAGCGAGTCGGACTCGGGCTGCTGGCTCCATGTTGAAGTGCTTGAGCCGGGTACGCCAAATGTTTCGGCCGAATTGGAGCTTTCTTTGGTTTGGCCCACAGATGAAACAACATAGTAGTATGGGCTTCCGTTGCTTACATTCAGATCCGCGTACGCCGTAGTTGAAACATTGGCTACGGTAGTATAAGGACCGCCGCTTATGGTAGCGCGTTTTACATTATAAGTAGCCGCCCCTGCTGCTGCACTCCAGCTCAAGTCAACCTCCTTGTTTTTATTAACAGCTGAAGGCTGCGCCGGGGCAGCCGGTGGCACGGATGAAAAAATAACATTTGAGTTTCCGCTTTCCAATGTTCCGGCAAGCGCGGTCACTACATAATAATTGTTTACCTCGGGTACAGGGCTGGCATCAATATATGATGTGTTGGTTATGCCTGATTGTATAGTGGTAAATGGCCCGGTGGATGACGACGACCGTTTTACCGAATAGCTGGTAGCATTGGCTGAAGCTACCCAGGAAATATTAATTTGTGTAGCGTTAACAACCGCTGCCGCAGCTGAAGCAGGTGCTGCCGGCGCCTGGTTATTGACCACATTCAGCATGAGGCTTGCCGTGCCGGTGCCGCTGGCATTAGTGGCGGCTATGGTAATTTCGCTTTGCCCTAACGAGGTAGGTGTGCCCGAGATGATACCGGTGGCCGCATCAATGCTAAGCCCCGATGGTAAGCCAGTGGCACTATAAGAAGATGGATTAGCACTGGCTATGATGTTATAACTGAAAGGCGCACCACTGGTAGCTGTGGCGGTGGTAGCACTGCTAATCTCCGGAGACCCGGCAGGTGCGGATTGACTATAGGCTACATTACTGAAGGTGGCTATATTTAGCGCCGAGTTATTACTGGAAAGGGTATAAAATCCGGCATACAAATCCGCGGGGAAACCTGTTGCAGAATACCAGCAACTGAGACCGGTCCAACTGATGCCATCCTGCGAATGGTATGTAAATATGCGGGTGCCTACACGCTCAATTTTTAACCACCAGGGGGCTTTGGGTTGGTAGTGGTTTCCGGCACCGCCTGTCGCTTTAAGGAAAATATCATAAAAAGCTGAACCGGACGCCAGCGATTGGCGTAGCATGACCCCGCAACCACCGGTATTTAACGACATATTCTCAACTTTTACCACCAGGCCCGCATCACCGCTAATTTTTTTAAAATTAAAGCTGAAGGCATTACTGGTGGAAGTTCCGGCACCTTGAAGTGTCCAAACCCCGTTATTATAGGAGGCGCTGCCCGCTAATCCGGTATTACCGATATCTATATTTGTTAGATTGCTCACCGGCTGCACATGATCAGCAGGATAATACACCTGTGGCAATTTAACGGAGGTAGACGTATCTGATGATTTCAGGTATAAGAAATTGCCGCCGGCCGGAGAATAATTGGTTGCACCGGGCTGCATTAACGCAGCCCTCATCCTGTCGGTATTAGGAGTAGGTATGCCCTTGCGTACAGCATAAGCGCTGTAAATAAGATTAGTCATATCGCCGCTCCTCGCTCCGGGCTGAATTCCCCAGCCGGTCCAGTAACTTGCATACCCTCCCAACGGGATAAAGGTCATTGTTGCGCCGTCAAAAGCGTATTTATGATACAACTCACCGATAGCTAATACCCGGTTATCCAATTCGGCAAACATATCTGCACCTTGCTTGTAGGCAACTTCTGCACCCCAGGCCAGTGCGGCTGCCTGCACACGCCAATGGTCGTCGCGGCCCGAATCCCCAACTTCGCCACCGGGCAATGAATTGCGCATCCCTCCTCCGGCATCCATCCGGTACACTTCCACCGCCTGGTTAAACCGGGTTACATCATCGCAAAAAACGGATGCGGCAAGAGCTATTTTTAACTGAAGAGCTCCTTTATTCGCGTCGCGCAAGGGGCTTGGCACCCAGGAAGTAGGAAATAAAACATTGGCAAAATAATTTTTTACATGCTGTGTATTTGCCGCGGTCCAACCGGGAAAAGTACAACGAAGAATTTCAGCACCTACGCCCCAATACTGGGCATAGTCGCCAATATCCAGCATAGATTCTCCGCCGCCCCATGTAGTATTGGTTACTGCCCAGGCATCCAACATATTAGTAGCTTTGCGGGCATAAGTAGAGTCGCCTGTAAACCACCACATCCAGGCCAGGTTGTGAACGGCCTGCATGTCTTCAATCCAGGCGCTGTTGTTGAGGTTGGGCGCTCTTGTAACTGTTGCAAAAGGCCCCTTTTGCCCATAACCTAATTGCGAATGCGAATCGTTTTTAAATGCGTTATAACCGGATAGCCATGGTTCGCGGCTAATGTTGGCTTTCAATTGGTCCAAATCCGCCCGGTTAAAGGCCACGCCAGGATGGATAAAAGGTTGGGCGCATACACCCATCGTGACAAACATCGACAGCGAAAACAACAGCAGCCTTATCCGCCGGTGCGTACCTGTCAAATAATTACAAAGCGTAAAAAGTTTTTTCATGGTTTAATTGTTTAGGTAAACATATTTACTGCCGTTCCGGCATGTTTGGAAGTCGTGTAAGGACGTGGAACAAAACAGTTTTATAATCAGACACATCAAAGACAATGACTGCTGTAAATGATACTCACATAAATGTGGTGTTTTTGAAATTTTTAAGCCAGGCTTTCGACTTTAAATCGCTCGGAATAAGTCTCTTTAGTATGGGAGCTAAGTGGGGGGAGAAGAGAAAAAGACATAGCTGTTCGGAACATTTTTTCAATTATTGATAGGAAAAAAATCACACACTGCTGCGCTTTTTTATTCCGAACACCGTTTATGAAATTGGAGGCGTAAGAAAATAATGCGTATGACGAGATGGTCAATAAGCCTTACGTTTATCCGGCTTAATCCTTGCTCAGAAACTGGATCCCATCTACATGTTCACCCACAAATATATTGGCCATGTCACTTGTTTTATAAAAGCCGGGTTTGCCCGGCATCTTATCGAATATCAGGGTGCCGTTTATCTTCAGGTTTTCAAATATAACGTTCCTGATGCCGCGTTTGTCATCGTAGCCGACTATAATAGACATATTAGCCCGCTTGCCGTTATAATTAACATTCCTGAACAGTATATTCTCGATCCCCAGCCCGGGAGAGGTGTTATATTTTCGATTGTACATCACTCTTAAATTAAACAGTTGTCCCTTGCGGATATCCTCAATCTCTACGTTTTCAAAACTGGCGTTCCTGATCAGGTTGCTGTCGCCGGCATTAAGTGATATACAGCCCTGGTAATCAAGCTGGTTTTCGTTATGGTCAAGTACGGTCATATTTTGAACCCGGATATTCTGTAAAGTGTCCGGGTGGTCAGTATCGCCGTGGGTGCCTATCAGTAGCGGGTGGGCTACATCTGCCCATAAAATGGCGTTGTTAACTGTAATATCGGAGGTATTACCGTAATAATTCCAACGGTGACCGTAAATAGCGATACAATCGTCAGAGTTTCGCATGTATATATGATCGAGCTTAATATCCTGACTGCAAAAGATGTCGATACCATCAGCATTACCGGTTGCACTGAAAGCTTTGAAATTACTTATTTTCACATGCTTTGATTCTCCCATTAAAATAGAATAACCCGTTGGGAGCTCAATAATCCCGTCAATACTGATATTGTTGCTGTACTGGATGATCAAATGGTCATTCCTTAACTTTGAGAGTGTTCCTGTAGTATTTGGGGGGGTAACGCTGTCGCCCTGTACCGGGTGCTGTGTAAGGATTCCGCGGCCGCAGATGCTGACGTTCTCTGCACGATCTATAACAAATGAGCCTTCAACAATAGCGCCGCCGGCCACATACACGGTTTTACCCGAGGGGATCACCATCCGGCCGATTTTATGGATGCCCGGGCCGAAATAAAGTGTTTGTGCATCGGCTTTTGTGGGACGGCTGCTTTCTATAGGATTGGCAAAAATCTGCAGGTTTTCAAAAATGTTGCCGTTTACCTCTAACGAAACATAATGCGAAGCGCTTAATTCAAATTCCACAACGTTGCCTTTAACCTCGGGCTTGATACCGTATGCGGTAGGTCTGATCCTTACTTCTTTGATATTCCCCTGGTTTAGCTTAACCCGAAGCTTTACCGAACCGGAACAATCAAAATAAGTAAAAGCGGTTTTTTTAATAATGCGCTGCGCGTCAAAACGAGCCGCGACATCGGCGTTATATACATCTAAGGGCTGCCAGTTTTTGCCTGTGCCCTGCCGCACATCTACTTTAACTGTATGATTAACTAAGTTACTTTCGGGTGCCTTATAAGTTATGATTTCTGCCTTGACTGTTTTTAATAANAATACGACTGCACATGNCAGTGCCAGGAATTTGTTCATAGAAGTTTTTATAGTGTATAGAGGAAGACAATAAAGGCGGATTCTCATACTCAATAAAAAAACTATATCGAAAAAAATAGCTGCATTTGCCGCAGATAATGTGCCCTAATGAGATACCTTGAACAATTTGAACTAAATCACTAATCTCTTTGAGTATATTTAAGAGCATTGCTTGTCCTTATTACTGTTGTTGCCCCGTATCCTGAACAATGAAGAATAAATACCCTTTTTTTGCCTTTTTTATAGCCCTTTCTCTCCCATACAATAATGCTGTGTCCGCAAAGCAAAAGGTTGTTGCCCTGCTTTATTCACCAGATAACCGTACGCGGGCGCAATTTTCACTGGATGAGCGGGGGCAGCTGTATTATCGGTTAATTTTCAACACACGGTTAATTGTTAACTGGTCGCGTTTGGGGATCGAAACTACCGGTTCTTCATTAGTTCGGGGCATTAAGTTAAAGGGATCGGCCAAAAAAGAAATCGATGAAAAGTTTTTGTGGCCGCTGGGGGAGGATGCCAGCCTGGTAAACCATTGTAACGAGCTCACGCTTCATTGCACCTCTGGCAGGGGTAATTATGATATTATCGTGAGGGTATATGATGGAAGCCTGGCGTTTAGGTATGTCTGTAAGCAGCTTGGTGATAGCATTGTACAACTTAAATCGGAGCTGACGGAGTTTAACTTTGCAACAAGCTACCGCATTTATCAATATCACGAAGAATCTGTTTTCCGGCCGGTTATGGTCGATTCATTGCCGGGTACCAGTGACCTTCCTTCAACGCTTACCGCCGCACAGTCATATATAAGTATAGGCGAAGCCGATAACCGCAATTATACCAAATGCGTATTGGTTCATGGCAGCCGCCCCAATAGCCTGGCGTTACAATTTTATACGGATACCATTTACTGCGACCACCGCGTTCAGTCCGTTCGGAAGGATTCATTAATCCGGTTCACCGATAGCCTCATTACTCCCTGGCGAACCATCAGTTGCAGTAGTACTGCCATAGGTTTGCACGCGTTTAGTGAGCTTAATCTAAAACTGGTTAAACCACTTAGTAATGAGGTGCCCGATTATGTAAAACCCGGAAAGGTTTTCAGGGTACCTATCAATACGCAGGGCGCCCTTGACGGAATTGATTTTGCTCAAAAAATGAACTTTCAATACATTTTGGTTGATGCAGGCTGGTACGGTGCCGAATTTCGAACTACCTCTGATCCTACCAGATACTTACCTGATTTCCACTTGCCGGATATCATTGCCCATGCCCGGCAAAAAGGCATCGGCGTTATTTTATACGTAAATTATGTGGGGCTCAAAGCTAAGATAGATACCATATTGCCGCTTTATAAAAAGTGGGGAGTTAGCGGGTTGAAGTTTGGGTTTGTAGACGGCGGCACGCAGAAAGGCCTTGCCTGGCTTGATTCGGCCATGAAAAAAGTAGATGATTATGGCATGATACTCAACGTACATGATCATTATAAACCCACAGGTTTGAGCCGCCGGTACCCGTATGTGCTGAGCCAGGAAGGGATCAGGGGCGATGAAAACAGTCCCGATGCTTTCCATAATACCGTATTGCCATTTACGCGTTACCTGGCCGGCCCTGCCGATTTTACCTTTTGCTACCCCAACAAGGTGAATGATTACAGTAAAAATATCCGGGTGAGCAAAGCCCAGCAAATGGCCCTGACCATTGTATACTTTGACCCGTTGCAGGCAATTTTCTGGTACGGTCGGTCGCAGGATTATAAGGATGAGGCAGACATTGAATTTTTTAAATATGTGCCCACTGTATGGGACGAAAGCAAATATGTACAGGGAGAGATAGGCGAAGGCATTACCGTAGCACGCCGTAAAGGCCGTACCTGGTACCTGGGCAGCGCTGCTGGCCTTCAGAAATGGGGAGCAAACTTCAAGCTCGATTTCCTGGAAAAAAATCAGGTATACATCGCTACTGTTTATGGCGATGACGGACAGGGCGGCATACAGGTAAAAAAGATTGAGCTCAGGCACAATGATGCTTTTGTTGTTGACCTGGATGCAAAAGGGGGGCAGGCCGTTATCATAAGACCTCAAATAAAATAGGGGGCGGGGCTTTTGTTGTGTGGTATTATTAACGATTGTATTAGTTTGACTTAAGGAGGATCCTGCTTTGGGCGAAATGAAGAAAAAATTGGCTTTGAAAGATATTGCTGCCGCGTTAAAAGTGTCAGAAGCATCTGTTTCCTATGTTCTTAATGGCAAGGCGAGGCAATATGGTATCAGCGTGGCGCTGGAAAATAAAATACTGAGGTTTGTTGAAAAGGTAGGTTACCGGCCCAACCGGCTGGCAGCCAGCCTGCGGACAGGAAAAAGTAAAACGGTGGGCATGATTGTGGAAGATATAAGCGATCCTTTTTTTTCGGCTATCGCCAGGGTTGTGGAAGAGCATATTTATAAAGAAGGTTACCGCGTTATTTATGGCAGCTCTGAAAATTCTACCGGTATCGCCCGTGACCTGCTGCAAACCTTTAAAAATTACCAGGTAGATGGGTACATCGTGGCACCTACTGCCGGTTTGGAAGATGATATCAACCAGCTTGTAAAGGAAGGTTACCCGGTAGTGGTGTTCGACCGCGCCTCGCCTGATCTGCAATGTTCCAAAGTACTTGTCGATAACTTTCGCGGCAGTGAGGCCGCTGTTTTGCATTTGATAGATAACGGCTTCCGTAACATTGCCATGGTTACGCTTGCGGCCGGGCAGGACCAAATGAACGAACGTGTTAACGGTTATCATGCGGCCCTCAAAAAACATGGGCTGCTCCCTATCCTAAAAGAAATTATCTATAATGAAGATCCACACAAAACCGTCCAGAACCTTAAAAGCCTCCTGAAAAGTAAAAAGGATATAGATGCCATTTTTTTTGCAACCAACTATCTCGCCTTAAGTGGCCTGCAGGCCCTCAAGGAATCGGGATTGATAATCACCAGAGATATCGGTGTTGCCGTATTTGATGATATTAACAATTTTGCCCTTTTTAACCCGGCTATAACCGCTGTAGCCCAGCCAATTACAGAGATCGGGCTAAGGGTTACCAAAATTTTATTGGAAGAGCTTCAGGATAACCACATAATCGATTCGCAAAATATTTTATTGAAAACCAAACTGATCATAAGGGATTCATCCGCAAGGTTACTGGTGTAATTTATCCGAAATGAAAAAAATAAAAAAATGAGTATCAAACCTGTTTGGGATTGTCTTTGTTGTAACTCTCCCCTGATAAACCGTCCGGTTTAGCTAAGTTGGTTATAATAAGGCTTCTGAAAGGAAGCCCTTTTTGTTAAGGATAAACAGCAGGGAATATTGAGGAAAATGATCGGTTGGGGCACGGATATAATCCTTGTTCTTTATTTGTCAGATAATTATATTTTTGTTTTGAGTAAAATGTTACAGGGTGCAGACATGATAGTGTATCGATTTATGAAAAAAAAGCGAAACGAAGCGGAACCCTTAGGGCTATTTCAGATAAAAAATCCGAAAGCAGACGAACAAACGATCAAAAAAAGCTGGAATTCAATAGTTCAGAAAATAAATCAGGACCCTAAAAAGAAGCGCCAGGAGTAATGTTTAACCTGACGGGACAGTTTTTGAAACACAAACCAAATGTTTCGCGGCACTTATATTCAAATTGAGCAGTATTCAACAACCGGTATCCTCCTGTATGCGGCTATTTAAAGCGGCCGCACGTTGGTGTTGTGTAATTATTTTAGGAGCACTGATTTTAAATAGCAATGCCGCGGCGCTTGCTTTACCCAATATTCAGCGGCTTGGCCTCAAAGACGGGCTTTCCAACAGCGAAGTACGATGTATTTTCCAGGACCATTCGGGCTATATGTGGTTTGGCACTTACGATGGCCTGAACCGTTTTGACGGATATGACTTCCGTATTTATCGCAATCAGCCCGAAAAGCAGCATTCAATTATTCATAATTTTATTAATTGTATTGCAGAGGATGCAGCCAATAATTTATGGGTTGGTACGCGCCAGGGCATAAGTATCTTAAACCCGGTAACTGAAGAGTTTTCTCCGGCCTATGCAATTCTGGCCGGCAAAGAAACACCGGTGACTTCCTTTATCAGGGACATCAAAACAGACCGCTCCGGGCGTATTTTCATTGCCACTCTTTCCAACGGCCTTATTGTTATGGATAAGGGCAAACGAACCGGCCATGTTATACCATACTATGAAAACGGAAAAGCTGTACAGGGTTATAGCGTTAGCGCGTTGTATGTTGGGCCAGGCGACGAGATCTATGCGCTGATCAGCGCGGCCGGCCTTTTTAAATATGATGCTGTACATGGTACTTTGAAGTTACTGAACACTTCGGTTACCGGCGCTACCTGTATTTATCCCGAAGGCAATGGTTTATGGGTAGGCACAACCCAGGGCCTGCACCATTATGATTTCAAAACTGGGCAATATGACCGTCTTTTTGACGAGTTTAACGGGCCTTTCAAATCGGGCAGGATAACGAGCCTGCAAGTCATGCCCGATAGTACACTTTGGGTGAGCACTGATGGTGGCGGGATCCAGATCCTGGATAAAGGGCGCGACAAGATTACCTATCTGCCTGCGGGGAGTGATGAACACTCACTTTCAAGTGGCGCTGTTTATGCTTTGTTTTTAGACCGCGAAGGCAGAAAGTGGATCGGTACATTACGGGGCGGAGTAAATGTTATTGATGAGGTAAAAGAACGTTTTGTAAATATCAGGCATAATGACCTGAACACGAATAGCCTTATCAGTAACTTTGTTAAATCGTTATATGAAGCCCCCGATGGCAGGCTGTGGATAGGTACCGACGGCGGCGGATTGAGCATTTGGGACCGGCAGGCCCATCACTTCACCAATTTTCGCCATGATGCCTCACAGCCGGGCACCCTAAGCTCGAACTTTGTAACCAGTATTGCCGGGGATAGGGAAGGCAGGACCTGGATTGCCACTTATGGGGGCGGCATTAACCTGTACCAGCCGGGTTCCAATACATTCACTACATTTCGGGGTGTAGACAGGCAGGGAGCTGCCAGCCGGATAGTGTTCTGGTGCCTGTACCTGGACCATGCTGGAAATGTTTGGGCCAGCGGCTTACAGGACGGGCTGTTTCTATATGATAAGCATAATAACCAATTCAGGTTGTATGACGCGGCTCTGACCAATATCCTTTCAATGGGCGAAGACCTTTTTGGAAACCTTTGGGCAGGAAACTTTGAAGGTGTTTATAAGATTGATCAAAAAAGCAACGTACATAAGTTTTATCCGGTAGGCAAAGCGGTAAGATCAATGCAGAAAGCAGATAACGGCGACATGTGGTTGGGTACAGAAGCCGGCTTGTTGTATTTTTCAGCGTCTAAGGAAAAAATAATTCACCACTATACCACCAGTAACGGACTTAGTAATAATACGGTACTGGCCATTTTGGAAGACGCGCAAAAGCGTTTATGGCTAAGCACTTACAACGGGCTTTGCCGATTTGATCCCAAAGCCGTTAGTTTTACCAATTTTTTTGAAAGCGATGGCCTGGCGAGCAATGAGTTTAACTTTAACGCGGGCTTAAGGCTAAACAATGGTCAGCTTGCGTTTGGGGGGATCAATGGTGTCACGATGTTTCATCCGCAGGCAATCCTGCCCTTGCATGATGCTCCCAACATTGTTATAACTGATATTAAAATTAACAATAAGCCCATAAGTACTTATCCGGACTATGTGAAGACGGATGCCGGGAATGTTATCCGGTCGTTAGAGGTTCCTTACGATCAGGCATCAATAGCGGTTAGTTTCGCAGCTATCGAATTTACCGCGCAGGATAGGATCGGTTACCGTTATATGCTCCGGGGCTGGGACAGGGGATGGGTTTATGCCGGGCGGCAGCGTAATGCGCTTTATACCCGTTTAGCGCCCGGTACGTATACATTGAAAATTAACTGTACCAATGCCGAAGGGCAATGGATTAGCCGGGAAATCCATCTTCATATCATTATTTTGCCGCCCTGGTATCGTACCGTCTGGGCCTACCTCATTTACGCGATGTTGCTTGCGGCAGTTGTTTACTGGTACCTGCGTTATAGGTTTAGGGAAACGCGGCTTAAATATGAAGTACAACTGGCCAATGCCGCCGCTGCACACCAGCGCGACCTGCAGGAAAAGGAACGTGAATTGAATGACCGGCGCGTAGAGTTTTTTACCGGCGTTTCTCATGAATTTCGTACGCCCCTTTCGCTCATCATCAACCCGTTAAGGGATTTGCTCGCCAAAATTGGCCCTGAGAACCGCGCGGAACTTAATATTGTTTATCGTAATTCAAGGCGGCTGTTAAGCCTTGTTGATCAGCTGCTGCTGTTTCGTAAGGCCGATTCGGGCGCTGGGATCCTGCAAATTGCGCCAATGGACATTACCCTTGTTTGCCGGGAGGTATTTTTATGTTTTGTGCAGCAGGCCAGGCTTTCGGGTATCAGTTTTGAATTAAACGTGCCGGAAGAGCCGGTACTGATTTATGGAGACAGGGAAAAGATTGAGATTATCCTGTTTAATCTTATATCCAATGCTATTAAATATACGCCGGCCGGGAAAGCCGTGTGCGTTGGCCTGCAATCGGGGCCGGGTGAGGTGGTGATCAATGTGATTGATAATGGCCCGGGAATATCTCCGGAAGCGGGCAAGCACATCTTCGAAAAATTTTACAGGTCAAATACATACGGCCAGGCGGCAAAAGGGGGCTTTGGGATCGGTTTATTCCTGGCCCGCCAGTTTACGATAGATCACGGCGGTTCATTAACGTTTGAAAGTGCGCCGGGTAAGGGCTCTGATTTTTGTTTAACCCTGTTAAAAGGGACAGCTCATTATTCGCCGGATGTGGCAGAGGCAGCCGATGCTGCTGACTTATCGCCCTTGCTTCGTGAAATGGTTGAAGACCAGCCGGCGATAGCTGAAGCCGGCCAAATTAATGATATTGATTTTGAAGCGGATAAGATCTTTACCGACAAGCAAAGGATCCTGGTTATTGATGATGACAGCGAGATCAGGTCTTACATTTGTTCCATTCTTGAAAGCCGTTACAGGGTTTACGAGGCAGATAATGGTTTGACCGGTTTACAGAAAGCGAAAGAAAAGCAACCCGATCTTATTATCTGCGATGTAATGATGCCTGGTTTGAATGGCATTGAACTTTGCTCAACCATTAAGCAGGACCAGCAATTGAGCTATATCCCGATGATTTTACTAACAGCCAGCTCATCTGCCGAAAATAAGATCAAAGGGCTGGAAAGCGGCGCGGATGACTATATATCCAAACCTTTTGATAAAGATGTGCTGGTAGCGCGCATTGCCAATCTGCTGCAAAACAGGAGTAACCTTCAAAGCTATTTTTATAATACCATTACCCTGAAATCGGTTAACGTCACTATTTCGGATGAGTATAAAAACTTCCTGGAAAAATGTATCGAAATTGTTGAGCAGCACATTACCGACGAAAACTTCAATATCAAAATACTGGCTTCGGAGATCGGCATGAGCCATTCAAATCTTTACCGCAAAATTAAATCGCTGTCGGGTCATACCGTTAATAGCTTCATCCGGTACATACGGCTCAGAAAGGCGGCTGAGCTATTGATCCAATCGGATATGAATGTTAATGAAGTGGCCATTGAAACAGGCTTTAACAGCATTAAATACTTCCGCGATCAGTTTTTTAAACTGTTCGGCGCTAACCCATCAGACTTTCTTAAGCAAAAAAGACCTGTATTTAAGAAAAATAAAAATATAATTAACTGATATTAAGTTATTTATGTATATTCTCTCCATTGCTTAATCAATTGAGTAAATTGATAAATTGCCGAATTTATACCGCATAAATGACCAGTTTGAGTCCCATCTGCCGAATAAAATCTATTCATATTAGCTTATATAAACCAGTTATTAGAACCACAGGCAAACTTACTTAATCGATTATGTAAATCGGTTTTCAGCTTAGGTTCCTAAAGTCGGTAACGACCAATTGAAAGAGAAACCAGTTTTTAAAGCCAATATGAACAATTGTAACCAGCTAACTACATGGTGGGAAGAAGCCCTCCAGGGAAATGTCAAATCTTTTGGCAGGATACATGACGAACTGTATTCCGGTTTGTATTTCTACCTCTATAAAATTATCAAAGATGAGGATGCAGCCCAGGATGTTTTACAGGAACTGTTTATAAAAATGTGGGAGCGGAGGACAACATTTGGGCCTATTAAAAATGTTAAATACTATTTCTTTAAATCGGCNCGGTCACTTGCCATTAATTTTTTAAAGGCCNCGCGGCCCGAGTTTGTAGGCTTATCCGCAAGCCATGATATCGATATTGTTTTTTCGAGGGAAGATGTGCTTGTTTTGGAAGAAACCGGGAGAGAAGTGGAGCACATGCTCGCCCTTGCCTTGAATACCTTGCCAAAGCGCCAGAAGGAGATGATCTTTTTAAGATATTTTGATAATTGGAATTACGATCAGATTGCTGAAGTAACGGGGTTACAATATCAGTCGGTAGTTAATCATGTACACCGGGGCATCAATCAACTGCGTATTAAGCTTTCTGAAAGCAGTAAGATTGCCACAACCGAACTGGTGCTTTCATAAAAACGTTATATAAGATTTCCTGACTTTCAAAAAAACACCGAATGAATAAAGAGATACTATTAAAAAGAATAACCATGGCTGTCATGACTTTGCTGATTACAGGCCAGGTATATGCACAGCATCAAAAACTCATAAATCCCGGAGAAGTTTGGCCCGATAACCGGGGAGAACATATCCAGGCGCATGGCGGAGGGATTATAAAAATAAAGAACACATACTATTGGTACGGAGAAGAAAGACGTCGGGGACTGGATTCAAACAAACGTTATGTTAGCTGTTATGCGTCAAAAGACCTGACGAACTGGACATTCAAAGGTGATGTTGTTCAGATGACCGATCCCGAAAACCTGGGGCAGCGCTGGGTCCTTGAAAGGCCCAAAGTTTTCTACAGCAAAAAGAGCCGGCAATATGCCATGTATTTCCATCTTGACAATGCAACTTATAAGTTTGCCCGGGTTGGCATCGCCGTAAGCGACCGCCCTGATGGTGATTTTAAATACCTGAAAAGCTTCAGGCCCCTGGAGCATGAAAGCCGGGACATTGGCCAGTTTATAGATGATGATGGTACGCCATATCTTGTTTTCGAAGACCGTCCGCTTGGGTTTCATATCGTCCGGCTTTCGGATGATTGCCTCAGCATTGACCGGGAAATGTGCCTGATAGCCGAGCATATGGAAGGGGGGGCTATAGTGCATTATAATGGCCTTTATTACGCCATAGGCTCCGCGCTTACCGGCTGGAAGCCCAATCCTAACCGGTATGCAACAGCAAAAACCCTGGAAGGTCCGTGGTCGGAGTTTAAAGACATAGCGCCGAAGGAAAAAAACACATATGGTTCGCAATCTACCTTATTGCTCAAAGTTAGCGGGAAGAAGGATACGACAGTATTGTTCCTGGGGGATATCTGGAAGCCGAAAGAACAATGGGATTCCCGGTATTTATGGATGCCTGTTCAGATCGGAGATGGTAAGCTTTGGCTTCCTGAGCCCACTCCGTTTAAGATCGACGTGAAAAACGGCACTGCAAATTAATCAGCATTTTTATACAATTCATTCTTCATAAGGTTAGTTAATAGATTAAGGGGCAGGGGTGCCCCTTTTTTCGTTCCATCAGGGTGTCTCGCAGATTTAAATGGACTTCACATTACCCCGTACTAATACCGCGCCGTTTTTTGATCGGTAAAGTTGGTACCGGTTAACGCCCGCTGATTTCCATTCATTTTGTTACAATCAAGCTAGTGATCTTCGCCAATGATTTAATAATGTATTAATATTGGTGGTCTACTTTTACCGGCATATCATTATCGTATGTCACCGAAAAAATTGCTCTGCCTAATCGTTTTGCTGCTTATCTGCAGCAGGTTCGTTCGGGCGCAAGATCTTGCTGCTATTGAAAATAAACGGGTAAAATTGCCCAATGGGTGGTCATTAACGCCCGTTGGCAAGAGCCTTCCCCTGGGCG